>OHTG01000006.1_pt1 | contig 195698 bp, 152 predicted proteins | sample 1578761 | NCBI WGS metagenome assembly OHTG01 (sample SAMEA3879536, study PRJEB24766) | human gut metagenome | biome: human-associated habitat; feature: feces | place: USA | collected 1985/1987
CGGTAAGAGTAAATCTCTTTTTAGAACCGGAGTTAGTCTTCATCTTTGGCATCTTACTTATTTTTAAATTATTTAATTATATGGCAACGCACTATACCTGCGGCGTTACTCATTTCTTTAGTCTTCGCTTTTGTCTTCGGCCGGAGCTGCTTTCGGAGCTTCTGCCGGCTTCGGTGCGGCAGGCTTTTTCGGAGCTGCACCTTTCTTCGGAGAAAGCTGAATGGTCATCCTCTTTCCTTCCAGAACCGGCATTTGGTCTACTTTCGCATAGTCTTCCAAATCATTGGCAAAACGCAGCAGCAGTACTTCGCCCTGCTCCTTGAACAGAATTGAACGACCCTTGAAGAACACGTATGCCTTCACCTTGTCGCCATCTTCCAAAAAGCCTTTGGCGTGTTTCAGTTTGAAGTTATAGTCGTGGTCGTCTGTCTGAGGACCGAAACGTATTTCCTTCACATTTACCTTAACCTGCTTCGCCTTCTGCTCTTTCTGACGCTTCTTTAACTGATAAAGAAATTTAGAGTAATCAATAATACGACAAACAGGGGGTTGTGCATTCGGAGAAATCTCCACGAGATCTGCTTCCATTTCCTCGGCCATTTTCAAGGCCTGAGCTATCGGATATACTTTAGGTTCCACCTCATCGCCCACAATGCGGACTTCTTTGGCACGGATTTGCTCATTAATCCGATGTTGCCCTTTTAAGCTGTCATTCTTCATTAAATAACGTTTACTTCCAGTTTGTTTCTTGTTTATTACTACCAAATTATTTTTTTGTTAAGTAAAAGCGGTCTTTAGAACATCGTATGTATGCTATGCTTTTACAATTGGGCGCAAAGTTACCATTTATTTATCATATTTTGAACTTCTTCGTTCACTTTTTTAGCAAAATCTTCAAATTTCATGGTTCCCTGGTCGCCTTCGCCTTGCTTGCGGACGGAAACTTCTCTGTTTTCAGCCTCTTTCTCTCCGACAATCAGCATGTACGGAATACGCTTCATTTCGTTGTCACGAATCTTACGTCCGATTTTTTCGTTACGCTCATCCACAATGGCACGGACATCATATCTCTTCAGGTAGTCTTTCACTTCCTGAGCATAATCATTGAACTTCTCGCTGATAGGCAGGATAGCCACCTGGTCCGGAGTCAGCCACAACGGGAACTTGCCGGCGGTATGCTCGATAAGCACGGCTACGAAACGCTCCATAGAACCGAACGGAGCACGGTGAATCATTACCGGACGGTGCTTTTGATTGTCGGCTCCCGTATATTCCAGTTGGAAACGTTCGGGCAGGTTGTAATCTACCTGAATGGTACCCAACTGCCAACGGCGGCCGATAGCATCCTTAACCATAAAGTCCAGTTTAGGACCGTAGAAAGCAGCTTCACCATATTCCACTCTGGCTTTCAGTCCCTTTTCTTCACAAGCCTCGATAATAGCCTGTTCTGCCTTCTCCCAGTTTTCATCGCTACCGATATACTTCTCACGGTTCACCTTGTCGCGCAGAGAAATCTGTGCTTCAAAGTTCTCGAAGTGCATAGACTGGAATACGATTGAGATAATGTCCATCACGCGCAGGAACTCATCCTTCACCTGATCGGGACGGCAGAAAATGTGCGCGTCGTCTTGCGTAAAGCTGCGTACACGGGTCAAGCCGTGAAGCTCACCGCTCTGCTCGTAACGGCAAACCGTACCGAACTCCGCCAGACGCAAAGGCAGGTCTTTATAAGAACGGGGTGAGTTCTTGTAAATCATACAGTGATGAGGACAGTTCATCGGTTTGAGGAAGTACTCTTCACCTTCTTCCGGCGTATGAATAGGCTGGAACGAGTCCTTACCATACTTGGCATAGTGTCCGGAAGTGATGTACAGCAGCTTGTTGCCGATAGGCGGACACATTACTTCCTGATAGTCGTAACGGGCCTGAATGCGGCGCAAGAACTCCTGCAGGCGGATACGCAATGCAGCACCTTTCGGCAACCACATCGGAAGTCCCTTGCCTACCGTATCGGAGAACATGAACAAGTCCATCTCCTTGCCGATTTTACGGTGGTCGCGCTTCTTGGCCTCTTCCAGCAATACGAGATACTCATCCAGCATTTTCTTCTTCGGGAAAGTGATACCGTAGATACGTGTCATCATCTTGCGGTCTTCCTGTCCCCGCCAGTAAGCACCGGCAACGGAAGTCAGCTTGATAGCCTTGATAGGCGCGGTAGTCATCAGGTGAGGACCACGGCACAAGTCGGTAAACGCACCCTGCGTATAAGTAGTGATGTGACCGTCTTCCAGTTCGGAAATCAGCTCACATTTATAAGTTTCGCCGCGATCGCCGAACATCTTCAAGGCATCCGTCTTTGAAATGCCCTCTCTGACAACCGCTTCTTTCTTGGCTGCCAGTTCCGCCATTTTCTTTTCGATAGCGGGCAGGTCGGCTTCCTTGATAGCAGTCTCTCCCGGATCCACATCATAATAGAAACCGTTCTCGATGGCCGGACCGATACCGAACTGTATACCCGGATACAACTCCTGCAAAGCTTCCGCCAGCAAATGGGCGCTGGTGTGCCAGAAGGCATGCTTGCCTTGTTCGTCTTCCCATTTATAGAGAACCACTTCAGCGTCTTCACTGATGGGACGCCCCAAATCATAAACTTCTCCGTTCACGCCACAAGCCAATACATCCTGTGCCAAACGTGAACTAATGCTTTCTGCTATTTGCAGTCCTGTCACTCCTTCGTTGTATTCGCGAACGGAGCCGTCTGGAAATGTTATCTTTATCATAATGCTATGTATAATTCAAATTTTAGAACGCAAAAATAGCTAATTCTTTATTGATATTCTATTTTTTAGCAAAAAAATGTTACTGCTGCGTATTCGTAAAACGCTTGATAATATTGTAAGCGGAAACGATACCCAATTCGCCTGCCTTGCTCAAATCAGAAATTCCCTGCCTGTTATTGCCCAGGAAGATATGCGTCAGGCCACGGTTGAAATAGGCTTCGGCAAAGTCGGGATTCAGTCCGATTGCCTTGTCGTAATCCGCCAATGCCGCACGGTAATCTTTCAGCAGCGACAATACATTGCCGCGGTTATAATAACCGTAAACAAAATCGGGCGCCAATTGGATGACATGATCCAAATCATTTTTCACAATATCGTAATCCATCGCCGTTACTTCCGCCTTCTTTACTTCTTGCGCACCGGAAACGGCACCCTCGTTCATGCCGGCTTCCGCTTTCTTGTACTCCAACTGCTTGTAGCGCACCAAAGCACGCATGAAATATGCCGGGAAGAAAGTATCATCCAGCAGGATACTCTGTGTAAAATCGTCTATGGAACTTGCAAAGTCCTGCACCAGATAGAAATCCAAACCGCGCATAAACCGCTTTCCGGCATTTTTTTCGTCTGCCACAATATCCGATGTATGGGCGTCTATCAATGCGAAGTGGAAACGTACCTGCTCTTCTGTCAGAGGCGACTCCATATTGGTGATGCGCAACGGTTTGGGGAACAGTTTGGAGTGATTCAACTCGTCTATATACTTGTGATAATGCACGGTACGTTTTACGTCGCTCAGCTTCTCATAATAGGTCAGCGCATACATAGGCTCGAGCTTGATAGTCACGTTACGGTCTTGCACACGGCCGCGGTAGTCGCTCTTATAACGCTGTTCCACTTCCGAATCATCCGCAATCACAATCTTGCGGTAGTTATCCATATTCTTGTCGGACTTCTTACGGGTCTTGCCGTTATCCTTTCCGGAGTTGCCGTCCGCATTATCCGCCACATCCTTGTCATTGCCGCCGGTTGTTACGCCGTTGCGCTTGTCGAGCTGCATCTTCATAAGCTTGAACTCATCCTGCTCGGCTCCCTTACGGTCGCCAATCTTCTTGCGGGCCTCGGCACGATGGTAGTAACCCGCCGTGAAGTTGGGATACTCTTCTATCACTTTGGAGTAGTCGCTGATAGCGCCGCGGTAATCGCCCGTTTGTGCACGCAGCAAACCACGGTTGAAAGTTGCCATCATATTGTCCGGCTCCATCTTCAGCACAAAGTCGAAATCTTCTATCGCACGGTTATCGTCACCTACCTGTGCACGCAGCAGTCCCCGGTTATAGTGACCGAGGAAGTTATTGGGGTCAATATCCAGCGCCAGGTCATAGTCGCTCATCGCACCTCTCAGGTTATTCTGATGGAAACGCGCCAAAGCCCGGTTTATGTAGTTGCCCGAATTACGTGCGCTCAGGTGTATCGCCTGGTCCAAATCCTTTTCAGCTTCCTTGTAGTCGGATTGCTGAAGACGGACAATGGCACGGGCGGCCCAGCCGTCGGGGTCGTAACGGTCCATATCAATGGCCTTATCAAAATCCTTCAAGGCCTGTATCGTATCGTTCTGCTTGAGATTGACCTCACCGCGCATCAGGTACGCACGCGTATAGCGGGGAGCTATGGCGAGCAGCTTGCCCAAATCCTCTTTGGCAGCATTGAAATCCTCTTTCTGCATATGACAAAGAGAGAGGTTATGCCAAAGTACAACATTCTCCGGGTCGTACTTCAAAGCCGTTTTGTAGTCCTCGACCGCACCGTCGAACTTATCCTGGCGGATACGTGCCAAACCTCTTATCTGATAAGCGCCTACAACAAAAGGATTGCGCTGAATAGCCTGATCGCAATCCGCTTCCGCTCCCTGAAAATCGTCCAGGTTGATTTTTGCCAGCGCACGGAAGAAATAAGGCTCGTATAAATAAGGCTTCGCGTTGATTACCTGATTGAAATATTGGATAGAAAGCACGTAGTCCTCGAAATACAATGCGTTGCGGGCAATGGTCATCACCCGTTCCGTATTGATTTGCGCATATAACAACGTGGGCAATAACAGAATTGCCAGCAATATCTTTTTTATCATCTTGTCTTATAAATGCTTGTAAACAAAACAAAAGTAGCGTTTATTCATTTACATATCAGGATATACCGAAGACTTTTTATATTTTTTGAGCCTTTTATACCTTATTATATGGTTTGCTTACTTTACGGTTTTCACCTTATAGGTACAGTGTGCCTTACCTTTCAGCATGGCATTCAGTTTTCCCTTTATCATCTGTCTGCGCAAAGGCGACAGATGGTCGATGAACATCTTACCGTCCAAATGGTCGAACTCATGCTGCATCACACGGGCCAGATAGCCTTCCACAATCTCGTCATGCTCCACCAGGTCCTCGTCCAGGTACTTCACGCGTATCTTATTGCCTCTTTTCACAGATTCGTGAATGCCCGGCAGGCTCAGGCAGCCTTCTTCCATAGATACTTCTTCGCCCGATACTTCGAGGATATGCGCATTGATATATGCCTTACGGAAACCTTTATATTCGGGATAATCTTCCGACAACACATCCAGGTCTACAACCACCACACGGATAGGCAAACCGATTTGCGGCGCTGCAAGTCCCACGCCATCGGCATGGTCCATGGTTTCGAACATATTCTGAATCAGTTCTTTCAGGTTCGGATAATCGGGAGTAATGTCCTCCGCTACTTTTCTCAATACGGGTTGTCCGTATACATAAACAGGTAAAATCATTTCTTTAATTTATGAATTATGAATTATTTTCCAAACATTTATAAAGAGGAGAAGCGCCTGTTCTCCAGATAAGTCTGCAGGATAATAGTCGCGCTGATTTCGTCCACCAGCGCCTTGTTCTGCCTGTCTTTCTTTTTCAGTCCGGCTTCCAGCATGGTGCGGTGCGCCAAGACCGAAGTAAACCGCTCGTCCACATACTCTACCGGCATATCGGGCAACCGCTTTTGCAAGGAACGCACAAACGGCTCTATCCGTTTCATGTTCTCGGAAGCTTCGTTATTCATCTGCTTCGGCAGTCCGACAAGTATCCGCTCTACCGGTTCTTTCGCCACGTAATCCGTGATAAAGGCGAGCAGTTCATGGGTAGGCACAGTGGTAAGCCCGTTGGCAATCATCTGCAACGTGTCGCTGACGGCTATGCCCGTACGTTTTTTACCGTAATCAATAGCTATTATTCTACTCATAATGGGCTACAAAATTACGATTTATATTTGAACTCTTTTTCATACGTATCAAAAAAGATTTTGCCTATGGTGAAAATCCCGTCTGATATACATCAAACAGGTTTTTCGCCATAGGCAAAATTACACATGCCGGTATAGGAACGAAATCAATATATCAACTTTACATTATCTACATAGAATGAATTGCCCGGAGAACCGATATATGCCCCGCCGTGGCTGGACGTAAACTGCAACTGGATATGTGTGGGGATATCATCTTCCGTTCCCCATGCCACTTCCTTGATAGGCACGCTTTCGCCCTTACTGTTCACCGCATAGCGTTCCTGCACTTGCAGGCGCATCATGTGCGCCTTGTATTCGGGGTTGCCCGTTATATCGCCGTACATAATGGAATAAGTGGCATTGTTGCGCCAGTCGTCCGTTGTAGTGTAATAACGCACCACCACCGTACCCACGCGTTTGGCATAGATATTTCCGTCTTTGTCTTCCCAGCGTTTCTGCAAAAAGAGGTTCATTTCGGGGAAATCCTTTCCTTCCACATCGGTTATCTTGCTGAAACCGGTGGCATGAACACGTTTTTCACGGTCGGACATCTTCACCTTATAGTCAAACTGAATGGCAATAGGTTTCTTGGTGAACGGGATGCCCGAATTCAGTATCTTCTGCGGATTCTTCGTCCCCTTGATGGGCTCGTGTACATCGCCCAAAAATATGGAACCGGCAGCCAGCACCGTAATGTCCACGATGCCGAACACCTTTACGCTTTCCATACGGGTGTCCATACGGGCACAGAAGCCGTCGCCCCGCTTCTCCGGAAATACCGAAGTATTGGTTTTGGTGATGCCTGCCACACGCGCCATCACGTTGGAAGTAGCCCACGGGGAACCGCCCATATTCTTATACGGCTTGTTTTCACGGATAGTTGCCGTAGGACCGATAGCATATACATTTTTGGTAGCACCGCCGATAATTCCCGATTCTTTAATCTGGCGGTCAATCCATTGATCCATATTTCCGAAAGGAATCATCTCAACCTTATGCTGTGCCGATACTGCTACGCAGCAAAGCATTGCGGACAGCAAACTCAACATTCGAAGTCTTTTACGAATCATTTCTCTATTCTCCTACAATCAGTTAAAGTTCATAATTCCACTGCTTCAGCGCAAAGCCCCAGTTGTCCTGAACCAGTTGCACCGTGCGGTCGTCATATTTATATTTATTCTTCTTATAACCTTTCTTACCGCCTACATACTGCTCGATGGCAGTGCGGGCATCCGCAAAACCGGGTATGGACAGCGCATCGTAGATGTGCTCCGTCATTCCCATGGCATCGGCTTCGAAGTCCTCGAACTTCACTTCAATCAGATTACCCGCCGGAATGCTTGCCTTGTCCGCCTCATACTTATGATAAAGTTTGGCATAGATAGACAGGATGTTCTGCTCCAGTTCCGCAGGAGTAATATCCTGAAGTTTCAACGGCTGGATAGTATTCGTGAAGAAACTGCGCGTGCTCTCGAACACCGTATAAGGATTACGCATCAGGTAGATGAACTTGGCATTGGGGAACATCTTTACCAGTTCCTTCACACGCCCGGTATGCGGCGGGTTCTTGCTGAGAAACTGCGTACCGTGCGTATTCCACAAGGAAATCTTGATGAGTCTGGTAAATGTTTCCTCAAACACCTTCAGCTCCGCCTCGCTTATATCGTCGAACAATAGATACTTGTCGGCATACTCCTGCTGATGCTTGGGCAAGAACCAGAAGTTATAATAGGTATAAGGCATCATGTTCGCCAACGCAAACTCTTCCTCCTGCGGCAGGTCTACCGCCAGCTCCATATTGTCCGTGGGACGCTTGTCGGGCATCAGCCAACTCATGTTTTTCTTGAAGAAAGGCTGTCCCCACATCATCAGATGCGGAAATACGGTCTGATACGTTGTGTTATAGCCGAAATGCTTGTCGCAAGAGAACACATTATGCACGAAAGTTGTTCCGCTACGCCAGTGACCGAGGATAAATACAGGGTCGTGCTCCAGCGGTTTGTCCGCCAACAGCTTCTCATAGCGTTTGTCCTGCAAGGGAGCCAATGTGGAAAGCATGCGGCAAACGGCTTTCGTCAACCGGAATTTACCTTTGTACGCGGCATCTATTTCACGTCCCTTTGTAATGGCGTTGAACGTTTTCCAGTCTGCACCGACCAGTGTGTTAATCGGCAGTTTGTTGAATTCTAATAAACCCATTCTTGTTTAATTGAGAATTGTAAGTTGAGGATTGCAGAACAGCCTTTCGGGCCAGTCCGCAATTCTCATCCGACTCTTATTTGTTAATGTTTAATTTTCATTTCTTAATAATCACTGCCACTCCCTGACGTTCCAGTTCTTTGACGGCTTTCTCTACAGCTTCGTAATGCTCGGGAGCGATGCCCAGCTTCGGCAAGTCAAGAACAGGGAGTTCTTCGGATACATGCATATCCTTATCTTCCACGCGGTCGATAATCATACCAACGGCGCTGGTATTGTTGGTTATCGGGTCTATCAGGATGAAAGAACCGGTGGCTTTGTTGGTCTGATAAGGGTCAAAGAAGAGTTCCTTGGCAGTAGTCAACACTACGCGGGCAATCTGGTTCAACTGCATCGGCAGGGTCTCTTTCGTCAACCGGCCGTTGTCAAGGGAGAGTTTCTCCATTGTATTGACATCTACCTTATACTTGATATTGTCAATACGCGTACGGCTCAAATTGGTAGTTTGCTTGATGAAGAACGATTTGTTTACATCCATCGGTTCCTCGTCCATCCACACTACCATGGCTTCGAAGTTACGCTCCATCATCGGAAGATTGTCAGGATGTACCAGCATCTCTCCGCGTGATACGTCAATCTCGTCTTCGAGCGTCAAGGTAACGGACTGCGGCGGGAAAGCATAATCCAATTCCCCGTCATAGGTCACGATGCTCTTGACGCGGGACTTCTTTCCGGACGGCAATGCCATCACCTCATCTCCCTTGCGGATAATACCCGAAGCCACCTTGCCGCAGAAACCACGGAAGTCGAGGTTGGGACGCAACACATACTGTACCGGGAAACGGAAATCTTTCAGGTTGTGGTCGTTATCAATAGGTACGGTTTCGAGGAAGTCAAGCAAAGAAGTACCGTTGTACCACGGAGTGCGCTCCGACTTCTCCACCACATTGTCGCCGTCAAGCGCAGAAAGCGGGATGCAAGTTACATCGGGGATGCCCAACGGAGCGATAAACTTCTTGTACTCGCCTACAATTTCATTGAAACGCTCTTCGGAGAAGTCCACCAAGTCCATCTTATTAACGGCAAGCACCACATGCTTGATACCCAGCAAAGATACAAGGAAAGTATGACGGCGCGTCTGCGTGATGACACCCGTGCGGGCATCTACCAGAATAATCGCCAGATTTGCGGTAGAGCCGCCGGTAATCATGTTACGCGTATACTGTTCGTGTCCCGGAGTGTCGGCAATGATGAATTTACGGTTATTCGTGGAGAAGTAGCGATAGGCCACGTCAATAGTAATGCCCTGCTCACGCTCCGCCTTCAAACCGTCCAACAGCAAGGCATAGTCGATGTGGTCGCCGGCATTACCCATACGTTTGCTGTCGCGCTCCAACGCATCCAACTGGTCTTCATACAATTTCTTACTATCGAACAACAGACGTCCGATAAGCGTGGACTTTCCGTCATCCACCGAACCGGCGGTAAGGAAACGAAGCAAATCTTTCTGTTCGTCTTTATCAAGGAAAGCCTTTATATCAAGTCTTGAATCATCCATTTCTTAATTCTCAATTTTTAATTCTTAATTTCATTAGAAGTATCCCTCACGTTTCTTCTGCTCCATACTTGCTTCCTGGTCGAAATCGATAACGCGGGTGGTACGTTCGCTCTTGGTGGTAGTCATCATCTCTTCCACAATCTTCTCGATTGTATCGGCACTGCTTTCTACAGCCCCGGTCAGCGGCCAGCAACCCAACGTACGGAAACGTACCATACGCATTTCAATCTTCTCGCGATACTGTTCCGGCAAGCGGTCGTCATCAGCCATAATCAGGTTGCCGTCAATCTCCACGCAAGGACGTTCCTTGGCAAAATACAAAGGTACGATAGGAATATTCTCCAGACGGATATATTGCCAGATGTCCAGTTCCGTCCAATTGCTCAACGGGAACACACGGATACTTTCTCCCTTATGGACACGCGCATTGTATATGTCCCACAATTCCGGACGCTGATTCTTCGGATCCCATTGGTGGAACTTATCACGGAAAGAGAAGATACGTTCCTTTGCGCGCGACTTCTCTTCATCGCGACGGGCGCCACCGAAAGCCGCATCGAATTTGTATTTATCCAATGCGTGCAGCAGCGCCTGTGTCTTCATCAAGTCCGTATGCACTTTACTGCCATGCGTAAAAGGTCCTACACCTGCTTCAAAAGCTTCCATATTGCTCTCTACAATCAGGTTCCAGCCGTACTTCCGGGCATACTCGTCACGGAATTGAATCATCTCCTTGAACTTCCACTTAGAGTCGATATGCATCAACGGGAAAGGAACCTTACCCGGAGCAAAAGCCTTTTCGGCCAGACGTACCATAACCGATGAGTCCTTGCCGATACTATACAGCATCACCGGATTCTCGAATTCCGCAGCCACTTCGCGGATAATATGAATAGACTCTGCTTCGAGTTCTTTCAAATGGCTCAGTTTATATTCTTCTTTCATGCTATATTATTTCTTCTGAATTCTCGGTAAAATTAATTCCAATAATTTATTGACGGATTCTTCCAGGCTCAACGCAGATGTATCCAGTGTCAATGCCGGATGTGCAGGAGCCTCGAATGGCGCGGAAATACCCGTGAAGTTTTTAATTTCTCCGCGGCGTGCCTTTGCATACAAGCCTTTTACATCCCTGCGTTCGCATTCCTCAATGGGCGTACTGACGTACACTTCCAGAAAATCATCCTTCCCGATAATATTCGCCGCCATTTCGCGGATGTCGTTGCTGGGACTGATAAAGGCTGCAATCGTTATAATGCCCGTATCTACAAATAATTTGGAAACCTCGGCTATACGGCGGATGTTCTCTATGCGGTCGGCTTCCGTAAAGCCCAAATTGTTATTGATGCCGCTGCGGATATTGTCTCCGTCCAAAATACGGCAAAGCAATCCGCGTTTATGCAACTCACGTTCCAAAGCGATAGCTATCGTACTCTTACCCGACCCGCTCAGCCCGGTAAACCAAATCATCACGCTATGTTGTTTCAGAAGTTCTTCTTTGTCTTGCCTCGACAACATTCTGTCAAAAATAGGATATATATTATTTTCTGTCATAATTCAATCAAAATGGCCATATTAAGGGAATAAGGAATATGGATATAAGAAAAGTGATAATATTCAACGGAAGTCCGATGCGGACGAAATCCGTAAATTTATAATTGCCGATACCTTGTACTATCAGGTTGGTCTGATAGCCGATAGGCGTCGAGAAACTTGCCGATGCAGCCATACAGATAACCACAAAGAAAGGCGTCGGACTTACGCCCAGTTGCGATGAAATGGAAAGCGCCAACGGAAAAGCAAGTGCAGCGGCGGCATTATTCGTTATCAGTTCGGTAAACAGGTTTGTAATGACAAACATGACAGCCAGCAACACCGCAGGCCCGTAATGATCCGTCAGTCCAATGATGTATTCGGCCACGGCATCCGCCACTCCGGAGTTTACCATTGCCTTGCTGATGGCAAAAGCACAGGCAATCGTTATCAGGATATCCCACGATATATATTTGGTATATTTACGGGCCGGAAAGATTTTTGTCCATGCCATTAGAATGGTTGTAACGGACACGAAAAAGAACATATCCAGTTTGATATCCGGAAAAGCCTCTTTCACTGCAGGCAGTTCGCCAACTGTAGCTCCGGTTATCATCAGAATCAGCAGGGCAAGGGCAAACCAACGTTTGCCTTTACTTGCAACAGGCTCCGTATCCTTACCGTTGGCAAGCATCACGAAGACAGAAGATTCACCCCACGTCTGCACAAAAGAATCATCAGCCATTACCACCAAAGTATCACCTTCCCGGAAATACTCATTCTCCAAATCCTGCACATAACTCTGGCCGTTACGCTTTATCTCTTTCACTTCAGCGCCATAATGACGTTTAAAGTTAAAATCCTTCAGTTTCTTGTTGATACCCGGAAAACGAGGACCCAAGACAGCCTCTACCCTATGCAGATCACTATGTTCTTCCGGTTCATCATCCGGTTTCACCGCATCTTTACGGACATCGGGCAATAGTCTGGAAGAAAACAGAAACAGATAGATAATACCGGTTATTGCAATAAAAATACCGACTTTCCCAAGTTCAAACATAGTAAATCCCTCATAACCGGCATCCAGTATCATACCGTGTACCACCAGATTGGTGGAAGTGCCGATTAAAGTACAGATACCTCCCAGAATCGTCACATAGGACAAAGGAATCAGAAATTTAGTAGCCGGAAGCTTTACCGACTCAGCCCAACGTTTTATAATCGGAGCAAAAATTACAACGACAGGAGTATTATTCAAGAAAGCCGAAATAAAGGAAATCGTAGGCAGCATTCGGAGTTGCGCTTTGAAAACGGTGGTTTTACCTTGTGGCAGGAGTTTCTTGATAAGCTGCCCCAACGCACCGGACTGGCGAATCCCCTCACTGACCAGAAACAGCATGGCAACCGTAATCATACCCTTATTGCTAAATCCTTCCAGCATTTCTTTAGGTGTCAGGATTCCAGCACAGAGAAACAGTACCACCACCGAAAAGAGCACCATCCCCGGACGCATTTTATCCAGAACCAGGGCTATCACCATGCCCAGCAACGCTAAAAGCACAAATATGATTTCAAACGTCATATATACGAGTCGTTATTTAATTACGCCTGGGCTCTACTATAAACCAAGGATTCAACAAATCTTCCTTATTGTACTGTAGCGGTTCTTCTTTTCCGGCCTGATATACTTCCATACCGGCAGCACGTGCAATGGCATGCCCTGCTGCCGTATCCCATTCCATGGTGGGAGCAAAACGGGGATATACATCCGCCTTACCTTCCGCCACCAGACATATTTTAATGGAACTTCCACTGGAAATCAATTCTACATCCGAGTGGCAATGCTTCATCTTTTCAATGTAATCTTCAGTTTCGGGAGACAGATGTGAGCGGGATGCTACAATTACAAATTTATCGTGATCATCCTTAATCGGCAAATGAACGGCTTTCGCTATCAACTCTTCCAACGACGCTCCGCTGCGAGCTGTAAAATCCGAAAGTTTGTAAGCACCTAATGTTTCTTCTGCAAAATAAAGCTCCCGCTTTACCGGAAGGTATATAACCCCCATTACCGGAACGGAATTACGAACCAAAGCGATATTAACGGTAAACTCGCCATTCCGTTTGATAAACTCTTTGGTACCATCCAGAGGGTCTACAATCCATAAAGTAGTCCATGCACATCGCTCTGTATAGGGCAAATGCTTTCCCTCCTCGCTCAATAATGGATAAGGCTTTTTTTGCAGATAGCCGGCAATAGCCGCATGCGCTTTCTTATCAGCAATCGTCAAAGGAGAATTATCCGCTTTCTTTTCTATTTGAAAATCTGAGGTCGGATCGTTGTAAATAGAGAGGATATCTTTGCCGGCACAAAGTGCTGCATCAATCGCATTAAGTATATATTGTCGTTCCATATTGTATTCTCAAAATATATAAGGTGCAAAATTAAAAACTTTTTTACCGCCAAAAGTTTTTAATTTTGTTTTATAACTTCTTTTAAACGAAAAAGAGATATTTATAAGTACTTTTCACAATCACCCAAAACAGAGTTTTCATAATCATTTTCAACAGATTATGAAAAAGGCAGTAACTTCCCAGTTACCGCCCTATCTTGAAAGGAGGGAAATACCCCTTTCTTATGAATTACCAAAAAGAATTCAAATTAATTAATGCGATACAGCAGCCAAGCACCCTGGAAATCCTGACGGTTAGGGTATTTAGCCTTGAAAGCATCGCGAGCGCTGGCAGCAGAGTTTCTGTCTGCATATGTACTTACGATTACACGATACATAGCAGCGTCTGCATTAAATGCAATGACAGCATTATAACCTTCCTTATCCAAGAAGTTTTTCAGGTTCTCCGCATTGGCTTTCACACCGAAGCTACCGCATACAACACTATAATCTTTCAGTCCGTCAGCACCTGATACCACCGTCACTTTCTCTTCACGGATCGTACCTACCGGTGCACTTTCTACAACCTTAGCTTCTACCGGAGCGCTAACCACAGGAGCAACTTCCTCTACCGGTGCAGTAGTCTGCGGTTCTGCCAGTTCCTGCTGTTTAGCTTTTTCGTATGCTTTCTTGTAAGCGCTTTCACTCGATTTACAAGAAGAGAATGCCAGTACAATACATACTCCCATTCCTAACACTGCCAATTTTTTCATCTTTTCTTTTTATTTTTTGTTAGTAACTATATCTATTCTCAAATAACACTCAATATTTACGGAAAACATATTTCGTTCCTTCATAGTCCAACCGCATCTTCTTGTTTGTCAATTCTTCAACCTTGAACGTTCTCTCGCCGCTATCTCCCCAACCAAAGAACTTCTTATAGCTATCCGAATTTACAAGTTCTTCATGAACAGACTCATTTCCTGAACTATTATCCGGCCACAAAGTTATAGAAATTTCATCATCTTTCAACTTATAATAACCATAAAAAGATTCATAGCTTCCACTTTCATTCATACAATGTGCCAGAAAACTGCCTTTTTGAAAACCATAGAAGATACTGTCTACTTTCTGCACTTTACCATCGGGATACTGATATTCGCGCAACTGCCATTTTCCTACCCAGTCGGAACCGCCGTCATTCATACAAGACGCCAGTCCCAGCGCTACACACATCAAAAGCAATAGTATTGTCCCGTTCAGCAATCTTTTCATATATCTCTTTTTTGTTTAGGAAGCAAAAGTACTCCGAACCGCTTATCTTAGCCTCTCCTATGTCGTTAAATATAATTAAAATACATATTTTATCTCGTTTTGAGGCATATATTTTCAAAAAACACGAATTAATGAACAATCATTCAAAATAAATTGTTAGCTTTGTCATATTAGACCTAATAAAAAGAAAGGAGTATTATTATGAAAGGATTAAATGTTTTAGCAGCTTTTTTGGGTGGTGCAGCGGTAGGTGCTGCCATCGGTATTTTGTTTGCCCCGGAAAAAGGAGAAGATACGCGTCACAAGATTGCGGAAATCCTTCGCAAGAAAGGTATCCGGTTGAACCGTAATGAAATGGAAAACCTCGTTGATGAAATTGCAGCAGAACTGAAAGGCGAAGCAAACGAATAAATCAAACCACATTTCAAAACAAAGCCACTATGTTTGCAGATGACAACAGTATTGAGAATATCCAGCAGCTATTTTTCGATTTCAAGAAATATCTGGAGCTACAAAAGAAATATACCCAACTGGAAGTAGCGGAGAAATTAACCATATTGCTCTCAACGCTTATACTTGTATTGTTGGTCGTCATCCTCGGCATGGTGGCTTTGTTTTATCTCTCCTTTACCCTGGCCTACATACTAGACCCCATAGTAGGCGGATTAATGGTAAGTTTTGCCATGATAAGCTGCTTCCATATTTTATTGATTGCGTTAATTGTTGCGTTCCGCAAAAAAGTCATTATTAATCCAATGGCCAAATTCATTGCCGGATTATTCATAGATAACAATAAAAACTAAAATATCATGGATATGAATGATACCGTCCAGACAGAGATTCTTACACTGGAAGACCTCCAACGACAAAAGGCCGAAGCATTAGAAGAATTACGTGCCCAAAAGCAGGTCATGAATGATACCGCCCGGAACTTATTTGCCCCGATAGCCCCTGCTGCAAATAAAGGAACAGCTATCATGCGTGCATTTAATACCGGTATGGCTGTATTCGACGGAGCCATGCTTGGAATAAAACTGATGAAAAAAGTCAGAAAAATATTCAGACGCTGAAAATCAACCAGGCTATAAAGGAATCATTCATGCAGTATCTATCTAATCAATTTTGTATATATAATTGCCCGCAAAGAATTAGGTATTAGCCTAATAGAGAAACGGACAAATAGGTTTTGCATGAATTGAGAAAAAGAAATAAAATGCATTTGTCTCATCATTTGCAGAAAATGCAATTCGTTTATCATATATTTCCATCCTCCTCTTCTTTTAAACATTTCCGGAGAAAAACGGAAATACAGCAAGCTTTCCTGAATATTATAAAACTTAGCTCCATTCATCAACATACGTATCCATAAATAGTAATCCTCAAATAAAGGGAAATGTCGGTATCCACCGGCAGCCAATACTGCGCTCTTTCGAAACATTACAACCGGATGATTTATAGGATTACGGCGTTTTGCAAATTGTCTAATATCATCAGGTAGCTCCGGTAACTTTCTTACAGACTTTATATTGGATACATTATCTTCAAACTCATTAATCCACGCACCAACAACATCAATATCCGGATATTTCTTAAATACAGCCAACTGTTTTTCAAAACGCTCCGGCATGGCAATATCATCAGTATCCATTCGGGCCACAAGTTCGTGCGAACAATACTTTAACCCTTCATTCAAAGCTTTTCCTAATCCCCGATTGGTTACCAAAGAAAGAACTTTCAGATACGGATACCTTGTCACATATGAATCTATAACATTATCTAATTCGTCACCTATCGGACCATCCTTTACTAGAATAACCTCGTCAGGACATACCGTCTGGGAAAAAAGACTATCCAAACTTTCTCTTAAAAACAGAGGAGATTCTTTGTAATATATAGAAAGTATAACAGAAAAAGGCATGAAAGTTATCCAAAGATTAATTAGTATCGACCAAAATCAACTGAAAGCAGATGCAAGCCAACACGCTGATTTTCGGGTGGAAGTTGCATGTAATCACCAAACATCTTAGTTAAGTATTCATGATAGTGTTCCGGTACAGGCAATTCGGTATCCTCAAACGGTACACGTATAGGAGTTCCATATATTCTTTTGTTCAGAATTGAGGTTTTATACTTTGTCCTACCATAGAAGAATCCCCAATACTCACTCTCTCTGCAATTCAGCCGCTCCACTTGCCTCCGGAAAAAGTCGCGTACATAGCCACATCTCAACGGAAAAGCCAAATACATTAGAATTTTCTTCTTCAAATCGGCGCTTTTATAGGTTCTTAACGACAACTGATAGCATAACAGAACCTTTGCACAAACATATTGCCAATATGCAAAAAATCTATTCGATGACACATTGTCCAGCTTAAACACATCCACAAAAATTCCTTGCTCTCCGGTTGCGGGAATATAGCCTTCGGGTTCTTTCAGAATAGTATCCCGCAATTTAATCTTCGAATAATCAAGCGGCCAATCCACTAACCCCTCTTGTACATAATATTTATTACTATTCAATTGTTCCTTACAGACTTTGAGAAAACGATTATAATTAGAGTGGGTCATAATAATATCCAAATCATCATCCCAAGGAATAAATCCTTTATGTCTTATCGCACCAATAGCAGAGCCTCCCAATAGATAATATTCTATTCCATTATTCTTACATACAATATCGATATCTTTAATTATATCAAGGATTACCAATTGCAAATGACGTAATTCGGTCATAATATATCAAAGTTTTATTTTCGCTTTAATTGTTCCTGTTTATATTCATAAGAATGTTCGCCTTCAGCCCTAAAGTCCCGGTGGTACCGTTCCAGAACTTTTTTAAAGACCTCTTCATATTCAGGAATAAACAAATCATTCCGGTTATTCATATGGTATATAATTTCATCAGCCAATGGATACAACAAAGAAAGATTATTAGCCCCATTGTAAAAATTAGTACCATTTATACGACCGGGAGAAACATTTAAAATACGATTGTCTGTACCACTTTTCTTTAATTCCACATTCACGCTTTCTATGAAAATTTTTAAAGCAGCTTTACTTGCCCCGTAAACGCTGAAAAAAGGAGAAGACATAAAGCCCGCAATGCTCACCATTACTGCCGTATAGAATGGCTTCCTGGTGTGTATGCTACCATAGAAATGCTTGATAATACGCAAAACAGATGTTGTATTCACACTTATCATATCTACTATAGTGTCTTCCTGCATATCCTCAAAAAGAGATAGCTTCCCGAATCCTGCTGTAATAATCAAAGTATCAATATCGTTAAATTCATCAAACAATGAATAGTCATCGAACAGCAAATCGAATTTCCGAAATGACACCAAATGCTTTATATCTGATGGAACCTGACTATAATCCGGTTCCACTTTGTCCACTATCAAAACCGATTTCTCTTTTACTAAACGCATTGCAAGAGCCAGCCCAATCCCGTTACTTCCTCCTACAATAAGAGCCTTTTGTTTCTTTATCATTCCAAATAAGTATTATGCACTCCCTTTCTATACAATTCTATCAATTCTGCAATCATCACAGACTCTTTGGGTTGTAGCCGGTAACTGCTTAAACGGTGCGTATATATCATTGAAAGAAATTCCTGCAATTCATAACGTAAGCCGTCTCCCTGATAAGTATAAAAGTATTTCTTATTTTGATTCTGATCTTCGTACCTCACTTCGAAATAATTTGTGAGCCACCAGGGAGAAGGGACAAGAACATAACCACGCGTACCGGAAATTACAAGATTTCCTTCCGTTTTCACTCCCAGCCCTAAAGTGATAGAAGCTGTTGCTTTTCTATATACCAAATTTCCTTTTGTAAATATATCCACCCCATTCTGTAACTTCGAATAAAAATATGTATCCTTTACATCCGTCCCCAGCAACTTTACGACGGCCATTAACGGAAAGGAGGCCAACTCTGTCATACATCCGCCTGCTTGCCCGGCATCAAGTTCGCGCACATCCCCGCTGACCAATTTAGACAATGACGCCTTTACATCTACCACCTCACCAATAACACCGCTTTTAACCAAAACAAGTAAATGATTCCATGCCGGACAATGAGCTGTCTTGGAAGCCTCGAGCAATACCAAGCCTTTATCCCGTGCCAATGTATAAAGTTCATCGGCCTCTCTCCCACTCAACACCATCGGTATTTCGCACAATACATGTTTACCCGCCGTTAAAGCCCGGTATATATAATTATAGTGAGTAAGGTGAGGGGACGCAATATAAACAGCTTCTATATCCTGAAAGAATGACGCAAGATTATCAGTTGCCTTATCCAAGCCAAAACGAGAAGCGAATGCTTCTGCATCGACATAATCCGGATTGTACACTGACACAATTTCTGAACCGCTGACACTTGCCGCTTCCGGTATAAAACGTTGTGCAATACGCCCCGTTCCTATTATACCTATCTTTATTTTCTCCAAAACTTCTTCACGCAGTTGCGTGCTACTTATTCCTTCGGTACGCGGTAAATACACAACCTGACAAAACTCTTTCAGATAATCAAAATGTCCTTGCCAATCAGAACCTATGGCAAATATATCCACGCCAAATCGCTGAATATCGTCTATTTTCTGTCCGACATAGTCTTCTATTACAATTTCATCGGCATATCCGGTTTGCCGTACGGCTTCAATACGTTCCAAAACATTGTTACGCACATTAAGCTTTCCGCGCTCCCGGTCAAAGCTATCGCTTGTCACACCGACTATCAGGTAATCGCCTAATTCTTTGGCACGCCTTAACAGATTGATATGCCCCTGATGCAATAAATCATAAGTTCCGTATGTAATGACTTTCTTCATAAGCGTTAAAGACTCAGCAATTATAGATTCTACAATATTCTTCCCTAATCTTTTCCTTATCAAAAGGAGCTAACAATTGGTTATAATTTACCGTATCTTTAGACATCATTAATTCAGAAACCGCATCTTTAAAGCCCTCATAATCGTGATAATTAAAAACCCGGTATCCTTTATCTCCTTTCAAATAATCGCCAATCCTTACGCGTTCGGAAATAACAACTGGAGTATGGTGTTGAAGCGCCTCTAAAGCCACCAAAGAAAAAGCCTCATAACGTGAAGGCACTACGACAACACTCGCTTGTCTGTATAGACACGCCAACTCAGCATCTCCCAAATTCTGATGAAGAATAAAATCATCGCGTTTCACTGTTCCTTTACACACGCAATGAACCTGACAATTATCAGACAGGGTATAAAGATGTTCTATCCCTTTATTGGTATCATTACGCCCTATAAACAATACCATATTATCTTGTTTCTCTACCTCATCCAAAACATTCGTATCTGTTGTACTCCAATGAGGAATCTTTTTTACATTAGGATGGTACTTGCCAAAAAAGCGGGTATCTTCATTGTTTATAGTAACAATTGTATCCACTTTGAACAAGACCGGTTTCAGGAACAAATGAAACCACAGTTTCCCTTTCATGGGATGCCGGAGATACCGGAAAGGATGAAAATGAGGACTATATACGATTTTCTTATTCAAACCATAGGCCGCATTTATTGCCTGCACCGCACCCGGAGACATAAAACCGTGAATATGTACTACATCACATCTGCTATTCTCTATGTAACGGACCAATGCTTTGGTATCGTATTTATACTTACGAATCCACTTTACATACGTGGCAGGCAGGTCTTCCACGGGCATAACATCCACATCACATGCAGACATCAGAGCATACAAGTCATCACAATGTCTTTTAATTCCACCGTTAAAAGACAAAGTCTTATCCCGAATAATAAGAACTTTCATAAATCTTCAAATACTATTGTGCGTATTGGCAGCAATCCATTGTCTTCCAGCATCAAAGCAGAGCTTACCTGCAATATAGAGTAAAGGAAAAAGAATGCTATGACAATCATCTGACTGCGATGATTCTTAAAGATAAAAGGAAAATAACTAAGCCAAATACACTCTATAATTCTATAATAAGCAGATAATCTGATAGAGAAATAACCTATTTGCGAAAACAAAAGGTAAGTAACGATTGAAAGAAATGCCCCCCACAGAATGATCTGTTTCAACCTTTCCGTAGCTTCAATCTTATCAATACTATATATTATCAATCCAAAAAAGAACAAACGCCGCAATGTTCCGGAGGAGAACAGCACATTAGAGGAAGCATCCCCGTTTTCACCATAAGCCAGTATCCGGTCTCCCATAGCGCTATCCCCCAAATACATTGAAGCCATATCCATAAAAATATTGAATATTTGATTCATTGATAACAGTACGCATAAGAGACAAATGCCTACAATATGAATTTTCTTTAACTTTATGTTGAGAAGAAGATAAAAAGGTATAAAGCAAAAAGCTGTATAATGAATAAAAGAGGCCAATAAACATACCGTTATATATTTTATCTTTTTCCGCATATACGCATAATATACAGCCAGCAAAGTCAATGACATGGCAAGCCCCTGACGTATAGCATTCATCTCATAAGCTATATAATAAAAGCTGCAAAACAACATCATCGAAAGGTAAAACCCTTTCCTAAAGGCCAGCTTACGAAAGACAAACAGTTTCAGTCCGAACGAAAGAATAAAAATAATCGCCACAAAAACCTCATAGTTTCCGCCAATATATTTTACTGCTTTAATAAGCAAGGCGAATAAAGGTTCTATGGGGTCATCATACTCAAAAATTTCTTTATAGCCGGGATAGTCAGAGCCTACTTCATACCTAAAGGATGATATAAAGAAGATTACAGAGAAAAAAACGTATGCAAATAAACAAGAGTATTTCTCCTTGTTCCTAACATTGAAATTATCCAATAAAAAAGTCGCATACGCCAAGACGACCAAAGTATAATAATACATTAAACCTTGAACTTTACAAATCCTATAATTTTACCTCCGAAGGAGTACCAGTGTTTGATAAAGTTTCTTATCAAAAGCATTCCACAGAAAGCCCTCAACAGATAATACAGATACACAAATAAGGCTTTATAATTACGCCTCATTATCCAATCCTTTTTTTGTAATGCAGCAAATCCAAGGCTATATTTATAGACTTTAGAAATATCTGCATTGTTAGCTGGATGATAAACGGCTGTTCGGTCAACAAAAAAACCACATGTTCTATAGTTCTCAATAAAAGAGTACAGGTAATCCGTTTCTTCTCCTGACGAAAAGTAAGTTCCCACTCCCAAACGCTCATCAAACATCACCGTATTTTTTCGGACAAAAATATTATACGAAATACATGCCTTTAAAACATCCTTTTTATATAGATATGCCTTTTGTGAAATATGACAAACTCTTTTGGTTACAGTATCCCGGGTAGTAACTGCACAGAATCCTACTTCTTCCCTACTGCTAAAGGCTTCATTTACTTCCTGCAAAACATTTACCTCATAGTAGCAATCGTCATCGGGAAAACCTATGATTTCTCCTTTACACATGCGCAAGGCAATATTCCGGTTGTATGATAATCCTTTTACATCGCTACGTATATAATGAATAATGAAGTTTTTTTCAAAATTGCGAACTATATCTTCAAGTTCATGATGCTCGTTTTGATCTACAATATATAACTCAAAATCCTTAAATGTCTGTTTAGAGAGGGATACGCACAGACACCTAACCTCCTCTACCCTTCCTAAGGTCGCTGTAATCAAAGAAAATCTCATCTGATTCTATTTTTTACCAATGATACATCGTCGGGCGTTACCTAATATGTGTGTAAGTTTCGTGCCGATGATACGAGCTATAATGATTTTCATCTTTTCATCCCATGATTTCCATGAAGCGGCAAAATGATGTATCGAACGAGTATTGCAAGTGACATTCATCTTATTTGTCCGATAATCAATCGGACAAAAATATTCTTTCGGATAAATCCATATCTCATTCACACATTGTATATCATCTATATTCCTCAAGCCTTTTGCTACTAACAGCTCTGTAGTGTATTCTACCACTGTTTTCTGATTCAGATCATTACCTGCATATTGAAAATGCAGACCTGCATATAAATTCAACATATCTTCATAGAAACCAAGTCTCGGAATACATCCCAAACCAAGTCCTGGAGCTACTGCTAAAATAGAGGTACCACCCGGTTTCAGCTCATTTTCGCATCCCATAAATGCCCCACGCTCTATAATATCATTCATTGGTTTTATTACTTCTACATCCGTGTCAAAATACAATCCACCATAATAATATAAAATATAAAAACGTGCATAATCGCTCACAAAAGCATATTTTTTGGCTTCATAAGCCTCACGTGTATAAGGAATCATGTTCACGTTAAAATTATCCTCGTTCCACTCTCTTATTTCATAGTCTGGAAAATACCTCTTCCACGACTCAATACACTTCACGGCAAGCAATGGTAATGGATTTCTTCCAAACCAACAGTAATGTATTATTTTAGGAATCATATTATAAATATAAGGCTAAAGATTTATGTATAATTCTTTTCATATCAAAAAATAGAGAGCCATTGTTTCACTACTTGCTCTGCAGAAAAACGTTGTACTTTCTTTATGGCACTCTCGGCAAGCCTATTACGTGTTTCCGAATCAAGCATCATATTTCTTACAGCTTCCACATACAAATCCATTCTGTCATTCTTTACGGTTATGCCATTTACATTATTTTCTATAACCTCATGCAAGCTCGGATAACTGTCAAATGCAACGGGAACTACCCCGAACTGTTGTGCTTCCGTAATGGTCAGCCCCCAACTTTCCAATGCTGAGGTCATGAGAAAAACAGATGCTTTTTGATAATATGGAAGAGGATTTTTATTTCCTTCGAAATATATATTCTTTATATCATTTTCAGCCACATAACTTTTATAGTTATTCTCGTCACTTCCGCTCCCTACAATAACCAACTTCCAATCCGCCAACCTGTCATCACTCATAAGTTCTTTCCAACTCCTTAGGGCAAGAGAAATTCTCTTAGGGTTCTCTACAAGCCTCGAAACAATAAGTACTACTTTTTCTTTTTCATAGATTTTCTCAAAAGGAAAGAATATATCGAACGAGAGAGTATTGGGTATCACACTGAACTTATCCGTATCCTTTATATGTCCGAAAGCTGTAAAAGGTTGTATCAATTCAGACGACAATAGAACCACTTTGTCCGAATAGTCATAGGTATCTTTATATTTCAAAGGAAGCGCATATAAATGCTTTACTTTCAATATCGGATAAGCCGTCAACCTTAACATATTCGCCATAAGCCCCCGGCTTTTCCAACATTTAAGTACACTATTACTCCACGAAACATCTTCCCGCTCTACGCCAGGATAAAGGTGATGCGCAAATATTATCTTTATCTTCTTTCCGATTGCCTGCCTTATGCCTTTTGCTAATCCTAACTGCCCCTGAAGCAATACTACATCTATATCTTTCTTTACTATATAATCAATCAAAAGCGCCACATTCTTCCTGCTTCCAAGACATAGTCTTCCATCAAAAACAGTCTTCTTATAAAGGCTGTCTATCCCTTCATAATAAGCTAAATAACATCTACACAGACATCTCTTCCTAAACTCCCTGCACAATGTATCGGTAATTCTCTCAGTTCCTCCCAAAAAGGGACTGACATCAAATGTATTTACAAAAAGAATATTCATCAATCAAAAAAGCCAAGTCCAAACTTCTTATCCAACCTTAACAATCCACCCCTCCAAAAATCAGGCTTTATATGTAATCCATCTATCACACACCAGTTGTCCGAAAAGTTAATAGTATGCAAGCCATCAGGATAGTTGCTTCTCGGCTGAGGATATAAAACTGCTACTTCTGTTTCTTCATACCTGTCCAAAGATACAGAATCAACACACCAGATAACCGTACCTGCTCCATAATGTTCCAGACAATCCTGCGAAGGTCTATACAACTGACCGTTTACTCTAAAAAAATCACCTGCCATACGACTACCTCTAAGGCCCTTCTTCACACAGACTCCCTCCTTGGGATAGTAATTCCCCCAAATATTATCATCAGAACACCATAAATATAATTCTTCCTGATCACAGCCTTTTTTTCCACCGAACAACCAATATTTCCCGTTTTCATAAACGATGTTGGGATCGGATACCGGCATATCCAACAACGTTTTCACGTAGATGCACTCTTCCCTTACCTCATCATAGCAATACAGTTTCAGTTTATCCGATGCTATATTTTCAGGAAGTATGTAGACTTTATCGTTCCAACGAAGAATATACGGATATGACAGATGGCTTTTTATGGACAGTATTTTCTTTCTCCTTACTAATTGAAACGTTTTAGTACAAACAGTCAGTTTTACCAAAGTTGCCGCTCCCCCAAGAAATAGTGCTTCCTCTGCAAGAATTTCCAATGTGTCGTCCGTCTCTTTCAAAATAAAAGGATCAGCAAACATTCTATCACGATACTTATGCTTCAGCCAATGCACACTACATAAATCAAAATTTCCGAAGATGACATCCGTAGGCGTCGCTTTTATAAGACCTATGTTATAATCATAAATCTTATACCGTTGGGATAATTGTTTTATATTTATCACGATTACTTGAAGTTAAGAGAGTCAAATTATACATACTTGCTTATTTTCTCAAAATTATTCTTTTCAAAGCTTTTCTCTCTTCTAAATTAAATCCGAACATAAGACTGATACCACAAAAGCAAAGAACATTTATCAGTATCGGCAGGATACAATAATACGCAGTATATTCGTAGGAATTATAAATAATATTTATCAAATATGAACAAAAACACATGCAGAAGAAAGTATAAAAAAACGGCACAAAAACCTTTTTTACATAAAGTTCTAAATCAAAACGCCCTATCCTTTTCGCTATATAAAGAATAATGAAAAAATTTATAAATTCAACTATCGCCATTATAATAAATACACTATATAGTGGTAAAGATGTATATTTCAGAACAATATAAGATAAAGGGAGTGCAGCACCTAATACAATAAATTCCGTTATCTGGTAAACTTTCAACTTGCCAATAATCATATAAAATATATCTATCGGTTCGTGAAAAGAGCGAATGGCAAGATAGATTAATATAGTCCGTACAAAAGCAATCGTATGCTCAGGAACGGTAGTCAGCCAAATAGATAGAATATCTTCTATGTAAAAATATACAGGAAAAGCTATAGACAAATAAAAGAAAACAACCACTCGAGCTCCGACAAATAACATTTTGAAAAAGCTATTGAATTCACCCTTTGCATAGAGTTGTGTAGCCTGCGGCTGAATTGCCAACATCACGTTGTATAACAACGTGGTTATTGCATTCTTTATTTGATATGCGATAGTTCGGGCAGCATTCACCACAACTCCACCGAAAAGGTTCAGTACAATATTAAGTCCCTCGTTAACATATGAATAGGCAAAACTTCCTGCAAAATTCCATCCGGCAAAACTTCCCATTTCTTTGAACAGACTCTTATTCCAATAAAATTTATATTTGCACTCTTCGAAATTTACTTTACAATAGATAGAGCACAACAGCCTCATCAGTAAAGACACTGCCAATATCAGCATTGAGTATAACTGTAACTTATCCATTGCAAAGAAAGGAAGAATAAGAATGGCTCCCAACCTCAGAAAGGCATTCAATATAGATATAAAGGCATAGAACGACATACGTTCATGAGCTATTATCACAGCATCAAAAGGTATAGTCATGATTGAAACCATAGATGCCAATATCGAGAGGTGAAAAACCCAATGGGCGGATACCATGCGGGCGGAATCTATCACAAGTTTATTATTCAGGAACCATAACCCGATACCCTCTGCTATTATACAAAAAACTAAACTTATAATGACATTGATGAGTATGCTCATATTAAAGACTTTCTGTAGAGCCCCTATATTGTCATTACCCATTTCGTAATTAAGAAACCTTTGGGTAGCAGTAGCAAACAAGCCACGCAAAGAAGAAAATATGGCAACAACCCCTCCTACCAATCCATAAATACCAAAATCTGTAACGCCTAACTCCTTCAATAAAACCCGAGAACTATAGAATGATATTAACATCAATACCAACATTCTAAAGCATAGAAAGATTGTATTTACAGCTATTTTCTTTGTCTTATCCATATAAAACAATGCTTATAACCTTTATATTATTGAGGAAATTGCATTTATATATTATTTATGAAACATTACAAGTTACCCGTTTATTTTTAACTCTTGACAGTTTGAGAAGATCCAAACACATTAAAAATAATGTAAAGTTCAAGATGTAATAATTAGGAAATTCTTTAATGATGCCTCATACATCATTGCCACCTCACTTGTCATCTGCTTTTCCATGTTACGATCTTCACATGGTTTGATACTACTAATAATTTACTTATTATCAATTAATGAGCACTAAAAGATGGAGATTTCTGAAATTGAATTTTCCCTTTATCTTGATGAAAAAATCTTAGAATTTCTTCCCGAACGCAATATTCATAAACGTCATAAAAAGTATCTTGGTATCAAAACCCCAGGAGCGATGCTCCAAATAGAATAAATCATAACGCAGACGACGAATCATTTTCTCCAAAGTATCGGTATAGCCATTGTAAAGTGTAGCATACGAAGTGACTCCCGGACGAATCTGGAATAAATAACGATAACGAGGATCCACCTCCATAATCTGGTCTATAAAGAACTTACGTTCGGGACGGGGGCCGATAAAGGCCATATCACCACAGAATACATTCCAAAGCTGGGGAAGTTCGTCCAGATGATGATCGCGAAGAAACCTGCCGACTTTCGTCATGCGGGGATCTTTTGCACCGGCGTAGAGAGCAGGGCCATACTTCTCTGCGTCCAGCTTCATGCTGCGAAACTTATAGATATTAAAAGGACGGCCGAACCTACCGATACGCTCCTGCTTGAAAATAGCAGGACCTCCATCTTCACTTTTCACGGCAATATAACAAATCAAAAATAAAGGAGAAAAAACAATAAGTGCACCAAGGGCAAGAAAACAATCACCTATACGTTTCACATTGCGCTCGAAAGCATTCATTCCGTCAGGAATAAAATGATCATCTTTCTCAATCGGTTCCATAAAATAAAAAGTCTTAGTTTAGATAGTTGAATAGTTTAGGTTGGTGAATGAAGTTATTCTATCACTTCATAAGGGTATTGGTTTTCTTCAAAACTCTTTAGCTCTTCTATTATATCCACTTGCTCCAAAGTTAATTCTGCCTTATCCCAAGTGGCAATAATGCTATGAGCTTGCCTTGACAGCTCTTCATCATAAACTTCGCTATAACAATAGACAAGAAGTTGAACTTTGAGCAAAGATGCAGACAGTTTAGGAAGGACTTCCCAACTACGGTCCAATACTCGCTGAATGTATTGCTGCTTATGACCATTATCGTAAATAGTAGCGGCAAAAGCTGCTAAAAGGCCAAGACAAAGCTCAGCTTCGGACTCAACAGTCTTGCCGCGAGTGCCATAAAGCTCCAATGCCTGCTCGTAAACTTCACGGTTCAAACGTGTAAATTCGTCTACATAGATAGGACTCCCGTCAAGCCCGTAAGTGAGAAGACGATGGGCTAAGGAAAATAATGAATCCATTAATTTGTGAATTATGATTTGTGAATTATAATGCTTTAAAAAAAGGTTACTCTTTTATGGGTTCTACCAAAGAAGGCGGAATAAAGGTAGTAGCTACAGCCATGACACCCTCTATATTAACCACCACACGACGGTCGTGGCGGATTCGGACAAACTCACCGATTACCCCCTCAAAAACGCCACCGGTAATACGTACTTTCTGCCCCTTGACCAAATGCAATTCGGCCGGCTCTACATAAAGAACCGCTTCGTCACAATTGCCTGCCACCAAAATAAAGCTACGCATTTGCGATTCTGGAATTACAACCGGACGACAATGCTCACGATTCATAATAAAACGTATAGGCATGGACGATTCAAGTCTGTCTTTCAAAGTATCTATACGTTTACGGGTAGAGTAAACAAAAACAAGATTGTGAATAGCCGGAAGCAGTTTACGGACGCGCTTCCCCGATTTCATGATATACTCATAACGCATCGGGATGAAATTCTCAATATTCTCGGCATCTAGAATTGCTTTTAACGCTAATTCACGGCTATAAGAAACACGAATCGCAAACCAACAATTACCTCCTTCATTTTCAGCCGGTAATTGCATATCGGGGTTACATTGTAACTCGGATGATTTATTTACTGATAAACGGGACATTAATCTGTGATAATGCAAGATTTGGAATAACATGAAGCCTTGTGAAAAGGGTGTTCTTTAGGGACACCGGAGTAGCGTAATACTTACCGATCAAGTCATGTAATGCAGTTATTTCCAATAGTTTAGTTAGCATTCATATTGTTTTAGAACTTCCTACCATCACGGAAAAAGAAGTAGAAAAACAGTTATGTTAGTTTTTAGCTTATAAAAAGCTGAGAACTAATAATCTAAAAAGAGAAAGTATCTTTTAGACGTTCGTTTATTGTGCGCAAAGATACAACCTATTTTTTTAACGGGCAAAATGTTTAATAAGAATATTTCCACGCAGAAACTATTTTTTAGACAAATTACTTTAAATCAATTTATTATCCACGCTTTAAAAGACCTCATCATTACTTTATTATTTATATAAATACGTCTATTGAACTTCTCATGAAAAAGAGTGTCTTTTAAACGAACGTTTAAAAAACATTTTCCCTTTTTTGGTATAGTATATTAACGACTATCACATTACCTCTTCATACACCTCTACCAAAGGAAATACATAGCTTGATTTGTTTGTGTATATCACCGATAAAAATGATTTTCAGGATTAATTGTTTTTCATCATTAATTATCATAAAGCATAAAACTAAGAAGATGATGAAAAAGTCATAACGGAAGAAAGAAGTTTCGAAAAGATGTTTCCGCTACCCGCCCGGGACATGCCAACAATAAGCAAACGCACAATTATGGCAAACCTATATCCACCTTACTACAAATGAGAATTATAAATTCCAAAGAAATCAATGCTATTTCGCAGTTATCCGGCTATAAAAAATTAAATGGTTGCACATAGTTAAAGAATACACACCACATGCTGTAGTGAAATCGTAGCCAAAAGGAAACATCCTATTACGGCATTTGCCAAAGAGAAGAAAAAGACAGAAGTTTAATATCTGGAAATTAAAAGAACATATCAAAAAAAAGAAGTTAACACCATTGGCTACATGATGTTAACTTCATTACAGTAATAATATCAACTCTTACACGTAAGTCTCAAGCAGTTTCACCCGCTGGCCTTCCGGTACGATTGTTACTTCCTGAACAGCAGCAGGCAAAAGAACCGTTTCGCCGGCACGCAAGGTAATCTCATTCTGATTGTCATCCGTCAGACGGCAAGAACCTTCCACACAGATAAAAATAACAAAAGAATCCAGTTCCGAATAATCACAAGTAATCTCTTCCGTCATGTCATATACAGAAGTAGTGAAATAAGGACTCGCTACCATCTCAACGGGTTCATTCTGTACACGTTCGTATTCGGTACGGAAATCGTCTTGCACATCGGAAAAGTTAATGGCATCCATTGCCTGACTGGTATGCAATTCGCGGGATTTACCGTCCTTATCCTTACGATTGTAGTCGAAAATACGATAAGTTATGTCGGAAGTCTGTTGAATTTCCGCAACGAATGCTCCGGCACCAATGCCATGTACACGACCGGCAGGGACATAAAACACATCTCCCGGCTCTATGGCGCAAGTTTGAAGCACTTCGGCAAATGTTCCATTGTGCACCCGGTCTTTATATTCCTTCGGAGTTATCTCCTCGGCAAAGCCGGAAATCAATTTTGCACCTTTATCGGCAGCAATGACATACCACATCTCATTTTTACCGAAACTGTTATGGCGTTTCTTTGCAAGTTCGTCACCCGGATGCACCTGAATGGACAAATCCAGCTTTGCATCAATAAACTTTATCAGTAGCGGGAATTTATTTCCAAACCGTGCATAGTTCGCTTCGCCCACCAACTCTTCTTTATATTTACGAACCATTTCGGGTAAAGTATACCCTTTGTCCGCACCATTGGCAACTACAGATTCACTACCTTCTACTGCTGAAACTTCCCAACTCTCACCTACATTCGGCAGAGTTTCATTCAAGTGTTTGAATGGGATAATCTTGTCGCCACCCCAAAGTGTCTGTTTCAGGATGGGCTCAAATTTTAGAGGATACATTTGTTGTTTTTAATTAGTACAATTCAATACTGTTACAATACTTTTTAGATTAACGCGACAAACATACAAAAAATATCAATTTGTATTCTAATTGTCAAACGCTAAACTTTCATAAAATGTTCCCCATATTTCCTCTCAATTACTTGGGGGAACAAAAGAATTTCTCTTTATTTGCAAGAAAATTTAAATAATACCATGAATATGACAGACACAACTCCGACAGAAAGTAACTTGTCCGGTTTGGACAGAAAAGACTTTCAAAAGAATATAAACAGCAGGAAAACAGATTTATATATCCTCAAAAATGCTCAGGGCATGGAAGTGGCGGTAACCAACTACGGTTGTGCAATTCTTTCGATTATGGTGCCCGACAAAAACGGAAAATTTGCCAATGTCATTTTAGGACATGACAGCATAGAACACGTAATAAACAGTCCCGAACCTTTCTTGAGCACCACGATAGGCCGTTATGGAAACCGAATTGCCAATGGGAAATTCACTTTATATGGCGAGGAACACCAATTGACTGTCAACAACGGTCCCAATTCACTGCACGGCGGACCAACCGGTTTCCATGCCCGCGTATGGGATGCGGTTCAGCCCAATGAATCGACCGTCATTTTCAATTATACGTCTGCCGACGGTGAAGAGGGCTTCCCCGGTACTTTAGAAATAGAAATGACATATCGTCTGGAAGATGAAGCAAATGCCTTGGTTATAGAATACCGGGCCACAACCGATAAAGCTACAGTTGTAAATTTAACCAATCACGGTTTCTTTAATCTCGCTGGTATTTCCAACCCCTCACCTACTGTTCTGAATAATATCCTTACCATCAACGCCGATTTCTATGTACCTATTGATGAGGTATCTATTCCTACGGGAGAAATCCTGAAAGTAGAAAATACACCTATGGATTTCCGTACTCCCCATGCCATCGGCGAGCGTATTGACGATAAATTCCAGCAACTGGTAAACGGAGCCGGATATGACCATTGCTATGTGTTGAATAAAGCGGAAAGCGGTGAACTGAGCCTTGCCGCCACTTGTACAGAACCCGTAAGCGGGCGCACAATGGAAGTATATACTACAGAAAACGGCCTGCAACTTTATACGGGAAACTGGCTGGGAGGATTCACCGGTGCTCACGGGGCAACATTCCCCGCAAGAAGCGCTGTATGCTTTGAAGCACAATGCTTCCCCGATACTCCCAATAAGGCACATTTCCCATCGGCAGTATTGCTCCCCGGAGATGAATATCAGCAGATAACCATCTATAAGTTCGGTGTACAAGAATAAAAGAAATAACTAACCTGATTATAAACTTAATAAACAATTATTAACCATGACACAACAAAAACAGAATGGGAATATCGTTGCCATTATTGTGATGATTTTCTTATTTGGTATGATTTCATTCGTAACCAATTTAGCCTCACCAATGGGTGATATCCTGAAATTTCAATTCGGAGTACCTAATTGGATGGGAACTCTCGGCGTATTTGCCAACTTCATCGCATATGCAGTAATGGGATATCCGGCAGGTAATATGTTGCAAAAAATGGGATATAAAAAGACTGCACTCATTGCCATTACAGTAGGATTTATCGGTGTGGGTATCCAAACGCTTTCAGGAGTAGCGGGCAGTTTCGGCATTTATCTGTTGGGAGCATTCATTGCCGGTTTTTCCATGTGTTTACTTAATACGGTAGTAAACCCGATGCTCAACACACTTGGCGGTGGCGGTAACAAAGGTAACCAGCTTATCCAGCTCGGCGGTTCGTTCAATTCATTGGCAGGAACCTCCGTTATCATTCTTACGGGTATTTTAATACCTTCCATTACCAATGCAAAAATCAGTGATGTGTTTCCATTGATGTATGCGGCTCTGGCTATTTTTGCATTCGCATTCATTGTCATCTTCTTCTCCACTATTCCGGAAAAAGAAAAGCAGGAAGTTAAAATCGACACCACTCCTTCTCAGTATGGTCCTTTATCATTCCGTCATTTCATCTTCGGAGCAATCGGTATCTTTGTATATGTAGGTATTGAAGTCGGTGTACCCAATGTTCTGAACAAATGGTTACAAAATCCCGACTTGGATGTACTGGGTGTAAATGGAGCAGGAGCAGAAGCTATCGCCGGTTCAGTAACAGCAACCTATTGGTTACTGATGTTGGTGGGTCGTCTCATCGGCGCCAGTATCGGCAGTAAAATATCAGCAAAAGCCATGTTGGGCACAGCTTCCGTTATAGGTATATTCCTGGTTATCTCTGCCATGTTTGCACCAACCGATCTCATGGTAAACATGCCGGTATTCAAGAACAGTGCCGAAGAAATGTTCGGACTTGTCAATGTACCTGTCAACGCTATGTTCTTGGCGTTAGTCGGACTCTGTACATCCATCATGTGGGGCGGCATCTTTAACCTTGCAGTAGAAGGACTGGGCAAGTACACGGAAAAGGCTTCCGGTATTTTCATGGTACTTGTATGCGGTGGCGGTATTCTGCCGCTGTTGCAAAATGCCATTGTCGACTGGAATGACGGAATCGGCTATTTAACAAGCTACTGGCTGATTGTAGTGGCTCTTGCCTACCTGCTTTATTATGCGCTGATAGGTTGCAAGAATGTAAATAAAGACATTAAAGTTGATTGATAATACATATTATAGGTAATTAGATTTATTCACCTTAAAAAACAATATCATGGATATAGAATACGTAAGAAGCCGTTTCATCAAGCATTTTGACGGAACAACAGGAGCAGTCTATGCTTCTCCGGGACGCATTAATCTAATCGGTGAGCACACCGACTACAACGGTGGTTTTGTATTCCCCGGCGCAATTGACAAAGGTATGATTGCGGAAATAAAACCGAATGGCACAAATACAGTAAAGGCCTATTCCATTGACTTGAAAGACTACGTAGAGTTCGGTTTAAATGAAGAAGACGCTCCCCGCGCCAGTTGGGCAAGATATATTTTCGGTGTATGCCGCGAAATGATTAAACGCGGTGTAGAAGTAAAAGGATTCAATACCGCTTTTGCAGGCGATGTGCCTCTGGGTGCAGGAATGTCCTCTTCCGCAGCTTTGGAAAGCACTTATGCTTATGCGTTGAACGATCTGTTCGGCGACAATAAAATCGACAAATTTGAATTGGCCAAAGTTGGCCAGGCTACGGAACACAACTATTGTGGCGTCAACTGCGGTATTATGGACCAATTCGCTTCCGTATTCGGCAAGAAAGGCAGTCTCATCCGTTTGGATTGCCGTTCATTGGAATACCAGTACTTCCCGTTCGAGCCGAAAGGTTACCGTTTGGTACTGGTAGATTCTGTGGTAAAACACGAACTTGCTTCGTCGGCATACAATAAACGTCGCCAAAGTTGCGAGGCTGCTGTTGCCGCTATCCAGAAGAAACATCCGCATGTAGAATTCCTGCGCGACTGCAACATGGAAATGCTTGAAGAAGCCAAAGCCGAAATCAGTGCAGAAGACTTTATGCGTGCAGAATATGTGATTGAAGAAATCCAACGCGTACTCGATGTTTGCGATGCTTTGGAGAAAGGCGATTACGAAACGGTAGGCCAAAAGATGTACGAAACACACCAGGGCATGAGCAAACTGTATGAAGTAAGCTGCGAAGAACTCGACTTCCTGAACGACCTTGCTTTTGATTGCGGTGTAACCGGTTCGCGCGTAATGGGCGGAGGATTTGGCGGTTGTACCATCAACCTCGTTAAAGAAGAGCTTTATAGTACTTTCGTTGAAAGAGCCAAAGAAGAATTCAAGAAGAAATTCAACAGAAGTCCGAAGATTTACGATGTTGTAATCAGCGACGGTGCACGCAGATTAGAATAAAAACAATTCGATTTATAATAAAAAAGACGCTTTCTGTGAAGAAGGCGTCTTTTTTATTAAACCGACCTTCCTGTCATCTATACCGGACAAACTCCTCGGCAGCCGGTATTGTTCCATTTCCGGCAGAGAAATAAATAACTCCCAACAACGACAACACACCTCGTTTACCTTCCGGCAGACAATCCTAAACCCACCAGTCAGCAGTGAACAGTTATTGTATTCAAAACAGGAAGCAGGTTATACAGGCAAGAAAAAAGAGCAGCTTTCTATATTGTAAATTGCACATAAAGAGTTATCTTTGTCCTGGTAAAACAACAAGCAAGAATTCAATTCACTTACAGAATATTCAAATAACAATTATATTTTATAATATGAACGACAAGAAACTTATGAACCTTGCAGCGGACAACATCCGTATCCTTGCTGCTTCTATGGTCGAAAAAGCCAATTCCGGACACCCCGGTGGCGCTATGGGCGGTGCCGACTTTGTGAATGTACTCTTCTCCGAGTTCTTAGTGTACGACCCCGAGAACCCCGCGTGGGAAGGTCGCGACCGTTTCTTCCTCGACCCGGGACACATGTCGCCGATGCTCTATTCCACATTGGCGTTGGCAGGCAAATTCACATTGGATGAGCTGAAAGAGTTCCGCCAATGGGGCAGCCCCACTCCGGGACACCCCGAACGCGACATTATGCGCGGCATCGAAAACACTTCCGGTCCGTTGGGACAAGGACATACCTTTGCCGTTGGAGCAGCCATCGCCGCCAAGTTCATGAAAGCCCGTTTTGAAGAAGTAATGAACCAGACGATTTACGCCTATATCTCCGACGGGGGCATTCAGGAAGAAATCTCACAGGGTGCAGGCCGTATTGCCGGTGCGCTGGGACTGGACAACCTCATCATGTTCTATGATGCAAACGACATCCAGCTTTCCACCGAAACGAAAGATGTAACCATCGAAGATACAGCAAAGAAATACGAGGCATGGGGCTGGAAAGTCATCACAATCGACGGTAACGATGCAGATGCCATCCGCAGCGCACTCAACGAGGCTAAAGCCGAAGCTGAGCGTCCTACGCTGATTATCGGTCACACCGTAATGGGCAAAGGTGCACGCAAGGCAGACGGCAGCAGCTACGAAGCCAACTGCGCTACACACGGTGCTCCTTTGGGCGGCGACGCTTATGTAAATACAATCAAGAACCTGGGCGGTAACCCGGAAAATCCGTTCACTGTCTTCCCGGAAGTAGCCGAGCTTTACGCCAGACGCGCTGCCGAATTGAAGGGCATCATGGCAGAAAAATATGCCGCCAAAGCCGCATGGGCAAAAGCCAATCCCGAAAAGGCAGCCAAACTGGAACTGTTCTTCTCCGGCAAGGCTCCCGAAGTGGACTGGGCTGCAATCGAACAGAAAGCCAATGTCGCTACACGTGCCGCATCGGCTACCGTACTCGGTGCTCTCGCCACTCAGGTGGAAAACATGATTGTGGCTTCCGCCGACTTGTCCAACTCCGACAAGACCGACGGCTTCCTGAAAAAGACCCACTCCTTCAAGAAAGGCGATTTCAGCGGTGCATTCTTCCAGGCAGGCGTATCGGAACTGACAATGGCATGCTGCTGCATCGGTATGGCGCTGCATGGCGGCGTTATCCCCGCTTGCGGAACATTCTTCGTATTCTCCGACTACATGAAACCAGCCGTACGTATGGCTGCCCTCATGGAAACTCCCGTAAAATTCATCTGGACACACGACGCATTCCGCGTAGGCGAAGACGGTCCTACGCACGAACCGGTGGAACAGGAAGCTCAAATCCGCTTAATGGAAAAGCTGAAAAACCACAAGGGGCATAACTCCATGCTGGTACTCCGTCCTGCCGATGCGGAAGAAACAACCGTAGCATGGAAACTTGCCATGGAGAACATGTCTACCCCGACCGCTTTGATATTCTCCCGTCAGAACATCGCCAACCTGCCTGCAGGCAATGATTACAGCCAGGCAGCCAAAGGCGCTTATATCGTAGCCGGTTCGGACGAGAATCCGGACGTTATCCTTGTAGCTTCCGGTTCCGAAGTAGCCACGCTGGTGGCCGGTGCAGAACTGCTGCGCAAGGACGGTGTCAAGCTGCGCATCGTATCTGTTCCGTCCGAAGGACTGTTCCGCAGTCAGGCTCCGGGCTATCAGGAGAGCGTGATTCCGGCAAATGCAAAAGTATTCGGTCTGACCGCCGGCCTGCCCGTTACGCTGGAAGGCTTGGTAGGCGCCCACGGTAAGGTTTGGGGATTGGAATCGTTCGGTTTCTCCGCTCCTTACAAAGTGCTGGACGAAAAGCTGGGCTTCACAGCAGAAAACGTGTACAAGCAAGTAAAGGCAATGATTTAATAAAACAACAGTAAAATAATGATAGAGTAATGAGGCGATAAGGTAGAAAAGCCTGCACATGCTGCACTACATCGTCACCTCATTGCTCTATCGCTTTTTCACATTATCACTCTATCATTTTATTTTATATGAAAACTATTGGACTTTGTTCCGACCACGCCGGCTTTGAACTGAAAGAGTATGTCCGCGGTTGGCTGGAAGCCAAAGGCTGGCCTTACAAAGATTACGGAACCTACTCCACCGAAAGCTGCGACTATCCCGACTTTGCCCATCAGCTGGCGCAAGCTGTCGAAGCAGGCGAATGCTACCCGGGAATTGCTATCTGCGGCAGCGGAAACGGCATCAACATGACGCTCAACAAGCATCAGGGCATTCGTGCGGCTCTTTGCTGGACTGCCGAAATTGCTCATCTGGCACGCCAGCACAACGATGCCAATGTCCTTGTCATGCCGGGACGCTTCATCGGCACGGAAGAAGCGGATATGATTATGACCGAATTCTTCAACACTTCGTTTGAGGGCGGACGCCACCAGCGGAGAATAGACAAGATACCGGTACAGGGATAACCCTCGGATTCAAGGAAGCCCTTAACCGGTTGTTTTCATCCCGTGAGACGGAATTATTCGCCCTGCGAGATAAAGAAAATCATCCCGCGAGACGATTTATTTCATCTCACGGGATAATTTTTTTTCGTCTTACGGAACGGATTTTTCTTCATCTCAGTCAATTATTACACCCTTTCAATCAAAAACTAACCTCTGTCACCGGAAGAGTTTTCCTACTTTTGCCTGCGCAATCTATTTACCATTTAAGAACATAAAAGAAAAACGCATGAAGAAAGTAATCGGAATCATCTCCCTGCTTCTATCGGTAACCCTGGCCACCGCCAATCCGATAGACTTTGACAAAGCCTTCAAGGAAAGCGCCAAAATTGAAAAACAAATCAAGTGGACCTCTTTCCCCAAACGTACCTACCTCATCACAGACTTCGGTGCACAACCGGATACGCCGGATGAACCTTGCCATGAGGCTATCAACCGGGCCATCCTGACATGCAGCCTGAACGGCGGCGGAACGGTCGTAGTACCTAAAGGGACTTTCCATACCGGTCCCATCACCCTAAAGAGCAACGTAAATTTTCATGTGGAAGAAGGAGCCGTACTGAAATTCTCCACCGACCAGAGCCTTTACTTCCCTGCCGTCATCACCCGTTGGGAAGGTCTGGACTGCTACAATGCCCGCCCGCTGATATATGCATACGGCGAAACCAACATCGCCATCACCGGCAAAGGGACAATCGACGGCCAGGGTTCCAACGAAACCTGGTGGCCGATGTGCGGCGCTTCGCGCTACGGCTGGAAAGAAGGCATGGTGGCCCAACGCAACGGCGGACGCGAACGTCTGCTGATGTACGGGGAAACATCCACGCCGGTATACAAGCGTATCATGAAACCCGAAGACGGCATGCGCCCGCAGCTCATCAACCTCTATTCCTGCAACACGGTGCTGATAGAGGATGTAACCCTGCTGAACTCTCCGTTCTGGGTTATACACCCGTTGTTTTGCGAAAGCCTCATCGTACGTGGCGTACACGTATTCAACCGTGGACCCAACGGAGACGGCTGCGACCCGGAATCCTGCAAAAACGTACTGATAGAAAACTGTACCTTCGATACGGGCGACGACTGCATAGCCATCAAATCCGGCCGTAACCAGGACGGACGCAAGTGGAACATTCCCAGCGAAAATATCATCGTGCGCGGCTGCTTCATGAAAAACGGTCATGGCGGCGTCGTTATCGGCAGTGAAATATCCGGCGGCTACCGTAACCTGTTCGTTGAGAACTGCCGCATGGACAGCCCCGACCTGGACCGCGTAATCCGCATCAAGACCAGTACCTGCCGCGGCGGACTGATAGAGAATGTATTTGTACGCAACGTCACCGTCGGCCAATGCCGCGAAGCCGTACTGCGCATCAACCTGCAATACGAAAACCGGGAAAAGTGCAATCGCGGCTATGCCCCTACCGTGCGCAACGTACACCTCAAAAACGTGACTTGCGAGAAAAGCAAACTCGGTGTACTCATCATCGGACTTGATGATGACAAGCACGTTTATAATGTAAGCGTGGAAGACAGCCGCTTCAATAACGTCAAGGAAGGTAAAAACCGGATTAGCGGAGCAAAAGATGTCACGTTCAAGAATCTGTACATAAACGGGGAACTTGTGAAATAACCGGTCTCCCCCGACAATCCCTGCTAAAATAAAAGACCGAAGAAGTATATTCCATCTGCACATTCATCAGGAGAACATCCCTTTGTCCTGCTTTGCATCGTAATGAATCAAAGCCGGAACAAAGGGATTGTCATATCTCCAAATCCCCCGGCATTTGCTCCCGAAACGCCCGGAGTTTACTCCTGAAAGACCGGGCATTCCAATAGAAAACACCCGGAATATGGGAAGCAAATGCCGGGAGTTTCGGAAGCAAATGCCCGGAATAAGAAAAGACAAGATACAACCGTCTCCTTATTTTCTTATTTTTCACAGTAAAGATGCCTCTCATCTTCAAATAAAAACTATCTTTGTATTTAAATAATCCGGAACTCAGAACGATATGGAGCAATTAAACACCATAAAAGAGCTTATCAGTCAGGGAAACGTAGAGCAGGCCATTCTGTTGCTTGACGAACTGCTTCAGACCGATTTCCCGCAAAAAGACGAAGCCTATTATCTCCGGGGGAACGCATACCGCAAACAGAGCAACTGGCAGCAAGCGCTGAACAACTACCGCTATGCCATCGACCTCAATCCGGACAGCCCCGCCCGGCAAGCCTATAACATGGTAATGGATATTCTGAACTTCTATCACAAGGATATGTACAATCAATAAAAAACGTAAATTATGGCAAAAATCAAAGGAGCAATCGTAGTAGACACCGAGCGTTGCAAAGGCTGCAACCTGTGTGTTGTGGCTTGTCCGCTCAATGTAATAGCCCTCACCAAAGAGGTGAACGTGAAAGGGTATAACTATGCCCACCAGATATTGGAAGATACCTGTAACGGATGCAGTTCATGCGCAACTGTATGTCCGGACGGATGTATCTCGGTTTATAAAGTAAAAGTTGAATAAATAAGAAGAATATGGCAGAAGAAGTTGTATTAATGAAAGGAAACGAAGCCATCGCCCATGCAGCCATCCGCTGCGGCGCCGACGGATACTTCGGTTACCCTATTACCCCCCAATCAGAGGTATTGGAAACACTCGCCGAACTGAAACCGTGGGAAACCACCGGTATGGTAGTGCTTCAGGCAGAGAGTGAAGTGGCAGCTATCAATATGGTATACGGTGGCGCCGGAAGCGGAAAAATGGTAATGACCTCTTCATCCAGCCCCGGTGTCAGCCTCAAGCAGGAAGGTATCTCCTACATTGCAGGAGCCGAATTGCCGTGTCTGATTGTAAATGTAATGCGCGGCGGTCCCGGACTGGGAACCATCCAGCCAAGCCAGGCCGACTATTTCCAGACCGTGAAAGGCGGCGGTCACGGTGACTATCGCCTTATCGCCCTCGCCCCCGCTTCCGTACAGGAAATGGCAGACTTCGTAAGTCTGGGCTTCGAGCTTGCCTTCAAGTACCGCAATCCGGCTATCATCCTTGCCGACGGCGTAATCGGACAGATGATGGAGAAGGTAGTTCTTCCCGCACAGAAGCCGCGCCGCACGGATGCCGAAGTTATCGAGCAATGTCCGTGGGCCACTACCGGCAGAACCAACGGCCGCAAGCCCAACGTCATCACTTCTCTGGAACTGAAACCGGAAGAGATGGAGAAGAACAACATCCGCTTCCAGGCCAAATACAAAGAAATCGAAGAGAACGAGGTACGCTTTGAAGAGATTCACTGCGAGGATGCCGAATACCTGATTGTAGCTTTCGGCTCCATGGCGCGTATCGGCCAGAAAGCCATGGAAATGGCGCGTGAAGAAGGCCTCAAGGTCGGAATGCTTCGCCCCATCACTCTGTGGCCGTTCCCAACCAAAGCCATTGCCGCATACGCCGACAAGGTAAAAGGCATACTGGTTACCGAGCTGAATGCCGGACAGATGATTGAGGATGTCCGCCTCGCCGTAAACGGTAAGGTGAAAGTAGAGCACTTCGGACGTCTCGGCGGCATCGTTCCCGACCCGGACGAGATTGTAGAGGCGCTTGCCAAATTAAAAATCGAGGGTTGAGAATCAAGAAGTCTCAGCCAACTCTATTTTTATTTTTTATTTTTAATCCTCAACTCTCAAATTAAGAAATGAATCCTGACAAAATAAGAAACGTACTGAATATTCTCTTTCTGATACTTGCCCTGGCATCTATCATCGTGTACATTGTAGCAAGGGACGATTTCAAACTGTTTATATACGTTTGCGGCGCAGCTATATTTGTAAAGCTTATGGAGTTTTTCATACGGTTCACCAACAGATAAGGAGAAGTGATTATGACAAAAGAAGATATTATCAAACCCGAGAACCTGGTTGCCAAGAAACCGACTCTGATGAACGATAATCCCATGCACTACTGCCCGGGATGCAGCCACGGCGTGGTTCACAAACTGATTGCCGAAGTAATCGAAGAAATGGGACTGGAAGATAAGGCCATCGGCATCTCCCCTGTGGGATGTGCCGTGTTTATCTACAACTATATAGACATCGACTGGCAGGAAGCCGCCCACGGACGCGCTCCCGCCCTTGCCACCGCCATTAAGCGCCTGTGGCCGGACCGTCTGGTATTCACCTATCAGGGCGACGGCGACCTGGCATGTATCGGTACGGCCGAAACCATCCATGCGCTGAACCGTGGTGAGAACATCACCATCATCTTCATCAACAACGCCATCTACGGTATGACCGGCGGACAGATGGCCCCCACTACCCTTGTGGGCATGAAAACCTCTACCAGTCCTTACGGACGTGACGTACACCTGCACGGTTATCCGCTGAAAATGGCCGATATAGCCGCCCAACTGGAAGGTACGGCATACGTAACCCGCCAGAGCGTAGATACGGTTCCCGCTATCCGCAAGGCAAAGAAAGCCATCCGCAAGGCGTTCGAGAACTCCATGGCAGGCAAGGGTTCCAACCTCGTGGAAATCGTTTCCACCTGCAACTCCGGCTGGAAGATGTCTCCGGAGAAATCAAACAAATGGATGCAGGAGCACATGTTCCCCTTCTATCCATTGGGTGACTTGAAAGATAAACAATGATGCTAAAAACAGAAGAACAATGAAAGAAGAAATCATTATAGCAGGCTTCGGCGGACAAGGCGTATTGTCCATGGGAAAGATTCTGGCATATTCCGGACTGATGGAAGGCAAGGAAGTTACCTGGATGCCGGCCTACGGACCGGAACAGCGTGGCGGTACGGCAAACGTTACCGTAATCGTGAGCAACGAGAAAATCTCCTCGCCCATCCTGAGCAAGTATGATGCGGCTATCATCCTGAACCAACCTTCATTGGAGAAGTTCGAGAGCAAAGTAAAGCCGGGCGGCATACTTATCTACGACGGCTACGGCATCATCAACCCGCCTACCCGTAAGGATATACACATTTACCGCATCGACGCCATGGATGCAGCCAATGAAATGAACAACGCAAAGGCTTTCAATATGATTGTGCTTGGCGGACTGCTGAAGATTGCTCCCATCGTAACGCTGGAGAACGTTATCAAGGGATTGAAAAAGACACTCCCCGAACGTCACCACCACTTGATACCCATGAATGAAGAGGCTATCAAACGCGGTATGGAGCTGATTAAAGAGGTCTGAAAAAACAGACCGTCCGTTTGAGGTAAACAGATGGTCTGTCAGCCCCGAACGGACGATGCGTTCAGTATAAACGGATGATGTATTTCAAAGCGATACATCATCCGTTTTTCATTGCCCTCATATCACCAATGGTCAGGCATATCGGAATAGTCTGTCAGTTTTGTGCAATCTCCGAAGCAACGTACATATTCTTGCAGTGCAACGAACTCGGTCGGGTAGTCTCCGCGTTCATACAAGTGTACCTTTTTATTACCTATCACGGTATAAGGCGATTCGCCCTCTACGTTCAATGAACCGCTAAACGCCGATTTCACATTCATAAGTTTCCGGTTATTATCAAAGAGCATTGCGGGAATAGCCGTCAAAGCCGTACAACTCGAGAAAGTGCCTTCCACCTGCTCCAGTCGGGAATTCTGCCTGAACAGATTATCGGGAAGTGACGTCAGCGCTTTGCATCCGGCAAATGCGTAAGACATGTCCTCTGCAAGCGGGCAACCGGCAAACAGAGTTTCCGGAACGGCCTGCAAGGACTCGCACTGCTGAAATACGCCCAGCCCGCCTCTGTGACTGCTATCGCGCAGCCAATTCATACCGAAATAAAGAACTTTGTCGCAGTTGGCAAACAGAGTCGGCGGAATGCTCTTCAAACTTGTACACTGGCTGAAAGTACCCTCAAATGATGTCACCTCCGTATTATCGGCAAAGAGGTTTGCGGGGATACTCTCCAAAGAAGTACACAGAGCGAATGTGGTGGAAAAATTCGTCACAGCCTTACATCCGCTGAAAAGGTCTTCGGGTATCTGCCTGAGCAATCCGCACTCTATAAAAGTCCGCTGGAAAGAAACGGCTTTCGTGCAATTCTTGAATAATCCTGCCGGAATACTTTTCAGGTTTTTGCAATCACCGAACGTATAGTCAAAGCTGGTGGCATTTACCGCATATTTAAAGAAATCATCGGGAATGGACTCGATAGCCGTACCGGTAAAACTACCGCCATAAGGCTCCACGCCGAAGTGCTCCATGCCCCGGAATGCACCTTCCGTATCGGCAGCTATCGACTTCAAACTGCTAAAGCCGGAAAGCATAATCCGTGTCAGTCCGGTATATCCCCACTGCTTGATTGACAGCAATGTGTTTTCTCTTGCTTCGCGGACATCCGCCACCAGGTCAAGCGAAGTGAGTACACCCGAAAAACGCACTTCATACGTGGTAGCAACGTTGGTTTCATATTGATGACTGACCCCGTACATATTCCAGCCTTCCACCTGCTCTACCGTGCCGTCTCCCCAGTCGACCGTACCTTTCAGATAATCATCACAGAAAGGCAGGTAAACCTTAAAGTCGTTCGCCCTATTGGCACTTACCTCCAGCACCAAATCATGCCTGCTTTCCTGCACGGCAGTTGTGGCAGTTTCCATCATGTAAGCGCCCGCAGCGTCTCCGGCACTATGAACCGGAAGCATGTACAGGTAATAGGTCGTAGCAGGAAGCAGACCGTCAAAATTCAGGGCAAACTCCTCCGCCCCGTCGGACAAGGAAAGCTCTTGCGACCGGTTGCGGTCGGCAAGAAACTCTTCCACTTCCTTTTCCGACCGCAACCGGGTGTCCGAAAGTCCGTAATACACATGGTGCACCTGACCGTTTGTCCCGAACCGGAACACCAGTCCGCCTACTTCCGACTGTGTATCGAGCAATTGACACACGGCTCCCCGTTCCTGCCTCAGCACTACAACAGCCAACTGCTCATTGTCGTGCGTCATAAAACGCAGAATGTTCCTCCGTTCCTTATCCAAAATGTTTGGGAACACCTCCAGTTCCAACTGGCTGTTTTCATCCGGAGTGCACATCAATGCCCCTCGAATGGCGGCAACGTATTCCTCACCCTCTTCTTCACCCGGCAACTCCAGCGCTATCGCAGGCTCTTCCATCAGATTCGATTTGAAGTTTACGAAGAAGCGACCGGAAGCCACAGCAGGCAGAACCACCTCTTGCTCTTCTACCGTCACATACGGCGCTTCACCATCATAAGTAGGCTCCTGGCTGACGGGGACATCACCCGATTCAGTAACCGCCTTTTGCTCTATTGTAATGGTAATGCTACTTCCGCATGTTATCCTGATATAAGCCTTGCGGTCGGCACCCGTATAATTCTTACGGACAAATACGGTTATCGTATATTCGCCTGCCGCATTGCCGCTGTACTTGTCGAGAGTGACCCAACTCACACTGCTTCCTTCCGCTTTGGTAGATGCCTCCGTCACCTCCGCAGTCCAAGCACCGTCTGTCGTAAAATGTATGTCGCCATCGGTAGTTGTTTCGTCAGCAAAGATGGTCTGACCGGAAGCCGTACCTTCTATAAGACGTATGCCGGAGTTTTCTTCCTCTTCCGTACAACCCGCCAGCATGCAGATACAGACCAGAAAAATAAAAAGTTGAAGTTTGTTCATCATTCCATATTTATTACTGTTAATCAATTAATTATAAGGACAAACTCCCGTATCGCGCATCTTGCATCTGGAGTTTGTAATCTTGCATATCCCCCTTCCGTTGATTACATCATCGGTCAGATTTTCACAAGTCACTTTATACTTACCTTTCCCACCCGAATTGCCGGCAGCGGAAAGGACTATATAAAGAATGAGCAGCGCAATTGCCACGAATATCAGAATCCAGGTGATAGTGAACACCGCATAGGTAGTCAATACCATATATCCACACCGCCATGCAATCTGTTTTCTGCCTTCGGGTGCGGCACTGCGTATCTGATACCAGGCATAACCGATGAGGGCAAGCACGGATATGCCCACCAGCCAGCCGATTACCGCCTCACCGTCCGAACCCCAGAACTGCGACAGTACGGCAACCACACCCAGCACAGCACCTATCCAGTAATAGCTATTCGACTCCGGCACAACGTCCACTCCGGACATCTCACGGAGATGCTTGGGGACGAAACCGTTCCATTTCGTAAAAGACAAGATGACCGCCACAAAAGACAAGATGACAAGCAACAGCAAACCGCCGAACAAACCTGCCAGGTTTACCGCTACGTCGTAGAACAGTCGCCACCTTTCCGCTTTCCTGTTTTCCGCACGACTGCAACGCACGATACGGCGTATCACGCGCCAAACCGGATACACCAGTGTCAACGCTACAAACGTACCTGCAAACCAATACATCTGTGTATCCGTAGGCGTCTTATCTATAAAAAGCCCCACGCTGCAAAGCAGACCCACCATTATCATTACAAACCCCAGCACCCCGGTTACAATCAATGTGCGGAGAGAACGGAAGCTGAATGAGGATACAATCTCCGTACCTGCCTTCTTATTGAACCAACCTTTTACTTTACCGAACCTCAAAAACAAAAGACATGAGAAAACAAAGCCGAACAGACCCAATATTTGAGAAAGCAAAGCCAATAATACGATTATAGTTTCCATAATACCTTGTCTATTATCATTCGTAATAAGTAATGCTACGTTCCGCAATACCATAGGGCTGTCCGTTAAGGGTTATCACCATGCGTGTCCAGTTGCCCCGGTCGTCCGTTTCCGGATAATCGTAAGACACCTTATTATCATCGGAAGATACGCAGGTTTCCAGCCAGCCTTTTTCGTTATAGGTATACTCCTTTACGGTGAGATAATCGTCCATCTCGCTGTAAGCGGACTCTTTCAGCACACGCCCCAAAGCATCCTTCACAACATAATCGCGTTCCGTATCACCATGCTCTATGCAATTGCCATCCACGTACTCTGTCTTTGAAGCATCCACCGGATACTCATTGGTAGTCTTGTCGCCGCCGATATACATGTCTTCGATTGTACTTGCCAGCTTGCCGTCCCGATAAACATATCTGCGGTCGGTTAGCAGTTCACCGTTCTGAAAGAGTTTCTCATTGCTGACATTCCCGTCCCGATAGGCATAGACCGTAATGTATTTGACGGCGTCCACCACACTCACCACAGAATCGAGCTGCCCGGCAGCATTATAAATCCGGGTATCTTCTTTCGGAAAGAAATCCGTTTCACGATAAGAATCCGGTTTGCCGTCCTTTACTGTTTCATTGCCCTGGGACTTCGCGTTGTAAATCAAGGTTTGCACCTTATGCACTTTACCGTTCAGTCCTTCTTTGTCCGTCCCATTGCCGTTTTGTGTGGATACGCCACCACAGGCTGCCAGCACAATAAGTGCCGCCGCCATTAAAAGCCTGTTCATAGTTGTTTGCCTTTAAGATTAAAGAAGTTTGTTTCTATCAGAAGCCGTAAGCCTGCTTACGTATAGCCATATAATCTTTCTTTGCCAGAAATACAATCTTGGCAAATTCCGTAAAGTCGTAGGTATGGCAGTTGATGTACACCGGAGCTCCTTCGCTATGGCAAGGTACGCCGGCTTGAACCATCTGTCCGGGAGCATATTCGGCTTTCAAAGAGCTGTTATAAGAATTACCGTTGAAAGGGTTCAACTGTCCGAGTTCAATCAAATGGTCGTTGGCCTTCATCAAGGCGAAATACAGACGGGTATCTTTCAGCGGATATTCGCCTTCGGCACATTGACGTTTGGTTTCACGTACTACAATATCCCGTTTGGGAGTGACCGTAACCCTCACAATTATACTGCCCGCCTCTCTGCCGGCATGATATTCCGCCACCTTAGCACCCGTTATCTGAAAATCAGGGTAAACATCTCCCGTACAGACAATTTCACGTCCGACAAGTTTCTCGCCTTCTTCCGCCGCCTTCTGATAACTCTTGGCAGCATATTCATCAAACTCTTTCAGTTTCTTCTGATACCGGTCCAAATCATCCTCCTTACGCAAGCTTTCGTCCAATGCTTTTTTCTTGGCAGCTACTTCTGCAAATATCGCAGGCACACGGCCCAAAGGCGCATCGCTACTTGCAGCCGAACCCGAAGCGACTCCACCGCCGCATGCCGACAACACAACCAGTCCGCAGAACATTGCGGATAAAGTTATAACCGTAAACTTTTTCATACTATTGAATTATTTAAATGAGTAATGTTGTCAGCATTTACGGATAGGGATTATCCCTTTGGAGATAGCTGTCATAATGAGGTCGGCCACATTACGTGCATCCAGCTTGTCCATCAGATGACGGCGGTGCGTATCAACCGTATTGGTAGAGACACAAAGTTCCTGAGCTATTTCCTGCGTGTTCTTGCCCTCGGATATCCGTTTCAGTACATCAAGTTCGCGCAAGGTCAGTTCCTCACGCCGCCCTTCGTCCGAACGCCGCATCTGTGCACGCACATGCTCGGCATAAGGGCAATAGTAAGTTCCGCCATCCAGCACCCGGCGAATGGCTTCGGCTATTTTCGTAGAATCGATGGATTTAAACAAGATACCGTCTACTGCACTCTGAATCAAATCTTTGATAAACCAGATTTCTTCGTGCATGGTGTTGACAATGATGCGTGCCCGCGGGTCTTTCTCCCGTATCCGCACAATGATGTCCATCCCGGATATGTCGGGTAGTTCCATATCCAGCACGAAAAGATTGAAACGTTGAGATGCGATAAGATGCAATGCCTCCTGTCCCGACGATGCAGTACATACGTTTTTTATTTCCGGTAGCGAACATTCTACTATCCGCTTCAAACCTTGAAGCACCAAATCATGGTCATCCACCAACAAAATGCGTATATCTCTTTCTTTCATCAACCTATCTTTGTGTTCTGAATTATGTTGCAAAGAAATAGCATTTATCAATATGCGGCATCATCAAAAATAGTGATTTTACTCTCCGGCATACCGGTTTTCCATTAAATGGATAACGATATTTCAAGCTTGAACTTTTGGCTTCTGTCCTGAATATCCGTGGTAAACAAACCACCGACAGCTTTGGCGCGTTCTTGAATGGTAGTAAGCCCGATGCCCTTTCCCCGCACCTCGTCACCACAGTAGTTTTTACCGTTATTTGAAATTTGCAGAGTCAGCAACTTCCGTTTCAATGTAAGAGTCACATCTATCTCCGTCGCTCCGGAATGTTTCAGGATATTGGACAGCAATTCCTGCATGATGCGATAAACTTCATAAGACACCTCTTCGGGCACTTGGCTCCATTGAATCTCTTCATTTTCCTTACTGAACGCAAGTTGCACCGACGCAGGAAAGGCAAGCCCTTTCACATAGGCCTCCACCGTCTCGGCAAGGGTAGTAACCTGGAACTTAGGCGGCATCAGTTCGTGAGAAATACAGCGTACATCGCTGCGCACCTGCTCCAATAGAGCCAGAATCTCCCGTTTCGATTCGTCCGTAGGCTGCATGTACTGCATATTCATACCGATACCAAGCAGGTCGTTGCACACACCGTCGTGCAAATCCTTGGCAAGGCGCGTACGTTCGCGCTCCAAACCGTCTATATAGCTTTGGGCAAGTTTCAATTCCTCCTCTTTCCTGATGCGCTTACGCCGGAAGACATAATAGGCAGCCAGCAGCAGGAAAGCAGAAGAAGCCGCCACTGCCGCCACACTCCATTGCATCGTCTTAGCTTTCTGTTCCAAATGCTGCTGAGTGAGCCGCGCTATCTCAAGTTCCTTTTCCTGGTTCTCGTATTTAATGGAGAGTTCCGACAATTCCGTCTCCACCTCTGCTTTATGCAGGCTGTCTGCCGTATGATAGGCCTTTGCGTAATACTCCATAGCCTCCGGATAGTTTTTCATTCCGGCATAGTTGCGTGCCATTCTCTCAAAAAGCCGGTCTACGGGAGTCTGCGAACTGCTGTCCCTCGCAGCCAGCATCCGTTTCTGGATATGCAGGCTCTCGCCATAGCGTCCCATTTTAGTCAGTATGTCACACAGACTTTCATGATACCCCTGCACCTCGGCATTGGTAGCGGGCAGTCCTGCCGCCACTTTATCGCCTTCCGCCATGTAATGATTGATGGAGTCGCGATTGTCCAGCCTGTAATAGGCACTCAACAGATACGCTATGATTTTCAGTACGAATCTCGGCTTCTGCTGCTCCCGTGCTTTGGCAAGTACGGGATAAAGCAGTTGGGCAGCTTCCGCATAATTTTCCCTCAGCATGAAAATACTTCCCGCCGTAGCGGCAGCATACATCACCATGTCCATGTCATCACTCTTCTCCGATGCCTCCAACGCTTTCCGGATGTAATATTCGCCTTCTTTCAGCCGGGCGGTGTTCGTATAGAGAATGGCTATACTCGTCAGCAACTGTGTCCGTTCATCATAAGCCTCGCGATTATCAAGCAACGCCAATGCCCGGTTATAGCACACCAGCGCCGAATCGGGCATCTCCTTTCTACGGTATATCACGCCGACAGAGGAAAGCACGGAAGCTATCTCGACCTCGTCCCAATGCAAACGTCCGGCTTCTTCGAGCACAAAACGGAAACGCTTTAACGATTCGTCCAACTGCCCCGAAGAAAAATAAGCGTCTGCCAGATTATTCAACAGGTAAAGGTAAGGCTCGGCTTTATCCGTTGCGGCATATTTCAATCCCTGTTCGCAATAATACCGGGTACTGTCCGCCTGGCGATAGGCGTAGTATTCTCCCAAATGACAATAAGCCGCTGCAATGCTGTCGCGGTTCTTCTGACTCATGCCGCGTGCCAGCTCTTCCCGGCAAGCCTGCAACTCCGCATCTTGAGCGTATAAACAAGGATAAATTATAAACATCCCCAAAAGGACAAACAATGTTTTCATGTTATAAGATATGGATTTTAAGTATATATAAACAGTCTTTGACACCCACTCACCACAAAGGTAACAATTCATCATAATATCTGCGCAAATATAAATAACCCGGCACATACAATGCTCCATTTACAAGAAAAAACATTCTTTCCATCTCATTTTTATCGTCAAAAAGAAAGAGATTGCCTGTAAACGCCGAATGTAAAAAAGAAGCAAAAAAGGCTGAATTCCGTAAGCGAATAATTTTTTATTGTATCTTTGCGCCTAATTATGAGACGAATCGTACTGACATACATATTTCTATCTATTATAGGCATTTTGGGCGTCGGGGCACAAAACCCTTTCAACCGTATGGATCCTGTAACAGGCCGTGACCAGTTCGGCAACCAGGTAGACCCCAACACATTACCCGATAATCTGGAAGACAGCACCGATACGGAAATCCAAAGCCTTCCGCCCAAACTCTATATGTGGCGTTTGAGTGAAACATTGGGCAACCGCACTATTATCCCCGCCGATACTGCCAACCTGAACTTCCAGAATACCAATCTGGTAGAAGGCATGTACGGACACTATAATTATCTGGGTAATCTGGGTTCCCCCCGTATGTCACGTATCTTCTTTGAACGCAGAGACAACGAGCCGACCATCTTCATGGAGCCCTTCTCCAGCTTCTTCGTCCGCCCCGATGAAGTGAAATTTACCAACAGTAATGTACCTTTCACCAATCTTACCTACTATAAAGCAGGAAATAAGGTCAACGGTGAAGAACGCTTCAAGTCCTATTTCTCGGTAAACGTCAACAAGCGGTTGGCATTCGGCTTCAACATTGACTATCTGTACGGACGGGGATACTACCAGAACCAGTCCACATCGAACTTCAATGCCGGAATATTCGCCAGCTATATAGGTAATAAATACCAGATGCAGGCGGTATACAACAACTTCACTATGAAGATGAACGAAAACGGCGGTATTCAGGACGACCGTTACATCACGCGCCCGGAAGATATGGCGGAAGGCAAGAAAGAATACGAATCCACTACCATTCCGGTTAAGTTGGAACAGACGTCAAACAAGAACAAAGATTTCTATGTATACCTGACGCACCGTTACCGCCTCGGCTTCACACGTGAAACCACAACTGTGGAAGATGCCAAATCCCCAAAAAGAGCAGTTGCCAACGACAGCGTACCTTTAGCCAAAGATACCATTATAACCGAAGAGTTCGTTCCCGTCACCAGCTTCATACATACCATGAAAGTGGAACGGGCGCGTCATAAATTCTCTTCCGCCAAGGAGACGGAAGGGCAATATCCCAACGCTTACTTCAACGAAGTAGCCAGCAGGGACTCTACTACGGCTTTCAGTGTAAAGAACGTATTCGGCATCGCTTTGCTCGAAGGTTTCAACAAGTATGCCAAAGCTGGACTGACAGCCTATATATCGCATAAATTCAGCCGCTATGAGCTGATGGACACATTGTCGCGAACCAATTTCGACGAACAGGAGATATTCGTTGGCGGCGAACTGGCCAAACGGCAGGGTAAAACACTGCATTACAACGTAAACGGTGAAGTGGGCATCATGGACAAGGCACTCGGACAGTTCCGCGTCAATGCCGACCTCGACTTGAACTTCCGCCTCTGGAAGGATACCGTGAACTTCTATGCACGAGGTTATGTAAGCAACACGCTGCCCTCTTTCTATATGCGTCATTATCACTCCAACCATTACTACTGGGACAATGAAAACATGGACAAGGAGTTCCGTACACGCGTGGAAGGCGAGCTGAACATCAGCCGCTGGAAAACCAATCTGCGTGCCGGCGTAGAGAACATAAAGAACTACACCTATTTCAACCAAAATGCCATGCCCGCTCAGGAAAGCGGTAATATACAGGTGCTCTCCGCTACACTGAAACAGGATTTCCGCTTAGGCATCCTGCATCTGGACAACGAAGTAACCTGGCAGAAATCAAGCAATGAAACGGTATTGCCCTTGCCGCAGCTCTCGCTATATCACAATCTGTATCTGCTTGCCAAAATAGCCAAGAAAGTGCTGACTGTACAACTTGGTGCGGATGTGCGGTATTTTACCAAATACAATGCACCTGCCTATACTCCTGCCATTCAGCAGTTCCATCTTCAAGCAGCAGATGACCAGGTGGAGATTGGCGGCTATCCGATTGTAAACGTATACGCCAATCTGCATCTGAAGCGGACACGCATCTTTGCCATGATGTATCACGTTAATGCAGGAATGGGTAAAGGCAATTATTTCCTTGTGCCGCACTACCCTATAAACCCGCGCCTGTTCAAGATTGGCATTTCATGGAATTTCTACGACTAATACCGTCTTTCAACTATGAAAAAGAGTAAATTATCAAAATATATCATCCTGGGGGCAATAGCCGCAGTCGTTGCCACATTTATATTGCCCAAAAAGGAAATCCGTAAAGGACATCCGCGCGATTATGCCGAAATAGCAGCAGACGGTACGCTCCATGCCGCTACGGAATATAACTCCATCAGCTTTTATGTGGACGGAGACACCCTGTCCGGATTTCATTACGAATTGATAGAGGCTTTTGCCCGTGACCACGGTCTGCAGGTAGCCATTACTCCCGAAATGAGTTTTAACGAACGTCTGGAAGGTCTGGCAAACGGCAGGTTCGATGTCATAGCCTATGGAATTTTAGCAACCAGCGAATTAAAGGACTCCTTGCTTCTGACCTCTCCGATTGTTCTGAACAGGCAAGTATTGGTACAACGGAAAACAGACTCTCCCGACGATTCCCTGTTTATCAAAAGCCAATTGGACTTAGCGGGAAAGACGCTGAATGTGGTAGAAGGGTCGCCTTCCATCCTGCGCATCCGTAATTTAGGAAACGAAATCGGTGATACCATATATATTAAGGAAGTAGAAAAGTATGGTTCCGAACAACTTATCGCCCTTGTAGCACATGGCGATATCGATTATGCCGTATGCGAAGAAAGCATCGCTCGCGCAGCAGCCGACAGTCTGCCGCAGATAGACATAAATACGGCTATCAGCTTCACCCAATTCTACTCATGGGGAGTGAGCAAGCAGTCTCCTGTACTCTTGGACAGCCTGAATACCTGGCTGAAAAGATTCAAAAAAGGAAAAGAGTACCAGAAAATATATAAGAGATACTACTAAAAAGTTAAACGCTGAAAGCTAAAAGGTCGTGTCAAAAAGAAATTATCAGGTTCTTTTTGACACGACCTTTTAGCTTTCAATGCTTAATTCTCAAATCTTTTCAACTTCCTTCAGCCACATTTCTGAAGAAGCATCGCTCGGCATCCGCCAGTCACCGCGCGGACTGATAGAAATACTTCCTACCTTAGGACCATCGGGCAAACAGGAACGCTTGAACTGCTGGTTAAAGAAGCGACGGCAAAAAGTCTGCAACCACTTCTTTATAGTTTCTTCATCATAAACATCTTTAAACGTACGTGCAGCAAGGAAGAAAATCTTGGAAGGACGGAAACCGCAACGAAGAAAATAATATAAGAAAAAATCATGCAGTTCGTACGGCCCTACAAGGTCTTCTGTAATCTGCCTGATATTTCCGTTTTCATCCGCCGGTATGAGTTCCGGACTGATAGGGGTGTCCACAATATCCAATAATGTGGCCCGCGATGTCTCATCGATGTCATTCTCCGCCACCCACTTCACCAAATGTTTCACCAATGTTTTGGGGATACTTCCGTTAACACCGTACATAGACATATGGTCGCCGTTGTATGTAGCCCAGCCTAAGGCAAGTTCCGAGAGGTCGCCGGTGCCAACTACCATCCCCCAGGTCTGGTTGGCAATATCCATCAATATCTGCGTACGCTCACGCGCCTGCGAATTTTCATACACCACATCGTGTACGTTGATATCATGGTCTATATCTTTGAAGTGCTGGATGCAGGCATCCTTTATGCTGACCTCGCGCATGGTTACGCCTAATGATGCCATTAAGTCCACCGCATTGGTATGGGTGCGGTCGGTAGTACCGAATCCCGGCATAGTCACGCCGATAATTCCTTTACGATTCCAACCCAGTTTATCGAATGTTTTCACACAAACCAGCAATGCCAGTGTGGAATCCAGACCACCGGATATGCCTACCACCGCACTCTTGGCATTGGTATGCAGCAAACGTTGCGCCAATCCCGACACCTGTATGGAGAATATCTCCTCACAACGCTCGTCCAACGCTGCTCCTTGAGGAACAAACGGATGCGGATCGAAAACACGGGTCAGATTCAAATCTTTGGAATTGACATATTCCGTAGAGACACGCACCGGCACTTCCGGTGCACAATTGGCGCGACAGGCTGCAAATGTAGTGTTCACCCGGCGTTCCGTACGTATATGCTCCACGTCAATCTCACTGATAACGACCTGTTCCTCGAACGAGAAACGCTCGCTGCCTGCCAGCAACGTACCGTTCTCGTAAATTAATCCGTTACCTGCAAACACCACGTCTGTAGTAGACTCGCCAAAACCGCATGAACTGAATACATACCCTGCGATACAACGTGCCGACTGCTGGCTGATAAGCGAACGCAAGTAAGCATGCTTGCCTATCCCCTCATTGTCTGCCGAAAGGTTGAAAAGAATTTCCGCTCCTTGCAATGCCAAAGAAGAACTTGGCGGAATCGGAGCCCATAAGTCCTCGCAGATTTCAATTCCAAAGGTTGTATCCGCCGTCTCGAAAAGCAGATTCCGCCCCATGGGGACTATTTGCCCGCACAAACGGGCTGTCGTTTCCGAAACTTCACACGCAGAAGTAAACCAGCGCTTTTCGTAAAACTCTTTATAATTCGGAAGATAAGTTTTAGGAACAACTCCCAATATCTTACCTTTCTGTATGACCACCGCAGTATTCAGCAGTACACCGTTCAAAGGCACGGGCATACCGAGAATGGATATAATATCCATCTGACGGGTATTGTTCAAAATCTGCATCAGCCCCATTTCAGCCTCTTCAAGCAGAAGTTGCTGGGCAAAAAGGTCACCACAGGTATATCCGGTAATGCACAACTCCGGAAAGGCAATTATCTGCACTCCTTTCCCATCGGCAATGATTATCTCTTTTTCAATCTGTCCGGCATTGAACTTACAGTCCGCCACTCTAACACGGGGTACAGATGCCGCCACTTTAACATATCCGTAATTCATATATGAATCCTATTAATATTAGGGTGCAAAAATACGGCAATTTATCAATAAACACAAAAGAATCAGCCTTTTCACTTTGCATAGCCGCACTTTCTGATAAAAAATATCTAAAATCTTTTGGATAAACAAAAGAAGTGCCTATCTTTGCAAGAGAATTAAAAATGTAATTATTACAAGTTTGAATTGCAGATGATATGGATGTAGTAAAACGATTGCAAAATCATAACATTAAGCCCTCGGTACAGCGCATAGCCATTATGACTTATCTGATGGAGCATCGTACACATCCCACGGTGGATGAAATTTATACGGCACTTGCCCCTTCCATTCCCACATTGTCTAAAACAACTGTTTACAACACTTTAAAATTACTTAGTGAACAAGGTGCTGCACAGACATTGACAATTGACGAACGGAATACCTGCTATGATGCAGATACCACTCCTCATGCCCACTTCTTATGCAAACATTGCGGAAAAATATATGATTTGGAATGCAATGCCAACATTAAACAGGTAGAAGAAATGGATATGAACGGACACGAAGTGCAAGAAGTCCATTATTACTATAAAGGTATCTGCAAAAGTTGTCTGGGAAATGAATATTTAACCAAAATAACGAATAACTAATTCAACTAATTAAAATCTGAAGTAAAATGAAAAAGTTTAGATGTACTGTCTGCGGTTACGTATATGAAGGAGACGCAGCTCCTGAGAAATGTCCTTTGTGTAAAGCTCCTGCAAGCAAATTCGTTGAAGTAGAAGAAGCACAGGCAGGCGGTCCGTTGGTTTTTGCTGACGAACATGTTATTGGCGTAGCCAAAGGTTGCGATGACGAAATGATTAAGGATTTGAACAACCACTTCATGGGCGAATGCACGGAAGTAGGTATGTACCTTGCAATGAGCCGCCAGGCAGACCGCGAAGGCTATCCTGAAGTAGCTGAAGCTTTCAAGCGTTACGCATGGGAAGAAGCAGAACACGCTGCAAAATTTGCTGAATTGCTGGGTGACTGCGTATGGGATACCAAGACTAACCTTGAAAAGAGAATGAATGCAGAATCAGGCGCTTGCGAAGACAAGAAGCGTATCGCTACACGTGCCAAAGCATTGAATCTGGATGCTATCCATGACACAGTTCATGAAATGGCTAAAGACGAAGCTCGTCACGGTAAAGGTTTCGAAGGTCTGTACAACCGCTATTTCAAGAAATAATCCGAAACAATACGGTAGAATATAAAAAAGACTTGCAGAAGAAATTTCTGCAAGTCTTTTTTTATCGGTAACGGGGAATCACTTCCCCTTAAAAACGTAAACCTAAGGTCAGCAGCACCTGGCTTCGGGTATTTTTTACTTTCGTTGCTTCAGGAGAGCCAATCACTAACTGGCCTCCATCTTCATAGGCATTAATGAACGGATAGAAATCTTCCTTGTATGAAGAGAACTTATATGCCAAATCAGCATAAAACATAGACCCTCTGTAACCGAGACCCACTGTATAGTTACTCAAAGCTTTGGTATTTGCAAAATCCGTATCCGTCTGAATTGAGTTATAAGGCAAATCCTTATATGCATCACTATTGAAAATGGCAGAGGTATAATTGTATCCTGCACGCAAAGCAAACTGAGGAATCACTTTATATTCGGCTCCCAAACGAATGGTGCTCACCCCTTTCATCATAGAAGTAGTACTGTTTTCGTACCCAAATGTATCGGAATAGCCTTCCTGGTCCTTGAATTTCATGGACGAATAGTCCTGATATTCATACTCTGCCCCTAAAGCCAAACTGGAACCTACAGTATATCCCAAACTTACATTATACGTCCATGGTGTCTGCAAGTGGAATTGACGCACCATGTCTCCATTCATTATATCATAAGTATCCACAGTATATTGACCGATCACACCGCTTCCTATACCCGACTCGTTAGCTATATCCAAATCATTCAAGACATTCGACTCCAGACGGGCATTTGTCTTATAATCCAAATTATAATAGGTCGGTGTATGAATGGCTAATCCAATCCTCAAAGGGGAATATTCGAAAGGACGCACGATGGCTCCGAATTTCACATCAAAACCCGAACCGTGTATCTTGTTCCAGCTCTGCAGGTTATAATTCTGTCCGATGCTATTTCCGGCATTATCCAAATAATCTTCACTATAAAAAGTATATTTATTGTAATCTATGGCATAAGCTCCCACAGTTACGCCTAAATATACCCGGTCATTAATATTGAATGAAATATTGAAATCATATTGTTCAATTCCGCCACGCTCTTCCGACCGGAAATTGCCATTTCCTCCTAAAAACATTCCTCCATATTCGCCCGGAGTGATATACATTAAATCACCCTTCAGATTCTTTACCTGAGTCCCGTTTTTCATATAAGGAACGTAACCGGAAGGGACATCTCCCTGTCCGTTGTGGGCAATAAAGTCGGTTATCAGATAACTGTCATATCCCAATGCGGATAGCCATCCTACTTCCGGATCTGTATAAATATTGCCCGACCAGTCCTTTATTCCTCCGGCTTGTGCCGCCATATAATCCGTTTGCGTATAATCGCCTAAATTACCTCCCATTGACATGTTCTTATAAAAAGACTTAGCCTTATGATAATTAAATCCGAAATTCACATAACGTAAAGCCGTAGCATTGCCTATCTTTGAAGAAATAACAAAACCGGCATTATCAAATGAGGTTTTCATCTTGTCTGCATTCATCTTACTTCCCATATAATTACTTTCAGTACCATAAGAAGAAAGACTGAATGACAGCATTGCATCATTACTGCGATAAATACCTATACCGGCAGGGTTTGTAGCAATAGTGGAAATATCTCCGCCCAACGCCCCCATAGCCCCGCCCATACTTACAAAGCGTGCTGTACCATTTAAATCCTTGTTTGCGATGTTGGCTGCATCGTACACGGTCTGTGCACTTACCGGAACTGCACCCAACATCCCCAAAACAGCTAAAGTTATAATTTTTTTCATATCCTACTCATCTTTTTCTATTGAATACTATACCTATCTTCTTCTTGAAGAACCACCACCTGACGAACGGGTAGCACCGCCGGAATAACTGCGTGAACTGCTACCGCCTCCCGAAGAATAACTACGGGTGGAAGAGTTGTTTTGCACAGGCGTATAAGAGCGACGGCTACTACTGTTACCGGTTGAATAATTGCGTGTTGACGATGCAGAACTGCCCCTGTTGTAAGTAGAAGGACTTCCGGCTGCGGAACGTCTTACACCTGTAGCATGTACACGGCTACTACTTCCCTGCACTCCTGAAGCTGAAGAACCTACCCGCGTACTGCTTGGACGGGTATATACCCTGCGCCGGGTAGAGGCGGCATCTGTACGGGTAGTTACCCCACTGCGTGTACCCGACGGACGTGTACCTACCACACGTCTGGTGGTCGTACCGCTTTGTCCGTCTCTTCTATAGGATGACACACCTGAACGGACAGCCGAACCGGTCCTGCGAACCGTAGAAGAAGAATTTCTATAACTGCTTGCTCCCGAAGAACGGCGATAGGTATATGTATTACGCGGCCAATAACCGCCACCGGGATAACAGTGATGATGATAGTGGTGATGTCCCCACCAGCCGCCTCCATACCAGCCGCCCCAGCTTACGCTCCAGCCAAAGCCCCAGCCCGGACCATACCAACTGTTCCAACCCCAGCCATAATAGGGATAGCCGCCCCAACCGAAAGAGTTATAGCGCCAATCCCACCACAAACGGTTGGTGAAAGTAGGAAATGCATATGCGTACAATCCGTCCGTATATACATTCCAGTCCCATGGATTCAGACCATAAACTACATCCCAGTAAAGCGGGCTGCTGATACTGATGGCATAGCGTGGATTGCGGAAACGGATAATGCGCGTGGCATATTCATAATCATCTTCCGAACCGTCAAAACCGTTCACCCATTCTCCATCCAGGCCATCGTCTTCTTTTTCGTCTATATAAAGCGTATCATTCTCTTGTGAAAAGTCATAGTCTTTAGAGTCATACCGACGATTGTACTCGTCTACATCACGAATATTCCCTTTACGGTCTTTCACTACAATGGTCGTATTGCCCGGCGACGCATAAACCGTAGTCGGAGCATTTGTCTTTACTACAACCGCATCGGCAGCCGGAGTTTTTTTCTTCTCCGTCTTTTCCTCTTTTTTCTTGGAAGGAACGTAGTAAAGGTCGTCATCTACACTTTGAGCTGAAAGTGCCCACGGAAGACACAATGCAAAAAGCGATAAAAAAACAATCTTTTTCATATTTATTTGGTTTATGGGTTTACAATTCCATACTTTTTCACACCACAAAGATAACGCAGGGATTTACTCTATACAGAAGATTTTCCCCAAAGATTTATAGGGATTTCCCTAAATGCACCTATCTTTGTATCCAAAACAAATATACGCAGAAATAGGATTTTCTCCTATACCTGCCTTTTGCATTTAACAAACAATTATATTCCAATGAAATATTTAGAATTTACATTTCATACCACTCCCTGCACGGAAATTGTCAACGATGTCTTATCGGCAGTGCTGGGTGAAGCCGGTTTTGAGAGTTTTGTAGAGCAAACAGACGGGATTGCCGCCTACATTCAAAAAGATTTATACAATGAAACTGTCCTCAAAGAAGCTCTTGCCGATTTTCCCTTACCTGATACACAGGTAGAATATGCTTACCAAGAAGCGGAAGACAAAGACTGGAATGAAGAATGGGAAAAGAATTTCTTCCAGCCCATTATCATTGGCGACCGCTGTGTCATCCACAGCACATTCCATCGCGACATCCCTCAAGCTGAATACGATATAGTCATCAACCCTCAAATGGCATTCGGTACAGGACACCACGAAACGACCAGTCTCATTATCGGTGAATTGCTGGATAACGATCTCCAAGGCAAATCTTTGCTTGATATGGGATGCGGAACATCCATTCTCGCCATATTGGCACGTATGCGCGGTGCTGCGCCCTGTACAGCCGTCGATATAGATGAATGGTGCGTACGCAACTCTCTTGAAAACATAGAGCTAAATGGAGTAGACCGTATATCCGTTTTTCAAGGAGACGCTTCTCTATTGAAAGACCAAGGACCTTTTGATGTAATCATAGCCAACATCAACCGTAACATCCTGCTGAACGACATGAAACGATATGTAAGTTGCATGCATCCGGGGTCGGAACTATATATGAGCGGTTTTTATGTAGATGACATTCCTGTAATACAGGCCGAAGCGGAGCATAACGGACTGCGTTTCATACATCATAAGGAAAAAAACCGTTGGGCCGCAGTGAAGTTTGTATTATGACACAACGATAAAAGGTAGAAAACGGAAAGCAAGCTATTGCAGGGTCATACCAACCAATTCTTCCAACGTGCCGTTAAAAACATTCAGATCGACTTCTTCTTCAATGCCGGGGACATTACCTACATCGGTATGTTGCCAAAAATGCCATTTGCCCTCGTACTTCACGGAATCAACGTAATAATGGGCTATCCAGTAAGGATAAGCGTTGAATATGGAGTCGTTGAGATAACGTTTCTTAAATTTATAGGAAGTGTAAAGAATCGGTTTTACGCCGTAATGCGCCTCTACTCTGTCGAGCCAGGTTTTAACGGCAGATTTCAGTTCCTGAGGAGATCTCTTACCCGTAGTTTCCACATCAAGAACGGGGGGAAGGTCTCCTTTTGACAAGTGTACCGTACTAATAAAAAAGTCAGCCTGCTTATGCGCATCTGTCTTGGGTAGGAAATAATGATAAGCTCCTCGGATAAAACCGTATTTCCGTGCCTGACTGAAATTTTCTACAAAAGTTTCATCGCCATAATCGCCCCCTTCGGTAGCTTTCATAAAGATAAAATGTATGGGAAATTTCGCTTCTTTATTATGAAGGAGCTTATCCCAATCTATAATACCCTGATAGTGGGAAATATCAATGCCATGCACCTCATAGTTGCAAGGCATGCATACGCCGTAGCCTTTTAAACCATAACAAGGTTTCCAACGATAAGCATAAGGACGGATAAAGAACCAATAGAATCCTGCTGAAAATACCGCTATAATACAAAATGCCAATAAATTACGCAACCATACAGGCATGGGACGAGACACCGTCTGCTTCTTTTTTCGAGAAGAAGTACGACGGGATACAGGTTTGCGCCGGGAAACTGTACTGTTTTTAGAAGGCATTCAAGTATATTGAAGTAACAAATATCTATCAAAAATAAAACACAAACTACACAGATTACACAAATTCGGATTTGCGCAACTCTTGTGTAATTTGTGTTCTACATAGCCAATTACTGCAAATGCAGCAATTGGCTATAAGATTTTATCTACCTTGTTCCAGTTGCAAAGTCTTGGTAGGCTGGTCGCAAACTTCGGCAGGACCGAAGTATTGGATAGGACCCGGATAAACATAGTCTGTTTCCACAGCCCAACGCTCACGCTGAGCGGCAAATGCCTTGAAAGGAGCACCGTCCAGTCTTACCAAAGCTTTCTGGATAACCGGTTTCATTTCGCCGTGACGACGTTCCATATTCATCATCATTGTAATAGGTACACCACCTGCAATCCACTCTTCGGCAGGAGCTGTAGTATTACGTACGGAAGACATGTAACCGGTCTTACCGTTAGCAATCAGCGCAGATGCCGCATAACCCAAAGAGTAGCAGTAGTCAGCATCGAAATTAGACGGAGCAGCGCAACGTCCTTCATAACCGAAGAAGTGATGCTGTGCAGCGAACTTACCTACATATTTGCCTTCTTCTTTCCACTGAGCCAATTTGGCAGCTACCATTTCGGACAACAGTTTCTCCGTTTCAATGAGAGATACCTGTACGTTTCCGTGCGGGTCGCGGTCCAATGACAACTGACGCGCTACACCTTCGGGAAGACTGGCATAGATAGCGGCATTTTCCGGAGAAAGTTTGCGGATGATATAGTCGCGTTGGTGTGATTTCTTAATCTGAGAAAATTCCTCTGCATTGGCAGCCAGGAAATCATTCAACTCAGCGATAAGACGTTTCATAGCAGGGATGAACTCAACCAAGCCCTCGGGGATAAGAACCGTACCGAAGTTATTGCCCTGTGCGGCACGATTAGCCACCACCTGAGCGATACCTGTTACGATATCATCCAAAGACATATCCTTAGCTTCAACTTCTTCGGAGATAATACAGATATTAGGCTGTACCTGCAATGCACATTCCAAAGCGATATGTGAAGCGGAACGTCCCATCAGTTTTATGAAATGCCAGTACTTACGTGCCGAGTTACAGTCGCGCTGGATATTACCGATTACTTCGGCATACGTTTTGCAAGCTGTATCGAATCCGAAAGAAGTTTCAATCATTTCGTTCTTCAAGTCACCATCGATAGTTTTCGGACACCCGATAACCTGTACACCGCAATTCTTCGCAGCATAATACTCAGCCAATACGCAGGCATTTGTATTAGAATCGTCACCACCGATAATAACCAGTGCTTTGATATTCAATTCTTTCAAGATTTCCAGTCCTTTTTCAAACTGTTCCTCTTTCTCCAATTTGGTACGGCCTGAACCTATGATATCGAAACCACCGGTATTACGATATTCATCGATGATATCGGCCGTCAGTTCCATATAGTTATGGTCTACCAAACCACCGGGACCAAGAATGAAACCGTACAGTTTGCTATCTTTGTTCAACTTTTTAATACCGTCAAAAATACCGGATATCACATTGTGACCACCGGGAGCCTGACCACCGGAAAGAATTACACCCACATTCATAGCAGGGAAATCAACGGTTTCATCGGTATTTTCAAACTTAATCAAAGGCATCCCATAAGTATTGGGAAACAATTTCTTGATTTCTTCCTGATCGGCAACCGACTGGGTAGCTGCGCCGGCCACTGCTTTTACAGTACCTGTCAGCCCTTTCGGAAGTTTGGGCTGATAAGCAGCCCTTGCAATTTGCAATGCACTTTTAGTCATTTCTCTTAAATATTTAAAGGTGTTAATAAAGTTTCGTTTAAAAGCGTCGCAAATTTCGCTCTTTTCCACAAGAAATGCAAACTGAAAAGGGAAATAATTAAAAGTGAGCGCTAAAACAAAACAAGAGAGAATATCACTTATATCTCTTGAAGCGCTTTCATCAATTTTTCTTCTTCGCCGCTCCCCACGGTTGAAAGCCGCAAAATAGGAATCTCATATAATGTAAGAATATGATCTTTCTTTATATCTCGTTGATACTGCTGTGTTTTCTCATTATGATAAGAATAGCCATCCGTCTCCACTACCAATATTGGTTTCTTGCTGACATGGTTAATTATAAGAAAATCCACGTGAGTATTATAATTAGCAGCATATACCCGTTCATCCTCATTTAAAAGGATAGTATCTTTGATGAGATGACGTAAAGGAATATGACATAATACTCCCAAATGATGAAACTCCCGATATTTTTTTAAAACTGTTTGTATAAAAGCAAAAGTAATGTTTTCCGAATCATACTCAGATATTTTCGGATGTGCCTGAATAAAAGCCAAACGTTGACGGGTATATTGACTATACAGATAATCAAAAATAGAATGTATCCTACTCTCACTGACTGTGAAGTTATTATATTCAATATAAGACAACAATTCACTGATATTACCCTTCAAAAGCTGTTCGTTACCCGAGACAACCAGACAGAACCGCTTTTTGGCCCTTGATATGGCAACATTCAGCAGGTTCGGATCATCGCTGAATTCGGTTATCTGATCATCCACCACACTCATAATAATAGTATCTTTCTCCCGTCCTTGAAACTTATGAACAGTAGCAGATTCTATTGCAGGTAATTGCCGAGACAATTCATCAACTTGAACATTATAAGGAGTGATAATTCCAATATCCGTCTGTTCGGGTAAATGAGCTATCACTTCATCACGAATTACATCAATTTCCCGCTGATTATAGTGTTTACGAGCATGATGTCCCGGCACTGTCTTGATTGCGCACAATGTATCAGGTTTTCCATCATCCTCGGTCATAATAAGCAAACCACCGCTATAAAACTTACGATTACAAAAGTCAATAATACGAGGATGGCAACGGTAATGTTCCCGAAGCAATGTTTGCGGGGCATCGGGCAAAAGAGTACATACCGACTGTAAAAAGCTGTTTCCGGCACAATCATAACCGGAAGGGATATCGAATTCCGCGACAATAGCATCAAGCTTTTTTTTATCCTCGCCTGTCACTATATTGGGCAACTGCAAAGTATCTCCCACAATAACAACATTTTTTGCACATGTCAGCGCCAAAGCACCCGTTTCAATAGAAACTTGCGATGCCTCATCCATAATCAGATAGTCGAATTCTGCTTGATCGGACAAACAAATACGTGAAGAGAATGTAGTACTCAGCACTACCGGATATTGCTCCAGTACACTCTGGTAATCTATTCGCAAATCCCTGACAGAAGAAAAAAACTTACGCTTTTCCTTGCCGTATTTCTTAAACAAGGATGCTTTGAATAGCTGCATAGATACTTCCGTTAATCTGTTCAGTTCAGTCTTGGCATTATAGGTTTTCAATTCGGCTTGCAAGTTCGTTATCCGTTCGTTTAATTCCTCAATCTTTCGATGGTAATACAAAGTTTGCAGTTCCGTAATAATAGCAGATAGATTATGCTTATCAAACTTAGAGTTCAGTTTTAATACATATCGTCCTATCAAATTCATCCACCACCATTGAAGAGCCGCCAAACACTTATTCCACCATTCTTTGGGAACAATGACATCCTTCTCTGCATATGCCTGAAACTGTAACCACAAATTTAAAAGACGCGTGGAAGATAGATAGTTAGCACTATTGAAAGAAGTAATTTCAAATATCTGATCCCGTTTGAAATGATTATACTCTAACTCTACAGCTTGAAGCTCTTGTTTGGACAAAGCCAACTCCTCTTGTACTGCAAAAATCCTGTCAAGCTTCTTCAAAAGATTTTCCGCCTCTTCCTCTTTCTGGAGTTTCTCCTCTACATTACACTCCCAGTCTTGAAGTTCATCGGGTATAGCAGGCTGATTACCTATAAACGCCTCTTTATTTCCTTTCCTGCCCAATGGTGCCACTATAAAGCCAAGTCCCGCCTTATCCAGCTTCTCAAGAACATTGGTCGTCGCTGAATTGTTGTTTGAAACGACTAAAACAGTCTTTCCTTTGCGTATAATATTAGCTATAATATTGAGGATAGTTTGTGTCTTTCCCGTTCCCGGCGGACCTTGAATGATACTGATCTGATGTTCAAAAGCAAAAACTACAGCTCGTTTCTGACTGGCATTGCATCCAAAAGGGTATATAAGCCGACCGCTCTTATCCTTCTTCAATGCTTTCTTTGGATTTAAATATGGAGCAATAGCTCTGCTATCATCAATAAAATCAATCTTTTCATAAAGTTTGGAAAGCAATCCGATATTATCTTTTTCTTCCTCTTTACCGAGAATATTAGTAGATGCCACCGCCTTCAAATATTCAAATACACTTTGCGATTTACCATCACTCAAACATGAAGTCCTGATTATCAATTCTTCATCCAAGAGATACTGTGAGTAATTGGAAGTGTAAACTACATACCAATAAGTACTACCCCTATATTCAAAAGAAAATACTCCTTTTAAATCGTACACTCTGCGCTGACGAATGAATATTCGGTTATGAGCGATGTCAATTTGTTTAGAGCACGTCAGCCATACAACTTTCTCACTGCCATATCTATATACCTTAGAAGAACCGAGATACTTCACATTAAAGCGACCAGCATCATCCCGACCTATTTCTTCTATTTGCAAGGTCTTATTTTCTCCATTAATCAAAATAAGGTTTTGAGTAGCATCAATCATACTTCTTTTGTGTTTTAACCTAATATCAGTTCGAATAAATCCCACGGTTAAAGTTACGGATATTTATAATATGACAGGTATTTTCCAAAAACGAAATCTTACATACCCGTTAAAAAAACAAGAGTACTCCCGCAACCAGTAAGAGCACTCTTGATTTCTATCGTAAACAGCTTTACGGTTTATTTCTCTATCTGCCAGCCTCCACCCAAAGCCTTATAAACATTTACCACTGCTATCAGTTCGTCACGGATTGCATTGCTGACACCAATCTGGGCATCGAAATATCCACGCTGGGCATCAAGCACGTCCATATAATTAATAACACCATTAATATATTGCAACTGCGCTAAATCCACGTACGTTTTGGCTGAACGTTCCAATTTGAGACGCAACTGATACACTTCCTTTATTTTGTTGAAGTCCACAATTGCGTTCTTGGCCTCTTTAAAAGCATTCAACACCGTTTTCTCATAGCTATGAACTTCCGCCTCAAACGAAGCTTTCTGTGCCTTTAGAGCAGCCCGGTTCTTACCCCAATTGAAAAGCGGAGTCAATACTGCTCCGTTCAACAATGAATAAGGCGACTGAAGGAAGTTTGACAAGACATCACTCTCCAATCCAAACTGACCAGTCAGCGACAACCGAGGGAACATATTGGTATAGGCCACTTTCACACGAGCATGTTCAGCTATAAGCTGCTGCTCTGCAGCACGAATGTCAGGACGACGTTCCAATAAGCCGGACGGCAATCCTACAGGTAAAGACTCCGGCACATCCAACTCCTCCAAAAAGCGGCTGCGCTCTATACGTGTAGGAAATTCACCGGCAAGAAAAGCTATGTCATTCTCCTTGATGGAAATCTTACGTTCCAGATCCGGAACAAGCGTAGCTGTACGCGCCAACTCTACTTGCGCCTGCTGATAAGATGTCTCCGAAGTAAGTCCGCCTTCAAAACGGATTCTTGCAAGACGCACACCTTCTTCACGAGCCTTTTGTGTCTGACGGACAATTTCCAATTCTGTATCGAGTGCTACCAGCTCGTAATATGCCTGCGCCACTTCCGCAACAATTGTCATACGCAAGGCACGCTGTGATTCTACACTTTGCAGATAATCGGCTACGGCAGCTACTTTTTTCCAACGCAGATTTCCCCAAAGGTCAAGTTCCCACGACAAAAGAGCCTTTGCTTCATAGCTGTTACCCACATCGCGGCTATGTCCGCCATAGTTTTCAACTTCACGCTCTGCCTCTATTTTACCATTCAACTGGGGAAGTAGATTAGCTACGCTGATACGTTTCTGGGCCGCCATTTCTTTCACGCGAGCGGCCGCAACGAGCATATCTTTATTATACTCCAATGCGCGTGCTATCAGATTACGCAAAGTATTGTCTGTATAAACAGCCTGCCACTGCTCATCGGCAATGCTGATGCTGTCCTGCTGTTGCATCAAACTGTCGGGCAATGCCATTTCGGGACGGACATAGCTTTTGCCTACCTTGCACGATGCAAAAAGAACCGGGGCGAGCAACAGAAGTATATATATATTCTTTTTTTTCATAAGTGTGTAATCAGAATTCATTTACAATGTTATCATCAATCTTTTTTGATTTTGTGTTGCACTTTTTCCTTTGCCTTATAAATCAAAACAAAGAAGAAAGGCACAAGCACAATGCCGAATACAATGGCAAAAATCATTCCAAAGAAAACTCCCGTACCTATTGCCTGACGGCTTGCAGATCCCGGTCCGCTTGCAAGAACCATAGGAAGCATACCCAATACAAAGGCAAGTGAAGTCATCAATATAGGACGGAAACGGAGTTGGGCGGCATGAATGGCCGACTGCACCAAATCTCCTCCATTATCCACCTGTACTTTGGCAAACTCAACGATAAGGATAGCATTTTTTGCTGCAAGTCCCACCAACATTACCAAGCCAATCTGGAAATAAATATCATTTTCCAAGCCACATACAGCAACGCCCAAATAAGCTCCCAATGCAGCTACCGGCAACGAAAGCAATACAGCAATAGGCACAGTCCAGCTTTCGTATTGTGCTGCCAGGAACAGGAATACGAAGAGGAATACCAACGTCAGCACCAGTCCGGTCTGCCCACCGGCTTTCTTCTCCTGATAAGAAAGTCCGCTCCACTCAACACCTATATTATCCGGTAAATGTTCGCGCGCTATCTGTTCCATAATCTCCATAGCCTGGCCGGAACTGTACCCCTGTGCCGCCGAACCGAGAATAACTGCAGTAGTAAACATATTGAAACGTTTAATACTGCCCGGACCGGTTGTATAGGATGCATTACCCAACGAGGTTAACGGAACCATCGCACCATTAGCTGCTTTTACAAAGAACAGATTAATGTTCTCTTTGTGCTCACGATACGGAGCTTCAGCCTGAATATATACCTTATATATACGATTGAACATATTAAAGTCATTTACATATACGGAACCCGTATAAGCTTTCATCGTAGAGAACACATCTGCCAACGGCACCCCCAGCATCTTCACCTTGTCACGGTCTACATCAAAATAGAGTTGCGGAATCTCAGACTGCAAAGAAGAAGAAAGCCCCGTCAATTCCTTGCGTTTCTGAGCATAATACATCAAAGTATCCGCTGCCTGTACCAGATTTTCAAAAGTAGCTTCCCCACGTGCCTCAAGCTGCATTTCAAAGCCACCGGATGTTCCCAATCCCGGGATTACAGGAGGAGTAGAAAGATAGACTCTACATTCGGGGTATTCCCTCAAATCCTTTTCCACTTTCTCCATTATCTTATTGATAGTGGTATTTTTGCGTTCCTCCCAGGGCTTCAATATAACAGTTAACTCACTGCGCGCCTGATTGCTTCCTACACGCGGACTGCTACCCGTTACATTCTGCACATAAGCCACATACGGATTCTGCTCCAGATACTGCACGGCACGATCGGTCACGATACGGGTACGTTCCAAAGTAGAACCTTCCGGCAGTTCCAACTCCACTTTAAAGTATCCCTGGTCTTCCACCGGCAAGAAACTGGTAGGAATCAGACGGTGAATGATGAAAATAGCTATCAATACCATACCGAATGCACTCATCAAACGTCTGGGATGCTTGATAACGCGGCTGATAACACCAATATACTTATGATTACTGATATTCAACCATTCGTTAATCTTACGGAACACGATATTCTTTTTCTTTCCGCTGTCGGGCTTCAGGATAAGCGAACACATCACGGGACTAAGCGTCAGTGCCACAACCGTAGAAAGCAATACCGATACAGCAATGGTAATAGTAAACTGGCGATATAATTGTCCGGTGATACCGCTCAGAAAGCTTACCGGAACAAATACGGCACAGAGCACCAATGAGGTTGCAATCAAAGCACTTGCCAAACCGTTCATTGCTTTTTTCGTTGCTTCATAAGGAGAGAGTTTTTCCGTTTCCATCAGATGTTCCACATTCTCCACTACCACAATAGCATCATCCACGACAATACCGATAGCAAGAATCAATCCCAACAATGTCAATATATTCAGCGAGAAACCGAAAATAAGCATGAAACCGAAAGTACCGATCAAAGAAATAGGCACTGCAACAACAGGTATCAAAGTAGCACGCCAGCTTTGCAGTGAAAGGAACACTACCAATACCACAAGAACCAATGCTTCGAACAATGTCTTATACACCTCGTGGATAGACTCCGAAATATAGGTAGTCATGTCAAAAGGTATCTCGTAACTCATTCCTTCAGGAAAGTTCGCACTGATTTCTTCCATTGCCTTCTTCACGTTGTCCGCCACTTCCATAGCATTGGCACCCGGAAGCATATAAATGCCGAGAACTGCCGCATTTTCACCGTTAATACCACTTTCCGTACTATATGAGGAAGCTTCAAGTGACACTCTGGCCACATCGCGAAGACGAATAATAGACCCATTGGCATTGGCACGGACCACAATATCCTCAAACTGCTTTGCCGAGCTCAAACGACCTTGCGTTGTAATAGGAATTGTAATGTCCAAACCTTGCACCGGCTGCTGTCCCAAAACACCGGCAGCCGATTCGCGGTTCTGGTCTTTCAAAGCATTCTGCAAATCCTGAACAGTCAATCCGAAATTTGCCAGTTTGTCTGGCATGGCCCAGATTTGCATGGCATAGTAACGGCTACCGATATTAGACACACGTCCCACACCGGGAATACGGCGTAAAAGGTCGAGTACGTTAATAGTAGCAAAGTTACTTAGATAGATTTCGTCGAATTTCGGATCATTGGAAGTCAAACAGATTGTCATCAGCTGGCTGGGAGCCTGCTTTTCTACCGAAATACCATTCTGAATGACTTCCGCAGGCAAACGGCTTTCCGCCAGCTTTATACGGTTTTGAATTTCCACGGCAGCCAAATCCGGATCGGCAGATACATCAAAGGTCACGGTTGCCGAAAAGCCACCGGAATTGGAACTGTTGGACTCCATGTACAACATACCCGGAGTACCGTTTATTTCCTGTTCGATAGGAGTCGCCACTGCTTGTGACACAGTCAGCGCACTTGCCCCCGGATAGGATGCACTGATTTTCACAACGGGCGGTGTTATCTGTGGGTATTGATCCACCGGAAGCATAGTCAGACCGATGATACCGACAATTACAATCACAATCGATATCACCGCCGAGAATACAGGGCGGTCTATAAAGAAACTTACTTTCATACTGTTATTTTACTTTGAGAGATTCTTATCCTTTTCTTTATTCTCAGAAGCGGCTTTCTTATTCAAAGAATCTGCCGGCTGCTCATCTTCCTTTTTGGGAGCAGCTGCTTGTGCACGCACTTTCATTCCCGGAGTAAGTTTATGGAAACCTTCCGTCACTACCTGCTCTCCTGCCGCCAGTCCGCGTTCAACAACCATATTGTTACCAAACTCAGGTCCTAATTCAATGAAGCGCTTTTCAACTGTCGAATCGCGGCGCATTACATATATATAAGCACCGCCTTTCTCAATGGTAACGGCCTTTTGAGGAACTGCCACAGCACCTTCGCGTACGTCCAACAACAGTTTTACTTTCGTAAACTGTCCGGGCAGCAATACTCTGTTCGGATTAGGCATTTCGGCACGAACGGAGAACGTACCGGTTTGCGGGTCAACCTGCGGTTCTGCAAAATCGACATAACCTTTGTAAGGATAAACAGTATTATCAGCCAAAGTAATCGTGATATTAGGCTGCCAAGAGCGGGTAGAATCCTGACGGCCTATCTCTATATTGCGCTCTTTGCTTTTAAGATAGTCCAATGCGGTCATGCTGAAATCTACCAATACCGTATCACTTTTTACTATGGTAGCAAGCAATGATTTAGCCCCGGGACCTACCAATGTTCCCAAGTCCACATTTCTTTCACTGATATGCCCTGATAGCGGAGAACGCACAATGGTATACCCCAGTTCCAATTCCGCCTGGTCCAGATCGGCCTGACTCATAGCAACAGAAGCCTCGGCCGTTTCATAAGCAGCCTGCGCATTATCCAAATCCAGCTGACTGGCAGCATTCTGTGCATACAAAGGACGAATACGTTCCAAATCCCGTTTGGCTTTCAACGCCTGCGCCTCATCTTTCTTTAACTGTGCACGAGCCTTGTCAGCCTTTGCACGGTATTGGTCTTGATTGATAACAAATAAAACCTGGTTTTTAGTTATATACGTCCCTTCGGCAAAAAGCATACTCTCCAAATAGCCTTCCACACGTGCACGGACTTCCACAAACTGTTGTGCACGTATACGACCTACATACTCACCAAAAATTTCCACATCACCCACTTCGGCAGGTTCTACAATAACAGTAGGTAATTCCGGCTGAATTTTCTTGGGCCAAGTCAATATCAGATAACCGGCAAGCAGCACTGTCATGCAGGCTATCATCATTATCACCCGTTTCTTTCTCAGCTTTAATTCTTTTTTTGTAAAAAATAGTCTCATGCTTGTTTGTTTATTTAATTTAACCCTATTTCCCATTTCAAAGCAAACGCAATGCCAAAGCAGGACAAAGGGTATTCTTTATTATATAATAGTTTAGTTATCAGACATGAACATATATATAAGTAGTAATATTCCACCTGCTTTCCACACTCACATTGTAGAAAATCTCCACAAATGTAGAATTATTCCACGAACTATTTCTCATTAAAAACACATAAATTTTCATTTTTTCACTCAACTCATGAAGAAAAACACTATCTTTACCGAAAATAACACTATTCATTCACATAAAAAGTAAAGATTATGGCAAGTAGAAAAGCATTGAAAAAGAACGTCAATTATATTGCCGGTGAATTATTCGCCGAATGCCTTATGAACAGTCTGTATGTACCCGGAACAGACAAGAAGAAAGCTGATGAACTAATGGGTGAAATTCTGAAAATGCAAGATGAATTCATCAGCCGTATCAGCCATACCGAACCGGGAAATGTAAAAGGTTACTACAAGAAATTCCGTTCTGATTTTAATGCAAAAGTAGACTCAATCATTGAAGCTATCGGCAAACTTAAATAATAAGAATGAAGAAAAGACTATATAGTTTTATCTATTATCGCCTGTTAGGTTGGAAAACAAATGTAACAGTGCCCAACTATGACAAATGTGTCATTTGTGCAGCGCCACATACATCCAACTGGGATTTGTTTATCGGCAAACTGTTTTATGGTGCCATCGGACGAAAAACCAGCTTTATGATGAAGAAAGAGTGGTTTTTTTTTCCTTTAGGATTGATATTCAGAGCCATCGGCGGCATACCGGTAGACCGAAGCCGGAACACATCTTTGGTAGACCAGATGGCAAACAGATTTGCCGGAAGCAAACTGTTTCATTTAGCCATTACTCCGGAAGGTACGCGCAAATCCAACCCTAACTGGAAAAAAGGTTTTTACTTCATTGCGTTGAAAGCACAAGTTCCTATCATGCTTATCGGTATAGATTATCCTACCAAGACTATAACTTCCACCAAGGCAATAATGCCAACAGGAGACTTTGAGAAGGACATGCATGAAATAAAGCTCTATTTTAAAGATTTTCGCGGAAAGATTCCTGAGAATTTCTCCGTTGGAATAAATTAAAAGACAACCGATAGCAACTGTTTACTAAAATGAACCAACTGCGTGTCAGTATCCTACAAATGGATATTGCTTGGGAGAATAAACAAGACAATCTTCGCCGTCTTCGCGAAAAGCTGGAAGCTCTTCGCGGAGCGACGGAGATTATTGTTTTACCGGAAACCTTTTCTACCGGTTTCAGCATGAACACCGACACATTGGCAGAGCCGGTAACAGGTAATACAATTACAACACTACGCCAATGGGCTTCAGAATATCAGATAGCTATTGCCGGAAGCTATATAGCTTGTGAAGAGAATTTTGTTTCATCTGAAAGCAATCCATCATCCTACAAAAACTCTACCTATTACAACCGCGCCTTTTTCCTCACTCCCGAAGGGGAAGCTTATTTTTACGATAAACGACATCTGTTCCGCATGGGCAACGAGACAGATAATTTCACGGCAGGCAGCCGTCGTATCATAATTCCGTATCGAGGTTGGAATATACTGCTACTCGTCTGCTACGACCTGCGCTTTCCGGTATGGAGCCGGAATACAGGCAATGAATACGACCTCCTGATTTACGTTGCCAACTGGCCTGTACCCCGACGTAAAGTCTGGGACATACTTTTACAGGCACGGGCATTGGAAAATATCAGTTACGTTTGCGGTGTAAACCGTATCGGTAAAGACAGTAATAGCTTCTCCTATAACGGCGGCAGCGCAATCTACTCATACAAAGGTGAAATGCAGATTCAAGTGCCCGACCATGAAGAAGGAACAGCTACGGCTACTCTTGAACTTTCCGCACTACAAGAATTCAGAAACAAATTTCCGGCATGGAAAGATGCGGATTCATTCACTATCGTCTCAGATAGTAATTCACGGTAGTCACTACCCGTATACTTTTAATATAAGGCGTATTGGCATCTCTGTCCGATATGGAGAATTGTCCCTGCGAAGCATTCCGTATCTTACCCAGGCTACTGTCTGAGTCTTTTGCAAACTTTTCGGCAGCGGCACGGGCATTTTTCGTAGCTTCTTCTATCATTTGCGGTTTCACATCATTCAAGCCTGTAAATTCATACACCACATTATAGCGATAATCACCTCCACTGATGGCAATACCCTGTTTCAACAGTTCAGCCTGTTCCGACATCAGTTTCCGTACCTTATCTACATTTTTTGAAGTAACCGTAATGACTGATGTAGCATTATACCGATAAGCAATATCACGATTTCCATAGCGTTCGGCCTGCATATCTATCACTTCCGGAGGGGCAATACTGATTTCTTCCTTAGCAATGCCGTTGCTTTCCAAAAATTTCACAATTGCCTTGTTTTTCTGTTCCATATTGGCATAAAGCAGCGACGGATCATTCCCTATATCTTTATACATCAAGGGCCATATCACCTTATCAGCAGGAACTTCCATCTCAGCCAACCCTTTTACACTGACAATACGTTCTTTATCTATAAAATCATTTATACCCCATTTAATTATCACTCCCAGCAGTACCATACCAACGGCAATAATAGCCGCTTCTACTTTCCATGTTTTCATAATCCATCGTTTTATTAAGTTTATCATAAGTAAAACAAAATAACGAAAATAAAGTTCCCGCTTACCATCATCCTGATTAAAAGATATTAAACAGGTATTTCTTTAAACATTACGTATTAAATTTTAGAGTATTTAATAGAAATACCTAAATGTATGGAGTGCATCTTACCTAAAAAGTAGTTATTTTTGTCCTTTGAAATAATGTCTGACGACTGAAACATTTAATTTATTAACACTAACCCCTAAATCCTATGTTGACTCAACTTATCAACGCACGTATTCTGACCCCTCAAGGTTGGCTCAAGGACGGTTCCGTACTCATCAGAGACGGAAAAATTTTAGAAGTAACCAATTGCGACCTCGCCGTTATCGGTGCACAACTGATTGATGTAAAAGGAATGTATGTACTGCCCGGCGGTGTAGAGATCCATGCACATGGCGGTGGCGGACGCGATTTTATGGAATGTACCGAAGACGCTTTCCGCGGTGCGGTCCAAACCCACATGAAATACGGAACTACCAGCATATTCCCTACTCTGTCCTCTTCTACCGTACCGATGATTGAACAGGCGGCAGAGACTTGTACGAAGATGATGGCGGAAAAAGACAGTCCTATACTGGGTCTGCACCTCGAAGGCCACTATCTGAACATGGCGATGGCAGGCGGACAGATGCCCGAGAACATCAAGAATCCCGACCCTAACGAATACATTCCTATCGTGGAAAACTGGCACTGCATCAAGCGTTGGGATGCTGCTCCCGAATTACCCGGAGCCATGCAGTTCGGAAAATATATCACCGGAAAAGGCATTTTGGCTTCGGTAGCCCATACACAAGCCGAATTTGAGGACATACGTACAGCCTATGAAGCCGGATACACACATGCTACACATTTCTATAATGCAATGCCCGGATTCCACAAACGCCGTGAATACAAATACGAAGGCACTGTGGAGAGCATTTACCTCATGGACGACATGACTGTGGAAGTTGTAGCCGACGGTATCCATGTACCGCCCACAATCCTGCGCCTGGTCTACAAGATAAAAGGTGTGGAACGGATGTGCGCCATCACCGATGCCCTGGCATGTGCGGCCAGCGACAGCAAAGAAGCTTTCGACCCGCGTGTCATCATTGAAGACGGAGTCTGTAAGCTTGCGGACCACTCCGCCCTTGCCGGCAGTGTGGCTACTATGGACCGGCTGATACGTACAATGGTGCAGAAAGCCGATATACCTCTGGCAGACGCCGCACGAATGGTATCCGAAACACCGGCACGCATCATGGGTGTATACGACCGTAAAGGCTCGCTCCAAAAAGGGAAAGATGCCGATATTATCGTAATGGACGAAGATTTGAAGATTAGAGCAGTATGGGCAATGGGTAAATTAGTGCCTGAAACCGATACTTTATCATAAAATTTATCCCAACATCATGCGGATGAACTTTGTTTTTCGTATTTTTGTTAAGTTTTGAACAAGCGAACAGCTTTAATCATTTATTAATAACCAAATATTGTATGAAAACCAATCTTAGTTCTCAAATTACTCTGAACAGAGTATCCCCCAGGTACTACAGACCGGAGAACGCTTTCGAGCGATCGGTACTGACACGTCTCGAGAAAATTCCGACAGACATTTACGAGTCTCCCGAAGAAGGAGCCAACCAAATTGCATTGGACATCGCACAGATGATTCGTGACAAGCAAAAGGCCGGACGCTTCTGTGTATTGGCACTGGCTGGCGGCAACTCACCGCGCAATGTCTATTCGGCCCTTGTGCGCATGCATAAAGAAGAAGGACTGAGTTTCCGCAATGTAGTGGTATTCAACCTTTACGAATATTATCCGTTGGCTTCAGACGCTGTGAACAGCAACCTCAATTCTTTAAAGGAAATGCTGCTCGACCACGTAGACATTGACATGCAGAACGTATTCAGTCCCAGCGGTACTATCGCCAAAGATACTATTTTCGAATATTGCCGTTTGTACGAGCAACGTATCGAAAGTTTCGGCGGCATTGATATAGCTGTATTAGGTATCGGACGTGTCGGTAATATAGGTTTCAACGAACCGGGTTCACGCCTGAACTCCACCACCCGATTGATTTTGCTGGACAGTGACTCACGCAACGAAGCATCCAAAATGTTTGGAAGCATTGAAAGCACACCGGTAAGTTCCATAACAATGGGTGTAGCCACGATTCTCTCCGCCAAGAAAGTATATCTGCTGGCATGGGGTGAGGAAAAAGCCAAAATGGTAAAAGAATGTGTGGAAGGTAACGTAACGGATACAATTCCTGCCTCTTATCTTCAAACCCATAACAATGCCCATATCGCCATCGACCTTTCGGCAGCCGCCAATCTGACACGTATCCAACGTCCCTGGCTGGTGACTTCCTGCGAATGGAACGACAAACTGATTCGCAGCGCCATCGTCTGGCTATGCCAACTGACCGGAAAGCCGATTCTGAAACTGACTAACAAAGATTATAACGAAAACGGTCTGAGTGAGTTGCTTGCCCTCTACGGTTCTGCCTATAATGTAAACATCAAGATTTTCAACGATCTGCAACACACCATCACTGGTTGGCCGGGCGGCAAGCCGAATGCAGACGACACTTATCGCCCCGAACGTGCGAAACCGTATCCAAAACGTGTCATTGTATTCTCTCCGCATCCGGACGATGATGTCATATCCATGGGAGGTACTATCCGCCGACTGGTAGAACAGAAACATGACGTACATGTGGCCTATGAGACTTCCGGCAACATTGCCGTAGGTGATGAAGAGGTAATCCGTTTCCTGCACTTCATCAACGGTTTCAACCAACTCTTTAACAACAGTGAGGACCAAGTTATCAACGAAAAGTACACCGAAATCCGCAACTATCTGAAAGATAAGAAAGACGGTGATATGGACACCCGCGACATCCTGACTATCAAAGGACTGATTCGCCGCGGTGAAGCGCGTACGGCATGTACCTATAATAATATCCCGTTGGATCACTGCCATTTCCTCGACCTGCCGTTCTATGAAACTGGTAAGATTCAGAAGAACCCCATCAGCGAAGCCGATGTGGAAATCGTACGCAACCTGTTGCGTGAAGTGAAACCCCACCAAATCTTCGTTGCCGGCGACCTTGCCGACCCACACGGCACACACCGTGTTTGTACGGATGCCGTATTCGCAGCTATCGACCTTGAAAAGGAAGAAGGAGCCAAATGGCTGAAAGATTGCCGCATCTGGATGTATCGCGGTGCATGGGCAGAATGGGAAATCGAGAACATTGAAATGGCAGTGCCCATCAGTCCCGAAGAATTACGTGCGAAACGTAACTCTATCCTGAAGCACCAAAGCCAGATGGAGAGCGCACCATTCCTGGGCAACGACGAACGTCTGTTCTGGCAACGAAGCGAAGACCGCAACCGCGGTACAGCTGCATTGTACGACAGCCTGGGTCTGGCATCCTACGAAGCTATGGAAGCATTCGTAGAATACATTCCGCTGTAAATGTTTGCTAAATAGAAACAAGAGAGTGGGAAGTGATGAACTTCTCACTCTTTTTTATGTATTTTTGTACGGTACTTAACCATCGGACATGAAAAAACTATATTTATCCATATTGTTCCTGCTCGCAGGAGTTGGTTCTGTCTTTTCACAAGACGTAGAACAGGCCGTTCGGGAACGGCTACAGGCCTTTTTCCAAACGTATATCCCTGTCAATGTCAATATCGGTACATGCCGACTCGACAGTGTACTTATCGATTTCCACCGAAAAACAATCCGCATCTATGCCGATAATACATTCTCCTACCAGCCCTTCCGGCCGGAAACGGTGAACAGAATTTACCGGAACATCAAAGAAATTCTTCCGGGTCCCGTAACTTACTTCGACATTACTGTCTTTACAGACGGATATTCCATCAACGAACTTATTCCCAACACATACAGAAACGGAAAAAAAGACAAGAGCCGCCTGTTTACCGATATACACTATAAAGATGCTCCCTGGGTGACCCGTACATCCCGTCCTTTTGAAATAACCCGCGGACTGGAGGGACGCCATATCGCTCTGTGGCAAAGTCACGGAAAATACTACATCAATAACAAAGACAAATGGGGTTGGCAGCGTCCGCGCCTGTTCTGTACCTCCGAAGACCAATTCACACAATCGTTCATCCTGCCTTACCTCATCCCGATGCTGGAAAATGCGGGAGCCAACGTATTCACCCCTCGCGAACGGGACACGCAAAAACAGGAAATCATTGTAGACAACGATGACAACCGGAACACCACAAACTCCCTCTATCTTGAGGTAAAGAGCAGAAAAGCACAGTGGGAAAAAACCGCTCTGCCTGGATTTGCACAACAGAAGCGTATCTACACGGAAGGAGAAAATCCTTTTCATGACGGTACAGCCCGCTTTGCACAAACTGAAAAGAAGAAAAACAAAGCCTTTGCCGAGTGGGTTCCCGACATCCCGGAAACCGGAGAATATGCTGTATACGTTTCCTATCAAAGCCTGCCCAACAGCGTGAGCGATGCCAAATACCTTGTATTCCATAACGGCGGTGTCGCTGAGTTTAAAGTAAACCAACGTATAGGCGGCGGCACATGGGTATATCTCGGCACTTTTACTTTCGACAAAGGAAGCAACGACTACGGCATGGTAGTATTGAGCAATGAAAGCCGGGAAAAAGGAGTGGTATGCTCCGATGCCGTGCGCTTCGGCGGTGGTATGGGCAACATTGCGCGCGGCGGCCAAGTCAGCGGTCTGCCCCGTTATCTGGAAGGCGCGCGTTATTCCGCTCAATGGGCCGGTATGCCCTACCCCGTATATGCCGGATACAAAGGACAGAACGACCTTTCGGATGATATCAATGTACGTTCGCGTACAATCAACTACCTGTCGGGCAGTTCCGTATTCAACCCCAAAGAACCGGGATTGGGAGTTCCTCTTGAGATGAGTATGGCACTGCACAGTGATGCGGGTTTCAGGACAGACGACCGGATTGTAGGTACACTCGGCATCTACACTACCCATTTCAACGATGGCAAGTTAGCGGCAGGAACAAACCGCTACGCTTCGCGCGACCTTGCCGACCTGTTCCTCACCCGTCTGCAACAGGACATCCGTTCCACTTTCAATGCGGACTGGACGCGCCGCAGCATGTGGAACCGTAACTACAGCGAGACCCGCCTGCCTGCTGTTCCTTCCACAATTGTAGAACTTCTGTCGCACCAGAATTTTGCCGACATGCGCTTGGGACACGACCCCAAATTCAAGTTCACGGCAAGTCGTGCCCTATACAAATCCATCCTGCAATATATCTGTACCCAGCATAATAAAGAATACGTCGTACAGCCCTTACCTGTCCACAATTTCTCCGTCCGCTTCGGTAAGAAGAAAAATACCCTGGAACTTTCCTGGCAAGGAGTGGATGACCCGTTGGAACCGACTGCCACACCCCACGAATACATTGTCTATACACGCATCGGGCGAGGCGGATTTGATAATGGTGTACGCGTAAGCAATCCTTTCCACACTCTGAAGATAGAACCGGGCATCGTCTATTCCTTCAAAGTAACGGCAGTGAACCGGGGTGGTGAAAGCTTCCCGTCCGAAATCCTTGCCGCATACAAGTCCAAGCACGAAAAAGCACGCGTTCTCATCATCAACGGTTTCGACCGTATCAGTAGCCCTGCTGTGATAAACACACCCGACGAAGCCGGCTTTGACTTGACGAAAGACCCCGGAGTACCTTATCTATATGATATATCACTCTGCGGCAGCCAGCTGAATTTCGACCGCAAAGAAGCCGGAAAACGTTTGGGAGAAAGCGGCAATGAATACGAAGGGATAAAAATAGCCGGAAACACATTCGACTATCCCTTTATACACGGTAAAGCCATACAGACCGTCGGCGGCTACAGCTTTACTTCATGCAGCGACGAAGCCGTAGAAAACGGTAGTGTAGCATTGGAAGAATATCCAATAGCAGACTATATTCTGGGACTGGAAAAGACGGACGTCAATCTGTCACGGGCAACCTATTACAAAACTTTCTCTTCGTCCATGCAGCGTGCCTTGACAGCTTACTGCCGGTCGGGCGGCAACCTACTGGTCAGCGGTGCATACATAGGCAGCGACATGAACGACTCGCAAGGCAATCGGGAATTCACCCAAAACATCCTGAAATACCGTTTCGACAGCAGCTTACAGGTATCCGGCGAACATATCGGCATACAAGGTCTGGGGCGCATCCTCAGCATTCCCCGCCTGCCCAATGAACGGGCTTATCCCGTGACGACCCCCGATTGTATCCGCCCTATGGCAACCGCCTTTCCCGTAATGACCTATACCGGGGGAAATCTTCCTGCTGCCGTAGCTTATAAAGGTAACGACTACCGCACATTCATCATGTCATTTCCCTTTGAAAGTATCCGGGAAAAAGCCGGCAGAACAGCGGTTATGGCATCCATTCTGCATTTCTTTTCCGCCGATAATGCAGGTGTGCACAGAGAATAACGGCAATCTTGATAAATAATCCGGTGAAATAGGTATAATCTGTGGTGAAAAACTTATCTTTGCTTTTACAGAAAATATGAATCACTGAATATTAACCATTAAAACATTAACGCCATGTACACTATACAAGCCAATCCCAGCGGAACCCGCAACTTGGAAATATCGGAAGAAAACCTTGCCACTATCGAAAAATACGGTCTCTTCCGTCATCTCATCGACAGTAACGGCATCGTGGACGAAACCGTGCTCGACAAACTCAAACTGAATATCCGTTCCCTCATCGCCGCCCAGGAAGAGGACAGCAAAGACCTGCTCGACCTCTGCATCGATGTTATCTACCACAACAATATGAAAGCCTTCGGATTACAGCAGCTTATCAAGCTCTACCTGCAATGGCTTTCCCAACAAACAACCATAGAAGAGGAAGAAAATAAATGAGAACCATTGACACACGCGGACAGAACCTGTACAGTCCTCTTATTCCGGCCATAAAGGCCATGTGCGAAGCCGGAAAAGGCGAGAAACTGGAAATCATTATGGACGATGCAACCGCCTTTAATGACCTCAAAGAGTATCTTGCCGAACAGGGAATCGGCTTCCGGGAGATTTATGACGGAGAGGAAATGCTGGTACAATTCTGTAAATAATTAAAACTTTCCGTATCTTTGCACCCATGAAAGAGTACAGACTGACTGATTGGTTGCCTACAACCAGGAAAGAAGTGGAACTTCGCGGGTGGGATGAGCTGGACGTTATTTTGTTCAGCGGTGATGCGTATGTGGATCATCCGTCATTCGGGGCAGCCGTCATCGGGCGCATCCTCGAAGCGGAAGGTTTGCGTGTGGCGATTGTACCCCAACCCAACTGGCGAGATGACTTACGGGATTTCAAGAAACTGGGACGTCCCCGTCTCTTCTTCGGTGTCAGTGCAGGCTGTATGGACAGCATGGTCAACAAATACACTGCCAACAAACGTCTGCGCAGCGATGATGCCTATACTCCCGACGCACGTCCGGACATGCGTCCCGAATATCCTTCGATTGTCTATACCCAAATACTGAAAAAGCTATATCCCGATGTACCTGTCATACTGGGCGGCATCGAAGCAAGCATGCGCCGGTTGACACATTACGACTATTGGCAAGACCGTGTGCGCCCAAGCATCCTCGTGGACAGCGGTGCCGATGCACTGATATACGGCATGGGTGAAAAACCCATTATGGAACTTGTACGAAAACTGAAACAGCAACAACCGGTCCTTGACATCCCCCAATTGGCTTATCTTACGAAAGAAGTGCTGCCGCAAGAAGGAGATATCACCCTATTCACACATGAAGAATGTCTGAAAGACAAGAAGAAACAGGCTTCCAACTTCCGCCATATCGAAGAAGAGAGTAATAAATATGCTGCTTCGCGTATCTTGCAGGCCGTAGGCAGGCAAACTGTCGTTGTCAACCCGCCTTATACGCCCTTGACGGAAGCGGAACTCGACCGTTCTTTCGACCTGCCTTACACGCGTCTCCCGCATCCCAAATATAAGGGCAAACGCATACCCGCATACGATATGATTAAGTTCTCCGTCAACATTCATCGCGGATGTTTCGGTGGTTGTGCTTTCTGTACCATTTCGGCACATCAGGGCAAGTTTATCGTCAGCCGCAGCAAGGAAAGCATATTGAAAGAAGTAAAGGCAGTAATGGAATTGCCGGATTTCAAAGGGTATCTTAGCGACTTGGGCGGTCCTTCTGCCAATATGTACAAGATGCGGGGACGTGATGAAGCCATGTGTAAGAAGTGCAAACGCCCGTCGTGCATCCACCCCAAAGTATGTCCTAATCTAAATACAGACCATAGTCCGCTACTCGATATTTATCATGCGGTAGACAGTCTGCCCGGCATCAAAAAATCATTTATCGGCAGCGGTGTACGCTATGACCTGCTGCTGCACCAAAGCAAAGACCCCAAAACCAACAAAAGCACGCAGGAATACACCCGCGAACTCATAGTCCGCCATGTCAGCGGCCGCCTTAAAGTTGCGCCGGAGCATACCTCGGAACGGGTGCTCAGCATCATGCGCAAACCACCATTCAGCCAGTTCGGAGAGTTCAAAAAGATATTCGACCGTATCAACCGCGAAGAAGGTCTGCGACAACAGCTCATCCCCTACTTTATCTCCAGCCACCCCGGCTGCAAGGAAGAAGACATGGCGGAACTTGCCGTCATCACCAAGCGTCTGGACTTTCATCTGGAACAGGTACAGGACTTTACTCCTACCCCCATGACCGTTGCTACCGAAGCATGGTACACTGGTTTCCACCCCTATACACTGGAACCCGTATTCAGTGCCAAGACCCAGCGCGAGAAATTGGCACAACGTCAGTTCTTCTTCTGGTACAAACCCGAAGAACGGAGAAATATTATCAATGAACTGCGACGGATAGGACGAAAAGATTTGATTGACAAGCTGTACGGGAAATAACAGCACCGACAACCGGACCATCCATATCCTGTGACAGGCAACTTTCAATAAGTTAAAACATTCTTTTCTATTAAAATAAACTTACTTTCATAAAACAAATGAATAGTTATCGATGTTGATAGATGACATTGCCTGATAACTATTTGTAAAAATTAGTATACAGGCATATCATTAGAAGCTAATTGTTCCGTTTGCAATAATACCATCCGACCAATTAAATTTCTCTTGAACTTAGTAATAATAAAAGTACGAAAACCGGACATCGTATCCGGCTTTCCGGACTCTAACACTCTCTTAAAAGCAATCGGTTGGTAACAAAAAGTCAGTAGCAATGATACAGCGTACAATTAAAAACAGAATCCAATACTCAAAATATAAACTTCTGCTTATGTTCATAGGGGTATTATCGGCACACTCTTGGACACAAGCGCAAAACAGTCCGCCGACCAATGAAGTGATGATCGACATCGACACAACCGCCTCATGGGAAAAAATAAAAAAGAAAAAGACACATTTGGCTCTCAAAACAAATCTCCTGTACGCTGCTACCTTAACTCCCAATCTGGGTTTGGAAATAGGAATAACCCCACAGATAAGCCTCAACATAGTCGGCAGCTATAATCCATGGAACCGTGAAGGGAAAAAAGGCGATAATGACAAGCTGGTACATTGGTTAGTGCAACCCGAAGTGAGATACTGGCTTTGTGAAGCATCAAACGGACATTTTATCGGCATTCATGGCATTGCCACAAAATACAATATCGCCGGGTATAGCCTATTCAGCATGCTCGATAAGAACTATCGCTACGAAGGTTGGGAAGCAGGAGTCGGAATCAATTACGGATACAGTTGGGCATTCTCCAAAAGATGGGGCATAGAGGCTTACCTTGGAATAGGAGTCGTGCAATTCACATTCGACAAGACAGATAACAGGGACTGATGCTGTAACAAGTCCGAACATGCTGAAAAGACCTATTTCGGGCCCACCCAAATAGGCATTTCATTAATCTACAACATTAAATAATCCGGAGAAATATAAACCTAATGAATCCTATTATTATCATCATTTCATTCATTTCACTACTGATACCTGCCTATGCCCGGGCATCAACAGAAAACGGGTCTCAGGGGAGACACCTGTCCATCACTCAAATTCAAGTGCGGAATACAGGTGACAGTATAGAGCTCAGCTTCAGTTGTGCTCCCGCCCGGTTCAATACCCGAAAGCCGGAACGCATTACAGTTACTCCAGTAATTTCCGATGGCGATCATCAAGCACGGTTCCCCTCTTTTGCAATAATCGGCAAAAGGAAGAGGATGTCCCCTGCATTACAGTACAATGCAACCATGAAATACGAAGACTGGATGCGAGGAAGCATACTTGCCTTTGAAAGCAACATTAAATTATGCGCCAAACAAGCCATACTGACAACAGCCGTTGTCAACAACAGAATACTTCAGGACCCGGATGTGGAAATCGTACAATTTACCGATACCGCCGAAACTGTCATACCTGTTCTTACTACTGCCGAAAAGCTGGCTCAAGACTACGATTTTCTGGCTGACGAGTCCACGAGAAGCGAATTTGATGAAGAAAACCGGAGCAATGCTGTTTCCATTTTATTTAAAACTGGTTCGGCAACCCTGCTTCCCGAATACCGGAACAACAGTCGGAATCTGGATTTACTGGTCGATATCATCCTGAAGATTAACCAGTCTCCCGACAGTCGCATCAGTCATATCCTGATTGCAGGTTATGCGTCTCCCGATGGCGATATCCGCATAAACTCCGACTTTGCAACGCTTCGCGCCGCTGCATTGAAAAAGTATCTGATGCGGCACACCCGGCTCGACTCCGGTACATTCGAGGTAATTAACGGCAAGATAGACTGGTACGGTTTGTCCCAGATGGTCGGTAAATCCGATATGCCGGATAAGGAAACGGTACTCAATATTCTCAGTGTCACTCCCGTCGAGGGAAGCTCGGGCAAACGTGGCAGAAAGAACGAACTTATGTACCTGAAAGCCGGAGTCCCTTACCGTTATATGCTGAAGAACTTCTTTCCGGCACTCCGTTCAAGCACCTGTATCAAGGTATTTTACGAAAAAAATAAGAATATAAAATAAAAAGACTCCCGACAGGGAGTATGCAATTCACTTTTCTAATAACTTAACAAAACTTTAATTATGAAATTAAGAAATCTTTTGGCAGTTTCCGCAACTGCATTCACATTGCTGTCATGCAATGATTCAGACAATCATCCGACTCCCGGCAAAGGTGAGTTACCCCCCATTACCGTCAATATAAAAGGAAATGCCGACACCCGTGCACTGACAGGAGAAGAAACGGGCGCAACCAACGAAAACGACATCAACTCATTGGAGTTCTTTGTTTTCAACAGCGACGGTTCTTTCCAGAAGTATTATAAACCGGCAAGCGTGGCATCCGACAATCAATACACATTCCTTGTCAACGCCGGCAGTCTGACCATCCTTACTGCCGCCAACCAAAACTTAGGTGAACCCTCACCCGCCCCTGCCTCTTTGGCAGATTTCAAAAAGAGCAGCTCATACAAAGAGCTTTCTTTGGATGGCACAAACTCCCGTTCGGACATCAGTACTTCCCTCGGGTTTGCCATGGCGGCAGAAGGGACGGCCAATGTAGTGGAAGGCGAGACAAACAAATTAAGCCTTTCCATACGCCGTTTGCTGAGTAAGGTTGAAAGCCCCAAGGTAGCCCCTACCAACGAAATAAAAATACCCGATGCCGAGTTGCTTAAAATATTGGGACTCGGCACTTCCGAAACCGTTCCAAACGATTTGAAATGGACATTCAAGGGTTACATGGTAATCAACGGCATCAACCAATCACTGGCTTTTGAATACGAGAACCTGACAAACTGGGAACGTTTTGCCACTGCATCCAACTTCAAAACTACATTCAGCCCCGACGGTGCAACTGTAGAGACCGTATATTCCGTAAAAAGCGATGATAACAGCGAAACATCAAACGGCTTCCTGCCGGCTGGCTACGACAAACCGGTCTATGTATACGAAAACATTCCTACCATGCTGCAAGGCAGCAACGGACAGGCGGCAACGGTATTCGACAAAGATGAAGTTGTGGCTTTCATCATCAAGGGAACATTCTCTGGCACAGGAGTTTCAGATGTGACCCGCTACTGGAGAGTCAATCTTCTGAAAGACGACGCTTGGAAAATATTCCGTAACAGCATTTACCGCATCACGATGCAGGACATCACTACCGTAGGATGGGGTACTCCGAAAGAAGCCGAAGAAGAAGGACCTGTTATCGACCCTTCCGAAAGCAGCATTACAATAGACATTGAAGTAGCCAAGTGGGATGTCAGAACCCAAGATGTAGACCTATAAACGTACAAATATCGTGAAGAAAGTAATTCTAATAATATCAATGGCATTATCCCTCACCGGATGTACCCATGAAGGTCCTCACACAGGTTGTGACGAGGGCTCATTGAATCTGCTCTTCACGTATGACGGCAACACGGCCGGCTTTGACCAAACCATAGCCGAAGACATAGAATTATATCTGTATGACGGCCAGGGAAAAAAGATGGATGAAAGGCATATCCCCTATGAAAACATCAAAGGGGGTAAGCCTTACCCTCTTGAGTTGTCCTATTCGGGAAATGCCTATCTTGTGGCATGGACATTGACAGGCAACGAGGATATCAAAAAGACTTCCCCCGCATTGCATGACGATGAAAGCTATTCCACCGCCAGGTTCAGTATGGGCGAACATGCCACGAGGCTGTCATCTGCCTATAACGGTTCCATGCAGGAACTCTTCCTGAGAAGTATGGCGTTTACCCACAACCGACAGGAAAACCGTATTCTCAGTGTCGATGTCCAAAAACAGTTATGCAGCATTTCCGTCACCATAGAAGAAGGAAGCAGCTTCGCAACCCGATACCCCGGAACACTCAGCATAGCCATTTACGGTTCATCCCATTCATACAATATTGCTGAAGACAAACAAAACGGCAGCAGGATTGTGATAGAAGACAGCTTCGCCTATATAGAGAGCAGCAATGAATACGTTGCGGAGAACAAGGTCATGCCTGCTTCCGTCGATTCGGCAACCGGGCAGAGAGACAACATTGTTGTCACGATTCTTGAAGACGGAGCAGCCTGCCTGAGCGTAGATACGGAGACTCAAGCGCAACGAGGCGCACAAATCAATGTTGTAATCAGACCGACGAAAATGGAAGCAATTATTACAGTCGGCTCATGGCAGATTCGTAAGGCGGTGACTGTACTTTAATAAAAAAAGGGTAAAAATATGAGAAAATCATTTATACTATTAACAATGTGCGCATTGGCGGGACTTTGGTCGTGTCAGTCAAGGATTGAAGACGAAACTCCCATTACGTACGCTTCGGACGAATCCGAAGTGGAAATTACTGTTGCAGCGGACAGAACGCCCCGCAATGTCGCGTCAGCCACTCCGGACGAAAACATCATCGACAATCTGGATATATTGCTTTTCGATTCCAACGGAAAGTTTATATGTTGGCGGGCGACTTTCAAGATAAACGGAAAGTTGCGGACGACTCTTCCCGTAGGCAAAGACTACAATGCCTATTTCTTGGCCAATTGCCGTAGCTTCATCGGGGAAATGCTTCCCGATAAAGCCACGGAAAAACAATACAGGCAGCAGGCGGATTGGGAAGTCTTTCGAAAAACCTTGGTTGATGCAAACCCTCAAAGGCTGCTCCAGGAAAATACAGCTTTTATCAGCCTGCCCATGTGGGGAATGCTGAAGAAGCAGGATGTAAACGACCGTGTAATCAATTATTGGCCGCTACTGAGCCTGACCCGTTCGGTCGCATCAGTAGATGTGTATGTAGCCAATGGCATCGACTATTTTATATTAAAAGACATCACCCTGTTTCATGTGCCCGACAAGGGCTTCTTAGGCAATGTCCCTGCTAATGTTACAGATGGGCAGGCTCTGGAAGCCTCTTCACCCGCAGATATGCAGACCGGCCTGACTTTGGAATCGGACAGCTACAACAGCACCAACCGTTCCATTGCCAACAAGCTTTATCTGTACGACAACGATACGGAGAACGCAACTGCAGACAAGAAGCATACCCGCCTCGTCATCGGAGCCGAATACAAAGGAACGAAAGGCTATTACCCCGTTGATTTTGAAGATACCGATGCAGACAAGCTCATCAAAATCATACGGAACAAGAAGTACGTATTCAATATCAATTCTGCCGACGGTCCGGGATATGCGGATAAGGAAACAGCCGCCAGCCAGCCTTCCGTCCATATCAATGTCAACATCATAGAATGGGACATGACGGAAGGACAGATGGGAGCAAGCGGCAATTACTACTTGTGGACGGAAAAGCGTGAAGCGGTATTATACCGCAAGGCAAACTCTGCTGTTACTATCAGCATGAAAAGCAACATCCTGTCAGAAGCTATTACCATGGCTTTTAAAACGGACCTAAACGGGCCTGCCACAAACATCGCAAACGGCATCCGCAACAACCGCTTCGAAGCCCTGTTTGTGAACGATGCCGACGGCTATCCTGCCGGACTGAAAATAACGGCTTTGGGAGACTACGATAAAAACTCCGCCGGTACCAACTCCGATACAATCGTGCTGCTTTCCGGACGAATCAGACTGGAAATACAAATACACCTGTATAATCAAGGGCAGAACGACTGGGAACTGGATGGCGACATCAGCACCGATTTAGGAGAATAATTATATAACATCATTACAATAAAAACAATCAACATAATGAGAAAAATATTATGGTATGCTTTTCTTCTGATACCGGCCGTTTTCACGTCTTGCAATTTGGAAGACGATAGCGGGCTCATTCCACAAGAAAACAGAAAACTGACTATCAGCTTCAGTGTACAAGACCCTGCCAGCGGATTGGCTACACGTGCGGCCATCGCACCGGAAGCCGGGGAAGAAAATATAAAAACGCTCGATTTGATTTTCTTCGAATCAAACGGTAACGGTACCGGCACATTCAAAGGCTGGAAAGAACTGACCTCTGCATCCGACTCTCCCTTGGAGATGAATACCGACATTGTGTTCGACTTTTCGGATATAGGACTAAAAACGACAGATGCTTATGATATTTTAGCTGTAGCCAATATGGGAAGCAGCTATCTGCCCACAGACGGTTCGCAAAGTATGGACGACTGGAAAAACGCCATTAAGAACAGCAACTTCAAAACAGCCCGGGCGGAAGTACAGGCATTTATGGCAGGTACATCCGCAGATATCCCCGAATATATTACAAAACCGATAGTGAGCGAAGCATTGCTTATGAGCGCTTCGCTTAGAAAAGAATCGGAAGATACTAAAATCAGCATAGTATTGCAACGTTCCGTTGCCCGTTTCGACGTGTATAACTCGGCGGCAGGATATACGCTTGAATCCGTTTCCGTATGGAACGGATACCCTTCCCTCTTTGTGTGGAACGGAGAGCCTACTGCTTTCGACAAAGCGGCGAAACGAATTGCAAGACTCTACGGAGTGGAGAGCGAAGCCGGTGCCGACATTGTAGGAAAACTATACGCATACGAAAACTATGTACCCGCTCCCAAACAGAACGACCAGGTGACTACCTGCCTCATCATCAAAGTAAGAAACAAGCAGAGCGGTACGGCATCGTATCACCGCGTCAATGTACACCCGCTGGAATCGGGACAGTCGCTCAAACGCAATAATGTGTACAAACTTACCGTCAATTCCGTAAAGAAAGAAGGATATGCCACCGAACTGGAAGCCTATAAAGGCGCACTGACTTCTTTAAGTTACTCCATCAACTACTGGGATATGGACAGCCACGGCACGGTGCAATTCGATGGTGACAACATTCTGGCCATACCTTCCAAAAAAGTTCTGTTCACCCCCAATGGCGGCAGTTATGATTTGGGCATATTCACTTTTGGCGAAGGGACGTTATCCGTCAGCAAAAAGGTGCTGGACAACGGTCTGTCCGCCACTCTGAACGGCAAAACACTGACCGTATCGGCCACTGCACTGGACAATGTAAAAGACCGGCGCAGCGGAATCGTCGAACTCTCTTTCGGCAATCTGAAAGCGACCATAGACGTGGTACAATTGGAAGGCGGAGACCTCTATCTAGAACTGAACCCGAAAACCATTTCCCATTTTGGCAATACCGCCGGTGTGGCTGCATCTCCCATTGCAGTAAAGAGTTCGGGAGAGTGGAGCGCAAGCATCTATCCCCCGGGAGCCGGTGCTTTCTTCTCTTTTGCCCAAACGGGTTCCGCCGCCGTAACCGATTACGACAGCAGTAAAGCTGTAAACAACATTATTCCCGTCTATACCCATACCGGCAACACAGGTATCAGTCCGCGTTATGGTTTTATGGTAGTCAGCTTGAAAGAAGACCCTTCGGTACAAGGCACCATGTTACTGATTCAGGACGGTGTGCCCGGATTTACGCTGACACCGGATATTGCTTCCATCAACTTTGAATACGACGGTGAACTGACAATCACCGGCAACAATACCAATTCGTTCCTTGTCAACCCCGGATTGACGGCAGACGGCTCAACCGTCAACGAATGGGAATACGTGCTTGAAGGCAACGATGCGGCAGTCTTTGAAGTAAAGGACACGCACGATGCGTCCGATCCCAAGCTCAACCGTATCACCGTAAAGGCCAAAAGTCATAATGAAGGCAACGGTATCCTGAAAGCCCGGCTCTATCTGGCTTTGAAAGCCTCTCCCGGAGTGAAGTCTCATGTAATCGACATCAGCCAGCAACCAATGTCATTCGGTACAGGAGTTCCGGGCAACACGCTTTACATATCCGAAAATGCGGACGAGACCCAACTTATAACTCTGCAAGGCGGTAGCGGGATGCGATGGATTGCCGAACTGGAACAACCCGAACCGGCAACGGCTCATGCGTACAATATAAAAATGACCGGCGAAAACGGTACGGAGATGTCTTGGGGAAGCGAATACACCATGAGTACCAAATTCAAGGTCAATTTTCCCAAAACACTGTACAAGGACGCCAACCGGAACATCACCTATAATGTAAAACTCACTTTGGCCGGAACGGCAGTAACAATCCGTCTGGCTATCGTAAGAACGGTGCTTCAGCCCATAGCGATTAACACCGCCAATCTTTCCGGTGGCTACGGTTCACTCGGCAACGGCATTTTCAGCACATTCCGCGAATACGGCAATTACGGCACATTCTTCGGTCCTCAAGGAATAGTCTATACTCCGGCAGTACCGACTTTGCCGAACAGCGACAATAACAATGCGGGAGTAGGCGCAGACATTCCGGACAATGTGAACATTCTCTTCTCGGGAACATACACAAGCAGAATTGCAAATTATTATGACAACCTGCTTACTTGGCTCAAGAGTAGTCCCGGCAAGAACAGAATTGCCGTAATCACTCTTGACAACAGTGTCGCGGATAATCAGGCCTTGTTCACCAAGATCGCCTCATTGGGATATACCTACAAGAGCAACAGTAGCGTATCTGCAACTTGGGTCGGAACTCATTCCAACGATCCTGTATGGGATTATATTGTCAAAAACGGACCGTTCAGCAATTACAAGCCGTCGCAATCCATTGACTTCACCGCCTTGTTTTATAGAGACGGGATAAGCGGAAGCTTTGACACGCCTACCGGAGTAACCCATGTACTGGAAGTGCCCGGTTACGGATGTTCCTTGTCTGTCGACCTGCAAAGGCGAATTATAGTTATCGGCGACAGCCAGCATACCAATACCTGGACACCGACTTATAGTGCGCTGGCAAGTACCACCGACAACAAATACTACGGCCGCGGAATACTATGGGCTTCATTGTGGGCAATCATTTACAATACCGCTCAGTACGGAGACCATTTTACGGATGCACTCAAATAGTTGAGGATATCCGGTTACCGCTTATATACAGAGAAGTCCTCAAGAACGGAGCATATCGAATCCGTTTTTGAAGACTTCTCTCATTATATCAATAATAAACAAAGATATATTCTCCACGAGCATATTGCTCCTTTGCCCGCATGGCCGATGTCAACTCATGTTCCGGAATTTAGAATAAAGTCGTAAGCCAATAGAATCATTCTTCCACCTGCATCGCCACAATCTCCTGTAACACCGACACAGCCTCTTCCACGGTAGTGACGTCCTTCACCACCATGCTCCGCTTGCCGTTCTGCTCACGCAGGTCGCAACGGCGGGTATATTTCATCATGTAGGCGATGACTTTGCCGAAAGCCAGGCTCTGATAGTAAGGGCTGTCCGGATTGGAAACAAAGAACAGCGTCATGCGACCGCCTTTAAGGAACACCTTTTCCGTTCCCAGACGCGCTGCAAGACGGCGTAGGGGAACGATGCGGAGCAGTTCCTCCGTTTCGGGCGGAACAGGTCCGAAACGGTCTTCGAGACGGGCACGGAAAGCATCTACGTCTCTGTCCAGCGTCAATCCGTCCAATTCGCGATAGAGCAGCATACGTTCACTGCTACCGGTGACGTAAGCGGCGGGCAGCAACAGTTCGAGATCGCTTTCCACCTGGCATTCGTCAACAAACTGCTCGCCGCTGATAGTACCGTCGCCTTTCAATTCATCAGCATAGAGGTCGGCAAATTCGTCTGTCTTAAGCTCACGTACGGCTTCGGACAATATCTTCTGATAAGTTTCGTAGCCCAGATCGGCAATAAAACCGCTTTGCTCCGCGCCGAGCATATTACCCGCACCGCGGATGTCGAGGTCCTGCATGGCAATGTGGATACCGCTACCTAAATCGGAGAAGTTCTCGATGGCCTGCAGGCGGCGTTTGGCTTCTGGAGTAAGCGAGGACAAGGGGGGAGCAAGCAAGTAGCAGAAAGCCTTTTTGTTGCTGCGCCCCACACGGCCGCGCATCTGGTGCAGGTCGCTCAAACCGAAATTCTGTGCCTGGTTGATGATGATGGTATTGGCGTTCGGTATGTCGATACCGCTCTCGATAATGGTGGTGGCGAGCAAAACGTCATAATCATAGTTGACAAAATCGAGAATAATCTTCTCCAGTTCGGCAGGTTCCATCTGTCCGTGACCGATACAGACACGGCAATCGGGAATGTTGCGCTCTATCATCGCTTTCAGTTCCGAAAGATTGGAGATACGGTTGTTTACAAAGAACACCTGTCCGTTGCGGCTCATTTCGAAGTTAATGGCATCAGTGATAATCTCATCACCGAAAGTATGCACCTCCGTCTGAATGGGGTAACGGTTGGGAGGCGGCGTCTGAATAACGCTTAAATCGCGCGCACCCATCAGGGAGAACTGCAAAGTGCGGGGAATGGGAGTGGCGGTCAGGGTCAGGGTATCCACGTTTACTTTCAACTGGCGGAGTTTCTCCTTGACGGAAACGCCGAACTTCTGTTCCTCATCGATAATCAGCAGGCCGAGGTCTTTAAACTTAACATCCTTGCCCAAGATGCGGTGCGTACCGATAAGGATATTCACCTCCCCCCCCGCAAGACCTTTGACAACGGATTTAGTCTGTGCCGCCGTCCGGGCACGACTCAAATATTCCACACGGCAAGGCAAACCTTTCAGACGCTCCTTGAAAGTCTGGAAATGCTGGTAGGCAAGGACAGTGGTGGGAACGAGAACGGCAACCTGCTTGTTGTCCGCCACCGCCTTGAAAGCGGCACGTATGGCAACCTCGGTCTTGCCGAATCCTACATCGCCGCATACCAGCCGGTCCATGGGACGGGCACTTTCCATATCCGCCTTTACGTCGGCAGTCGCCTTGCTCTGGTCGGGGGTATCCTCGTAAATAAAAGACGCTTCCAGCTCCCGTTGCAGGAAACTGTCGGGACTGTATTGGAAGCCTTTCTCTTCGCGCCGTTGCGAATAGAGTTTTATCAGGTCGCGGGCTATATCCTTAATCTTGGTCTTGGTACGGTCCTTCAGTTTCTCCCACGCACCGGTTCCCAATTTGTTGAGACGGGGAGCTTCACCTTCTTTGCCTTTGTACTTGGAAACCTTGTGCAAAGAGTGGATGGAGACAAAGACCACATCGTCATTCTGATAGACCAGGCGCATTACTTCCTGCGTAGTGTCTCCGTTGGGAATACGTACCAATCCCGTAAAACGCCCCACGCCGTGGTCGGTATGTACCACGTAATCTCCGGGGGTAAACTGGTTCAGCTCCTTCAGACTCAGGGCCACCTTGCCACTGCGGGCTTTATCGCTTTTCAGGTTGTATTTATGGAAACGGTCGAAAAGCTGGTGGTCGGTAAAGATGCAGAGACGCAACGTATCGTCGGCAAAACCCTCATGCAGGGTACGTTCAACGGGTGTGAAGGAGATATTATCTCCCCGGTCTTCAAAGATAGCGCGGATACGGTCGGTCTGCTTCAGACTGTCGCTGCATATATAGAGGGTATAGTTGCGGGAAAGATAGTCGCGGAAACTTTCTGCCACCAAGTCGAAATTCTTATGGAAGATAGGCTGTGCAACGGTGCTGAATGCAACTGTCGCATCCGGCATTCCGGTGGGCTTCGTACCGAATTCCATGCGGCGGAAATCGAGGGCACGCAAAGTAAACTCTCCTCCATCAATCAACTTACCTTCCAGAGAGATTGCACCGTTTTCTTCGGCTTCGCAGGCTGCAATAGCCTGTGCAGTAAGCGATTCATCGTGGACGACCTGAATACGCTCCCGCAACCAAAGGAAATCACGCATCGCCAGCAAGGTATCCGGCCGCAGAAAATCCAAGAAAGAAACCATTCCGCCATTCCCCCCTTGCTCCAAGCTACGGCTCAAATCGGGAACAATGACAATCTCCTCTTTCTTCTCTTTGGAAAGCTGGCTTTCCACTTCAAAAGTACGGATACTCTCCACCTCATCTCCAAAAAAATCGATACGGAAAGGAAACTCGGACGAAAAGGAAAAGACGTCAATAATACTGCCGCGCACAGCATACTGCCCCGGCTCGTACACATAATCCACATACTCGAACCCATAGCTGCGCAGCACTTCCGTAACAAAGTCCATATCCACCTTTTCGCCGGCATGAAGCTTCAAGGTTTTATCTCCCAGTTCCTCACGGGATACAACTTTTTCCGCCAACGCATCCGGATAGGTAACTACACAAAGCCCTTCTTCTCCCTTTTGCAAACGGCTCAGCACTTCCGTACGGAGAATCTCGTTAGCCGCATCTTTCTGGCCGTACTTTATGGCACGGCGGAAAGAAGAAGGAAAAAACAACACCTGTCCGGTTCCCAAAATCTGTGTCAGGTCGTGGTAGAAATATCCCGCCTCTTCCAAATCGCCGAGGATAAAGACAAACGGACATTCCGCCTGCTGCACCAGCACGGATGAAAACAGTGAAGCGGCAGAGGCGCACAAACCACTGCAATAGAGATGACGGACGGAATTGTCCTTTAGCAACTTGCACATGCCTTCTACATTAGGGTGGGTGGCGTATAATTGTTGTAGTTCGGTAATAATCATTGCTGTCTTTTTTAGTTCACCGTAGATTACACAAAGTTACACAGATTAAGAGAAACCGATAATCTGTGTAAACTCATAAATGTTCCATAACGAATTTCCGTTGCAAAAATACATAAATAATCCTTAGTTTTATCTGTAAGTAATAGAAAAGCACTACTTTTGTTCCCAATAACAAGCTCCATCTATTTTCAATGAATATGCAGACATCAGACAGTATTGTCATCATCCCCACCTACAATGAACGGGAAAATATCGAGAATATCATCCGTGCCGTTTTTGCCCTGGAACACGGATTCCACATACTTGTCATCGAAGACGGTTCTCCCGACGGCACAGCCACCATCGTAAAAGACTTGCAACGCGAGTTTCCCGACCGCCTGTTTATGGTGGAGCGTAAGGGAAAACTGGGACTGGGTACGGCCTACATAGCCGGATTCAAATGGGCTTTGCAACGCGACTACCAATATATATTCGAAATGGATGCCGATTTCAGCCATAACCCCAAAGACCTACCCCGCCTCTACCGGGCTTGTACCGAAGAGGGAGCGGATGTGGCCATCGGCTCGCGCTACGTCAGCGGCGTGAATGTGGTAAACTGGCCTATGGGACGTGTGCTGATGTCTTATTTCGCTTCCAAATATGTACGGTTTATCACGGGATTGCCCATACATGACACTACCGCCGGCTTTGTATGCTACCGCCGCAAGGTATTGCAAACCATCAATCTGGACGGCATCCGCTTCAAAGGGTATGCTTTCCAGATAGAAATGAAATTCACCGCTTACAAATGCGGAGCGAATGTAAAGGAAGTGCCGGTTATCTTCATCAACCGCGAACTGGGAACATCCAAGATGAACAGCAGTATTTTCGGAGAAGCCGTGTTCGGAGTTATCCGGCTGAAATGGAACAGCCTGTTCCATAAATATCCAAACTTAAAAAACTAAAGATATGAAAAGAACACTGATACACAACGCTACGATTGTCAACGAAGGACAAAGCGTACAAGGCTCGGTAGTGATAGAAAACGGGCGCATCGCCGAAGTACTTACCAACTGGAAGCCTCTTTCCGCCCCTTGTGAAGAAGTGATTGATGCAACAGGTTGCTACCTGCTGCCCGGCATTATCGACGACCATGTGCATTTTCGTGATCCGGGTCTTACCCATAAGGCAGATATTCTGACAGAAAGCCGTGCAGCGGCTGCCGGCGGGGTGACTTCCATTATGGACATGCCCAATACCAATCCGCTGACCGTAACGTTGGATGCCTTGAATGCCAAACTCGACTTGCTGAATGAGAAGTGTATCGTCAACCATTCCTGCTACTTCGGAGCAACCAACAACAACTATACGGAATTTGACAAGCTGGACAAACACCGCGTTTGCGGCATCAAGCTGTTCATGGGCTCCAGTACCGGTAATATGCTGGTGGATAAAATGAACAGCCTGCTGAATATATTCAACGGTACGGATATGCTGATTGCCGCCCATTGCGAAGATCAGGAAACAATAAAAAACAATATCGAGAAATACAAGCAAAAATATAAAGGAGCGGATGACATTCCCGTCAGTGCCCACCCCAGTATCCGTTCCGTTCCGGCATGTTATGCCTCTTCCGAACTGGCTGTCCGTCTGGCAAAGATTGCCGGAGCGCGCCTGCACATCCTGCATGTTTCCACAGCCAAAGAACTGCAACTGTTCAGTGACGAACCTTTGGCAAACAAGAACATCACCGCTGAAGCATGTGTAGCGCATTTACTTTTTACGCTGACGCACTACAACAGTCTGGGCGCACGCATAAAGTGTAATCCTGCCGTTAAACGAAAAACAGACCGGGAAGCACTGCGGACCGCTGTCAACTCAGGACTGATTGACGTTATCGCCACCGACCACGCCCCTCACTTGTTGAGCGAGAAAGAGGGCGGGGCTTTGAAAGCAATGTCCGGTATGCCTATGATACAATTCTCCCTTGTCAGTATGTTAGAACTGGTGGACGAAGGAGTGTTCTCACTGGAAACGGTTGTTCAGAAAATGTGTCATGCACCTGCCCGGATATACGGTATTTGCCAGCGTGGATATATCCGTGAAGGCTATCAGGCGGATTTAGTGCTGGTACGCCCTAACTCTCCCTGGGAAGTCACTACCGACAAGATTCTGAGCAAATGCGGCTGGAGTCCTTTGGAAGGGCATACGTTCAACTGGAAAGTAGAAAAAACGTTTGCCAACGGACATCTTATTTACAACGGCAATACTGTGAACGATTCTTACCGCGGTGAAGAGCTGCGGTTTGATTATCCGTCAGCAGGAGCATAATATAGTATTATCTATTCAGAGCATAACCTTATATAGAGATTATCAATTGCCAACTATCAATTATAAAATCCATGAAGTAAGCCCCTATATCAACTGGATTTATTTTTTCCATGCCTGGGGCTTTCAACCCAAGTTTGCAGCAATCGCCAACATTCACGGTTGCGATTCCTGCCGCGCCATGTGGCTTGCGGCTTTTCCGCAAGAAGAACGCTCCAAAGCCGCCGAGGCTATGCAATTGTTTAAGGAAGCCGGCAGAGTACTCAACCGGTTGGATGAGAAAATTTCGGTGCAATGTATTTACAGGCTATGCAGTGCCAATGCAGAGGGAGACAATCTCATCATCGAAGATACGGTGTTCCCTCTGCTCCGCCAGCAGACACCTCATCCGGACGGAAGTCCGTTTCTCTGCCTGAGCGATTTCATACGGCCTCTTTCATCCGGAGTGCCGGATACGATAGGGCTTTTTGCATCTTCCGTCAGTGCGGAGAGCGAAGGATGTTATAAAGACGATCCTTATAAGCATCTTCTCGTACAGACCCTGACAGACCGGCTTGCCGAAGCCGCAACAGAAAAGATGCACGAATATGTGCGCAAGACAGTCTGGGGATATGCTCCCGATGAATCGCTTTCCATTCCGGATTTGCTGGTTGAGAAATATCAGGGCATCCGTCCGGCAGTAGGCTATCCTTCCCTACCCGACCAATCCGTAAACTTTATATTGGACGAATTGCTGGATATGAAACAGATAGGCATTACGCTCACCGAAAACGGAGCCATGTATCCGCATGCTTCTGTCTGTGGTCTTATGTTTTCACATCCCCAGTCACGCTATTTCGCCGTAGGCAAGATTGGTGAAGACCAGTTGGAAGATTATGCCTGCCGGCGCGGTAAACCGATTGAGGAAATGCGAAAGTTCCTGGCAGCAAATTTAAAGAGTTAAATGTTGCAAGTGTGATTTTCCGGTTTCTCTTACGACAAACAGAATAAAAGCGATTCGAGCAAGCATACACAATGGAAAATGTAGAACAAGAGTTTCTGTCCGTCATACGGGAATATGAGCGCGTCATCTATAAGGTGTGTTACCTGTACACCACTCCGAACGCGACTCTTAATGACCTGTATCAGGAAGTAGTGCTCAATATATGGAAAGCGTTTCCTAAATTCAGAAGGGAATGTAAAATCTCGACGTGGATTTACCGTATCGCCTTGAATACCTGTATCAGCTTCATACGGAAAGAAAAGAACATTCCGGAGATTGTCACCCTCACCCAGGAAGCCGACCGCAGCGAAGAGGACGACGAAACGCAAGCCATGTTACAGCAACTCTACCGGATGATAAACCGGCTGGGACAGTTGGAGAAGTCTATCATCCTGCTTTATCTGGAAGAAAAAAGCTATGAAGATATTTCCGAGATTACCGGACTGACCGTAACCAACGTGGCCACCAAACTCAACCGTATTAAAGACAAACTGAAAAAGATGAATAAGGAGGATTAATATATGGAACTGGATGAACTGAAAAAATCATGGAATGCCCTGGATGCACAGTTGCAAAAGGAACCTATTGCCGATGAGAAACAGATAAAAGAACTGATTGCAAATTATAAAACAAATACCCGGCACAGTTTGGGACGACTCGTTATCCTGCAACGCTTCTCGCTTGGAACAGGTGCGGTAGGATTGGCTGTCATCCTGCTGGTGTGGTTCTTACTGCCTACCTTCGGTTTCAACGAGCATTTGCAGAACAAGATAATTCTGTTTCTGATTTTCATTACCATAACTATTCTCAGCGGTATGTGGTGGGACTGGAAAACCTACCTTTGGAACAAGAACACCCACATAGACGAAATGTCCGTAGCCGAAGTGAGCCGACGCATGACCAGATTCCGTAATTGGACCCGTTACGAAATATGGGCAGTGGCTGCCTGGACCGTTATCTTCACCATACTGTTCTTCTGGATAATGGATTACTATACACTGCCTCTCATGGTACAAGCCGTCTTGATCGGTTGCTACATCATCCTGGATGCACTTCTTATTTATTTCATATATAAAAAAGTCGTTTACAAACACCTCGACAGCATAAAAAAGAACATAGAAGAATTGAAAGACATATGCACCGAATAACTCTCATACTTATCTTATGCCTGCTTTTACCGGACATGTACATCTACTTGGTGTACATCGTAAAGAGAACACGTAACATACTTTGGCGCAGTGTGTATTGGCTTCCTACAGTTGTGCTGGTAGCTATATATATGTATTACATCTATATGACAGGTGACAATGCGCTTTCACGCCATCCGCAAGGCATCGGCAGGCTGGCAGTGGCCGTAATGCTGTTTGCCGTCCCGAAGACGGTATTCATGCTTTGTTCGCTGTTTGGCATATTGATGCGGGGAATCAGCCGCCTTTTGTCATTCATCATTTTCCATACGCCGTTCAGGAATCCCCGTTTTCCTTTCGTTGCCCACCGGCTTCCTTACACACTTCTCGGATTGATATTAGGGATAATCGGTTTTGCCAATATCCTTTACGGAGCCATTGCCGGTATCACGCGCTTTGAGGTAAAGAATGTCGAATATCGCTCGCCCAACATTCCCAAAGGTTTTGACGGTTACCGCGTTCTTCAGCTATCGGATATACATATAGGCAGTTGGTTGGGAAATCCGGAAGCTATCCGGCGTCTGGTTACGCTGGTGAACGAACAGCAAGCGGACCTCATTGTCTTTACCGGTGATTTAGTCAATCAGCAAAGCCACGAACTGGACGGTTTCAAAGAGACACTTTCACTGCTTCATGCTCCCGACGGAGTATATTCTATCCTCGGCAATCACGATTACGGGACATATTACCGCTGGCATAACAGAAAAGAGGAAGCAGCCAACTTGGAGTATCTAATAGGACAGCAAAAAGATATGGGTTGGAAAATGCTGAATAACGAGCATTGCATCCTATATCATAAGGGCGACAGCATAGCGCTGATAGGTGTTGAGAACGACGGCGAACCGCCTTTCTCACAATTCGCCGATTTATCCAAAGCCATGCAAGGCACGGAAGGCATGTTCCGTATACTGCTCAGCCATAACCCTACGCACTGGCGACGCGAAGTTTTGCCTGATTCGGATATAGAGTTAACCCTTTCCGGACATACGCACGCCATGCAGATGGAAATATTCGGACACTCGTTATCTTCTCTCATCTACCCTGAATGGAGCGGTATGTACTACGAAGGCAAACGCGCCCTGTATGTAAATGTCGGTATAGGATACGTAGGTCTGCCTTTCCGCTTCGGTGCATGGCCCGAAGTCACCGTCATAAAATTAGTTAGCGAGAAAGAGTGACAGAATATAAAAAAGACCTATCTTTGTGGCAATAAAATCCACAACCCATGAAGATACTCTACAATATTTACCAGATTTGCTTTGCACTGCCTGTTTTATTGGTCCTGACTGTCCTTACCGCATTGGTCACAATTATCGGTTCGTTACTGGGGGGCGCTCATTTCTGGGGATATTATCCGGGTAAAATATGGTCACAACTGATTTGCTACCTGCTGCTCATTCCGGTAAAGATAAACGGACGCGAGAAACTTCACAAACGTACTTCTTATGTGTTTGTCCCAAACCATCAGGGTTCTTTCGATATTTTCCTGATTTACGGCTTCTTGGGTAGAAACTTCAAATGGATGATGAAGAAAAGCCTTCGAAAGATTCCGTTCGTAGGCAAAGCATGCGAAAGCGCGGGACATATCTTCGTAGACCGTTCCAGTCCTAAAAAAGTACTGGCCACCATGCGCCAGGCAGAGGCTTCCTTAAAGGATGGAGTATCATTGGTAGTATTCCCCGAAGGAGCACGCACATTCACCGGTCACATGGGATACTTCAAGAGGGGAGCCTTCCAATTGGCAGACGAACTGCAACTGGCAGTAGTGCCCGTTACCATCGACGGTTCGTTTGAGATACTTCCCCGCACGGGCAAGTGGATACACCGCCACCGCATGATACTGACTATTCATGAACCGATTGCCCCTAAGGGACAAGGAGTGGAGAACATCAAGGCAACTATGGCGGAAGCCTATACAGCAGTAGAAAGCAGCCTTCCGGAGAAGTTTAAAGGAATGGTTAAAAACGAAGATCAAGACCGTTGAAGTCTTTCATCCGCACTGCCTACGGTTTATTGGCGGAAGTATCAGTTGAAGCGTTTTGCCTGACGCGCTGGTGTTCCTCAATCAACTGCATGTTTTCCTTCGCCTTTGAAAGGAACTCCTTTATCAACTGATTCTGCTTGAATGCCAATGGAGCGGTTCGCATAATATCCTCTATCTGCGGAGTCATGACAGGATACGGTAATGTGCTGCACATCATCATAAACACGCTTGGACCCAAAACATTTTCATTGTTGTCAATGATGAACTGCTTCACATAATTATTCATTTCTTCAACAAGAGCTTCCCCTTCTTTCGCCAGCTCCTTATGGACATCTTCCAAATTGGCTCCGTCCAGCACCATACGCGCCTCTTTGCGGTCGAGCTCCTCTATCTGCAGTTCCAGTGCATTCCGTTTTTCTATAAACTCATACAGCCGATCATTGAGCAATGTCCCTTTAGCTGCCAATTGCGTATTTGAAATAGAGACTTCTATCTTACCGTCTTCCAGTACAAGCGGCATAATCCCTTCATCGTCCATATAGAGAGTTACCATCATCACAGAATCTACAGGACCTTTCATTGAGAAAAGCCCATGGATAACTTCCGCAGAATCGACAGCTACCCACTGCCCGTTCTGAAGAGTTTTAAGAAACAACATTTTTCCATCAAGGCTTGTCACTGAAGAACTGCCTTCCACCTTGTATTTTCGGGCACAAGAAGTGAAAAACACGAGTAAAAGCAAAAGAGGCAAAATACGATTTACACTCATTCTAATCATGCAGGAAACGATTTATGAATTATACGTGGCAAAGGTATTAATATTCCTTATAAACGGGATAGAAAGAAAGGAATTTTCATTTGGTTTACGTATTTTTGCACAATCATAAATATAAAAAACGGAGAAATATACATGTCAACCTATGCTCCTTTTGCCAAACCTCTTTATGTAATGCTCAAGCCCGTAGGGGCTGTATGCAACCTGGCATGCGATTATTGTTATTATCTGGAGAAGTCCAAACTGTATGTAAACAATCCAAAACACGTGATGAGCGATGAACTGCTGGAGAAGTTCATTGAAGAATATATCAATTCGCAAACAATGCCTCAAGTATTGTTCACCTGGCACGGCGGAGAAACCCTGATGCGCCCGCTGGCCTTCTACAAAAAAGCGATGGAACTGCAAAAGAAATACGCCAACGGACGGACGATTGACAACTGCATACAAACCAACGGCACACTGCTCACCGACGAATGGTGCGAGTTCTTCAAAGAGAACAATTGGCTGGTGGGCGTATCTATCGACGGGCCGCAGGAGTTTCATGACGAATACCGTAAAAACAGGCTTGGAAGACCATCCTTTGTCAAAGTGATGCAAGGCATCAACCTGCTGAAAAAGCACGGAGTAGAATGGAACGCGATGGCGGTAGTAAATGACTTCAATGCCGACTATCCCCTTGAATTCTATAAATTCTTCAAAGAAATCGGTTCTCATTATATCCAGTTCGCTCCTATCGTAGAACGCATCATGCCGCACCAAGACGGACGCCATCTGGCCTCACTGACCGATAAGGAAAAAGCCACGGAACTGGCGGACTTCTCCGTTAGCCCGGAACAATGGGGAAACTTCCTCTGTACCCTGTTCGATGAATGGGTGAAACAGGATGTAGGTACTTACTATATCCAGCTCTTCGACTCCACCCTTGCCAACTGGGTGGGCGAACAGCCGGGCGTATGTTCTATGGCAAAGACCTGCGGACATGCCGGTGTAATGGAATTCAACGGTGATGTATATGCCTGCGACCACTTTGTATTTCCGGAATACAAGCTGGGAAACATCTATCAGAAAACACTGGTGGAAATGATGTACAGCGAACGCCAGCAAGCCTTCGGACAGATGAAACAAAAGTCTCTCCCCACCCAATGCAGGGAGTGCGAATGGCTGTTTGCCTGCAACGGTGAATGCCCTAAAAACCGCTTTGCACATACTGACGACGGCGAACCCGGACTGAACTACCTGTGCGCCGGCTACCGGAAATTCTTCAAGCATGTGGCTCCTTACATGGATTTCATGAAGCAAGAGCTGATGAACCAGCGTCCGCCTGCCAACATCATGGATGCTATCCGGGAAGGAAGATTCAATTAAAAATCATATAGTAAATTAACAACAAAAAAGATGAAAGTAACGAAGTATTTGATTGCGGCGGTCGCCGTACTGACAGTCTGCTCGGCACGTGCAGACGAAGGAATGTGGTTACTGCAACTGATGAAGCAGCAGAACTCTATCGACATGATGAAGAAACAAGGACTGAAACTTGCAGCCGATGATTTATACAACCCGAACGGAGTATCGCTGAAGGATGCCGTCGGCATCTTTGGCGGTGGTTGTACGGGCGAAATCATCTCACCCGAAGGACTGATTCTCACCAATCACCACTGCGGCTACGGTGCTATCCAACAGCACAGCTCAGTGGAACACGATTACCTGACAGACGGTTTCTGGGCAAAAAGCCGCAATGAAGAGTTGCCTACTCCGGGATTGAAATTCCGTTTCGTACACCGCATTGTAGACATCACCGACCTCGTAAACGCGAAAGTCAAAGCCGGAGAAGTGACGGAAGTCGATGCATTGACCGCCCCGTTCCTCGGCAAACTTGCCAAAGAAGAACTGGAAAAGAGTGATTTGAAAGGCAAACCGGGCATCGAGGTAAGAGCACTTCCTTTCTATGCGGGAAATAAATTCTACCTGTTCTATTACAAAGTGTACAGTGACGTACGCATGGTAGCCGCTCCCCCTTCCTCGGTAGGTAAGTTCGGCGGTGAAACCGACAACTGGATGTGGCCGCGCCACACGGGCGACTTCTCCATGTTCCGCATCTATGCCGATGCCAACGGAGAACCGGCCGAATACAATGCAAGCAACGTACCTTTGAAGACTCCGAAATTCCTGTCCATTTCCATCAAAGGACTGAAAGAAAACGACTATGCCATGATTATGGGATTCCCCGGCAGCACCAGCCGTTACCTCACCCGGTCGGAAGTGAAAGAACGCATGGAAGCAGACAACCAGGCCATGATTGACATGCGCGGTGTCCGCCTCGATGTACTGCGCAAGTACATGGATGCCAGCGACAAAACCCGCATCCAGTATGCCAGCAAATTTGCCGGAAGCAGCAACTACTGGAAAAACTCCATCGGCATGAACAAGGCAATTATCGACAACGATGTGCTGGGCACAAAAGCGAAACAGGAAAAGAACTTTGCCGAATTTGCCAAAGGTAAAACCGAATACGAGGGTGTAGTAGAGAGAATCGACGAAATCATTGCCAAGAGAATGCCGGTTACCCGTCAGTTCAACTACTTGTACGAAGCCTTGAGCGGCGCTATCGAATTCGGAAGCCCGTACATGATTATGCATAAGATAAAGACGGCGCTGAAAGAGAAAAACGACTCTTTGCTTGCTGCTTCCAAAGCACAGTTGGAAGAGGTGTTCAACGACATCCACAACAAAGACTACGACCACGAAGTAGACCGTGCCGTAGCCAAAGCCATCCTGCCCGCTCTCGCCCAAAAACTGCAACCTGAACAGTTGCCCGTTTTCTACCAGACTATCCAAAGCAAGTACAAAGGCGACTACAATGCTTTCGTAGATGATATGTACGACAACTCCATCCTTGCCAACCGCACCAACTTCGACAAGTTCATGAAGAAACCTACGGTAAAGGCTATCGAAAAAGACCCTGCCACAGCTTACTCCCGCTCGAAGATAGAAAAGCTGAAAGCCGTTTCCATAGAAGAAAAGGCACTGAGCAACGGTCTTGAGTTGCTGCATAAAGCATACATCCGCGGACTGGGCGAGATGAAACTGCCCGTACCCTCTTATCCGGACGCCAACTTCACGCTCCGTCTGACCTACGGCAATGTGAAAGCATACAGCCCGCGCGATGCCATACACTACAATTACTACACCACCACGGACGGCATTCTTGAAAAAGAAAACCCCGAAGACCGCGAATTCGTAGTGCCCGCCAAACTGAAGGAGCTTATCCTCAATAAAGACTTCGGACGCTATGCCATGGCCGACGGCACAATGCCCGTTTGCTTCCTGACTACCAACGACATCACCGGCGGCAACTCCGGCAGTCCCGTAATCAACGGTGAAGGACAGCTTATCGGCTGTGCATTCGACGGCAACTGGGAATCCTTGAGTGGTGACATCAACTTCGACAACAACCTGCAACGTTGCATCGCACTGGACATCCGCTATGTACTCTTCATTCTGGAAAAACTAGGAGACTGCGGACATCTGATAAAAGAAATGAACATCATTGAGTAATGGGAACCCATCCCCAAAAGGGTATGAAAGTGAATGGCATTCGGTCGTATACTGAATGCCATTCACTCGTATACTGAATCCTATTTAGTCGTATATTGAATTTCCCCTCTCTCAGAACACCTTCTAACGCATAGTTACATGAGACGAATCATATTATCATTATTCCTTACATCCGGCATCCTTTCGGCACACGCCGACGAAGGAATGTGGATGCTTACCGACCTCAAACAGCAGAACGAGGTTGCCATGACAGAGCTCGGCCTGCTTATCCCTGCCGAACAGATATACAACCCCAACAGCATAGCCCTGAAAGATGCGGTAGTGCATTTCGGCGGCGGTTGCACGGGTGAGGTTATCTCGGCAGAAGGGCTGGTACTGACCAATCATCACTGCGGCTATGGAGCCATCCAGCAACACAGCAGCGTGGAGCACGATTACCTGACCGATGGTTTTTGGGCAATGTCCCGCAGCGAGGAGCTGCCCTGCAAGGGACTTACTGTGACCTACATCGACGAGATAATGGACGTGACGGACTACGTAAACGACCAGTTACAGATAGACTCTGACCCGAACGGCACAAATTACCTCTCGCCCAAATACCTTGCCATGATAACCGACCGTTTCCTGTCCGCGCAAGGCATCACGCTGACATCCGGCCATAAAGCAGAACTGAAAGCATTCTACGGCGGAAACAAATATTACTTGTTCCTAAAGACAACCTACAGCGATATCCGCATGGTAGGTGCTCCTCCCTCTTCCATCGGCAAGTTCGGAGCCGATACGGACAACTGGATGTGGCCGCGCCACACGGGCGACTTCTCCTTATTCCGCATCTACGCCGGCAAGGACGGCCAACCCTCCGCTTACAACCCCGACAATGTGCCCTTGCAGGTAAAGAAGCACCTCACCATCAGCCTCGCCGGCTATCGTGAAGGCGACTTCACGTTTGTCATGGGATTTCCCGGACGCAACTGGCGCTACATGATTTCCGACGAAGTGGAAGAACGTATGCAAACCACCAACTTCATGCGCCACCACGTGCGTGACGTTCGCCAGAAAGCCCTCATGGAGCAAATGCTGAAAGACGATGCCGTGCGCATCCACTATGCAAGTAAATACGCCTCATCCGCTAATTACTGGAAGAATGCCATCGGCATGAACGAAGGGCTTGTCCGCCTGAAAATACTAGATACGAAACGCGCACAGCAGGAACAGCTCCTTGCACGCGGCCGTGCCCTGAACGACAGTTCTTATCAAAAGGCTTTCGACCAAATACGCGGCATCGTGAAGCATCGCCGCAATGCTCTCTATCATCAGCAGGCCATTCAGGAAGCATTGGTTACGGGACTCGACTTCATGCGGATTCCGAGTACCGCCGCCCTGGTTTCTGCCCTGAAAAGCAAGGATAAAACCCGGATAAAAACCGCCGCCGACAGTCTGCAAGTTGCCGCCGACAAGTATTTTGCGTCCGTCCCCTTCCCCGAAGTGGAGCGAATTGTAGGGAAGAAGATGCTGCAAACCTACATGAAATACATTCCTGCCGAACAGCGCATCGGTATTTTCAAAGTTATCGACAAGCGTTTCAAGGGAGACAGCGATGCCTTTATCGATGCCTGCTTCGAATATTCCATCTTCGGCAGCAAGGAGAATTTCGCCAAGTTCATCCGCAAACCCAGCTTGTATAAGATTGGCAACGACTGGATGACACTGCTCAAATACTCCATCACCGACGGTCTGTTGCAAACTACCATTGCCATGATGGATGCCAACCGCAACTATAATGCCGCTCACAAGGTATGGGTAAAAGGCATGATGGACATGAAGCGGGAAGCCGGCACACCTATATATCCCGATGCCAACTCCACCCTGCGCCTGACCTATGGACGCGTATTGCCGTATAAACCTGCCGACGGTGTGGAATACGGATATTACACCACCCTAAAGGGGGCAATGGAAAAGGAAGACCCCGACAATTGGGAGTTTGTGGTGCCTGCCAAACTGAAGCAATTGTACCAGACAAAAGATTTCGGACGATATGCCATGCCCGACGGCGAGATGCCCGTATGCTTCATCGTGAACACGGACAATACGGGCGGAAACTCCGGCAGCCCGGTGTTCAATGCCAAAGGCGAACTGATAGGTACGGCTTTCGACCGCAACTACGAGGGTCTGACGGGTGACATCGCTTTCCGTCCATCTTCGCAACGTGCCGCCTGTGTGGATATCCGCTATACGTTGTTTATCATAGACAAGTATGCCGGTGCTTCGCACATCATCAAGGAGCTGACGATTAGCGAAGCGGAACCGGACATGACAAAAAGTAATTAGTTATTACTAATTTACAATTGACGGCGAACAATTTCTTCGTTTATCCGTTATATATTCATAAACTATATATAAGACAAAGATTATGGAGAAATTTGAAGAATTAATACAATCGGAAAAACCTGTTTTAGTGGACTTTTTTGCTACCTGGTGCGGACCTTGTAAAGCCATGCACCCCGTGCTGGAAGCATTGAAAAGCGAAATCGGCGACAGAGCGCGTATTGCAAAAATCGATGTGGACCAGCATGAAGAATTGGCTGCAAGCTATCGTATACAGATGGTTCCTACCTTTATCCTGTTCAGAAAGGGTGAAGCTTTGTGGCGTCATTCGGGGGTAATCAGCGGTAAGGAACTTAAAGCCATTATCGAACAAAACTCATAATTAAGAAACATGAAGAAAATCATAACCATGGCGGTTCTCATCTTCTCAAGCATGCTGACTTATGCTTGCACCGGTGGAACCGAACAGAAACAAGCTGAAACGCAAAAGACTGCCCAGGACGGTAGCGTAATCGTAATGAACAAAGCCATGTTCATCAAGGATATATTCGATTACGAGAAGTCCAAAGAGTGGAAATATAAAGGCGACAAACCCGCCATCATCGACTTATATGCCGACTGGTGCGGACCTTGCCGGATGACAGCGCCTATTATGAAGGAACTGGCGAAAGAATATGCCGGGAAAATCGTAATATACAAAGTCAATGTGGATAAGGAGAAAGAACTGGCAGCCTTGTTCAACGCCACCAGTATTCCTCTGTTTGTCTTTATTCCGATGCAGGGCGACCCCCAGTTATTCCGCGGAGCTGCCGACAAGGCAACCTACAAAAAGGCTATCGATGAGTTCCTGTTGAAGAAATAACAGCATATACAAGTAAAGAGAATATGCCCAAATAGAGAATGCTCGCTGTGTGCTTTTTTTAGGCACGGGAAATCCGTGAAATCTGTGCCTAAAAAGAGCATCAGGTGCACGTCTTAATACAATTTTTGAGGAACAAACTACCGGGTTTCTGTTTTACAGGATTCTTATAACACTATCGGCATCTCCTGCCATACCCCGTTGTACATCTCCATCACAATTTCATATCCAGCCTGCTTTAATGCCCGCAATGCTTCCGGGCGACCGCTATTAATCCGCTCCGGATAGTGAGAGTCACTATTGACCTGAACGCGGATACCCAAACTGCGCAATAACGGGAAATAACGTTCGTTGGGATAGAAAGTGCCCAAATCATGGTAAGACTTGGTATTGATTTCCACCTGATAGCCTCGTGCGGCAATGTCTTCAAAATACTCTTTCACGAGCGTATCATACCAAACCTCGTCGAGCAGACCGGGACGATAGCAAGCAGCATTATAGTGCATCTTGTCCGCATGTCCCACTACATCGAACCCGCCCAACTCCAGCATACGCCTCAACCGTCCGTAGTACAAGCGCACCACCTGCTCCAAGTCGCCGCCAAACTGCTTATCTACTATCTGCCTGAAAACATCGGCCGGAACATCCACATCCACCACTTCGCCCCGTTCATTATACAGCATGTGCACGGAACCGATGCGATAATCCAGCGGCAGTTCACGAAAACGGGCAGCAGACGGATTGCTCTCTTCATTTAAATAATCTATTTCCAAGCCGAGATAAAGTTCTATCTTTCCGGCATACTTTTCCTTTATCCGATGAAATTCGGCCTGATAGTCGTTCATACGGTCCCACTCCATAGTCCATGCCGTAGAAAAAGGCAACGGGGCATGGGATGAAAAGCCATACGAAGTAAATCCCTCGCTCAAGGCAAACCGCACGAAATCTTCCATGCTGGCACGTCCGTCACAATACAGGCTGTGACTATGATAGTTCGTCAGATTCTTGCTTCTGCTCATTCTCGTATATTTTAATTAGATTCTTATTCCGGCACCTCATCAGTCTGCCGATAGAAACCGGAACGGTTTCTCAGTTCGACTCTATCTCGCTCAGTTCCAGCCAGCGCATGGTCTTTTCATCAATCAAGTCCGTCAGTTCCGGCAAGCGTTTTGACTTCTCCGTCAATTCCTCTACGGATAGCGCACCGCTGCACAACGCCTCTTCAATAGATTGCTTTTCGGCTTCCAATGCCGCAATCTCCTGTTCGAGTTGCTCAAATTCGCGCTTCTCCTTGAAAGACATACGGCGCTTTTCATTCAGACGCACTTTCACAGTCTTTTCTTCCTGAGCTTTTGCCGCTTCTTTTTCCTTTTCTTTCTCTTGGGCGGCTTTCACATCCTTCCAGTCACGATACTGCGTATAGTTGCCGGGGAAATCGCGGATGTCTCCCTGCCCGTTAAACACCAGCAAGTGGTCCACCACCTTATCCATGAAGTAGCGGTCGTGGCTCACTACAATCACACATCCCTTGAAGTTCTGCAAGTACTCTTCCAATACGTTCAGCGTAACGATGTCCAGGTCGTTGGTAGGCTCGTCCAGAACCAGGAAATTAGGATTGCGCATCAGCACCGTACACAGATAGAGACGGCGGCGCTCGCCACCGCTCAGCTTATAGACATAGCTGTGCTGCGTTTCAGGCATAAAGAGGAAATGTTGCAAAAACTGCGATGCCGTCAGACGCTTGCCGTTACCCAGCTCTATCACTTCCGCGATGTCCTGCACCACATCGATGACTTTCATCTGCTCGTCAAATTGCAAACCCTCCTGCGAATAATAGCCGAAACGGACGGTTTCGCCGATGTCCAGCGTACCACTATCCGCCAACTCCTGTCCCATCAGTATCTTGATGAAGGTGGACTTTCCCGTACCGTTATTCCCCACGATGCCCATCTTCTCATAGCGGGCGAAGATGTAGGAGAAATCATCCAGTATCTTCAAGTCGCCAAAGGACTTATAGAGGTGGTCTGCCTCGAATATCTTGCTGCCAATATAGGATGCCTTTACATCCAGCTTTACATTGTCGTTATTGAAACGTTGCTTGGCTACCTTCTCCAATTCATAAAAAGCATCTTCCCGGTAACGTGCCTTATGCCCTCTGGCTTGCGGCATACGCCGCATCCATTCAAGCTCCGTACGATACAGGTTATTGGCGCGTTCTATCTCTACGGTCTTGGCTTCGATGCGCTCTTCGCGTTTTTCCAGATAATAGCTGTAATTGCCCTTGTACTGGTATATACGGCGATTGTCTATCTCGATTATCTCCGAGCAGACGCGGTCGAGGAAGTAGCGGTCGTGCGTCACCATCAGCAGAGTGAGGTTGGTACGGCGCAGATAATCTTCCAGCCATTCGGTCATATCAAGGTCGAGGTGGTTGGTAGGCTCATCCAATATAAGGAGATCGGGTTCGGTGATAAGCGTATTGGCAAGCGCCACACGTTTCAATTGTCCGCCGGACAGAGACTTCACCTGCTGATTGAAATCGCGGATTTTGAGTTGGGAAAGAATTTGTTTGGCTTTCTGCTCATACTCCCAGGCCTTCTCATGGTCCATGCGCACCAGAATTTCATCCAAACCGGGATGCCCTTCCGTCTCCATGCAACGTTCATACTCCTTTATCAGCTCTACGGTACTGTTGCCATGATGAAAACATGCTTCCAACACAGTCAGCTCTTCCGGATATTGAGGGTCTTGTTCCAGATAGCCGACACGTATATCACGTCTGAAAGAGATTGTACCGCCGTCATAGCCTTCTTTTCCGGAAAGGATATTAAGCAGTGTGGACTTGCCGCTGCCATTCTTGGCAATAAGCCCCACCCGTTGCCCTTCGGACAAACCAAAGGATATATTCTCGAATAGTACCAAGTCGCCAAACGACTTAGTCAGGTTTTCCACTTGAAGGATTGAATTTACTGCTGCCAAAACTTATTAAATTGAGAGTTGAGAATTAAAATTGAGAAATTGCCATGCAGACGGCAATATGAATCGGGCAATGGCTTGTCATGAAAGTAAATTCCGGTAAACCTCTGCAAGATTGCAGGGCTCTCCGGCTTTGACTTTGCTCCATACCAATTTCATCGGGTCTATCACGGTATTGCCCGCAACACTCGTCAGAACAGGGGCTTCACGATTGCCGTCGATGAGCGTACGCCATTCCAAACCGTCTACTTCATTAGCCAAAATCACACAAAGCGTAATACCCAGCGACAACCATACCTCTTTTTTCTTGGCGCCTATGCTGCCGCTGTCTATGACCTGCTGCATATTGGCTATATCTTCTTCCTGTCCCTGGAAGTCTTTCTTCAACTGCTCTTTTACAGTGGTACATACCCACTCGTATGCTTCGTTTATCCGGTAAATTTCCGATAGGCGCACCGGAATTATCTCTGCCGGATATTTTTGGCCGGCCCGACGGACTTCCAATGAAGCTATGATGCTTTCGGCCTCTGCCACCGGCTCTCCCTTACGCACCGTAAACGAGCATTCAAAAGCAACATCGTCTATCCCAGCTATCCAGAGATGGGAAGTGTAGTATGTTCCTTCTTCCTCAAACATCTCCTTACTGTACGCACAATCCAGACGACCTATTTTCACAAGTGTGGCCGAAGTATTCTCTTTGAGTTCCTGCTTAACAGATTCCCTGCCGTATGCAGTATCTCCCTTATAAGCCGATATACGGAAATTACCGGTCCACTCGTTAGGATTATAAAACAGGAAAGAGCCTTCCCCGTCTTCAAATTCGTTCCAGTCTGCCGGATAAACCATAGAGAACCATGCTCCCGGAGAAATGTATTTCTTACCTTGTTTCATACTTCATTGACTAAATGGGTTCTTTCTTGCAAAAGTAACATTACCGCTGTTGATATGCAAACAAACCCAACAAAAAACAGCCGATTCTCACGAACCGGCTGTTCCAATCATCATCTATGAATGAAGACTGTTTAGGTCTCCAATATTTTAATATATCTTATAAATCCATATTTCGAGTGCAAAGATAATCAATGAAATAATATGTGCATCAAGATTTTAAGATATTTAAATTAACATTCTATAAACTAATAAGGTTATGACCTACTTAATGTAACCGTAATACTCATTATCTGTCGCACAATCCCACCAAACCGGACACGACCAAATCGGGTCTGTCATGGCTTGTTTGTTGGATGCCTTTAGCTGAGTCAGATTATAGTTGCTCTCATGAGTACTCTGGCTGAAACGACGGAACCAATAAGTAGGCTCATTCTTAGAAGTACCTACAATCTTGCTGACAGCCGTGAAATCCTGTGGACGGTCATAATCCACATAGTCATAATCCAAACGGCGCATATCATTCCAATTTTCGGTATTGATGCCCAATGCGATAATCTTCTGACGCATAATCTCGAACAAGGTCAGACTGGCAGCATTCTGACATACGGAAGGACTTGCCATATAAGTACTGATTTCACCTTCATCCATCGGCTTCTGATCCGGATTCTTTGTTCCTTCGGCTTCCCATGATTTCAATTTAGCCTGCATACGGTCAAAGTTTGCCTTTATGCCTTTTTGATAGGCATCCAATGCCCCATCGGTATCTCCTTTGCGGAAAAGGACTTCCGCCTTGATAAAGCACATTTCCGAATAAGTAAGAATATCGGAATCTGAATTAGGACGTGCATAGAATGTACCCGTACCGCCCACATAGTCTGATTTCGCATCGGTATAGTAATACATATCCGTAGTGTTTCGCCCGCTATTGGCCATACCGTTAGAACGTAAATTTACATAAATAGTATCACCTGCACGCTTATAATCCTTATTATTGCAATATGCAGAACCCTTTTGATAAAGCACGGTCACATTGTTGCCGTCGACCGTTGTCTGATGTATGGCCTGAGCATCAGCAATAAATTTCGTCTTTGTTTCATTATCCGCTTTGGATAAATCATAAGTTATCATAAATCCGCCTTTTTCCTTATTATAACCGGTTTCTCCACCCGTTACAAACAAAGCAGCTACCGGACCGCCTTCTGCGCGTGTAGTGGAATGTATCACATCCACCCCGGCATCACGAATCCATTCATTAGCCGTTATTTTACCATCAGCATTCAGTTTCACATTTGTCATCATGGCAGGAACAAGCTTTGACAAACGGGGGTCTTCCGCACCCGAACCACCTGTAAATTTATTAGTTAACAGATTAACATACCAGCGCGTCAGACGTTGTGTCGAGCCATATCCGGTACAATCCCAAATAACGGAAGCCTGATAAGGATCGCTCACCGTAAAATTAACCTCATCCCCTTCCACATTATAATGTTTCATAATGGTGTTGTCATCATTCGACTGAGGAGCAGAGTTCAATGCCGTCAAAATAGCTTCCGGATCATACAAATCCGCTTTCTTGGATAATTTCAGCAAATAACGGGCTTTCAGACCGTAACATAATTTCAGCCACCTGGAAACCTCTCCGCCATTCCATAAATCGCCTGCACTCAATGCGGGAGCCGTGGTGTTCTGCTGCTTGCCAAAATTCTCGATAGCTTTGTCCAGATACCCCATACAGAGTTCATACATGGTTTTACCGTCATCATAGGCCGGATTGGTCTTACCGGTAAACGCTTCCTGAACAGGCAGCTCGCCATGCAAGTCGAGCATCATCATAAATCCCATCGCCTTAATGCAATAAGCTGCACCTTCATAATGATAAGCTCCTTCCGTTTCTGCCTTCTCTATCAAAGGATCGATATTTACACCTGCACCCAGATAAAAATTCTGATAAATAGTGGTACATGAACTTTGGGCAGGATTCCATGATGACAAGAGGCTGTTGGCAGCCGTGCCGCCGGTCTGTGTCATGATACCGGCAATCGTATTGGTACGCATACTGGCTGTACCCCATGCGTAAGCATAATAGTTCTGTATCCACGGCAGGCGAAGCTGCGGTGATACGGTTTCGGAAACCGGATTATCCGGATCTGTATTCACATCCAGGTAGTCCTCGCAAGAAGACATGCCGAACACAAGTGCCAAGCCAAGTGCAATATGTATTAGTTTCTTCATACTCTTATCTTTTTAAATCTGTTATTAGAATGTAAGATTAATGCCAAACGACATGCCGGCTGTGGCCGGAACACCGCAATAGTCGATACCTGCAGAACCGGAACCACCTGTACCGGAACCTGAAACGCATGTTTCAGGATCCATACCCTTGTAGTTTGTCCAAACAAACAGATTAGTTCCCGTAATTGTAGCAGTCAGCCCCTTGATTATATTTTGTTTCTTCAACAAATCCTTGAAATCGTAGGACAAGGAAATAGAACGCAAACGCAGCCAATTGGTGTCAGTTATAAAGTTATAGGCGTTCTTGGCATAATTCTTATAATACTCCTGAATCATATACTTGCCGGAACGGGTAGAGTTACCAACCTGATAAGTTTCATTGGCATTATAGGTAATTGTTTTGGTTTCATAAGACGGTTTTGCAGCAGTGCCCGTATTGACAACACCCGTAAATGATACGGATTCTCTGTTTATTGTCTTTGTGCTCAATCCTTTCGTCACGAGATAGTATTCGGTTCCATTATAGATGTCACCTCCCAGACGGATATCGAACAAGAAAGAAAGGTTGAAATTCTTATAGCTGAAACTATTATTAAAACCACCTATCAGCTTCGGTTCACGGTTACCCACAATATTGGTTTCAACTTGCGTATCCTTATACAAACCTGTAGACGGGTCGATAACATTGTACATCTTGCCGTCGGGCCCTTGAGCCGTTTCATACTTATTACCCGTCAATCCCAAAAAATAACCGCCATTGGGTATTGAACCGGCTTTGGCTGCACCGACCTGCGCATCCGTCACATAGAAAATATCCACACCGTCGATAAAATCTCCCAATCGTCCACGGTTACCGGAAAGATTCAATGTCGTTTCCCATTGGAAGTCTTTCGTTACAATAGGTTTACCTGTAATCGAGAGCTCCATACCCTTATTTTCTACCGAACCGCCATTCAGCGTAAGGAAAATGTATCCCGTAGACTGTGCCAAACGCGGTGCACAAATCTGGTCTTTCGTCTTGCTTTGATAGTAAGTATAATCAAAGCCCAAACGTCCGTTGAAGAAACGCATTTCCAAACCCAATTCATAAGAATCCTGTATTTCAGGTTTCAAACCGACACTACCGCCTGTCCAACTGTTGCCCATACCATATTTGCCACCGTTCAGCGTAGCTACCGGCCACATATAGTATCCCAAAGAATAGGCATCGGCATCTTTACCTACCCGTGCCCATGAACCGCGGATCTTACCGAATGAAAGTACGTTGTTCTTCGGCAGCAGTTCGGTAAACACAAACGAACCGCTTACGGAAGGATAAAAATAAGAACGGTTATTCACCGGCAATGTAGAAGACCAGTCGTTACGTCCGGTCACTGTCAGATAAACAAGATTCTTGTACGAAGCACGGAATTCACCGTAAAGGCCTACCATGCGTTTGCGTACCGTACTCTCTTTGAAATACTGGTTGGCTTTAATAATATTGTTGAAACTGTAAAGCCCTTCCGTTACAAAATTATACCCCCAACGGGTGTTATTCGTTGTCTTCGTAGCTTCTGTAGTAGTACCTACCAGAAGATTCAAATCAAAATCACCGAAAGTCTTATGGAAGTTAGACATCACATTCGTAGTAATGTATTGGTAATTCACATCACCTTTGGACATATAACCGTTCTGATATATCTGCTTGACCGCACCACCCGGACGCCGAAGCGTATTGGAACTGGTAGTGTACTTATCAATACCCGCACGTGCGGAAACATCCCACCAGTCTGTCAGTTTGAGGCTTGCGTTGACTGCACCCGTAAAACGGGATGTTTCGTCCGTCAAAGTATTTTTATTCAGAATCCAATACGGATTTTCAACATCATCCTCCAAATCCTGCAAACCCTCCAATATGCGGTATTTACTACCATCATCATTCAGATAGCGACTCATCTGATCGTCGACAGGCCATCCGTAAACAGCGGTCATTGCACCGTTACCGCCCTGTCCGTACAAACCTGCACTGGTCAGTGTCTTATCAGTACTTGCCTGCGAATAAGAAACGTTGGCTCCTACTGTCAGGATGCCGTATTTCTGTTCACCATTAAAGCGGAAAGTCGTCTTGTCATAACCAGTTGTAGGGATAATGCCGGACTGATGATAATTGGAACCGGATAAATAGAAAGAACCGTTCTTACTACCGCCGGACACACTTACACTATTATCCCAAACACTACTTCCTTGAAAGAAATCATCTATATTATCATAAGCCATACCATCAATCCGATCTCCCCAGGAATCCATCGTCTTATCAATAAAAGCACCGGAAGTGTTATATTCTCCACGGCCATACAGTTTTTGAACTTCCGGTAATTTATTAGCCCATGAATAGGTATATTTACTGCTTACATTCACCCTTACAGCACCCTCTTCACCTTTCTTGGTCGTAATGATAATAACGCCATTAGCAGCACGGGAGCCATACAGCGCAGCAGCCGCAGCACCTTTCAACACGGACATGCTCTCAATGTCTTCAGGGTTAATATCCATTACACGGTTGCTGAAAGTAGTTGCAGTTTTCGTCATGCCATCCGTACCGGAATTACCGGTATTTACTGTAGAGTTATCATAGATAATACCGTCTACAACAAACAAGGGCTGGTTATCACGAGATTCGCTGGCAGAGTTACCGCCACGAATTACAATATTGGAACCGGCACCCGCAGCACCACCTGCCTGCGTAATATTCACACCGGGGATTTTACCAGCCAAAGAGTTTACTACATTCGTTTGCTTGTTCTTCATCAACTCTTTGGAATTAATATCCGAAACAGAATAACCTAACGCCTTTTTCTCTTTCTTAATGCCCATAGCCGTTACAACAACTTCACTCAATGACTGGGTATCATCTTTCAGGGTAACCGTATAGTCGCTTGCCGCTCCTACCTTCACTTCTTCCGTAGCATATCCAACAAATGAGACTACCAATGTGCTACCCACTGGAGCTTCTACCGAGAATTTTCCATCGATGTCAGTAACAGAACCTGTACTGGAACCTTTCACTAATACACTGGCTCCAATAATCGGTTCGCCTGCAACATCCACTACTTTACCTGTGATTGTTTTGGCTTGCTGAGTACTTTGGGAACTTAGCGCATTATCAGCAGCAACAACCGAATATGGCACAGACATCCCAAGCAATGCAAGCAACACTAATGATAAGCAATAATTTCTTTTCATAAGCTCTTTCTATTTGGATTTATTTGCAAATTTATAAATTAATTCAGCAAATCAAAGAGAGATATGTTTAAAATATATTAAATAAATATTAATACATTTGCTTTTATGATTTTAAAATATTGGCAAATATAAAACAATAAACATTATTATTTCTTATCGGATAAGTAGCATATATAATAAACGACTACACGTTTATTATCATTCTGTTAATTCTTTTATCACATTTTTGGAAAATAGAAAATTGCTGAAAAAGCGGCGGTATTATTAACAATCAAAAACAAATATTTATATACACAAAATACATAAAATAAAAAAAATATTAAAACAGAAGTGCAAGCAATTAGAAAACGTGAGTGATTGGAAACAAAGTTCCCAAAGTACTATTTAATCTTATAAACTATTCAACCTTTACTATTTTCCTATAGGTTGTATCCGCCTTCTTACATCCTTGGATATTTCCAAAAACATATAATTCAATCTGCCGGAATGAATGCCCTTTTCATTCTCTTTATATTTCCGACTTGCATACTCTTTAGACTTATCAAAGGTTATACGGGACATCTGATTCTGCGTTTTTCCCACCATAGTAGAATCCAGCCGTTCATCAGGAAAGAAATCGTCCAAGTCCACATCCCCAATCATGGTGGTCTCAAGAAATTTCATATCTTTATGATTTGCATCAGTATAATAACCAACAAACATATGTCCGGGTGTACGTACCAATATCGGCTCGATATTTATGGCACGCAGCAAAGAAGCAAACAGAACACTCCCATCCACACAATTAATTTGCGATGACTCCAAGGCATCATCGAATGTACGAACACGTTGAGAGAAAACCACATTGCTGGACAGGCTTGTATTAGAAACCGAACTATACCGGAAATTACGTTTCTGCAAAACATTCCACAAGGCATAAACCTGATTATCGACAGCCTCAGGACTACCCTGATAACCGAGGAAACGATTCACAATACGAGTATTCAATGCCTCCCGTAGCAAATGGTCTATCATAGGATTTTCTTCATTGACATAAGCAGCAAAGAATATTCCGGTATCATGAAATCTCGTACCTCCCGTAACATACCCCAATAAACACTCATTGATACTGCGCACCGAAAAAGTACGTACCCGCTGCCCCAACTCTTTCCTATTCATCTCTACCGTAACGGCAACACTAATTGGCTCCGCCTGATTATTATTCTTCAAGGCTTCATAGTTCCAGATAATATCGGGATAGATTGTATACTCGGTACGTGGCCTTGCCAATACAAACTCCGAAACGGAACGGGAAAAGAAAGGGGTTTCCGCAACTTCTATCCTCACCCGGCTATAAGCCTTTGCCGACCGGACTTTCACAGCGATACAAGATTTTGGGTTTCCCACAAACATCGAATCAGCCGGCACAATCACCTGAGCATCTGTCGTTGCAACAGACAAAATGCTGGAAGGGAAAATATTCCCACCCAATTCATCCGTTATCTCAAAACCGGAACGGAAAGGAGCAACGTTCAGCCAAATCGAACCAATGATTACAACAGCCAATACAGCCACTATTAACGGCATACGCCACTTAGATTGTCCCCACCTCTTTATATCCATTAATTCTTTCATATAGAAACCCTTTTTAAAACAATACAAAGATAATACTTAATTAGTTGCAAGAGAGATTTTGTAATCGCAATGTAATACTTGTTTCATTCCATCGTAACAAAAACGCCGCAATTTTGTCGAAGAAAAGAAATAAAGTTTAACTTTGTAATAAAGAGACTCTGTACGTCTCTCATTACATTAATTCAGAAATACAATGAACGAATATCGGATTTTAGTAGTAGACGACGAAGAAGATTTATGCGAAATCTTAAAGTTCAACCTTGAGAATGAAGGCTACGAAGTAGATACCGCAAACTCTGCCGAAGATGCCTTGAAAATGGACATCAGTACTTACGACCTGCTATTACTGGACGTGATGATGGGGGAAATTTCCGGATTCAAAATGGCAAGTATGCTAAAGAAAGAAAAGAAAACGGCCAAGATTCCTATCATCTTTATCACAGCCAAAGACACCGAAAATGATACGGTAACCGGATTTAATATAGGAGCAGACGACTATATCTCCAAGCCTTTCTCCTTACGCGAAGTAGCAGCACGCGTTAAAGCCGTATTACGCCGTACCCGGCAAACTGAAACGGAGCGCGCACCTGAACAAATCGCCTATAAATCATTAGTGCTTGATATCATCAAAAAGAAAGTAAGCATAGACGGAGAGGAAGCCCCCCTCACCAAAAAAGAGTTTGAAATACTGCTCTTGCTACTGCAAAACAAAGGACGCGTATTTTCCCGCGAAGACATATTGAGCCGCATCTGGAGTGACGAAGTATATGTGTTGGACCGCACTATAGACGTAAACATCACCCGCCTGCGCAAAAAGATAGGAATATATGGCAAATGTATTGTAACTCGCTTAGGATATGGTTATTGCTTCGAAGTCGAATAATGACAGACATTTCCTGTCATTCAGCCGGAAGTTATTTCTTTCGGTAATCTCATTATTTCTTGTCTTTGCAGCCTGCTTTATTGCTTATCAATATCAACGGGAGAAAGAGTATAAAGTAGAACTGCTCGACACGCAACTCCAAGACTATAACGAACGCCTGCAACAGGAGCTGCGAAGTATTCCAGACAGTCTATGGACATCTACTTTAAACCGGTATATAGCCAAAGGTTCATACAGAGACCTTCGTGTCACTATCGTAAATTTACAAGGCCGCGTCCTTTATGACAGTTACAATGAAACTTCCCAAGAAGCATTCAGCAATCACATTAATCGTCAGGAAGTCCAAAAAGCATTAAAGAACGGCAAAGGATATGATTTAAGGCGCACCTCCGAAACAACAGGCATACCCTATTTCTATTCGGCAACTCTCTATCCCCAGTATATCATTCGCTCGGCATTACCCTATGATGTAAACCTGGTAAATAGTCTGGCTGCCGATCCGCATTACCTCTGGTTTACAGCTATTGTTACTTTATTGCTGATATTCGTTTTCTATAAGTTTACATCCAAACTGGGTACGGCAATCAACCATCTGCGGGAATTTGCCAAACGCGCCGATAAAAACGAACCGGTGGAAACCGATATACAATCTGCTTTCCCGCATAATGAACTTGGCGAAATATCCCAGCACATTATACAGATATATAAACGTTTGCGGGAAACCAAAGAAGCGTTATATATCGAACGTGAGAAACTGATTACACACCTACAGACTTCTCGCGAAGGATTGGGTGTATTTACTAAAGACAAAAAAGAAATCTTAGTCAATAACCTCTTTACACAATACGGCAATTTAATCTCCGATTCCAACTTGCAAACTACCGAGGAGATATTTTCCATTTACGAATTTCAAAAAATCACCGATTTTATCAGTAAGGCACAAAGAAGACCTTCGGATAAAGAAGAGAAGCGTCTCTCCATTAACATCAATAAAAACGGACGCATATTCATTGTAGAATGTATCATCTTCCAGGATCTGAGTTTTGAAATATCCATTAATGACATCACACAGGAAGAAGAACAAGTACGTTTAAAACGCCAACTGACACAGAACATTGCACATGAACTGAAAACCCCTGTAAGCAGTATTCAAGGGTATCTGGAAACAATTGTCAGCAATGAAAGCATCCCCCGCGAAAAGATGCAGACTTTCCTTGAACGGTGTTATGCCCAAAGCAACCGGCTGAGCCGTCTATTACGGGATATCTCCGTACTGACACGTATGGATGAAGCAGCCAACATGATTGATATGGAGAAAGTAGACATCAGCATGCTTGTCACCAATATAGTCAACGAAGTATCATTGGAACTGGAAGAAAAGCATATTACGGTAGTCAACGGTCTACATCCCAAAATACAATTAAAGGGTAACTATTCATTACTCTATTCCATATTCCGTAACCTCATGGATAACGCCATGGCTTATGCAGGAACCAATATCTACATCAACATCAACTGTTTCCGTGAGGATGAGAACTTCTATTATTTCAGTTTTGCAGATACCGGAGTAGGCGTTTCACCAGAACATCTGAATCGTTTGTTCGAACGCTTTTATCGTGTAGACAAAGGACGTTCTCGAAAATTGGGCGGTACAGGCTTAGGACTTGCCATCGTAAAAAATGCCGTCATCATTCATGGCGGAACAATCTCCGCCAAGAATAATCAAGGTGGCGGACTGGAATTCGTTTTTACGTTGGCAAAGGAGAAATAATTTCTTTTATTCATTTTGGTTTGTTACTTTTTTCATTATCTTTGCGATGCATTGGTTCGCCGCCTTTTTTCAAAGGAAGCGATTAAAAGGGAATCAGGTGCAAGTCCTGAACAGTCCCGCTGCTGTAAGTTTCACATAATGTTGCAGACAATGAATTCTCTCTCCATGCCACTGGAAACGTTTTCCGGGAAGGCAGCCTGCAACAGAAACAAGTCAGAAGACCTGCCATGCATTATCTTATCATTGCTTTCGAGGAAAAAGCGTTGAGTCTAATGAACGGGATAAATTCTATCCAATCATTTCATTCATCAAACCTCTTTCAAAGAAAGTAAAAGAGAATAAACTCTGCCAAGTTTATTTAAATGATGTCCGGCCGAAGTGATTCGCCCGGACATTTGTTTTACAGAAAGTCATCAAAAACATTGTTCATCATCTATAAAATGGGTCAACGTAAAAACCTGAGGGATTCATAGCTTATGCATAAATTTTCGCCAGTCTGAACAGGAAGAAAGCTCTGTCCTTTACTCCTCTGAATTGTGTGCGGAACTCCTTTATTTTTGCATTGAACGATTCGGAAGCAGCGTTTGTTGAACGTCTGTCAAAGAAGTTGATTATTTCCCGGTAATGCATCTGTACGGAACGTGCCACTCTTCCGAAAGCAAGAAACCCTGATTTTTCCACCTCGTCATACCAGCGGGCAAGATGCGTCAATGCCGCATCCTTGTACCTGCATTGGTGGTATATCAGTCCGAGCCTCATGGAGAGGTAGTATGCTTTCTTAATATCGGGATACTCCCGGAACAGGATGCCGGCGCGTACGCGCTGTGATTCCGTCCACAAGGATTCCTTCTTATATAACAGGTAAATGCTTCTCGAAAGAAGCTGTTTGCGTGAATCACCGTTTTCAAAGACCGGTGCATGATATATCTTCCCGCAGGCTTTGGCATGGGCGATCTGAACGGATTCTTCGTCCAAAGCCTCCCAACGTGCTTTAACGCGCATATCCTGAACCGCCTCATAAGCGAGTTTCTGCACATGGAAACGGTCTGTGACGCGGCGTGCGGCGGGAAAACAGAGGCGGGCGATCTGCTCCATGTTCGGAGCCATATCCATGGTTATCTCCCTGACCTGAAAGCGTCTGCAGCGGGAAAGACGGAGCAGTACGGAGGTCACGGTCTTTACATCTGTTCCTTTCACAACGGCGATAAGACTGCCCGAACGGCCTTTTCTCTCCTTGTTTATCAACACGGTATATAATTCTCCGCGGGAAAGGCAGACTTCATCCAGTCCCACATAAACACCGATGTTCTTCTCGAAAAGAAGCCATTCTTCGGCATGAGGAAGCTGCTCCCAACAGAGATAACCGCTCAGGTGATTCCGGTATTGCCGCTCGAGCAGTTCCCCGTCGATCCCGAACAGCGTTCCCAACAGCCTGCAGCCCACCGGCAGCTTATCAATATAATTCTTTTAAAAAAGACGCAAATTCATGCGTCATACGGCTACCACCGGCAACCAGTTTCCAGTCACGGCTCACGTAACGGTTCTCATCCTTGACAACCCACCTGCGCCGGCGCACGTTCAGAAAAAGCTTCTTGCCGCGTATGGGGAAATCCTGAACCACAACAGGTTCGTAAAAACCCTTGCTCTCAACTTTCATTCCTGCGTATTCTTTAGGAACTTCATTCTTTTCTTCTAAATAAATCACTATTTCCGATGCGCTTTCCTTTACGTCCGAGATGATGAAATAATCCAATGTCCCTTCAGGAAGAAGGAGACGGTAGCCGTTGTTGTCCATAAGATTTCTGAGTTAGTTTTATGCAAAGATAGGATTTTTACAAATATTACCCCTCAGGTTTTTACATTGACCCATTTTTAGTGGGGATTATTCTTATACTTGTGAAGTATTTCTCTTTCTTTGCTTTTAGGATATTATATCGTATCACATCATACCCATATCACATCACATATCTGGCAAGCATCTCCTCTTATATCCTTCTGTTCTTATCTCTGAAAGTTACTCTGCTGTGCGCGTGACGGTAAATATAGAGGTTAATCCCCGTACGCCAATAGAGTAAGTCAAAAACTCAGATGAATGGCGTGTGTTTTGTTCCGCTATATGTCAGCGTTAAACGGTGCATTGCTCTTGTTACCGCCACATATAACATACTCCGGTCGATCTCAGAATGATAATTTTTATCATCTACTTGTGGGATAATTACCTCATCAAATTCCAAACCCTTTGCCATGTGTGCAGAGGTGATAACGATACCTTGTACAAAAGCCGAACTTTGATTCGATAGGAAATGGATATCGGGAATTTGTAGTTTCTCTGCCATTTCACAAGCTTGCGTTTCTGTTTTGCAGACAATTCCAAGTGATTTGTAAGCGGATGCCTGATGAGTAACTATTAAATTTTTAATGGCAGACAGCTCTTCTTTCTCATTATCGAATTGTAATACTTGCGGTTTCTTTCCATGCCGTGCGACAGGTTCAAGTTCGGTATTTGTCCGTATTTGCTGTGCAAACTCTGTGATTTCACAAGTAGAACGGTAGCTTTTGCATAGTTTCATTATCTCGCCCATAATAAGGGCTTTCTGAATCATATCTGCAGTAGATGAACCATAAGGATTGACCGATTGGCTGGTATCTCCCAACACCGTTTTCCGACAAGGGAATAGCTTTTGCATCACCTTGTACTGGATTGGAGAATAATCTTGCATTTCATCTACCAGCAAATGTTTGACATAGTTCTTTGTACCACCTTTCAAAGCGATATGCAGGTACGCCAATGGTGCTATGTCGGCATATTCAAGTATGCGGTTCTTCCGCATTTTAAAGAGTTCCGGCTTACCCATCCATGCGAAGAAATCTTTATAGACTTGCAGGTCATTGTTTCCGGCAAACATTCGCTTGATTTCTTTTTTAAGGAAATTCCGTTCGGCAGTCGTCACAGTAAAAGCATACTGTACTTTCATCATATCGAGAATATAATCCGTCATTGCCTCGAACCGTTGGCGTATGGGGTAGCGGTTGAAACGGTGGAATTGCTCTTCGATAAATTCTGCCGGGACGGTGATATGTTTGGTTAGCTTCACATCCTCTGCTCTAAAGTAGTGGTTTTCGATGTACAAAATAAAGCGATCCAGACTGGCGATGAAATCGAAAGATGATTTATATTCGATTCGCTTGATAAAGTCCGGTGTTGGTTTTGTCAGTAATTCATTCACTTGCTCAAAAAAGCTAAAGTATTTGTATTTGTGATTCAGTACTTCGGAAAGTATCTGTTCCATGCTGGTTTCGGGTACGGTTTCTTCGCCCAGTTCGGGTAGCACGTTGGAGATGTAATCGGCAAACACCTTATTGGGAGAAATAATCAAGATGTCGTTTGAAGAGAGACTACCCTGAAAAGTATATAGCAAGTAGGCGATGCGGTGCAGGGCAATAGAAGTTTTACCCGAACCTGCCACCCCCTGAATGATGAGCGTTCGGGCTTCCTCATTACGGATAATCCGGTTTTGCTCCCGCTGAATGGTGGCAACAATGTTCTTCATTTTATCATCCGCATTAGCACTCAGTTCCTTTTGCAGAATATCATCGTGAACGGTCAGCGCACTTTCGATCATGAATTCCATCTTTCCAGCTTGGATTCGGTATTGGCGTTTCAGGGAAATTTCTCCATTAATTTCTCCCGATGGGGATTGATAAGATGCTTCGCCCAGTTCATGATCGTAGAACATACTTGAAATAGGAGCCCGCCAATCATAAATTACAGTTGTTCGGCTTTCAGTATCGTGAAAGGTATGGATACCGATATAAACAGGGATTACCGGACGGTTCTCGTTCTTCTCTTGAAAGTCGATCCGGCCGAAGTAGGGAATATCCACTATTTGGGCAAGCCGTCGGCGTTTGTCAATTACACTTTCGCCTATGGCAAAATGATTCAGGATGCTTTCACGCATGGAGCGTATCTCATGCGGATCAATATCTTTATTGTTCCAAAGATAGTCTTTGTACTCCGCCAATGTATCTGCATGGTTTTTTACTGACATATCAGTATGGCTGATTATCTGTTTCAGCCGAGTGATTATTTGCTGCAAATAGCTTCTTTCTTGCTTCTCTGTTTGATTAAATACCATAGTAATTTATTGCTAAAGGATGAAAATAGAGTCACGAACGGTGCACAAAATTACTGCAATTGGGTAGGATAGGAAATGGCTATTTATAGCTATATATCCATATGTTTTGTATCTTTGCACACTTAAAATGAACGATATGGATATTCTTGAACTTGCCCTGCATAATCAGCAAACCGCTTGGAAGGTACTGGAGCATACCGGTATTATCCGGGCATGGGAACGTATTGGGGCAACCGTTCATCTGGTAGGCTCACTCAAATCCGGTCTGCTGGCAAAGAGTAGGGATATAGACCTGCATATCTATACCGATACATTGGATATTGCAGCCAGCTTTTCTGTAATGCAGGAACTTGCCGAACGGCTTTCTTTAAAGGAAATCCACTATAATAATCTGATTCAGACAGAAGAAGAGTGTATCGAATGGCATGTTCTCTACGAGGATGAGGACAGGAACACATGGAAGTTCGACATGATTCATATTCGTAAAGGCTCAAAATACGATGGTGTGGTTGAAAGAGCAACTGCTGCCATTACGAACCGACTTACCCCTGAAATCAAGCAAACCATCCTTCAAATAAAATTCGATGTGCCGGACGGTGTGCAGATTCCCGGCATAGAAATTTACCATGCTGTTTTCGTGGGTGGGGTTCGCAGTTACGAAGAACTGGAACAATGGAGAGAAACCAATCCGCTGACAAATAGCTTAGATTGGTTGCCGTAATAGAAATATGTTTAAAGTAGCCCTGCAATAACTATAAATGACTAACCTTGCACATATCGTATGTAGTAATATTGAAAATGAAGAAGATTAGAATAACAGCTATAAGAAAGGTGGAACATTGCGATTTGTCGGCTATGTACGAAAATCCTATTGAACACACTTGTGATATTGAAGAAGGTACAACTTTTATTTCAGTCGATGGGCAGAAACCAGAAGAGCTGTGTGAAAGCGCATGGGGCTCAATGAGCTATTTTGTTACGGAATTAGCCAATGGAGGCGGTAACTTTTATGATGGTTGGATGAAGAATCCGCACTCGGCAATGATTTCGTGTAACGATGGTTTCCGTCCTGTTAGTTTTTATATTGAAGTGATTGAATAATGATGTGCATTAGGATAAAATGCCAGTGTTCAGCTAATAGAGAATACCAGAACTTTCCGCCCGGTTGATAGCTTCGATCACATTATCGGCATTCAATTTTGCCAATATATTCTTGCGGTGATTGTTTACCGTGTAAATGCTAAGGTTCAGTTTATAAGCAATCTCCTTGCTCAAAAATCCTTGTCGGATTAATAAAAGTATTTCCTTTTCCCGCTTGGTTAATTGTTGGTTTGCCGGAACAACTGCCGATGGAAGCATCTCACCCGTTTTCCGATTTATAACCGTCCGCCTGATTCGCTCCATAGGTGTTTGGTCAGGCGCAATGTCCACCACTCCCATAATCATCCATGCCTTTCCATTTTTGTCTTTCTGAATCACTTGGTGGCGACTGATTACATTCACATATTCCTGCCGGGTATTCAGCATACGAATCTGGAATATCTGCTGATAATCATTCCTTTGTTCCTGCGGAAGTGAATAGATGAACTGTCCGTGTTCAATCTGGTGTTCGATGAGTTGTGCCCGGTCGTCCGGGTGAATCCGTTCTTCCAATAAATTCCCCTGTTTCTGAATCGTCTTTATCCATGTAGGGTTATATCCGAAGATAGTAGCAAAGTTATCGGATGCAAAATCGTATCGTTCTTTGAAAACATCTACCGTAAAGATGCAACTTTGGCTCATTCGTGAGAATGTCTGTATAGATGCCCTGCGTTCATTCCACAAATCATAGTCCACATCCAGCGGACTGATCTGCTGTCTTGCCCATAATTCTTCGGGAGTTATCTTATTGGTAGCCATGTAACAAAGGTAAACGTTTTTTTTGAATTTCTATGTTCATTTGCTTTTCTCAGCAATGAGAGGTCAATAGATGAGGATTTTTACGTTGACCCGATAAAATGAAAAAAGACCGCTGAATCAGCGATCTTTTTTAGTTGCGGAGGCCTGACTCGAACAGACGACCTTTGGGTTATGAGCCCAACGAGCTACCAACTGCTCCACTCCGCGATGTTTTGTGAGTGCAAAGGTACGGCTTTTATTTGAATTTGCAAATAAAAGCCGGATTATTTTTCATAAGAAATGCACTAATATACATAATCGGTTGATAAATAGGCTGATAAAATACAAATATTTTTATTTGCTAATTGGCTTGATTGTTAATAAAATGTGCTTTTGTTTGTGATATATGCGGAAATGTCTTACTTTTGCACAAATTATTAAGCAATGTGCAATTAGTCTATGGCCGTATCGAAGACAAAAGCTAAATTAGTGGATGTAGCCCGTCAGTTGTTTGCTAAAATGGGTGTTGAGAATACCACGATGAATGATATTGCCCTCGCTTCTAAAAAAGGTAGGAGAACGCTTTATACCTATTTTAAGAGCAAGGAAGATATTTATATGGCTGTTGTCGAATCGGAACTGGATATGCTTTCGGACATGATGAAGCGTGTGGCGGAGAAGAATATATCGCCGGACGAGAAGATGATTGAAATGATATACACGCGTCTGGATGCAGTGAAAGAGGTGGTATTCCGTAATGGGACGCTCCGGGCTAATTTCTTTCGCGACATTTGGCGGGTAGAGAAGGTACGTAAGCGTTTTGATGCCAAGGAGATACTGCTGTTCAAAGATGTATTGCGCGAAGGAGTGGAGAAAGGCGTGTTCAGAATAGACGATATTGACATGACTGCCGAGTTGGTGCATTATTGCGTAAAAGGGATTGAAGTGCCCTATATCCGCGGCCATATCGGTGCAAAGTTGGATGATGAAACCCGCGACAAATACGTTGTCAACCTCGTGTTTGGCGCATTGCATAGAACATAAAAACATTTAATCAATAATTAAAAACAGTATGGGATTATTAGACGGAAAAACAGCCATTGTAACCGGCGCCGCTCGCGGCATTGGTAAGGCTATCGCTTTAAAGTTCGCTCAAGAAGGAGCTAATATAGCATTCACCGACCTGGTGATTGACGAAAATGCTGAAGCTACAGCTAAAGAAATCGAAACGTTGGGCGTAAAGGCCAAAGCGTATGCTTCCAATGCTGCCAGCTTTGAAGATACTGCCAAAGTGGTGGAGGCTATCCATGCAGACTTCGGTCGCATTGATATTCTGGTAAACAACGCCGGTATCACCCGTGACGGTCTGATGATGCGCATGACCGAACAGCAATGGGATATGGTTATCAACGTGAACTTGAAATCGGCTTTCAACTTCATTCACGCTTGTACTCCGATTATGATGCGCCAGAAAGCCGGCAGCATTATCAATATGGCTTCTGTAGTAGGTGTTCACGGTAATGCAGGCCAGGCAAACTACTCTGCTTCTAAGGCCGGTATGATTGCATTGGCAAAGTCTATCGCACAAGAACTGGGTTCTCGCGGCATCCGTGCCAACGCTATTGCTCCGGGCTTCATTATGACGGCTATGACGGATGCGCTGTCCGAAGAAGTAAAAGCCGAATGGTGCAAGAAGATACCTTTGCGTCGTGGCGGTACTCCCGAAGACGTTGCCAATATTGCTACCTTCCTGGCTTCTGATATGTCTTCTTATGTATCAGGACAGGTAATTCAGGTAGACGGTGGTATGAACATGTAAAATAGTGATTGACGGTTAGCGGTTAGTGAGAATTGCCAGCCGCTAACCTCAGTTTTTTAATCACTAATCGCTAATCACTAATCGCTAAATAAATGACTGTCGTATACGAAGACAATCATATCATTATAGTCAACAAGACCGCTTCCGAGATAGTTCAGGGAGACAAGACGGGTGATACGCCGCTTTCGGAAACCGTAAAGCTGTATCTTAAGGAGAAATACCAAAAGCCCGGCAATGTCTTTATAGGTGTTACACACCGTTTGGACCGCCCCGTAAGCGGTCTTGTTGTTTTTGCCAAAACGAGTAAGGCACTTGCCCGTCTGAACGAGATGTTCAGGAACAGTGAGGTGAAGAAAACCTATTGGGCAGTGGTGAAGAACCGCCCTCGGGAGTCAGAGGGTGAGCTGGTGAACTATTTGGTACGTAATGAGAAGCAAAACAAGAGCTATGCCTACGATAAGGAAGTGCCGAACAGCAAGAAAGCGATTTTGCATTATCGGCTCATAGCCCGGTCGCAGAACTATTATCTGCTGGAAATAGACCTGAAAACGGGGCGGCATCATCAGATACGCTGTCAGTTGGCAAAAATGGGATGTCCCATTAAGGGAGATTTGAAGTACGGTTCTCCCCGTTCCAATCCCGACGGAAGCATTTGCCTGCATGCGCGCTTTGTGCGCTTTGTACATCCGGTATCCAAGAAGCTGATAGAGGTGGAAGCCCCTGTCCCTGCCGGTAATCTATGGAATGGCTTTGAAATGGTTTGATAATCTGTTAATAACAAATTCAATGAAAAAGATTCTGATTCTTTCGGGACTGTCCCTGCTTGTTGCGCTTGCAGTTCGGGCACAGGATAAAGTGACCGAATACAATGTACGTCCTGCCGTTGCGGTGCGTACTCCGCTCCAGGGTGACAGTATCAATTTTACTGGGGAGAAGTTCACGGCCGACGCTTTGTTGAAAACCGATATCAGTCTTGACTTCGACGGGCGTCCTTACGAACGTATCACGGCGGATACCGCAGGATATGTACGGGTGGAGAAAGCCGATAAGGATAATCTGTTCTATCTGTTTGCCACCCATCTGCGTGCGGAACGCTTTATGAAAGGAAAGTTGAATATTTACTCTCCCGCGCGTTTCGAGGTGTTTGTGAATGGCGTTTCCAAACAGTCTAAAACAACTGCGGAAGATAGCTTGTCGCAGGTTGCTCCTTCGGTACTCAGTCTGCGTCTGGAGCCGGAAACGGATTATGAGATAGTCGTTAAATTGTTGTCGACGGCTGCTGATAAGGCTGTTCCCGTATTGAAGTGCGAGTTTGAGAAAGATAAGGAGTTTGCCGATGTAGGTTACCGGCTCGCACCCGATTTGAAAAGACGTTTCGCATTGTACAATACGGCTTTCGGAAGTCGCGTGCGCTCGGTCAGTCTCTCTCCGAACGGCAAATATCTGCTTGCCTGCTATGCGGATAACTACTCGTTGAAGCGCTCAAGGACACGTTGTGAACTGACCGAACTGAAGACGGGCAGGATGATACTGCCCGCTGCCGATGAGAAAATGCGTTGGATGCCCCGCAGTAATAAGCTTTATTATACCGTAACAGGCAGACAACGGAATGATTTGGTTGTGTTCGACCCTGCTACCATGCGCGAGGAAGTGTTGCTGAAAGATGTTCCCGAGGGATATTTTGCATGGTCGCCTGCAGAAGACTATCTTATCTACTCTCCGGATGATAAGGGAGAAGCGGTAGGCGGTCCTTTGAAGCGGCTGCTGCATCCCGACGACCGGATTCCCGATGCGCGTTCCCGCAACTATCTCGTTAGGTACGACCCTGTCACCGGACTTTCCGAACGTCTCACTTACGGCAGCCATGCCGTTTATCTGAATGATATATCCTCTGACGGTAAGAAACTCTTGTGCTCCACCTCTAAATCGAATATCACTCAATGTCCTTTCTCGCTTACTTCCATCTTCGAGCTGGATTTGACTACGTTGCAGGCGGATACGCTGGTGGCGTGGGACCCTTATGTAAACAGGGCGGCTTACTCTCCCGACGGCGGACAGCTTTTGGTAATCGGCAGTCCGATGGCTTTTGACGGAATAGGGAAAAACTGCGGCGAGCATCCCATCGCCAATGATTTCGATACTCAGGCATTCATTGTGGACAAGGCCACGAAAAAGGTTAATCCCATCACGCGCGATTTCAATCCTGCCGTCGACTTCCTGCAGTGGAACCGTGTAGACGGTTGTATCTACTTCAATACAACGGACGAAGATTGCAGACATATCTATCGCTATGTGCCGAAGACGGAGAGTTTTGAAATGCTGCCGCTTCAGGAAGATGTGATTTCTTCCTTCGACCTGGCGGAGTACAATCCTGCGGTTGCCGCCTATGTCGGTGGTGGCAATGCCAGTGTGGGAGTTGCCTATACGTATGATGTGAAGAAGAAAACATCCGTTTTGCTTGCCAATCCGATGAAGTCCGTTTTGGACAAGATAGATATGGGCACAATGAAGGAGTGGAACTTCACGGCGGAAGACGGTACGGAGATTAAAGGTATGATATGCCTGCCGCCGGCTTTCGACCCGAACAGGAAATATCCGCTTATCGTTTATTACTACGGCGGGACTACACCTACCACACGCGGCATCACTTCGCCTTATTGTGCACAATTGTTTGCATCACGCGATTATGTGGTTTATGTTATCCAGCCCAGCGGGGCTATCGGTTACGGTCAGGAGTTTTCCGCCCGTCATGTCAATGCGTGGGGAGAACGCACTGCCGATGAAATCATCGAGGGAACGAAGAAGTTCTGCGCCGCGCATCCGTTTGTCAACGACAAGCGTATCGGCTGTATCGGAGCATCCTATGGCGGTTTTATGACGATGTACTTGCAGACCAAGACGGATTTGTTTGCCGCTGCCGTTTCGCATGCGGGCATCAGTAACGTGACCAGTTACTGGGGCGAGGGCTATTGGGGCTATTCCTACAACTCCGTTGCCGCTGCCGGGAGCTATCCGTGGAATAATTCCGATTTGTTTACCAAACACGGAGCATTGTTCAATGCGGATAAAATCAAGACCCCGTTGTTGCTGTTGCATGGTACGGTGGACACGAATGTGCCTATCGGCGAGAGTATTCAGTTGTACAATGCCTTGAAGATATTGGGTAAGCCGGTTGAGTTCATAACGGTGGACGGCGAGAATCATTTCATCAGTGATTATCCCAAGCGCGAGTTGTGGCACAACTCTATCATGGCATGGTTTGCACGTTGGCTACAAGATAGTCCGGCATGGTGGAACGACCTTTACCCGGAAAGACATTGGTAAGATACTAAGATAAGAGGAAAAAGTTCCTCACCGCTTTATTACGACAAAAAGCCGTTTCCCGGAATAGACAAGGAGGAAACGGCTTTTTTGTTGTCAGTGTGCTTACTGTTATTCGGCACATGAAGTTGTGAAATGGATGCTCTTGGCCGTTTGCATCTGTGCTCAGGCCAAGAACGATCCGTCACAAACAAACATAAACAGGGCTGCTACTAATACTAGTTTTTTGTTTTTTACTTGTTTTTAATTAGGTTAATATATTTATTCGGTTTTGGTTTAGGTAGATTCTACTTTGATGTTGTGGAGTTAAACTTCACACAGTATATATATCAAATGACGTGCCAGAGTGAGGGCGGAAACGGTAAGTCGTTGCAGATTAGCACGCTATTTTTACCGTGAAGGTGCGCAGGGGTGTGAAGATGTGTGGAAGCGGTGTGGAAAGTGTGGAATAGAGTGTGGAGTTTTTCCACAGTTATAACTCTATTCCATATAATTTAAGTTTGTTGTAAAGTGTCTTTCTGTCTATCCCAAGCAGTTGGGCGGCGCGGCTTTTGTTATATCCTGTCTGCTTCAGGGCTTCGATTATCTGCTGCTTCTCGGTCTCTTCGTTACGGAGAGGCATACCTACTGCGGATGGGGCTACCGGACTCTTCAGTTCGCTAAGCTCGTTCAGGGTGATGAGTTTGTCTTGCGCCAAAAGGGTGGCACGCCGGACGATGTTCTTCATCTGGCGCAGGTTGCCCGGCCATTGATATTCCAATAAAGCTTTGGATGCCTTTTCGTCAAAGCCGATGAGGTGCTTGTCCAGTTCGCGGTTTGCCTGGTCCAGGAAGAAGTTTGCAAAGAGTAGGATATCCTCGCGGCGGTCTTTCAGTTGCGGCATACGCAGGGTAAACTCATTGATGCGGTGGTAGAGATCCTCGCGGAAAGTCCCTTTCTCGATGGCCTGTTCCAGATTCTCATTGGTGGCGGACACTAAGCGCACATCTACCTGTATCTCCTTGTTGGAGCCGACAGGACGTATTTTACGTTCCTGCAGGGCGCGGAGCAATTGTATCTGCACCTCGTAGCTGAGGTTACCTATTTCATCCAAAAAGATAGTGCCGCCGTTGGCAGCAACAAACGCGCCCGTCTTGTCGGTCAGCGCACCGGTAAAGGAACCTTTTACGTGGCCGAAGAATTCGGAAGCCGCCAGCTCTTTGGGGATAGCTCCGCAGTCAATGGCTATGAACGGCTGTTTGGCGCGGCGGCTCAACTTATGGATGCGCTGCGCCACGTACTCCTTGCCTGTTCCGCTGGCCCCGTTGATGAGGACGGACATGTTGGTGGGAGAAACCAGGTTCACATAATTATAAAGTTGCCTGGCGGCATCGCTTTCGCCTTCCAGGTAGTCGGATGAAGCGTTCTCTGCACCTTTCCAGCAGGGATTCCCATTGCTTTCGGAACGCATGGTCTGTTCCGAAGCAACGGATGAGGACTTCAGGGCTTCATCCATTTTCTTCAATAACTCGTCGGGGTTTACGGGTTTTGCAATGTAGTCGCATGCGCCCAGTTTCATGGCTTGCACGGCAGACTGTATGTCGGCATAGCCCGTCATGATGATAAGAGGGATGTGCAGGGAATGTTCTCCCAGCCACTTCAGCAAATCTATGCCGTCGCGGTCGGGCAGGCGCAAGTCGGACAGTATCAGGTCCACCGTCTCGGCTTCGATATGCTTCTGGGCACGGGCTATACTGCTTGCCGAACTGACTTGGAATCCTTTTTTGCCAAGCCATGTTTTCAATATCATGCCGTAAGTGATATCATCTTCTACGATTAATATGGATTTCATCCCTTCTGCTTTTTATCTCTTTTATGGCACAAAGGTAAATCGTTTTGTCCGATTTTAGTATATTTGCAGGCTTAAATTAAACAAAAAGACAGATGAAAAGAAATCTCATTGTATTATTAACCATACTGGTATGCGGTCTGACGGCCTGCAAACCGGGACAAAAGAAAGACGGAAATATGGAAAAAGAAACGAAGTTGAAGATTGAGACAAGTGCGGGTGACATCATCGTGAAACTGTATAACGAAACGCCGAAGCATCGCGATAACTTTATCAAGCTGGCTGAGGAAGGTACTTATGAAGGTACGCTGTTTCACCGTGTCATCAAGGACTTCATGATACAGGCGGGCGACCCCGAATCGAAGAATGCCCCGAAAGGCAAGATGCTGGGAGCGGGCGATGTGGGATACACTGTTCCTGCGGAGTTTGTCTATCCGAAATACTTCCATAAGAAAGGTGCGCTGTCTGCCGCCCGTCAGGGAGATAACGTAAACCCGAAGAAGGAATCATCCGGTTGTCAGTTCTATATCGTGACCGGAAAGGTGTATAACGATTCTACGCTTCTCGGCATGGAACATCAGATGAACCAGGCACGCCTGAACAATGCTTTCAATGCTTTGGCGCAGAAGCACATGAAGGAAATCTACAAGATGCGTAAGGACGGTGACCAGGAAGGGCTGATGAATCTGCAGGACACGCTTATCGCGCAGGCTGAGGCTCAGGTGGCCGGCGAACCGGAGTTCCGTTTCACGCCGGAACAGGTAAAGGCATATACCACTGTAGGCGGCACACCGCATCTGGACGGCGAATATACCGTGTTCGGCGAAGTCGTTGAAGGCATGGATGTGGTAGATAAGATACAACAGGTAAAGACAGACCGCAGCGACCGTCCGGAAGAGGATGTGAAGATTGAGAAGGTGACTGTGATTGACTGATAAACAGAATTGCGTCAAACCTTTGGGAAGAGAGTCTCGCCCTGTCACACAAGTATGAAGATAAATAAGCATTGTTTCCCCAACGGCCTGCGGCTGGTACACTACGAGGATACCAGCACGCAGATGGTGGCGCTGAACATCGTTTACGATGTCGGTGCGCGCGACGAGCATCCCGAGCATACCGGCTTTGCCCATTTGTTCGAGCATCTGATGTTCGGCGGTTCGGCGCATATTCCCGATTACGATACGCCTTTGCAGTTGGCGGGGGGAGAAAACAATGCCTGGACCAATAATGACATTACCAATTACTACCTCACCGTTCCGAAGCCGAACGTAGAGACAGCCTTTTGGCTGGAGTCCGACCGTATGCTGGAGCTGGCTTTCAGCGAGCAAAGCCTCGAAGTGCAACGCGGTGTAGTGATGGAAGAGTTCAAGCAACGTTGCCTTAACCAGCCGTATGGCGATGTGGGGCATCTGTTCCGGCCGCTGGCATTCCGGGTGCATCCGTACCGCTGGCCTACTATCGGCAAGGAACTCTCGCACATAGAGCAAGCCACGCTGGACGAGGTGAAGAGTTTCTTCTACCGTTTCTATGCTCCGAACAATGCCGTGCTGGCAGTGACGGGAAACATTTCATGGGATGAAACCGTTAAGCTTACCGAGAAGTGGTTTGCTCCCATACCCCGGCGGAACGTTCCGGTGAGGCAATTGCCGCAGGAGCCGGAGCAAACGCAGGAACGCCGGCTGACGGTAGAAAGAAACGTGCCGCTGGACGCCTTGTTCATGGGCTATCACATGTGCAGTCGCGAGGGTGCGGATTATTACGCATTCGATATTCTGTCCGATATTCTCAGCAACGGACGTTCCAGCCGTTTGAACCGCCGCTTGGTACAGGAACAGAATATCTTTTCCGGTATCGACGCGTACATCAGCGGTACGCGTGATGCGGGTCTGCTGCAAATCAGCGGTAAGCCTGCGGCAGGTGTGTCGTTGGAGCAGGCGGAAGCTGCCGTCCGTAAAGAACTGGAAGAGTTGCAGCGGTCTCCGGTAGACGGGCAGGAACTGGAGAAGGTTAAGAACAAGTTTGAATCTACCCAGATATTCGGCAATATCAACTATCTGAACGTAGCCACAAACCTTGCCTGGTTCGAGTTGACGGGAAAGGCGGAAGATATTGACCTTGAAGTAGAGCGTTATCGCTCCGTTACGACGGAGCAGTTGCATACTGTGGCGCAGCGTACTTTCTGCGAAAGCAATGCCGTAGTATTATATTATAAGAGTGATAAATGACAGTCAAAGGGAGCGTTTTTCCGTCTCTTTGCAGGAGGGGAAGGGCGCCGTTTGACGAAACGAAAGTTCCCTGTTAAGGAAACTTCGGTTTCCTTGTTGAGGAAACTCCCGTTTCCCGTCGGGGGAACTCCCGTTTCCCATTAGGGAAACTTTGGTTTCTTACTAAGGAAATTCTGGTTTCCCGTCAGGGGAACAATGGTTTCTCCCTTTGAAACAAATTTTAGACAATAAGATGATGAATTGGATAGCCGGCTATAAACAGCATTATAAAGCGTTGATATTTTTGGGACTTCCCATTGTTATCGGACAGGTGGGAGTAATTATTCTCGGTTTTGCCGATACTCTGATGATCGGGCATCACAGTACCGAGGAGTTGGGTGCAGCTTCTTTCGTAAACAATGTATTTACGCTTTGCATCATTTTCAGTACCGGTTTCAGTTACGGGCTGACGCCTATCGTGGGCAGTCTTTACGGCAACCGCCGCTTTGCGGAAGCGGGGCAGGCGTTGCGTTGCAGTTTGGTGGCGAATGTCCTGGTGGCATTGCTCCTTACGTTTATCATGACGGTGGTCTACTTCAACGTGGAGCGCCTGGGGCAACCCGAGGAACTGATGCCTTTGATAAAACCTTATTACCTGGTATTGCTTGCTTCGCTGGTTTTCGTGATGCTGTTCAACGGCTTCAAGCAGTTTACGGACGGAATTACAGATACGAAGACCGCCATGTGGATATTGCTGGGTGGAAATACGCTGAACATCATAGGTAACTATATCCTTATCAACGGCAAACTGGGCTTCCCGGAACTGGGGTTGCTAGGAGCAGGCATCAGTACGTTGTTCTCGCGTATTATGATGGTGGTGGTGTTTGCGTTGATTGTGCTGCGCGGCCGCCGCTTTATCCGTTACCGGATCGGGTTCTCCCGCATGGGATGGTCGTTTCCGGTGTTCAAGAAACTCAATGCACTGGGCTGGCCTGTCGGTTTGCAGATGGGAATGGAGACGGCCTCTTTCAGCCTTAGCGCCATCATGGTGGGCTGGCTGGGCACTATCGCTTTGGCATCCCATCAGATAATGCTGACCATCTCGCAATTCACGTTTATGATGTACTACGGTATGGGCGCAGCGGTGGCGGTGCGTGTCAGCAATTTCAAGGGGCAAGACGATATGGAGAATGTACGCCGCTCCACATTTGCGGGTTTCCATCTGATAATGGCTATGGAAGTAGTGCTTATGAGCATCGTTTTTGTGATGCGCGGACAGGTGGGCGGCTGGTTTACGGATAGCGCAGAGGCTTCGGCGCTGGTAGCCTCTTTGTTCTTCCCTTTCTTGATTTATCAGTTTGGCGACGGACTGCAAATCAACTTTGCCAATGCGCTGCGGGGCATATCGGATGTAAAGCCGATGATGGTTATTGCATTTATTTCTTATTTTATTATATCTTTGCCCGTAGGATATTTTTGCGGTTTTGTGCTGGGCTGGGGACTGGTCGGCGTGTGGATGGCTTTCCCGTTCGGTCTGACCAGTGCCGGGGTGATGCTGTGGCTGCGCTTCCGCTATAAAACGAGGACGAGATGATGCACGGGGCGATGCTTTGTCGCCCTGTCGCTCCATAACTCTTTTATTACCTGTTTATGAATAGCGTATCGAAAGTAAAGATAGCTGTCGGATACACTCTGCTGCTGGGAGTGTTGTTCTTTTCCCTGTTCTTTGTGCACCGGGAGATGGAGCATCTTATGCTTTCCGATAACCGGGACGTGCAGTGGACGGACAGTCTCATTACGCTTCTTCGGAAGAAGGATGCGAACACCATTTACATGCTGCGCGTGTTGAGCGAGACGAACGACAGCATGGTCTCTACCCGGGAGATAGAAAATATTATCGCTACCCGGCAGGATTCGTTTGTGACAAACCAGCGCGTACAGCAGCGCATCATTACGCATCGCGACACGGTGGTTACCAAGCCCAGGAAGAAAGGATTCTTTCGCCGTTTGGGAGAGGTGTTCGTGCCGCCTAAGAAAGATACCGCCATTCAGGTAAAGACTTCCCTCGAATATGCCACGGATACGGTGATTAACGTGTATAATCCGGTGGATTCCCTGCAGGAAAAGCTGCGTGCCGTGGCACAACAGCAGAAAGAACACATTGCGATTGTACAGCGCCGCAGGCGTACCTTGCAACGCATGGACCGGATGCTGACCGCCCGTATCGACAGTCTGCTGAAAGGCTACGAACAGGAAACCCTGCAGCGTGCCCGCAAAGAGGCGGAGTACCAGCAGTCCGTACGCCATCACTCCATTAAGACAATCAGCGGCATTGCCGTCGGCGCGGTACTGCTTTCCGTCTTTTTCCTGATAATCATAGGGCGCGACATTACGCGCAGCAACCGCTATCGCCGCGAACTGGAAGAAGCCCGCCGCCGTGCCGAGGACCTGCTGGCCACGCGCGAGAAGATGATGCTTGCCATCACCCACGACTTTAAGGCGCCGCTCGGCTCCATCATGGGCTATGCCGACCTGCTCTCCCGTCTGACGGTGGACGAACGGCAACGCTTCTACCTGGATAATATGAAAACCTCATCGGAACATCTGCTGAAGCTGGTGGTCGATTTGCTCGATTTCCACAGGCTCGACCTTCATAAGGCGGAGATAAACCGGGTCACCTTCCATCCCGCCCGCTTGCTGGAAGAGATTCATGTCAGTTTTGAACCGCTGACTTCTGCCAAAGGCCTGGAGTTGCATTGCGATATTGCTCCCGAACTGGAGAGTACTTACATCTGCGACCCGCTCCGTCTCCGCCAGATTATCAACAACCTGCTGTCCAATGCAGTGAAGTTTACGGACGAGGGGAGCATAACGATGACGGCGCGTTACGAGGAACGCCGGCTGGTGGTGGCCATTGCCGATACGGGCAAAGGTATGGAACCGGCGGACAGGGAGCGGATTTTCCAGGAGTTTACCCGCCTTCCCGGTGCGCAGGGCAAAGAGGGCTTCGGACTCGGTTTGTCTATTGTGCGCATGCTTGTGCAGTTGCTGGAAGGAACGATTGACGTGGACAGTGTGCCGGGCAAGGGAAGTACATTTACGCTGCGTGTTCCCTTGTTCCCCGTACAGGTATCGGAGGATACCGGCGAGAAATATCAGGAGACGGAAACCGGAATTTCTTCCGCTCTTTCAGAGAGCATGCCCGCTTCTTCACAACCTTCGCTCCGTGTGCTGCTGATTGACGACGACCGCATTCAGCTTACGCTTACCGCAGCCATGCTCCAGCATAGCGGCATCGCTTCGGTATCGTGCATGCAATTGGACGAATTGTTGGATGCCCTGCGTTCCGACACCTTTGATGTGTTGCTCACCGATGTACAGATGCCTGCCATCAACGGTTTCGACCTGTTGAAACTGTTGCGTGCGTCGAACCTGCCCCAAGCGCAGGCCATTCCCGTGATAGCCGTTACCGCCCGTAGCGATATGAAGCCGGAAGAGTTCAAGGAATATGGCTTTGCCGGCTGCCTGCACAAACCGTTTACGGTGGCGGAACTGTTCCGGGAACTGAATGCGGAAAGTATCGGACAAACATCTGCCATGCGGAGCGAAGTAGCAGCAGCGGAGACGGTTGAGGCTTCATCGCCGGATGCTCCTTATGATTTCTCGGCACTCACCGCTTTCTCCGGTGACGACCCGGAGGCGGCAAAGTCCATTATGGAGAGCTTCGTTACCGAAACCCGCCTCAATGCCGAACGTTTGCAAAAGGCGGCGGATGCGGCGGATATGGACGAGGTGGCGGCCGTTTCGCACAAGATGATTCCTCTCTTTACGCTGATTGGCGCTACGGAACTGGTGGCGGAGCTTAAAATACTGGAAGGCTTGCGCGGTACTCCTTTTACAGCCGGGCAGAGGCAGCGGGCACTGCGTTCGCTTGCTCTTATTGAGGACATTATCCGCTTGCAGACACGGGCGGATTAGAGTAAGCAATTGCGGTATAAGTGGTCGTAAACACCGGCGCAACATAGTATTTTTCTTTTATTAGGAACTTTATCTCAAAATTAATTGTTTACTTTGTACGAATTAATCGATGACAGCTTGACGTTCCAATGAGAAGAAAATGGTTAAGAGGGGCACTTTGGGTGCTTCTTACTCCTATTATCCTATTTGTAATATTGATGATATTGCTTTACGTGCCGCCCGTACAGAATTTTATACGGAAGCAGGCCACGGCAATAGCATCGGATGCTACGGGCATGAATATCTCCGTAGAGCGGATAGACCTTCGTTTTCCGTTGAACCTGCTTGTACGCGGTGTTCAGGTAGTGCAGCCGGGAAGCGATACTACTGATATCCAACACCCCGATACCTTGCTGAACCTCGGAAGCCTGAACGTCCGCGTACAGGCATGGCCCTTATTGAAAGGAAGGGTAGAGGTGGATGACATCACTTTGCAACGGGTGGCCGTAAACTCTTCCGGCCTGCTGGAAGGCATGCGCATAAAAGGTACGCTCGGACGGTTCTTCCTTGCCAGTCACGGCATAGACCTGAATAAAGAGGATGCCGTACTGAACCGGGTGGAACTGAGCGATACCCACGTGCAGGTGATGCTTGCCGACACTACCGAAACTCCGGAGGATACCACCGAAACCGCCTTGAACTGGCGCGTAGCATTGCATAACCTGAAACTGAAGAGTGTGTCGGTGGATTTGCAGATGCCGCTCGACTCCATGTCGCTGGCAGCCACTATCGGAGATGCAAGCATAGAGGATGCCGAAGCCGACCTCAAGCGGCAGTTTTATGGCTGGCGTAAGTTTGCCCTTACGGGGACTTCCGTGAATTACGATACGGGCACAGCCGTTCCTGCCGAGGGCTTTGACGCTTCGCACATCGCATTGCGCGATATCCGTATCGGCATAGATTCGGTGATGACCTGCGGCCGAGACATGAATGCCGTTATCCGCGAGTTCTCCATGTACGACCGTTCCGGGCTGACGGTGACTTCCCTGACCGGACGCCTCTTTGCCGATTCAGCCGTTATCCGTGTTCCCTATTTGCAGCTCAAGACCCCGCACAGCGAGATGAACCTGACGGCGCAGACCTATTGGAAACTTGTCGATATACCCACTACCGGACAGTTGTCCGCCCGCTTTAACGCCAATATCGGCAAGCAGGATGTATTGCTCTTTGCCGGTGGACTGCCCGAAACCTTTAAAGAGGCTTATCCTTTCCGCCCGTTGGTAATCCATGCCGGTACGGAAGGCAATCTGAAACAGATGCAGATTTCCCGTTTCACGGCCGAACTTCCCGGCGCTTTCTTATTGAGCGGCGGCGGTGAGTTGTGGAACCTTACGGATAGCCTGAAGCGTAGCGGAGGGCTTGACTTTGAGATGCAGACGCAAGACCTTAATTTCCTCACCGGGCTTACTGGGGTCACTCCCGACGGCTCTATCGTCGTGCCCGACAGTATGAACCTCGTAGCGCGTCTCGGGCTCGACGGGCCTCAATGCAATGCCCTGCTCAAAGTGCAGGAGGGCAAAGGCAGTCTGAATCTGGATGCTGCTTACAACCTGTCTACCGAGGTCTATCATGCAGACCTCGCCATAGATGCCTTGCAGCTTCATCATTTCCTGCCCAAAGATTCTGTTTATGCACTTACTGCGCATGTTGCCGCCAAAGGCAGGGGAGTGGATATGACTTCCCGTCAGACAACGGCTCTTGTGGAAGCCAAACTGGACGAACTGCAATATGCCCGCTGGAATCTGTCGGGTGTGAACCTGAATGCGGGGTTGAAATCTGCGGTAGCTTCTGTACAGTTGACGAGCGATAATGAACTGTTGAAGATGCAGTCTGAAGCTGACCTTCGTCTCGACCGTAAATATATGGACGGCAGACTGAACATGAAAGTAGAGGAACTGGACTTGTATAATCTGGGAATCGCATCCGAACCTTTGGAACATCCCGTTGCGTTCAATCTGGGAGCGGAAGCGCGTCGCGATTCCATTAAGTTGCGGATGGATGCCGGCGATATGGATTTGCAGTTCCGTGCCCGCAGCACGTTGGAGGAGTTGTTGGGGCAGTCGGACAAGTTCGTAGCCATTCTGACGAAACAGATAGAGGAAAGACGCCTCGACCATGCCGCCTTGCGGCAGGTATTGCCCTCGGCGGGCATGAAGTTGACGGCGGGGCAGGCCAATCCGGTCAGCTATTTCCTGAAAACAAAAAACATAAGGTTCAATGACTTCACCCTTCGCTTCGGGAGTACGCCGGCACGGGGCATCAACGGACGGACCGCCGTTCACGGATTGCGTGTGGACTCGTTGCAGCTCGATACGGTTTTCTTTGCCGTGAAGCAGGATACTTCCCGGATGATGCTGCAAAGCGGGGTGATTAACGGACCGAAGAATCCGCAGTTCGTATTCCGCAGTACGCTGACCGGTGAGATTCGCAGTGAAGATGCCGAACTGACCGTGAATTATGTGGACGGAAAAGGACAGACGGGAGTGCTGTTCGGCGTCAATGCCCGCCCGCTGACGGAGGGACATGGCAAAGGCAACGGAGTATTGCTTAATCTGACGCCTGCCGAACCGGTTATCGCATACCGTAAGTTCCATTTCGTAGACAACAGCAATTGGATATATCTGCATAACAACATGCGCGTCTATGCCAATATCGATATGGATAGTGACAACGGTTTGGGCTTCCGTATGCAGTCGGACAAGAACGACAGCATTTCATTGCAGAATATGAACGTGGAGTTGAGCCGTTTCCAACTGGGCGAACTGAGCGAGGTGCTTCCTTATATGCCCCGTCTCACCGGCTTGTTCTCTGCCGAGGCGCAGTATATACAGACCCCTACTTCCTTGCAGGTTTCAGCCGAAGCCAATATCGATGAACTGACCTATGAGCGGCAGCATGTGGGAGACATCGGTATGGGAGCCACATGGCTGCCGGGCGATAAGGGCGCTACGCATTATCTGAATACATATTTCAGTTATGACAACCGGGAAGTGATGACTGCCGACGGCATACTGACACAGAAGAACGGAAAGGACACGCTGGAAGTGACTACTTCTTTTGAACACTTCCCGATGAAGATTGCCAATGCTTTTGTGCCCGACCAAATGATGTCCTTTACCGGCGACCTCGATGGCGGGATGTACATCTACGGGCCGTTGGAGAAACCCAGGATGCACGGAGATATCACGCTGGACAGCGTATCGGTATATGCCCGTCAGGCAGGGGCCCGCTACTGGTTTGATGACCGTCCCGTGCAGATTAAGGATAATCAACTGATATTTGATAAGTTTGCCATTTATACCACCAGCAAGAATCCGTTTACCATTAACGGCAAGGTGGACTTCCGCAATTTGGAACGTCCTACGGCGGACTTGAAGTTGCTGGCGGAGAACTATACGCTGCTGGATGCACCGCGCACCCGCGAAAGTCTTATCTACGGCAAGATATTTGTCGATTTAAACGCTACGGTACGAGGGCCTTTGGATGCCCTGACCATGCGCGGTAACATGAACCTGCTGGGCAATACGGATGTTACCTATGTACTGACGGACTCACCGTTGACGGTGGAAGATCGCCTTGAGGGTTTGGTAACCTTTACTTCTTTTGCCGATACGGCTTCGGTGGGCACTGATGAGGCTCCCGCCATGTCTTTGGGCGGTATGGATATGATTATGTCCGTACATATCGACAATGCCGTACGTCTGCGCGCCGATTTAAGTCCCGACCGCAGTAAATTCATTGAATTGGAAGGCGGCGGAGATTTGAACATGCAGTATACTCCGCAAGGCGATATAAGCCTTACCGGACGTTATACGCTTTCGGGCGGAATTATGAAGTATTCGCTTCCTATCATTCCGTTGAAGGAATTCCAGATTAACAACGGCAGTTATGTGGACTGGCGAGGCGATCCGATGAACCCGACGCTGAACCTGAAAGCGACGGAGCGTATGCGCGCTTCGGTAGCCGACGGTGATGACGGTGGTTCGCGCGTGGTGAATTTCGATGTGTCCATAGCTATAAAGAATCGCCTTGACGCTCCCGAACTTATTTTCGATATAACGGCGCCGGATGATGCCACCATTGAGAATGAGTTGCAGGCTATGGGAGCCGAGGAGCGCAGCAAACAGGCCATTGCCATGCTGGCGACCGGTGTTTATATGAACAGCGGTGTCAAAGGCGGCGGATTGTCTATGGGCAGTGCTTTGAACAGTGTTATCCAAAGTCAGATCAACTCATTGGCAGGTTCGGCTTTCCAAAGCATCAACGCAAGTTTCACTATGGGTATGGAAGACCGTACGTCAGCCGAAACGGGTGACAAGCAGACGGATTATAGCTTCCGCTATTCGCAGCGTCTTTTCAACGACCGTGTGCAGATTGTCATCGGCGGTAAGGTGACAACCGGCGCCAATGCCACGAATGATGCGGAATCGTTTATCGACAATATTTCGCTTGAGTACCGCCTTGATACGTCCGGTACGCGCTATGTCCGTGTGTTCTATGACAAGAACTACGAGAGTGTGCTCGACGGGGAAATAACGGAAACCGGAGTCGGTCTTGTGCTTCGTCGCAAAATGGACCGCTTGGGCGAACTTTTTATCTTCAGGAAAAAGAAGAAGCAAACTGTAGAATGATATGAAACGACTGATAGTATATATGGCGGGCATACTGTTGCTGGCAGGATGTTCCACAACCAAGCATTTGCCGGAAGGTGAAATTCTGTATACGGGACAAAAAAAGATGATTGTCGAGAACCGCAGTACCACTCCGGTAGGCGAGACTGCCATGGAAGAGGTTGAAGCGGCGCTTGCCACTGCTCCGAACAATTCTTTGCTGGGTAGTTCCACTATTCGCATACCTTTTCCTATGGGGTTATGGATTTACAATGGCTTTGTGAAATATGAGAAAGGCTTTGGCAGGTGGATATTCAACCGCTTTGCGGCAAAGCCCGTACTGATGTCCACTGTCAATCCCGATATCCGGCAGAAGGCGGCCGCCAATTTATTGCGCGATTACGGCTACTTTAACGGAACGGTCAGCTATAAAACGTTCATCGATCCGAAGGATTCTTTGAAAGCAAAGCTGCAATATACGGTGGATATGCGCAACCCTTATTTTATCGATACGGTTTATTATCACGGTTTCAGTGAGCGTACCTTGCGCATTATGAATATGAGCCGGCGCCGTTCGCTTATCAGTCCGGGAGAACAGTTCAACGTGACCGACCTCGACGGAGAACGTACCCGTATCAGTACTTTGTTGCGCAATGTAGGGTGCTATTATTTCCGTCCCGATTATCTGACTTATCAGGCGGATACGACCTTAGTGCCCGGCGGACATGTTGCCATGCGCATGGTTCCTGCTCCCGGCATGCCTTCCGTTGCCGAGAAACCGTTTTATGTAGGCAAGAAAGCTTTTTATCTGTATGGCAAGCAGGGACAGACCCCTAATGACAGTATCGACTACAAAGGCCTGCGCATCTATTATCACGACAAGCTGCGGGTACGTCCCAATATGATTTACAGATGGCTGAACTATCAGGCGTATCGTCAGAAACGTCAGGTGCAGGACAGTACGGGTATTTCCCGCAGACGCTCCATGCAGAGTCTTTACAGCCTTTATCGCCAGACCCGCGTGCAGGAACGTTTGAACAATGTAGGCATCTTCCGTTATCTTGAGATGCAGTACACCCCGCGTGATACGACATTCGTGTGCGATACGCTGGATGTGAATATTCATGCGGCACTCGACAAGCCTTATGATGCCGAACTGGACTTCAACGTAAAGATGAAAAGCAATAACCAGACCGGACCGGGAGCTTCGTTCACCGTAACGAAGAACAATGTGTTTGGCGGCGGTGAGGCATGGAATGTAAAGTTGGACGGTTCGTATGAATGGCAGACGGGTAAAGACCGTTCTTCGCTGATGAACAGTTATGAAGTGGGGTTGTCTACCTCGCTTATGTTTCCGCGTGTGGTCTTCCCTCGCTTTGGCGACAAGGAGTATGACTTTCCGGCCACTACGACTTTCAAACTGTACATCGACCAGTTGAACCGTGCCAAGTATTATAAACTGCTGGCGTTTGGCGGAAACGCTACATACGATTTCCAGCCGAAGCGTACGAGCAAGCATAGTTTTACACCGTTCAAACTCACGTTCAACGTACTTCGCGACCCTACGGAAGCCTTCAAGGAGTTGCAGGCGGAGAATCCTGCACTCTACGTCAGCCTGCGCGACCAGTTTATTCCGGTCTTTGAGTATATGTACACCTACGACAACGCATCTTTGCCGGGTGTGCGCAATCCTATCTGGTGGCAGACGACAGTGAGCTCGGCAGGTAACCTTACTTCGTGCATTTATCGTATTTTCGGAAAGTCGTTCAAGGAGAAGGACAAAAAGCTGCTGGGTGTTCCTTTTGCACAGTTCCTGAAGGTAAACAGCGAATTCCGCTATCATTATAAGATAGACAAGAACCAGATGATTGCCTCGCGCATTGCCGGTGGCGTGATATGGTCGTACGGAAATGCGCTGGCGGCTCCTTATACCGAACAGTTCTATATCGGCGGCGCCAACAGTGTGCGTGCTTTTTCTGCACGTAGCATAGGTCCGGGCAGTTATGCTCCGGATAAGGAAAATAAGTATTCTTTCATCAATCATGTGGGTGATATACGTATGGAAGCTAATGTTGAATACCGCTTCCGCATTATCGGAGATTTGCATGGAGCTGTATTCTTGGATGCCGGTAATGTGTGGCTGATGCGTAAGGATGAGTCCCGTCCAGGCGGCGAGTTCACTTTAAAGAACTTTGCCAAACAGATAGCTTTGGGTACGGGAGCCGGTTTGCGTTATGATATGGACTTTCTGGTTTTCCGTCTGGATTGTGGAGTGGGATTGCACGATCCGTATGATACCGGTAAGTCGGGATACTATAATATTCCCAAGTTCAAGGACAGTCTTGCCTTGCATTTCGCTATCGGTTATCCGTTCTAAGGCAAACTGTGGGTTTGGGGCTGACAATAGTGAAGAATTGTGGCTAATAAGCAAACTAAAAGTAGAAGTATCTGCCATTGAGGCGGAGTTTTGTACGATTATGGAAAAGAATGGACTGAAATCTTCCTTTTTCTGATATAAATTTTACTACTTTTGTGCCTGTTATCAACCATGATACACTAACCTTTTTAAATAATAACTAATATGAAACCAACTTTATTCTTATTGGCAGCCGGCATGGGCAGCCGCTATGGTGGCCTGAAGCAATTGGACGGACTGGGGCCTAATGGCGAAACTATTATGGATTATTCTATTTACGATGCTATCAAGGCCGGATTCGGTAAGCTCGTTTTTGTTATCCGTAAAGATTTTGAACAAGACTTCCGCGATAAAATCATATCCAAATACGAAGGTCATATCCCGTGCGAATTGGTGTTCCAGGAACTGGATGCACTTCCCGAAGGATTTACGTGTCCGGCCGACCGTACCAAACCTTGGGGAACCAACCACGCCGTAATGATGGGTGCCGATGTGATAAAGGAACCGTTTGCCGTTATCAATTGCGATGACTTCTACGGTCGTGATTCTTTCCAGGTAATGGGCAAGTTCCTGTCTGAGCTTCCCGAAGGCTCCAAGAATGTATATTCGATGGTAGGATTCCGTATCGGCAATACATTGAGTGAAAGCGGTACGGTGTCTCGCGGTCTCTGCAGCACTGATGCAAATAATCTGCTGACTTCTGTCGTTGAACGTACCAAAATTCAGCGTATGGACGGTGAAGTGAAATATATTGATGATAATGGTGAGTGGACTGCTACTCCCGATACAACTCCGGTCAGTATGAATTTCTGGGGCTTTACTCCCGATTACTTCGCTTACAGTCAGGAATTCTTCAAGACGTTCCTCAGCGATTCGAAGAATATGGAGAACCTGAAGAGTGAATTCTTTATTCCTTTGATGGTGGATAAACTGATTAATGACGGTACTGCTACGGTTGAAGTGCTTGATACGAACAGTAAATGGTTCGGGGTGACTTATCCGGAAGACCGTCAGAGCGTGGTCGATAAGATTAAGGCATTGGTGGATGCGGGAGAATATCCGGCTAAGCTGTTCTAAAAGAACGCCAATCTATTCTAAAGGAGCGCCCAGGCGATTCCCTTTATAAAAATATCCTCTCTTTTTCTTTCTGTTTTCCAAATCGGTTGGACAGAAAGGGAAAGAGGGGATTTATTGAAATTTAAATGAATGCAGTTGTATGCTTTGAATGCATGATTGCGTGAGAATAAAAAATAATATCGTTACCTTTGCAGTCTTGAACGATTAATTCATTGACACTATGATATCTGTAGAAGGACTGAAGGTGGAATTTAATGCTACTCCTCTGTTTGAAGACGTTTCTTACGTTATTAATAAGAAAGACCGTATAGCCCTTGTCGGCAAGAATGGGGCGGGCAAGTCCACCATGCTCAAAATACTGGCAGGTATTCAGCAACCCACTTCCGGCGTTGTTGCCGTCCCCCGCGAATGTACTATCGGTTACTTGCCGCAGGTAATGGTTCTCAGCGATGAACGTACTGTGATGCAGGAGGCTGAACTTGCCTTTGAGCATATCTTTGAGATGCAGGCCGACATCGAACGTATGAACCAGCAACTTGCCGAACGTACCGATTATGACAGCGAGGATTATCAGAAGCTGATAGACCGCTTTACCCACGAGAACGAACGCTTTCTGATGATGGGCGGCACTAATTATCGTGCCGAGGTAGAGCGTACTCTTCAGGGATTGGGCTTTTGCCGGGAAGACTTCGACCGCCCTACGAGTGAGTTCTCCGGCGGCTGGCGTATGCGTATCGAACTTGCCAAGTTGTTGTTGCGCCGTCCCGACGTATTGTTGCTCGATGAACCTACGAACCACCTCGACATAGAGAGCATCCAGTGGTTGGAGAACTTTCTCTCCACCCGTGCCAATGCAGTGGTACTTGTCAGCCACGACCGTGCTTTCCTGAATAATGTCACTACCCGTACTATTGAAATAACCTGCGGGCGTATTTATGATTATAAAGTGAAATACGATGAGTTTGTGACGCTTCGCAAGGAACGCCGTGAACAGCAGCTCCGCGCTTATGAAAATCAGCAAAAACAGATACAGGATACGGAAGAGTTCATCGAGCGCTTCCGCTACAAAGCTACCAAAGCCGTGCAGGTGCAGAGCCGTATCAAGCAACTGGAGAAGATAGAGCGCATCGAAGTGGACGAGGAAGACAACTCTGCGCTGCGGTTGAAGTTCGTTTGTAGCAGCCGTAGCGGTAACTATCCTGTTATTTGTGAAGATGTAGCCAAGGCGTATGGCAACCATGTCATATTCCACGATGTAAATCTCACCATAAACCGTGGTGAGAAGGTGGCTTTTGTAGGTAAGAACGGTGAGGGTAAGTCTACACTTGTAAAGTGTATCATGGACGAGATTACGGATTATACCGGAAAACTTACTTTGGGACACAACGTGCAGATTGGCTATTTTGCTCAGAATCAGGCGCAGTTACTGGATGAAAATCTTACGGTATTCGATACCATTGACCGTGTGGCGGTAGGGGATATCCGGCTGAAGATACGTGATATATTGGGAGCGTTCATGTTTGGTGGCGAAGCTTCGGACAAGAAGGTGAAAGTGCTTTCCGGCGGAGAGCGTACCCGTCTTGCCATGATTAAGCTGTTGCTGGAACCGGTGAATTTCCTGATTCTCGATGAACCTACGAATCATCTCGACATGCGCTCGAAGGATGTGTTGAAGGAAGCTATCCGCGATTTTGACGGTACGGTGATAATTGTCAGTCACGACCGTGACTTTTTGGACGGTCTTGCGACTAAGGTATATGAGTTCGGTGGCGGATTGGTGAAGGAGCACCTCGGAGGTATCTACGATTTCCTGCAGAAGAAGCAGATAGAGAGCCTGAATGATTTGCAGAAATCGCCTTCTTTGTCTTCCTCACCGTCTGCGGAAAAAACGGTTGCCGGCGGCAATGCCGGGGCAACGGTTGCACAGCCTTCCGCTGCAAAACTTTCTTATGAGGAACAGAAAGAACTCAATAAACGGCTTAAGAAGCTGGAACGCCGTGTAGCGGATTGTGAAGCAGAGATAGAGCAGACGGAAGCGGCCATTTCCATTCTCGAAGCTAAAATGGCTACGCCGGAGGGCGCTTCGGATATGGCGCTCTACGAACAGCATCAGAAACTGAAAGCCCAACTGGACAGTGTGATGGAAGAGTGGGATGCAGTTTCCTGCGAGCTGGAAGAGGCAAGGAAATAATAACATTTATTTTATATAAGTATGAGAGTATTTCATTTTTTACCCATTGCAGCATTCTGTCTGATGACAGGCGCTTGCAGCACCGGCAAGAAGCAGGCTGAGCTCACAGCCGGTATTCAGTTTGCCAACCTCGACACAACGGCCTTGCCCGGAACGGATTTCTACCAATACGCTTGCGGCGGTTGGATGAAGAACAATCCCATTCCTGCCGAGTATTCACAGTATGGTTCTTTTACCATCCTTGCGGAAAATAACCGTAAGCAGATTCAGGGACTCATCGAGGAGCTGGCTGCCACGCAGCACGAAGTCGGCAGCGTAGCTCAGAAAGTTGGTGATTTGTATAAAATCGTAATGGACAGCGTGAAGCTGAACAAAGACGGTGTGGCTCCCATTAAAGCAGAACTTGACCGCCTCGGTGCATTGAAGGACCGGAAAGAGGTTTATGCATTGCTGGGCGAGATGCAGAAGAAAGGAATTGTGGCTTACAATGTCTTGTACGTAGGCGCTGATGAAATGAACAGCAGCATGAATGCCGTACAGTCTTATCAGGCCGGCTTGAGCATGGGCGAGCGCGAATATTATTTGGAGAACGATGAGGCTACTGCCAAGATACGCAATGCTTTTCGTGCGCATGTACAGAAGATGTATCAATTGGCAGGGTTTGATGAGGCTGCTGCCAAGAAAGGCGTAGAAGTGGTGATGGATGTGGAAACACGTCTTGCCAAAGCTTTCCGTTCGCGTACGGAGTTGCGTAATCCGCATGCCAATTACAACAAGATGAGTTTGGAAGAACTGAAGAAGAATTATCCTACTTTTGATTGGGATGCTTATCTATCAGCTTTGGATTTAAAAGATGTGCAAGAAGTTATCGTAGGTCAGCCCGCCTCTCTGAAGGCTGCTGCAGAAATTCTGGATACTCTTCCTCTTGAGCAACAAGGTCTCTATTTGCAATGGAAACTGATTGATGCTGCCGCAGGTACTCTGAATGATGCTATGGCCGAACAGAACTTCGATTTCTATCAACGTACCATGAGCGGTACGCAGGAAATGCAACCTCGTTGGAAGAGAGCGGTCAGCACTGTAAGTTCAGCTTTGGGTGAAGCGGTAGGCCAGATGTATGTAGAGAAATATTTCCCGGCCGCAGCCAAAGAGCGTATGGTGACTTTGGTGAAGAACCTGCAGGAAAGCTTGGGTGAACGCATCAAAAACCTTGCTTGGATGGGCGATTCTACCAAAGTGAAAGCTTTGGAGAAACTGGCTACTTTCCATGTGAAAATAGGTTATCCTGATACATGGAAAGATTATTCTACATTGGAAATCAAGGATGATTCGTATTGGGCGAATATGGAGCGTGCCAACGAATGGAGCCATGCAGAGATGGTGGCTAAAGCCGGCAAGCCGGTAGATAAAGACGAATGGCTGATGACTCCGCAAACCGTAAACGCTTATTATAATCCTACAACGAATGAAATCTGCTTCCCAGCCGGTATTTTGCAATATCCGTTCTTTGACATGAATGCGGACGATGCCTTCAACTATGGCGCTATCGGAGTGGTAATCGGTCATGAAATGACGCACGGCTTTGACGACCAGGGACGCCAATACGATAAGGACGGCAATTTGAAAGACTGGTGGACTGAGGAAGATGCCAAACGTTTTGATGAGCGTGCACAGGTGATGGTGAATGTGTTCGACAGTATCGAGGTTGCTCCGGGTGTATATGGTAACGGCCGTATGACTTTGGGTGAGAATATTGCTGACCATGGTGGTTTGCAGGTTGCTTATCAGGCATTTAAGAAAGCTACGGCTGCCAACCCGCTGCCTGTAATGAATGGTCTTACTCCCGAACAGCGTTTCTTCCTTGCTTATGCAGGTGTATGGGGAAACAATATCCGTCCGGAAGAAGTGCTGAACCGTACCAAGAGCGATGTTCACTCATTGGGTAAGTGGCGTGTCAACGGTGCTTTGCCGCAAATCGGCGCTTGGTATGAGGCTTTCAATATAACAGAGAGTGACCCGATGTTTGTGCCGGTGGACAAACGGGTTTCTATCTGGTAACAGAGCGGTTGTTATAAAAGATTTCAGTCCCGTTGGAAAGGTGTGGATACCTTTTCAACGGGACTTTTTCTGCATCATTGTACAAAGGTATCGGAATTAATAATGAGTTCCTTTTTTAATTATACCTAATTTATTGTGTATGAATGTATGTGTGAATAAACAAAATTAGTAACTTTGCATTCCGAATAGTAAAATGTACGCATTACTTTAATACGCAAATCCATGTCTGAAACTAAAAGAATCAAAACAGCTCTGGTATCCGTTTACCACAAAGAAGGTTTGGACGAAATCATTACCAAACTGCATGAAGAAGGTGTAGAGTTCCTTTCAACCGGCGGGACTCGTCAATTTATAGAATCTTTGGGTTATCCCTGCAAGGCAGTGGAAGACCTTACCACATATCCTTCCATTCTGGGTGGACGCGTTAAGACTTTGCATCCGAAGATATTCGGAGGTATCCTTTGCCGCCGCGGATTGGAACAAGACATGCAACAGATAGAGAAATATGAGATTCCCGAAATAGACCTTGTTATCGTTGACCTGTATCCGTTTGAGGCCACCGTTGCCAGCGGTGCCGAAGAACCGGCTATTATTGAGAAAATTGATATAGGCGGCATTTCTTTGATACGTGCCGCTGCCAAGAATTACAATGATGTGGTTATCGTTGCTTCACAGGCTCAATACCAGCCTCTTCGCGATATGCTGATGGAGCACGGAGCTACCACTTCACTCGAAGAACGCCGTTGGTTTGCCAAAGAGGCGTTTGCCGTATCTTCTCATTACGATTCGGCTATCTTCAACTATTTCGATGGCGAAGAAGGGTCTGCTTTCCGTCAGTCCGCCAACAACCAAAAGACTTTGCGGTATGGTGAGAACCCGCATCAGAAAGGTTATTTCTATGGTAACATAGATGCTATGTTCGACCAGATACACGGTAAGGAAATCTCTTATAACAACCTGCTCGATATCAACGCTGCCGTTGACTTGATTGATGAATTCACAGATACTACTTTCGCTATACTGAAGCATAACAATGCCTGTGGTCTGGCTTCACGTCCCACAGTATTGGAAGCTTGGACAGACGCGCTTGCCGGCGATCCGGTATCCGCATTCGGCGGTGTGCTCATCACAAATGCCGTGATAGACAAGGCTGCTGCCGAGGAAATCAACAAGATATTCTTTGAAGTTATCATAGCTCCCGATTATGATGTGGATGCACTGGAAATTCTCGGTCAGAAGAAGAACCGCATCATTCTGGTGCGCAAGCAGGCTGCTCTGCCCAAGAAGCAGTTCCGCTCTTTGCTGAACGGTGTGCTGGTGCAAGACCGTGACCTGAAGGTGGAAACTCCCGAAGATTTGAAAACCGTAACGACCAAGGCTCCGACTGCGGAGGAAGTTGAAGATATGCTTTTCGCAAACAAGATTGTGAAGAACAGCAAGTCCAATGCTATCGTACTGGCTAAAGGCAAGCAACTGCTGGCAAGCGGTGTGGGACAGACCAGCCGTGTAGACGCTTTGAAGCAGGCTATTGAGAAAGCCAAGAACTTTGGTTTTGACCTGAACGGTGCCGTAATGGCAAGTGATGCTTTCTTCCCCTTCCCCGACTGCGTGGAGATTGCAGGTAATGAAGGCGTTACGGCCGTTATCCAACCGGGCGGAAGCATTAAGGACGAGCTCTCTTTCAATTATTGCAATGAACATGGCATCGCAATGGTGATAACAGGGTTCCGTCACTTTAAACACTGATTAAATTGAGAATTGAGAATTGAAAATTGAGGAATGATGCTTTCTCCTGCTTTTTAGTTCTCAGTTCCTAATATGAGTGATATTTTTTAATTTTTAATTCTCAATTTTTAATTTACATGGGATTATTCTCTTTTACACAAGAAATAGCGATGGACCTTGGCACTGCCAATACTATCATTACCACAAATGGCAAGATAGTAGTGGACGAGCCTTCGGTGGTGGCGTTGGACCGTCGTACAGACAAGATGATTGCCGTGGGTGAAAAAGCAAAGCTGATGCACGAAAAGACCCATGAGAACATACGTACTATCCGCCCTCTTCGCGACGGTGTGATTGCCGACTTCTATGCCTGCGAGCAGATGATACGCGGACTTATCAAGATGGTGAACAATCGAAACCGTCTGTTTTCCCCTTCGCTCCGTATGGTAATAGGCGTTCCTTCGGGCAGTACAGAAGTAGAGTTGCGTGCCGTGCGCGACTCTGCCGAGCATGCCGGCGGACGTGACGTTTACCTGATATTCGAGCCGATGGCTGCCGCTATCGGTATCGGCATCGATGTGGAAGCGCCGGAAGGTAATATGATTGTTGATATAGGCGGCGGTTCTACGGAAATTGCCGTTATTTCGCTGGGTGGTATCGTTTCCAACAACTCCATCCGCATTGCCGGTGATGACCTCACTGCCGATATTCAGGAGTATATGAGCCGCCAGCACAATGTGAAGGTCAGCGAGCGTATGGCAGAACGTATCAAGATTAACGTAGGTGCGGCCCTGACCGAACTGGGCGAGGATGCTCCCGAAGATTATATCGTTCATGGCCCTAACCGTATTACGGCGCTTCCTATGGAGGTTCCCGTATGCTATCAGGAAGTGGCACACTGTCTGGAGAAGTCCATTTCTAAGATTGAGACTGCTATTCTAAGTGCATTGGAGAATACGCCGCCCGAATTGTATGCCGATATCGTGCACAACGGTATCTATCTGGCAGGTGGCGGTGCTTTGCTTCGCGGACTGGATAAGCGTCTGACCGATAAAATCAACATACCGTTCCACATTGCGGAAGATCCTTTGCATGCCGTTGCCAAAGGTACAGGCGTTGCACTGAAGAATGTCGACCGCTTCTCATTCCTGATGAGATAGGTATGCGGAATCTACTGAACTTTCTTATTAAATACAATTACTGGTTCCTCTTTCTTCTGTTAGAGGTTACCAGTTTTGTTTTATTGTTCCGTTTCAACCATTATCAGCAGAGCGTGTATTTTACTTCGGCAAACGGAGTAGCCGGGAAAGTTTATGAGATTTCGGGCGGCATCAGTTCTTACTTCCATTTGAAATCGGTCAATGAGGACTTGCTCGACCGGAATATGTGGCTGGAACAACGGGTAGCTTTTCTGGAAAAAAGCCTGCAGGAGCAGGGCCTGGATTCCGTAAAACTATATAGTATGGCGCGCCTTGCTCCGGATGATTACCGCATATTCAAGGCGAATGTTATAAAGAACAGTCTGAATAAGGCAGATAATTATATAACATTGGACCGTGGCTCGTCAGATGGTATTCGTCCGGAAATGGGGGTAGTGGATGCAAATGGAGTGGTAGGTATCGTATATAAGACTTCTCCCCGCTATTCGCTGGTTATTCCGTTGCTGAACAGCAAGTCGAGTATCAGCTGCAAGATTGTGGGCAGTGAGTACTTCGGCTATTTGAAGTGGGAAGGTGGAGATTCGCGTTTTGCTTATCTGAAGGACTTGCCCCGTCATGCGGAATTTAATCTGGGTGATACGGTGGTGACCAGCGGCTATTCCACAGTATTTCCTGAAGGAGTTATGGTAGGAACGGTCGATGATATGTCCGATTCCCACGACGGACTTTCATATCTGTTGAAGATAAAGTTAGCTACGGATTTCGGTAAGGTGAGCAATGTGCGTGTCATTTCGCGCAGCGGACAGGAAGAACAGAATATGCTGGAAAAAGAAGGAGAAAAATGATAATCAATTATTTGCATAAGATAGGGTGGTTTGTCGGTCTGGTATTATTGCAGGTGCTGATACTGAACAATGTGCATATTGCAGGATATGCCACTCCGTTTTTATATATATATCTGATATTGAAGTTTGAGTCGGATGTACCCCGTAATGCATTGATGCTATGGGCTTTTTTTCTTGGACTGGCGGTTGATATCCTTTCCGATACTCCGGGAATGAATGCGGCGGCTACGGTGCTTTTAGCCTTTTTGCGCCCTACATTCTTACGCTTGTTTGTGCCTCGCGATACGCTGGATACATTGGTTCCGGCAGTCCGTACAATGGGAATCTCTCCTTTTTTGAAATACTTGGTTGCCAGTGTCTTGGTGCATCACGGGATGCTGCTTACTCTTGAATTCTTTTCTTTTGTCCACATAGGTGCGTTATTGCTGAGAATTGTAACAAGCACTTTGCTGACTGTAGCTTGTATAATGGCAGTAGAGGGCATACGGAAGAAGTAAAAAGAGGTTGCAAGTTATGTTACTTGTATTTATAACTCATATGTTGTGATTGAATGAAGGATTATACGCTGGAGAAACGAAAATATGTGATAGGCATGGCGGCTGTCGTCATTGTCCTTATCTACGTGATTCGCCTGTTCGACTTGCAAATTATGACGGATGATTACAAGAAGAATGCGGACAGCAATGCCTTTTTGAATAAGATTCAATATCCTTCGCGTGGAGCTATCTATGACCGTAACGGTAAACTGCTGGTTTTTAACCAGCCGGCATACGATATTACGTTTGTGCCTCGTGAAGTGACGCAGCTCGATACGTTGGATTTATGCCGTGCGTTGAACATCACGTTCGAGCAGTTCCAGAAGCGGATGAAGGATGTAAAGAACCGTTGGATGAATCCCGGTTATTCCAAATATACGCATCAGGTGTTTATGACACAACTCTCGGCAGAAGAGTGCGGTGTGTTTCAGGAGAAACTATTCAAGTTTCCCGGTTTCTACATCCAGCGGCGTACTATCCGGCAATATACTTACGATGCTGCCGGACATGCGTTGGGGGATATAGGTGAAGTGTCAAAGAAAGATATTGAGGCGGATAATTATTATATCCGCGGAGATTATATAGGCAAGCAAGGTATCGAGAAATCTTATGAAAAGTATCTTCGTGGCGAAAAAGGGGTGGAGATTCTGCTTCGTGATGCGCATGGACGTATTCAGGGGCATTATATGGATGGGAAGCTCGACCGTCCCTCTGTGCCCGGTAAGAACCTGACTTTAGGTATCGATATTGAGTTGCAGAGGTTAGGTGAGCGTTTGTTGCAGCATAAAATCGGAGCTATCGTAGCCATTGAACCGGCTACGGGAGAGATACTCTGTATGGTTTCTTCTCCTACTTTCGATCCTCACTTGATGATTGGACGCCAGCGTGGAAAGAATCACCGGATGTTGCAAAGAGACAAGCGGAAACCTCTCCTGAACCGTGCAATCATGGGAGCGTATCCGCCGGGCTCTACTTTCAAGACTGCGCAGGCATTGACATTTTTGCAGGAAGGAATAATCCATGAAGATTATCCTACTTTCCCTTGTGCACACGGTTTCAATTATGGAAGTTTGCATGTAGGCTGTCACGGGCACGGTTCTCCTTTGCCTTTGGTTCCGGCAATAGCCACTTCGTGCAACTCTTATTTTTGTTGGGGGCTGTTCCGTATGTTCAGCGACAAGAAGTACGGTTCTCCGCAAAATGCCATTACCGTATGGAAAGACCATATGGTGTCGCAGGGATTCGGCTATCGCCTTGGTACCGACCTTCCCGGAGAGCAGCGCGGTTTGATTCCTAACGCCAAGTTTTATGATAAAGCATATCGGGGCTCTTGGAACGGACTTACGGTAATCAGTATCGCTATCGGACAGGGAGAAATTCTTGCGACCCCGTTGCAGATAGCCAATTTGGGTGCAACCATTGCCAACCGGGGGCATTTCATTACTCCACATGTTGTAAAGGAGATACAGGATAATGAACTGGATAGTATCTACCGTACCCCCCGTGTCACGTCAATCGACCGGGAATATTACGATGAAGTTGTGGAGGGGATGCGTGCCGCTGTTACAGGTAGTACGGGTAGTGCAACCTGCCGTATGGTCGGCACAATCCTGCCGGGTGTAGAGGCATGCGGCAAAACCGGTACGGCACAAAATCGCGGTAAAGACCATTCGGTGTTCATGGGATTCGCTCCGATGAATGATCCTAAGATTGCTATTGCGGTGTATGTGGAAAATGGCGGTTTTGGTGCAACCTACGGCGTCCCTATCGGTGCGATGATGATGGATCAGTACTTGCATGGCAAGTTATCGCCGGAGAATGAGATACGTGCGGAGGAATTCAGCAACCGCGTAATTCTGTACGGAGACGAAGAAAGGTAATAAACAGTCAAACAGTAGCAGTATAAATGGTAAGAAGAGACAGTATATGGAAATCATTGGATTGGGTGACGATTATAATCTACCTGATGTTGATTGTATTCGGCTGGTTCAGTATTTGCGGAGCAAGTTACGACTATGGTGACCGTGATTTTCTTGATTTCTCTACCCGTGCCGGCAAGCAGTTCATGTGGATTGTCTGCTCATTCGGGTTGGGATTTATTCTGCTGATGCTGGAAGATACGCTTTATGATATGTTCTCTTACATTATATATATAGGACTCATTCTCTTGTTGGTTGTCACCATTTTTATCGCTCCTGATACCAAAGGCTCACGGTCTTGGCTGATTTTGGGGCCTGTCAGTCTGCAACCGGCTGAATTTGCCAAGTTTGCCACGGCATTGGCGTTGGCCAAGTATATGAGCGCCTATTCGTTCACTATAAAAAGCTGGAAGAGCGCGTTGATGCTGGCTTTCCTTATTCTTCTGCCGATGACGCTGATTATTCTTCAGCGGGAAACGGGGTCTGCATTGGTTTATATGGCTTTCTTCCTGATGCTTTATCGTGAAGGTATGCCCGGAGTAGTGCTTTTCTCCGGTATTTGCGCTGTGGTATATTTTGTGGTGGGTATCCGTTTTGATCAAGTCTTTATTGCAGATACTCCAACACCTATCGGAGAGTTTGTGGTGCTGTCGATGATTTTGCTCTTTGCCGGTGGAATGGTATGGGTATATAAGAAGAAATGGGAGCCGGTTCGGAATATCATCGTCGGTTCTTTTATCGTATTGCTTGTCGCTTATCTGGTTTCGGAATATATAACCCCTTTTAATCTGGTATGGGTGCAATGGGGATTGTGTATGGTTGTAACATGTTATTTATTCTTCCTTGCTTTGAGTGAACGCCATTGGAGTTATTTTCTTATTGGTTTGTTTGCCATAGGTTCGATAGGTTTTCTCTACTCCAGCGACTATTTTTTCAATAAAGTATTGGAACCTCACCAGCAGATTCGCATTAAGGTTCTGTTGGGCATGGAAGAGGACTTGGCAGGAGCGGGATATAACGTAAATCAATCGAAGATTGCTATCGGTTCGGGCGGCTTGACCGGGAAAGGCTTTTTGAACGGTACACAGACCAAACTTAAATATGTTCCCGAACAAGACACGGATTTCATATTCTGTACCGTAGGCGAAGAAGAAGGCTTTATCGGTTCGACGGCTGTATTACTCTTGTTCCTGACTTTGATACTTCGTCTGATAGCGTTGGCAGAGCGGCAGCAGTCCGCATTTGGCAGAGTATACGGGTATTCGGTGCTGAGTATTTTCCTGTTTCATCTTTTCATAAACATCGGGATGGTACTCGGATTGACGCCTGTTATCGGTATTCCGTTGCCTTTCTTCAGCTATGGGGGGTCTTCGTTATGGGGCTTTACGATACTGTTGTTTATATTCCTGCGTATTGATGCGGGGAGAAATAGAAGGTTGGTATAATATTATCGTTGTAATTTGATTCCCACATCATTGATGCCGGGCAGGAGGCTGTCGGGTAATGTATAAGCTACTTTGAAAAGGTAGTCACCGGATTTCCCTATCTTGATGTTTCCTGCGGGAAATGCAGACTGATATAAACCGCCCCAGCCATCTCCTTTCCATATGCCTTCTTTATCGGCTAAGACGGCTGTCAGTGTATCTGTCTGTAGCTTTTTCAATTCCGGACTGTCATAGCAGACGGATAAGTTGATGTTTTGGTAAGGGTAAGTGCTGCGGTTTCTAATTTCTACTATCAGTTTGTAGTAAGTTTGCGAATCGGGTACAGCGACATTGAAAAGGAGTGTGTCCTGTCGTTTCCAACCCTCTTGCGGAATGGATTGGAATGCATGATATACAGTCTGTTTATCGCAAGCGCCTAATGCGCTTACGATAAACAGCAGTATGATATATCTCAGAGTCTTTATCTTATTCTTGAGCAGGCTTGTCATTTTGAGCAGGTTTATCTCCCTGAGGTTTGGGCTTGTTGTTGTGAGGACGTTTACGGTTGTTACTATTCCGTTGTGAACGTCTTTCATTTCCTTGCGGCCGTTTTTCGTCTCCCTGCTGTCTGGGTTGCTCTTGTTGTTGCGGAGCGGCAGACTGTTCTCCGCCTTGCGGTCGGTTATTGGGAGTCTTTTTCTTCTTTTTATTCCGGTTGCCGCCGTTATTTCCATTACCGTTTCCATTGTTGCCGTCTCCGCTGTTCTTGTTCTTGCGGTTACGGTCGAAGCGGGTCAGGCTTTCCTGCTCCAGCAGGTCTACCGGTTTCTTGGGTTCGGTGCGATGTGTCTCTTCCAACAGGCTCTCCGGTTTGATGCCCCTTTTATTCAGGCCGATAACTTCAAAGGCGCGTCTTCCGCTGATAGTAACCAGATTGGCAGGGATACTCTTGTCGGTGGAGTAAGTTATCTGGTTGCTGAGAATGTCGGCTTTGAAGAAATAGAATACGCCGTCTTTGGTTTCCAATTCGATTTCTTTGGAAGGCAGGCGTTTTTGTGCTTCTACGTAACAGTCCACTTCGTAGTTGAGGCAGCATTTCAGTTTGGCGCATTGTCCGGCAAGCTTTTGCGGGTTCAGTGAAATATCCTGGTAGCGGGCGGCGCTGGTCGAAACGGAAACAAACGATGTCATCCAGGTAGCGCAACACAACTCACGGCCGCAAGGTCCAATACCACCGATACGGCCGGCTTCCTGACGTGCACCGATCTGCTTCATTTCGATGCGTACATGGAAAGCGTCGGCAAGCACCTTAATCAGTTGGCGGAAGTCTACGCGTTCATCGGCAATGTAGTAGAAGATTGCTTTGTTGCCGTCTCCCTGATATTCCACATCCCCGATTTTCATATTGAGGTTGAGGTCAAGAGCGATCTGGCGGGCACGTATCATCGTGCTGTGTTCACGCGCTTTCGCCTCGTTATACTTGTCCATATCCACCGGTTTGGCTTTGCGGTAGATGCGCTTGATATCCGCTTCCGACTTGATATTTGCCTTACGCATCTGTAGCGGTACAAGTCGCCCGGTAAGGGTTACTACGCCTATATCATGTCCGGGAGTAGCTTCCACGGCTACTATATCGCCTTTTTCCAAAGGAATTTTGTTGCTGTTGCGGAAATAACCCTTGCGGGTATTTTTGAACTGAACTTCCACCATGTCCGATTCCTCTGCATTGCCGGGGATGTCGGCAAGCCAGTCGTAAGTGTTCAGTTGCTTGTCTTGCCTGCCGCAGCTTTTGCAGCAGAGACCGCCGCTTCCGTTATGTAGTTTAAATTCCATCATTCTATCTGTTATTTTGATGATTTACAATGTTATATGTTAGTTGAAAAGGATTCTTCTATTGTTTTAACAGAACAATCATTTTCAGTGAAAAATCAAAGAATACCATACGGGCATTCACATTCTGCTCAATGTGCACTTGCGCTTCGCTGAGTTCATCCATAATACCCATAACATTCCGTTCATTGACAAACGGGGCAAACCGGGTAGCGAAGTTCTGTTCGGGCAGGGTCATGTAGTTCATCTCTTTCCGATGCAGGTTATAGATGAAATTTTCCCGTATCATGCGCTGGCAGTATTCCAGAAAATTCTTTTGGCGTTCGCGCCCCATAGCCGCGAGTTGTTCGCTCCATTGCTTCATTTCCCGTATTTTCCGTTGATAGGAGAGGCGCATCAGGCTGACGAACAGATTGAAAAACATCTCATTCTCTTCATTCAGGTGGATTGTTTCCAACGCTTTGATGAAGTTTCCGTTTGCCAGATGGGCTATGGTCTGGCTGTCCGCCGGTTGCACGCCGTACTTTTGTTGCAGAGCGTTTGCCACGCTTGCCTCATCTATTTTGCGGATGTTGAAACGTTGTGTACGGCTGAGTATGGTAGACAATATCATTTCGGGTGCTTCGGAAACCAACAGGAAGATGGTCTTCTCAGGCGGCTCTTCCAGCAGTTTCAGTAATTTATTGGCGCAGACCTCGTGCAGCTTTTCAGGCAGCCATACAATGGTTACCTTGTATCCGCCTTCGCTGGATTTCAAACTGAGCTTACGGGTGATTTCATCGCTTTCCTTTGCGTAGATAATCGCTTGTCCGTTTTCCGCTCCCATTTCATTCAGCCAATGATTCAGTGAGAAATAGGGGTTGCTTAGTACAAGATGCCGCCAGTCGGCTATGTAGTCATCGCAAACTTCTTTCTTCCCCTTGGCACTTTTCACGATGGGGAATACGAAGTGTACGTCCGGATGCACCAGTTTATTCCACTTCACACACGAAGGACACGTGCCGCAGGCATCGGTCTCCGTGCGGTTCGGGCAGCAGATGTAACGGGCATAAGCCATAGCCAGCGGAAGTTTGCCTACTCCTGCCGGTCCGCAGAACAGTTGTGCGTGAGGAATACGTCCTTCCCGCACCTCTTGTATCAATTGTTGTTTGGCTGTATCCTGGCCTATTACATCTTTAAAAAACACGGTGTCGGTATTTGGTTAATAAATCTGTTTGGCTACTTCTTTGATGCTGTCCACTGCACCTATGGAATAGAAATGGATGCTGGGAATATGGTACTTCATCAGTTCCTTGCATTGCTGCACGCACCATTCGATACCTACCTGTTGCGCTTCTGCATCATTCTTGCATTTCAAGATTTCGTTTGTCAGCTCTTCGGGCAGGTCTACTTTAAATGTTTTGGGTATCATGCTGAGTTGCGAAAGCTTCTTGAACGGCTTGATGCCCGGTATAATGGGGATGGTAACTCCGGCTTTGCGGGCGCGTTCTACGAAATCGAAGTATTTCCGGTTGTCATAGAACAATTGGGTAACGGCATATTCCGCTCCGGTTTCCATTTTCTTTTTCAGCCAATAAATGTCCGTATCGATGTTGGGCGCTTCTTCGTGTTTCTCCGGATAACAGGCCACTCCGTATGAGAAAGGAGTATTGGTGACTTTCATCTCGGAGCCGTCTACAAAGATGCCCTTATTGAATTGGTTAATCTGTTCCTGCAATTCAACGGCATGATGATAACCGTTCTTTTCGGGAGTGAATACCGACTCGTGTTTTGCCTTGTCTCCGCGTAACACCAAAAGGTCTGTGATGTTCAGGAATTGCAGGTCGAGCAATACATATTCGGTATCCTCACGGCTGAAACCGCTGCAAAGAATATGCGGCACCACCGTTATGTTGTATTTATTCTGGATGGCTGCGGCTACGGATACGGTTCCCGGACGGCGACGGAGACGGTTGCGCTGGAACAGCCCGTTGCCGAGGTCCTTGTACACGTACTCGCTGCGGTGTGTGGTGATATTGATGTATTTAGGGTCGAACTCCCGTAATGTATCTATTGTTTCGTACAACTTTTCGATGCCTGTACCTTTCAGAGGGGGCAATATTTCAAAAGAAAAAGCTGTTTTTTCGTTACTGTTTATCAGATCGATTACTCTCATTTCTTTTCCGTTGTCTTTGTCTAATTGGCAAAATCCTGCACAATCCTGCACATTGGGAACAAAAATACGAAAAAGAAATGAGAAATGCTTTTTTGGCAGGCTATTCTTTTATGCAACGGATGGAAAACGCATTATAATAATCTTTGCCTTCCGGTTTGACGGCGTTCTTTAAGGCGATGTCGTTATTGCTGTTCGCAAACATTACGACTTTGTCCAATTGCTTTTGTGTGCCGTCATATAGCCAATAGGCGGTCGATGAGTTTGCATTTACCAAGGCCGTCTTGTTTTCCCTTTCCAACAGCAGCCCTGCGGGTTGAATGCAGAATCCGGTTTCATTGGTTGCGGAATAAACATCCGAGCTCCAGGTATCTGCCTTTTTCAATGCGGAAGCATTCTCTCCTATGTATTCTTTCAGTCTGTTCCAATCGTTTTCTGTTGGCAATCTCCAATCCAACGGAGCCAATTTCCCGGTAAGGACGGCCTCGCCGTTGTAAAAATGGGAGTTGGTGCCCGCCCATTTGAGGTAGCCCTCGCCATCTCCCAAAGCTTTTCTGAGGGGCATACTCTTGCTGTCATTATAATGCGCCGTCTGTAAATCCTCTTTCATCCAATATTGTGCGCCTATTTTCACGATGGGGTAGGTGTGCAATATACCGTTCCGTATATCTCTGATTACGTAGCTGCTGACGTTGATAGCCAGTGCTGGTGCGGCAGGCTTTTCCGTTACTATCTTTCTGTTTTCGTCTATGTAGAATTTTTCGATAGGCCGGGAGTGGCCGCTAATGTAGGTCAGCGAGTTGTCCGCTTCATTCCAACTTACTTTACCGCCATGTGTCGTGGCGGTTTTGTCCGGTAGTTGTAAAACGATTCCATTTGTCAAGTCCGTCTGTTCATTGTCCTGTACGGAATAGGCTACAATCGCTTTAGTAGCAACAGCATCGGCGGGGGCAGTGTAAAGATACTCCCGGCATACTTCTGCCACGGGCTTTCCTTGATGGTATATCCTGTAGATATCAGACATGCTGAATGACAGCGAGGCTGTGTGTACGGCAGTGATTTCGTACCGGTTTTCGCTCTCTCCTTGTTCGCTGAGCTTCCATTCCTTGATGTTGGCGATAACTCCGGTGAGGGTTGCACTTGTGCTTTGCAGTGCGTTGATGCAAATCTCCAGTTCCGTGTCTTCCTCAATGGTGGCCGACGGGAGAGGGCAGGTATAGATTTTTCCGTTCCATTCCAGGGTAAAAGCCTGTCCGCCGTCGGAGTGTGTTTGCGGAATTACAATAAGCTCTTTACCGGACAGCGTATTACCCTCTTTCTTCCATGTGCCGAAAGGAATGATATCCGTTTCGCTCGCATCGTCAACCGAGGAAAGCTTGTCCGATTGCAGGTCATATACGGCTTGTGTCCTGAAGCCGGTAGCTATGATTCTGGGGTTGGCCTTGAGCATCTCGTCCGTATCTTCACCTTCTTGGGGTATAAGAACTAACTTTATTTTGGCAAACCGGTGCTTGTATTCCAGCTTTACGGTTTTCTCGCTGTTGGGTACGTTCCCGATGCGGGCGGTCATGAAGTTGGATAAGCTGTAATTGGCGGTCTTGTTCTGGTCTGCTTGTACTGTGACGTCCAGCAGTGAGCTTCCTTTGGACACGTTTTCTTCCTGATACGGATAGTAGCTGATGAAGTCCAGCGTGGCATCTCCTTCCGGATAATACACTTCTTTCTTGGATATCAGTTTGCTGTTGTCGCTACATTCCAGAAGCAGGTTGTCGATGTATCGCTGCTGGTCCAGGGAATTGCCTGTCAGCATGGCAAAGATACCGCTTCTGTCTCCTATGTCGAAAGTGTTTTTAGTTACTTTGGTAGCGGCTTTACTTGCTTCAAAGGAAAAGGAGATGAGGATACTGCCCTCTTTGATTTCATCATTTAGCCTGTTGATACAAGATGTACCCGATAAGGCAAGGAGCAGGCATAACACATAATTTGCCCTTTTGAAAGCGTTTCTCATGATATTCATGTTATAGTAGTTTTATAAGACGAAAACATCTTCGCCTTTGGTTCGTACTTAAAAACTTACGTGTCGATATATCAGATTGGGCAGAACCGCAAATGTTATGAGAAAGTAGTTTACGCTTTCAGATTTCTATTAGTCAGTTATCACGCTTGATAGCTTGGTGCTTTTTCTTCTCTTTACATATATCTATAGAGTCACGGGGCAAAAGTATATTAATATTTTGTATTGCCTGCTTTAATTCAACAAAAACTTCCGCAATTTATTTATACCGCTCTGATTTTTTATCTAACTTTACACGCTAAAATCGTAAACAGTAATTAGTTAAACCGTAGAACAGAGCTTATGCCTTTAAATTTACCCGATAAACTTCCCGCGATAGAGCTGCTGAAAGAGGAAAACATATTCGTCATTGACAATTCACGAGCCACCCGGCAGGACATCCGTCCGCTGCGGATTGTCATATTGAATCTGATGCCGTTGAAGATTACGACGGAGACCGATTTGGTGCGTCTGCTCTCCAATACTCCGTTGCAGGTAGAGATTTCGTTCATGAAAATCAAGAGCCACACCTCAAAGAACACTCCGATAGAGCATATGAAAGCTTTCTATACGGATTTCGACAAGATGCGTGACGAGAAGTACGACGGTATGATTATTACCGGAGCCCCTGTGGAGCAGATGGACTTTGAGGAAGTGACCTATTGGGACGAGATAACCGAAATATTCGATTGGGCGCGTACGCACGTTACGTCCACGCTTTATATCTGCTGGGCGGCGCAAGCCGGACTCTACCACCATTACGGTGTGCCCAAGTATCCGCTGGACGCGAAAATGTTCGGCATATTCGCACATCGCACCTTGCAGCCTCTGTATCCCATTTTCCGTGGTTTTGACGATGTGTTTTATGTTCCCCACAGCCGCCACACGGAAGTCCGCAAGGAAGATATTCTGAAAGTTCCCGGGCTGACCCTGCTTTCGGAATCGGAAGAGGCAGGGGTATATATGGTAATGGCACGTAACGGGCGTGAGTTTTTCGTAACCGGTCATTCCGAATACTCCCCCCTGACGCTCGATACGGAATACCGCCGCGACCTGGCTAAGGGATTGCCTATTGAGATGCCCCGCAATTACTATGTGGACGACAACCCGGACAAAGGCGTATCGGTACGGTGGCGGGCGCATGCCAACCTGCTGTTCTCCAACTGGCTGAACTACTTTGTATATCAGGAAACCCCGTTCAATATTGAAGAAATTAAATAAGAACTCCGAAAACTCTGTGGGGCTTTGTGCCCCTTTCTGTGGTGAAAGAAATATGATGAAGCAACGAAAAATAGAACTATTGGCCCCCGCCAAGAATCTGGAGTGCGGTATTGAAGCAGTCAATCATGGTGCGGATGCAGTATATATAGGCGCACCGAAGTTCGGCGCACGTGCGGCTGCGGTCAATTCTTTGGAAGATATAGCCGCTTTGGTGGCGTATGCCCATTTGTACAACGTACGCATTTACGTTACGGTCAATACCATTCTGAAAGAAGAGGAGCTTGCCGAAACGGAAAAGATGATTTGGGAACTGTACCGCATCGGTGTAGACGCCCTGATAGTGCAGGATATGGGAATTACCCGTCTGAACCTGCCGCCCATCCCCCTGCACGGCAGTACGCAGATGGACAACCGTACACCGGAGAAAGTACGTTTCCTGGCGGATGCAGGCTTTCGTCAGGTAGTGCTGGCACGCGAGCTGTCATTGCAGGAGATACGCCGAATCCACGAGGCTTGTCCGGAAACGCCTTTGGAAGTGTTTGTGCACGGTGCGCTTTGTGTAAGCTACAGCGGACAGTGCTACGTCAGTCAGGCATGTTTCGGCAGGAGCGCCAATCGGGGAGAGTGTGCCCAGTTCTGCCGCCTGCCGTTCAGCCTGGTAGATGCCGACGGGAAAACAATCGTCCGCGACAAGCACCTGCTCTCTTTGAAAGACCTGAACCAAAGCGAAGTGCTGGAAGACCTGCTGGATGCCGGCGCCTCTTCCCTCAAGATAGAAGGACGGTTGAAGGACGTTTCCTATGTGAAGAACGTTACGGCTGCCTACCGCAGCAAGCTGGATGCCATCTTCGCCCGTCGCAAGGAGTACGTACGTGCTTCTTCGGGTACTTGCCGTTTCGACTTCACGCCCCGGTTGGACAAGAGTTTCAGCCGCGGCTTCACCCATTACTTCCTGCAGGGCCGCGACCGGGAAATCTCCTCTTTCGATACGCCGAAGTCCCTGGGCGAGGAGATGGGTACGATGAAAGAGCAGCGCGGCAACTACCTTACCGTTGCCGGAGTGAAACCTTTCCATAACGGAGACGGTGTCTGCTTTCTCGACGAACAGGGCCGTTTGCAAGGTTTCCGCATCAATCGGGTAGATGGCAACAAGCTGTATCCGGCAGGCGATGTGCCCCGTATCAAACCGCGTACCCGTCTTTTCCGCAATTTCGACCAGGAATTTGAACGCATCCTTGCCCGCAAGTCCGCCGAACGTAAAATCGGCGTTGGATGGGAGCTGGCAGATACCCCTTCGGGCTTTGCCCTGACTGCGGCGGACGAAGACGGCAACCGCATAACCTTGTCTTTTCCCTATCCAAAAGAACTTGCGCGTACTCCGCAATCGGAGAACCTGCGCACCCAACTCGGCAAATTGGGGAATACTCCTTTCGAAGTCATGCCTCTCGGCGGCACGGACAGCCCCTCGGCAACAACAGCTCCCGCCATTGCAATCAACCTGTTGCAGAATTGGTTCATACCCGCCTCGGTGATAGCCGACTGGCGTCGCCAGGCGATAGACAAGCTGACTGCCGCCCGCCGCATTACTTACCGTCGTGAGTTGCACGTGTGGAAACCCACCCGCCACCGTTTCCCGGCAACATCCCTGACCTATCTGGGCAATGTGATGAATACCGCCGCCCGCAGCTTTTATCAGGCTCACGGAGTAGCTTCCGTAGAACCGGCATACGAGAAGCAGGCCGTGCCCGAAGCCGTACTCATGTTCTGCAAACATTGCCTGCGTTACAGCATGGGCTGGTGTCCTACACATCAAAAGGGACATTCCCCGTACCGGGAACCCTACTACCTGGTAGGAACAGATGGCAAACGTTTCCGCCTCACTTTCGACTGCAAGAACTGCCAAATGAAAGTCAGCAGTTAAAAGCCAAGGATGAAGCTTACGTATAAAGCATACGGTATAAAGAATGAAGTATAAGGTATGGGTGAATACGCATAACGGATAGTGAAGATGATTGAGAATGAATGCCCAAAGTATATAATATGAAGAAAGAAGAAACAAACATAAACAGCCGTAAACACAGCGTCACCGTACAACGTGCGTCCCGCTCTTTATACCTTATGCCTCATACCTTATACTTAAATTTCATATTTTATATTTTATACCTTATTCTCGGTTCTTCTTGCCATTATCCCCGTCCGGACCTGGAAGACGGGAAACTGGGGGCAAAGACCCGCGATTCGCTGGCTTATCTGTACGAGCGTCACTATACGTGGAACACGAATCTGGAAGTGCAGGAAGATTCGGTGACGATAGCCTGCCTGCCTGTAAAGGACTGCTATAATACACTGTACAAGGGAGACAGGGTGGTAGTGGCGGAGTTTGCCATACACCCTACGGACAGTGTGGACAGCGTATGGGTCAAACTCGCCCATTCTCAGGAAGTGCAAGGCTGGCTTCGGGAAAAGGACATGATCCGGGCGTTTGTGCCTACGGACAGTATCTCGCAGGCCATTTACCTGTTCAGCGATACGCATGCTTCCTATTTCATTGTTATTTTTGCGCTGTTTGTGGCGGCATGGCTGTTTCGCGCGTTCCGGCGGAAGCAGTTGCAAATGGTCTACTTCAATGATATAGACAGTGTATATCCGTTGTTGCTGTGTCTGTTGCTGGCGTTCAGTGCCACGGTATACGAGTCGATGCAGGTGTTTGTGCCGGAGACGTGGCAGCATTTTTATTTCAACCCCACACTCTCACCGTTTAAAGTGCCATTCGTGCTATCCGTTTTCCTGATGAGCCTTTGGCTGTTTGTCATCGTACTGCTGGCGGTGCTCGACGATTTGTTCCGCCAACTGAGTCCGGAAGCGGCTGTGTTCTATCTGTTGGGGCTGGCTTCCTGTTGCATTTTCTGTTATTTCTTCTTTATACTGACTACCCATATATACATCGGTTATCTGTTTATAGCCGTATTTGTGTGGGTGTTCTTCAGGAAACTGCGTTCGTCACTGGCGGCATCCCGCTATCGCTGCGGCAATTGCGGACAGAAAATAGGGGCGAAAGGGGTTTGCCCGCATTGCGGGGCAATCAACGAATAGGGTATTTGCCGGTACCGGCTGGCGGTACTTTGCATTCCAAAGGGAGGTATCTCGGCTACCGACAGTTGGTACTCCGTGTACCAACGCTTGGTAGTCCGCGTACCATAGTGTGGTACTTCACGTACCAATGCTTGGTAGCTCCCGTACCAACGGTTGGTATTTCGTGTACCAAAGCGGGTATTACTTTGGTACACGAAACCGGTTTATATTAAGAGGCTTACAATTCTGATTTACCTGCTTGTAAAAGTCGGCAAACTCTGTTTGCTAAAATCTGCAACGCAGTTCTATTCCGGCCTGGATGGGACGTCCTTTCTGCATAAATCCGTTGCCCATGCTTTCGAAATAGAAGGCGGCGTAATCCTTGTCCAGTGCATTGCGCACCCAGAAGTCTATCTGTCCGCGACCTTTCTGGAAACTGATGCGTCCGTTCAGTGTGCCGTAGAATGATTGGCTGACGGTGTTCTCTTCCGTCCAGTACACACGTCCCGCACCGGTGTATCCGGCATTCAACTGGATGCGCTCCAGCCAATATCCCGGGTTGATGCGGAAAATGTACTGTCCGCCTACGGTCAGCGTGTGTTTGGGAACGAAAGGCACGTAGTTGCCGTTGTAGCTGATTTCCTGAAGCTGTCCGTTGACGCGGGCATTGGTTACGTAGTCTTTAAAGGTGGCATACGTATAGCCGTAGCTGGTGTTCAGCGTGAAGTCGGCAGTAATGGCGGCAGCCAGGGACAGTTCGGTGCCAAGGCTGCGGCTTTTGCCTGCATTCACCGTTTCGCGTCCCAAGCCGCTTGCTCCTGCAAAGCGCGAGATTTGCTGGTCGCGCGTCTCCAGCCAGAAGAGTGCGGCATCGGTACGCAGACGGTTATTGAAAAGATTCAGGTGAGTTCCGATTTCGTAGTTCCAGGTTTGCTCCGGTTTGTATTCGGTGGCGGAGCGGGCGTCGGGATTCTCGCCTGCATCGGGGAACATTTCGCTGATAAGGTCTTTGTAGGATGCACTGGGAGAACTCTCTACGGCTTTCAGAATCTCCTCTTTTGTCTGCCGCATCATGTCGTTTTTCAGGCTGGACTGCAACAGGTCGGAGAACATCTGGATGTTGTATCCGCCCGAACGGTAGCCCTTGCTCACGGTTGCATAGACGTTGCCCCGATTGTTCTTGAAGTCGTATTGAAGGGCAAACTTCGGCAGCAGTTGCAGGTAATCCTTGTCGATGGAACCGTGGTAGCGCGACTGTACGGTGAGCGCCGTTTCGGGCATCATCGGTATTTCTTTGATAACCTGCCCGCCCCGTACCATTTCTCCTTTGATACCTACCGTATAGTCCATTGCAGTGCCGGAGTCGTAGGTCATCTTCATCTTCTCATAATCCAGGCGCAGACCGGCGGTGAAAGATAATCCCGTAAGACCGAACAGGTCCCGGAAAGTAGACTGGTGGAACAACGCTCCGTTGAGAAGCGGTGTGTCGAAATTACCGTTGATGAGCAGATTGTTGTTGCCGGGCCGCAAGGACGGCAGGATATTGATTCCCATACCGGGCATGGGCAGGGGAACTTCTATTTTGGACGGGATTACACTGCCCAGCATCTGTCCCAGCATTCCCATGCCGTCTTCCCTGAAGGTCACCGGAGCGTCGGTTTTCAGCCACTGGTAGAAGCCAAAGACGCCCGTAGCCCATTGCCAGCGGCTGCTGCCTTTGCTTTTCATCACAATCTCTTCGCTCAGGGTATGGATGCGTTGCTTCTGTTCCAGCGTATAGATGTCTTTCGCCGTAAAATCCTGGTCGATGAACATGCGGTCTTTCAGGAACTGATAGCCCGTTACGGCGCTCAGGGTGAAGCGCTGCGCCTGATATTCGAGGTTCAGCCCTGTATTCAGCAGGTTACGGTAGTAGCTGCTTTCGCGGTTGTTGGAGATTGTGCCGATGTATGATTTCATCTCTTCGCTTTGGGCGGCGGGGTTGACGCTGCCGGTATAATAGTACGGATAGCCGCCCTGGTCGCTGTATTCGTAGCTCACGTTCAGGTCTGCTTTCCAGTTCTCGGAAGGCAGGTAGATGCCGCGGAAGCGTCCGCCGGCCGATTGGCTCTTGTCTGTTTTCTTATTCTCCAGCGCTGCGTTGCGGAAGAAGCCGCCTTCGTAGTCATAGAAGCCGCCGGTGGAGAAAGCGAAACGCTCGGACACTCGGTGGTAATGCGTCAGCGAAGTGTTGTAGGCATTGTGCGTGCCTGCGCCGATGCGCAAGTCCGTGCCCTGATAGGAGAAAGGCGATTTGGTGTGAATCTTAATCAGTCCGCCCATCGCATTGCGTCCGTACAGCGTTCCTTGCGGGCCGCGCAGTACGTCGATGCGTTCGATGTCGGAGTAGTCGAAGTCGAAAGCGGACTTGTCGATGTAGGGGATATTGTCCACATACAGTCCCACGGACGGCGTGTTGATGCGCGAACCGATACCGCGGATATAGACGGCGGAAGTAAGGCGCGAACCGTAGTCGGGGATGTACATGTTGGGAACGAGTCCGGTCAGGTTCTTGATGGAGTTCACCTGTGCCGCCTGCATGTCCTGCTGCGAAAGCAGGGTGACGGCTGTGGGCTGTTCGCGCAGCTTGCGGTTTTCTTTGGGGGCTGCGATGACGAGGACTTCTTCCACGTCTACTACTTTCAAGGTGTCCAAATCTGCTGCCGACACATTACCGGCAGTGAGGAACGTCAGAATCAGGGGAATAATCTTATATTGTTTCATAACTGGTTTTGTTTCGCTTGCAAAGTAACGCGAAATCTCTAGCCCGTGCAATCCTAATTTATGAGGATTATGATGCCGGGAGATGCGGGGCGGCAGGGGGATTGCCATCCGGTTTATATCCTGTCGGCATCGATGTAGCCGTGCATCACGGCATAGATTGTCAGTCCCGATACGGACTTGATACCCAGTTTCTCCACAATGTTCTTGCGGTGGGTGATGACGGTGGTGAGGCTGATGTTCAGTTTGTCGGCAATTTCCTTGTTGATAAGCCCTTTGGTGATGAGCACCAGCACTTCTATCTCGCGGGCGGAAAGCTCGTGGGCATCGGCGTTACCGGCGGCATGAGGCGGCATGGCGGAGCGGAGACCGTCCGGTTGCTTGTCGGGGTGTCCATGCTGGTGTCCGTACCGATGGAGTTGCAGAATGTCTTTTACGAGACCTTTCTCGTCCTGATAGATGTTCAGGGTCGGCACGCCCGATAGCTGAGGCTGGTTGTCGCCGCCTGCCAGTACGATGGTCTTGGGCTTTCGGGGCAGGAAGAATGAGGTATGCTCGAAATATATTTGGGAAGAGATGAAATAATGGGCATACATGTCGGGCGTATCATCCATGAGTTCGGCGAAGGAGCGGAACACACGGATAGTAGCCATCGGGATAATCTCTTCCAGAAGGTTCTGCAATCCCAAAGAGGTCAATGTGTTGGGAGCGACGATTGCTATTTCGGGAGCTGTCATAACGGTATAGGTTTGCCCGCAAAAGTACGGATTATTTTTGTATCATCCTTGTAATGCGGGGAAATGAATTTCACCTGCATGCGGAACTCTGCTGTTCTCATTGCAGCAAAAGCCGGCCTGCGGCTTCCGCACACCGTTCTCCGTCGATACCTGCCGACACGATGCCGCCTGCATATCCGGCTCCCTCTCCGCAGGGAAACAGCCCTTTCAAACGGATATGCTGCAAGGTGTCTTTGTCTCTGACAATGCGCACCGGAGCCGATGTACGGGTTTCAACGCCAATCATGGCAGCTTCGTTGGTGAGGAAACCGTGGCTGTATTTCCCGAATTGCTGGAAACCTTTGCTCAGCCGGTCGGCAATGAACGGCGGCATCCAGAAGTGCAGAGGCGACGATACCAGTCCGGGGGCGTATGAACTTTCCGGCAGGTCGTAGCTGAGCTTTTTCCTGGTAAAGTCCGCCATGCGTTGCGCGGGGGCTGTTTGCTTCATGTTGCCCTGTTGCCAGCAGAGGCGTTCCAGAGCTTCCTGAAAATACATCATGTTGAGTTGGGAGTTGAAAGCCGGCTCTTCATTCATCATTCTTAACTCCTTATTCTCCAAATCTTCCGGACGCAGCTCCACTACCATTCCCGAATTGCTCCACCGGGACCCCCGGTTGCTGGGGCTCATTCCGTTGACTACGATTTGCTGGGGACCGCTGGCTGCCGGAACTACAAAGCCGCCGGGACACATGCAGAAGCTGTACACGCCTCTTCCGTCCACTTGGGTAACGAAGCTGTACTCGGCGGCGGGCAGGTATTTGCCGCGTCCGTTGCGGTTGTGGTATTGTATCCGGTCTATCAGGGAAGCGGGATGTTCCAGACGTACTCCTACGGCGATGCCTTTGGCTTCTATTTCCACTCCGTTGGCTGCCAGCCAGCGGTATACATCGCGTGCGGAGTGTCCGGTAGCAAGTATTACAGGACCGAGGAATGTCCGGCCGGTATCGGTTTCGATGCCTTTCACTTCATCGTTTTCAATAATAAGAGCATCCATCCGTGTCTCAAAGTGCACTTCACCGCCGCAACCGATAATGGTGTTCCGCATGTTTTCTATGACCCGCGGCAGTTTGTCCGTGCCGATATGGGGATGGGCGTCTACGAGTATGGAAGATGAAGCGCCGTGCTGGCAGAATACGTTCAGGATTTTATCTACGTTTCCCCGTTTTTTACTGCGGGTATAGAGCTTGCCGTCCGAATAGGCGCCTGCACCGCCTTCTCCGAAACTGTAATTGGATTCCGGGTTGATGGTCTGTTCCCTTCCTATCAGGGCAAGGTCTTTCTTGCGGTCGCGTACATTCTTTCCGCGCTCCACGATGACGGGGCGCAAGCCCAGCTCTATCAGACGCAAGGCGGCAAACAGTCCGCCGGGACCGGCTCCCACAACGATAACTTGCGGCTTGTCCGACACATCGTTATAGACGGTTTCCTGATACTCCTTCTCTTTCGGCAACTCGTTGAGATAAGCACGCACGGTCAGGTTTACGAAGATGGTTCGCTGGCGTGCATCAATGCTGCGTTTCAGAATGCGCGTAGCCGTAATGTCGCGTGCGCTCACTCCTTTCTCTTGTATGAGGTATTCTTTTATGCGTTGTTCGTTGGCTGCAACCTCAGGCAACACGCGCAATTGGTATTCTTGTATCATTGGGTTTCTTTCTATATCTATATATAATGTGTATCAATCCGTATCTCCTGCGGCGGACTCATCCTATGGAGGACTTAGCCGAACAATGCCCGGAAGGCTTCTTCCACCTTTCTTACCGGTATCAGCTCAATCTTCAATTTGGACGTGTTCAGTCCCTGCAGATTATATTTGGGTAATATAAACCGTTTGAAACCGAGTTTCTCCGCTTCGCCGATGCGTTGCTCAATCCGGTTTACGGGGCGGATCTCGCCGGACAGGCCTATTTCTCCCGCCATGCAGATTTCGGGTTCTATGGCGGTATCCATGTTGCTGGACAGAATGGCGCTGATAACTGCCAGGTCGATGGCGGGGTCGTTCACTTTCAGTCCGCCGGCAATGTTGAGAAAGACGTCCTTTTGGGCAAGCTTGAAGCCGACCCGCTTTTCCAGTACTGCCAGCAGCATGTTCATTCTCCGTATGTCGAAGCCGGTGGCGGAACGTTGCGGGTTGCCGTAAACGGCACTGCTCACCAATGCCTGTGTTTCTATCAGGAACGGTCGTATGCCTTCTATGGCCGAAGCGATGGCTATGCCGCTCATTCCTTCATGGTCTTGGCTGAGGAGCAGTTCCGAAGGATTGCTTACCTGCCGCAGTCCGTCCTGTCTCATCTCATAGATGCCCAACTCGGCAGTGCTGCCGAAACGGTTTTTGATGCTGCGCAGGATGCGGTACATATAATGTTGGTCGCCTTCAAATTGGAGCACGGTGTCCACAATGTGCTCCAGTACCTTAGGCCCGGCAATGCTTCCTTCCTTGTTGATATGGCCGATGAGGATGACCGCCGTATGCGTTTCTTTGGCGAAGCGCAGGATAGAGGCGGAGCATTCTCTCACCTGGGCTATGCTGCCGGGAGAGGATTCGAGCGTCTCTGTGGAGATGGTCTGTATGGAGTCTATTATGACTAAATCGGGGCGTGTATTCTTTATGTGGACGTAAATCTGTTCCAACGAGGTTTCGCAGACAATCAGGCAGTCGGCGGATGTGCCTGACAGACGGTCGGCACGCAGCTTCAGCTGCCGGGCGCTTTCTTCGCCGGATATGTAGAGGATACGTTTCTCCGGTATGCGGAGGATGGTCTGCAGCACCAGGGTGGATTTTCCGATACCCGGTTCGCCGCCTATCAGCACCAGCGAGCCTTGTACCAGACCGCCGCCCAATACCCGGTTCAGCTCCGCATCGTGCAGGTCGATACGGGGTTCGTCATCGGCAGCGATTTCATCCAGTGTCACGGGCTTTGCTTTGGCGGTTTCCATGCCCGATACCGGACGTTTGTTTACGGTTTCCTTGCGTACAATCTCTTCTACATAGGTGTTCCACGCTCCGCACGACGGACATTTGCCTACCCATTTAGGCGATTCCTGCCCGCAATTGCTGCATACATATACCGTTTTCTCTTTTGCCATAAAAGAACTTCCTTTAGAATAATTGCCCAAAGGTACGATTTTTCGTTTCAGGGCTGGCGGTGTGTCACAGAGTTTTTTCTATATTTGTTCTCAAAAACATAAAACGGGGATTATACTATGATAGAAGATATTCTTGAATACAATAAGCGGTTTGTAGAGAATAAGGGATATGAGAAGTATATCACCAATAAATATCCCGATAAGAAAATCGCCATCCTTTCCTGTATGGACACCCGTCTGACCGAATTGCTGCCGGCAGCTCTGGGCATAAAGAACGGTGATGTAAAGATGATAAAGAATGCGGGCGGAATCATTTCGCATCCTTTCGGCAGCGTTATACGCAGCCTTATGGTGGCTATCTACGAGTTGGGGGTGGAAGAGGTCATGGTCATTGCACATTCCGATTGCGGTGCGTGCCACATGAGCAGCGCCCAGATGATAGAGCACATGAAGGCGCGCGGCATCAAACAGGAAACGATAGATATGATACGTTTCTGCGGAGTGGATTTCGATTCGTGGCTTTATGGCTTCGGAGATACGGAGAAGTCCGTAAGAGAAACGGTGAAAGCCATTCTTGACCATCCGCTGATACCGGAGGATGTCCATGTTTCCGGGTTTATCATCGATTCGATTACCGGGGCCTTGACTCCCGTAGTGGCGTAAGCACCTCTCTTCCTATATCGTTATCTCACCTGCAAGAGGGCGGCTCATCAGGTCGCGTACTTTTGCGGGGGGATAGTTGTGACCTAACAGGAACATCAGTTTGGTTACAGCGGACTCTGTTGTGCTGTCGTATCCGCACACCACGCCTGCCTGCATCAGGCGGTATCCCGTTTCATAACGCTCCATTTCTACCGTACCGGCGCTGCATTGGGTAACGTTTACAATGATAATACCTTGTTCGCAGGCATTGTGCAGATGATGGAGAAACCACTCTTTCAGCGGAGCATTGCCCGAACCGTAAGTTTCCAGCACCACAGCTTTCAGTCCCTTTATGGCGAGAATGGCATCCACCACGTTTTCCTGAATGCCGGGGAAGAGCTTCAATATGGCTATATTGGTATCGAGCAGGTAGTGTGGCTGCAACTCTCTTTGTACGTTCTCCGTATGAATCTGCACATTATTATATTTAATATGTATGCCGGCAGAAGCAAGTACAGGGTAATTGTACGAGCGGAAAGCATTGAAGTTCTCCGCATTTATTTTGGTGGTACGGTTGCCGCGTGTCAAGTGATTCTCAAAGAAGATACATACTTCCGGCACGATAGGCCGGCCGTTGGGATGCCGGGCAGTGGCAATTTCGATACTTGTCAGCAGATTTTCTTTACCGTCGGTACGGAGCACGCCGATAGGAAGCTGCGAACCCGTGAGGATGACGGGCTTGTTGAGGCCCTCGAGCATAAAACTGAGAGCGGATGCGGTGTAGGCCATGGTATCCGTGCCGTGAAGGATGACAAAGCCCGTATATTGATTGTAGTTGTCGCTGATAATGCGTACGAGTTTGCGCCAGGCATCCGGATCCATATCCGAAGAATCCATAGGCGGATCGAACTGATAGGTATCAATGCGGAACGTAAAATTCTGAAGCTCGGGTACATGCTTCTGTAAATGTTCGAAGTTGAAGCTCTCCAAAGCTCCGGTTTCCGCATTTTCTATCATGCCGATAGTGCCACCGGTGTAAATTAACAAAACGGAAGTATTATTTGGGGACATACGCTCAATTCTTACATAATTACCATGCAAAGATAGTAATATATCTCTAAAATAATAGCAAAGTGTTATAAAACTATGCCAGTATTTATATCTCTTTGTTTGGAAAAGCGTGAATATGTTAGCCGTAATATGTACATATTTCTTCCCTTTATAGAATGAATCTGTATTTTTATCGCAAAAAAGTCATAAAATGTAATAGTTTGAATGTTTTTATTGTTACTTTTGCAACACTTATCATAAGCGATAGCAGTAAGAGAGAATGAACAAGTACTATCAACATACAGTCACATCCATGTGTACCATGACCCTTAGGGGTTAGGGATAGTATTTTGTGTTTCTACGTGTTACACCAATTTTTCAGCAGTTTTTCTTATTTAGTTAAAGTCTATACGGGCCATAGCAGCTTGTTTTGACAATTGTATCAACCGTTTCAATCCGATAAAAAAATATGAAAGTAATAAAATTCGGCGGAACATCCGTAGGTTCTGCGAACAGTATTTTAAGCGTTAAGAGAATTGTAGAGGCTATAAACGAACCTTTAATAGTGGTAGTGTCTGCCTTGGGCGGCATTACGGACAAGCTGATCAATACTTCGAAAATGGCGGCTGCCGGTGATTCCTCTTATGAAAACGAGTTTCGTGAGATTGTTTATCGTCATGTGGAAATGATAAAGGAAGTAATTCCGGCAGGTGAGGCGCAAGTATCACTGCAACGCCGGGTGGGGGAGTTGCTTAATGAGCTGAAAGATATCTTCCAGGGGATTTACCTGATAAAGGACCTCTCGCCGAAAACATCCGATACGATTGTGAGTTACGGCGAACGCCTTTCATCCATTATTGCAGCGCAACTGACGGGTGCGGAATGGTTTGATTCGCGCCGGTTCATCAAAACGGAGAAGAAACATTCCAAGCATGTATTGGATACGGAGCTTACTACTTCCCTGGTGCGCGAGACATTCAAGGATATGCCCCGACGGGTGCTGGTTCCGGGATTTATCTCTACGGATAAGATTACGGGCGAGGTGACCAATCTCGGTCGCGGAGGTTCCGACTATACGGCTGCCATCATAGCTGCGGCGCTGGATGCCGATGCACTGGAAATCTGGACGGATGTGGACGGTTTCATGACCGCCGATCCGCGTGTGATTTCCACGGCTTATACCATTAATGAACTGAGCTATGTAGAAGCTACCGAACTTTGCAACTTCGGCGCTAAGGTAGTGTATCCGCCTACCATTTATCCGGTTTGCCACAAGAACATACCTATTATAATAAAGAACACGTTCAATCCCGACGGAGCGGGAACGGTTATCAAGCAGGATGTTTCCAATCCGCAAAGTAAAGCCATTAAAGGTATTTCGTCTATCAACGATACAAGTCTGATAACGGTGCAGGGACTCGGTATGGTAGGTGTGATTGGTGTGAACTACCGTATCTTTAAGGCTTTGGCAAAGAACGGTATCAGCGTGTTCCTCGTATCGCAGGCATCTTCGGAGAATTCTACTTCCATCGGTGTGCGTAATGCGGATGCCGACCTGGCTTGTGAAGTTCTGAACGAAGAGTTTGTCAAAGAGATTGAAATGGGAGAGATTTCACCCATACAGGCTGAGAAGGATTTGGCTACGGTAGCCATTGTAGGTGAGAATATGAAGCATACGCCGGGTATTGCCGGTAAGCTGTTCGGTACGCTGGGACGTAACGGTATCAATGTGATAGCTTGTGCACAGGGCGCTTCGGAAACGAATATTTCGTTTGTGGTAGACAGCAAGTCGCTGCGCAAGTCTTTGAACGTGATCCATGACTCTTTCTTCCTGTCGGAATATCAGGTATTGAATCTCTTTATCTGCGGAGTTGGTACGGTAGGCGGCAGTTTGATAGAACAGATTCACAGCCAGCGTCAGAAATTGATGCAGGAGAACGGCTTACAACTGAATGTGGTAGGTATTGCCGATGCTTCCAAAGCAATCTTCAGCCGCGAGGGATTTGACTTGGGACGCTTTCGCGAAGAATTGGCGGAGAAAGGTAAGGAAAGCTCTCTGGATACGCTTCGTAACGAGATTATCGGCATGAATATCTTTAACTCCGTATTCGTGGACTGTACGGCAAGCGCAGGAGTGGCTTCCTTGTATAAAGACCTTTTGATGCACAACGTTTCGGTTGTAGCCGCCAATAAGATTGCAGCTTCTTCGGAGTATGAAAACTACCGGGAACTGAAGCAGATAGCCCGCCAGCGCGGCGTGAAATATCTGTTTGAGACGAACGTAGGTGCGGGGTTGCCTATTATCAATACCATTAACGACCTTATTCATAGCGGTGACAAGATACTGAAGATTGAAGCCGTGCTGAGCGGTACGCTGAATTATATATTCAACAAGATAAGCGCGGATATTCCTTTCAGCAAAACCATCAAAATGGCTCAGGAGGAACGTTATTCCGAACCCGATCCGCGTATCGACCTCAGCGGCAAGGACGTAATCCGCAAACTGGTAATCCTTGCACGTGAAGCCGGTTATCGCATTGAGCAAAGTGATGTGGAAAAGAATCTCTTTGTACCCGATGATTTCTTCGAAGGTTCTTTGGACGACTTCTGGAAGAAAGTGCCGAACCTCGACGCCGGCTTTGAAGCACGCCGCAAGGTGTTGGAAGCGGAAAACAAGCATTGGCGTTTCGTTGCCAGACTGGAGAACGGCAAGGCCTCCGTAGGACTGCAGGAAGTGGGTGTCAATCACCCGTTCTATGGGCTGGAAGGCAGCAATAATATTATCTTGCTGACAACAGAGCGTTATAAGGAATATCCGATGATGATACAAGGCTATGGTGCCGGTGCCGGTGTAACGGCTGCGGGAGTATTTGCGGACATAATGAGTATTGCGAATGTTTAATTAAGTACGAACTTCGTACTTGGATTTCAAGATTCATGGGTATGAAACACATTATTATATTAGGTGACGGTATGGCCGACTGGCCTGTAAAGTCTTTGGAAAGCAGGACTTTGTTGCAAGCAGCTAAAACGCCCTATATGGATAAGCTTGCCCGGATGGGGCGTGTAGGCAGGTTAAAAACTGTTGCCGACGGATTTCATCCCGGCAGTGAGGTTGCCAATATGTCCGTTTTGGGCTATGACCTGCCGAAAGTATATGAGGGACGCGGCCCGTTGGAAGCGGCAAGTATCGGTGTAGACCTGAAGCCGGGTGAAATGGCGATGCGCTGTAATATTATCTGCATTGAAGGAGATGCTATCAAGAACCATTCGGCGGGACATATTACGGCCGAAGAAGCCGATGTGCTGGTGAAATATCTGCAGGAACATTTGGGTAATGAGCGCGTGCGTTTCCATACGGGTGTGCAATACCGGCATTTGTTGGTAATAAAAGGTGGAGACAAGCGTATAGACTGTACTCCCCCGCATGATGTCCCTCTGAAACCTTATCGGCCGTTGCTGGTAAAGCCTATGGCAGGTACAGAAAGTATCACCGTTCCCGAAGGAAAAGCCGATTTGACTCCGCAACAAACCGCCGATCTGATTAACGATTTAATCATGCGTTCGCAAGAATTGCTGAAAGAACACCCCGTCAATAGGAAGCGTGCAACCGAAGGCAAAGACCCGGCTAACAGTATTTGGCCGTGGAGCCCGGGTTATCGTCCGCAGATGGAAACACTTTCGGATAAGTTTCCTCAAGTGAGGAAAGGCGCTGTAATCTCTGCCGTAGATTTGATTAACGGTATCGGCTATTATGCCGGACTGCGCCGCCTGACGGTGGAAGGAGCGACCGGACTGTACGATACCAATTACGAGAATAAAGTGGCTGCCGCTCTTGACGCACTGAAAACGGATGATTTCGTTTACCTGCATATCGAGGCCAGCGATGAGGCGGGACATGAAGGAGACATTCCTTTGAAGATGCTGACCATTGAAAATCTGGATAGCCGCGCCGTAGGTCCTATTTATGAAGCGGTGAAAGATTGGGAAGAACCTGTCGCCATTGCCGTTTTGCCCGATCATCCTACTCCCTGCGAGCTGCGTACACATACCAACGAACCGGTACCTTTCTTTATTTGGTATCCGGGTATTGAGCCGGACGAGGTGCAGACTTTTGATGAAGTGGCGGCTTGCAGCGGCAGCTACGGTCTGATGAAAGAAGATGAGTTCATAAACGAATTCATGAAGGGATAATGAGATGACATGCCCAAATGTGCTGATTGTCATTCGGTACAGCGTCATAGCCTTTAATTATTAATTCTTTAATATTTAATTTAATATGCAATATTATAGTACCAACAAACAAGCTCCCGATGTTACCCTCGAAGAGGCGGTAGTGAAAGGGCTTGCTGCAGACAAAGGACTTTTCATGCCCTTTACCATTAAACCGTTGCCGCAGGAATTCTACGACAGCATTGATACGCTTGGCTTTCAGGAGATAGCTTATCGGGTGGCGGATGCTTTCTTTGGAGAAGATGTTCCCGCAGATACATTGAAGCAGATTGTGTACGATACATTGAGCTTCGATGTCCCTTTGGTGAAAGTGACGGAAAATATCTATTCCCTCGAATTGTTCCATGGCCCTACACTTGCCTTTAAGGATGTGGGCGGCCGTTTTATGGCGCGCCTGTTGGGCTATTTTATTAGAAAAGAGGGTAAGAAGCAGGTTAATGTATTGGTTGCTACCTCGGGTGATACGGGCAGTGCCGTTGCCAATGGTTTCCTCGGCGTAGAAGGTATTCATGTTTATGTGCTCTATCCGAAGGGCAAGGTCAGTGAAATTCAGGAAAAGCAATTCACTACGTTGGGACAGAATATCACGACTCTTGAAGTGGATGGCACGTTCGACGATTGTCAGGCATTGGTGAAAGCGGCTTTCATGGACAAGGAGCTTAACAGCCGTTTGCAACTTACCAGCGCCAATTCCATTAATGTGGCACGTTTCCTGCCGCAGGCTTTCTACTATTTTTATGCTTATGCGCAGTTGAAGCGGGCGGGTAAGGCTGCCAATGCCGTAATCTGTGTGCCAAGCGGCAATTTCGGTAATATAACGGCCGGTTTGTTCGGTAAACGCATGGGACTGCCGATAAAGCGTTTCATAGCATCCAACAACCGTAACGACATATTCTATCAATATTTGCAGACGGGTGTTTATGCGCCGCGACCCAGCGTCGCTACGATAGCCAATGCCATGGATGTGGGCGATCCGAGTAACTTTGCCCGTGTGCTCGACCTCTATGGCGGTAGCCATGCAGCTATCTCTGCCGAGATAAGCGGTGCTGCTTATACGGACGAACAGATAGCCGAAACCGTGAAGAACGTTTGGACAGATGAGCATTACCTGCTCGACCCTCATGGCGCATGCGGTTTCCGTGCATTGCAAGAGGGCTTGCAGCCGGGTGAGACGGGCGTCTTTCTGGAAACGGCTCATCCTGCCAAGTTCAAAGATACGGTAGAGAATATTATCGGTGAAGCGATACAGATACCGGAGAAGTTGCAAGCCTTTATGCGTGGCGAAAAGAAGAGTCTGCCTATGTCGAAAGATTTTGCAGACTTCAAGCGCTATTTAATGAATATCTGATTACCGGTTGTTTCTGATAGGATGAGGTGTCAAAACTAAAAAAATATCAAAGGAGTTTTGACGCCTCTTCTTGTTTCCCTATGGGAATGCTTTTTATCTTTCCGACTTTATGGCTATTATCCCAAAGCACGAGTATTTCTATTTTCAGAAGGCTGTGACGGTAGAATAGCGTATAGTCGGGACAAGGAGTGATATATCGTATGTTATCCACTTCCGTGGCTTGTCCGATGAAAGGATTTAGAGTAATGCGATGAAGTGCATTCTGGAAGAGTGAGTATATAATCTTTCCCTGTTCTTTGTTTCCAAACCTCTGCACTGAGGATAACAGCAGGCTCCTCAGTTCCCCCTTGGCAAGTGGCGACCAATTTATTTGTTTAACCATGACTTTACTTCCTTATTGATTGTAACATCTTCTTGTCCTTCTCCGTTTTCCAGTTGCCGGCAAGCGGTTTGGATATCCTGGCGTAGGCGGGTGGAGAATACGAGCACTTGTTTGGTGGGGTTTGATGCCTGTTTGGGTTCTGTTTCTTTCATTTTTAGTCTCCTGTTTCCCTTAAAACATTGCAAAGTTGCGAATTGTTTAGGATAACGCTCCGTATGTTTCCGAACATTTCCCGGTGCTATGCGTTCTCACTACCTCGAACTCAATGTAGATAGTCTCATGAAAGATAAAAAGCTGGAAGCCAATCTCAGTATGGTTGCGTCCCGTGTCATGGCGGGTCTGAACATGAACGGATTGAAGTATTTATTGCCTTTGTGGTTGGGAGCTTTAACGGGTGTTACCATACGGTGTGTGTTTGCGGCAGTGGCTTTTTGGTTGACGGGTTGTTTTATAAAAGAAGCGGCGGTTACCAGGAAGCAACGTATCATGCTGTTTTGCCTCGGGGCGTTCGGGCTTTACGGATTTATGTTCTGCTATCTGCTGGGCATCAGCAAGACCACTCCGGTTTCGAGCGCCATATTCAATTCGATGCAGCCTATATGGGTATTTCTCATTTCCGTTTTCTTTCTGCACGAGAAAGCTACGGTAATGAAGATTATCGGTATAGCTTTGGGATTTGGAGGTGCGATGTTGTGTATCTTGACGCAGGGCAGCGATGATTTGGCACACGATGCCTTTACCGGCAATTTGCTTTGTATGATCAGTTCGTTTGTATTTGCCGTTTATCTGATTGTAAGCAAGAAACTGCTGGAGAAGGTAGGAGTAGTGACAATGATGAAATATATATTTGGCGGAGCTGCTGTTTCCGGCATAATCGTTTCGTCCGTTGTAGGGTGGGATGCACCGATGTTTGCAGAAGCCTGGAAGGGCGAGTGGCATTGGACGGCGTGGGCTGTACTTGCATTTATCCTTATTTTCCCTACTTATCTCAGTTACTTCCTGGTTCCTGTCGGGTTGAAGTACCTGAAGACTACCGTTGTCGCTATTTACAGCTATCTGATATTGGTAGTGACCACGGTTGTCTCGCTTTCTTTGGGGCAGGACCGGTTCAGTTGGACACAGGCCGTTGCCATTGCTATGATTTGTATCAGTGTGTACTTTGTGGAAGTGGCTGAGGGAAATTCAAAAAAACCAGATACTCCCCTTCCGCCTCAATCGTAAACTCTGTTCCGATGCATTCGTTGAGAGTGCCCTGCCACCAGTTGGTGAAGTCGCTGAGAGGGTATACCAAGCCGAGTCCATGCAATTTACGGGCATTGAAGTTGATGATGGATACTTGCTGTCCCGGTTGGCAGGTAAAAGTACATGTGTTCCGGCAAGGGATGAAGATACCGTGATCTGTATAAGTCCGCACATCGGCTCCTGCACGCATATAGTCCATAAGCAGGCTGATGTTTCCCAACGTATGGTCTTCGCGTTTGCCGGTGGCGCCTACGATAGCTATCCGGCGTTTGCCTTGCGATAACAGGTAGTTGACGGCTTTGGTCTGGTCGTTCGTTTCTTGTTCGGCAATGCGGTGAAGCAGATGCCCGTACTTCTTACGGTTCTCCTCACTGATGGAGTCGCCGTCACCTATAATAAGATTGGGGGTATGTCCGTTCCGGATGTATTCGTCCGCGCCGCCATCGCAACAGACTACGTAAGGCGCATCTGCCAATATCTGCAAAGGCAGGGGAGCGGTAGGATATTCCCCGTTTGCTAAAACCACAGCTTCCACTTTCATAGTTGATACTTGCTAAATCGGAATTTATAAATCATAAATCAGCCTCTTTTTTCATCAGCTTCTTCCATTTGAAATAGCCAAAGATAGCGATTATTGTGTAAAGGCCGTACAATGCAGCGGTAAAATCGAGTCCTTTATAGATGTACAATCCTGTACTCACAGCATCTACGCCAATCCAAGCCCACCATTGTTCCACATATTTACGTGCCAGCATCCACATGCCGACAATGCTGAGCGCGGTAGTGAAGGAGTCCAGCCAGGAGACATTGCTGTCTGTAAAGTTGATAAGCACCCAGGCAATGCCGGCAAGCGTAACGGCAAATACCGCAATAAGTGGCAACAGATACCTTGACGGCATGCAGGTTATGGGAAGCTCCTGTTGTTGGTTTTCCATATCCGGGATTTTCCTTTTCAGGATTGTCCGGCGTAAGAATGCTCCGTATTTCCACATCATCCACCCATATATGGCAGCTCCGAGGTAGTAGATGTTGATACCGAAGTCAGCATACAGCCCCGCATTGTAGTACACGAAGATATAGATAGCAGGCATTATGATGCCTGCTATCCAAAGATATATACTTGCCCGATACTCCAGCCAGAGGTAGAGAAGACCGACAAGTGTTCCGATAATTTCGAGTGTCTGCTCCATAATCAAATTTAGAAACTCAAGGAGATATGTCCTAATACATTAGTGCCGGCCTGTGCGGCATATCCGGCATAATTGTAGCGCACTTTCTGTCCGTTCTCATAATAGAAGCCGCTGCCTGCGTAGCCATTGTTCTCATACTCTTCGTTGAAGAGATTGTAGATGGTACAGCCTACAGTTATCGATTTTGTTTTGGGCAACGTGAATGTGTACGATAGGTTCAGGTTGCTGACGAAATAGGCATCCAGAATATGGTCTTTGCAATTCAGGTTGCTCATGTACTGTTTGCTGACGTATTGCGATTGTAAAGATGCTTCAAACCCCTTGTAGATGTATCCGAAACGGTTGTTCAGCAGAAAGTCGGGAGAGAAAGCAATGTGGGTATCGCCCAGATAAGTGCTCCATGTGTCGCCGGTCGGGTCTTCGTTTTCATAAAGTGTTTCGGTAAAGTTTTCTACACGGTTGCGGCTTAACGTGGCGTTGATGTCCCATTGGAAACCGCAAGGCAGCTTTAAACCTGCCATTAGTTCGATACCCATACGGTAACTGTCGGGTACGTTGGCGGCTACGGCTTCACCGATTTCGTTCAGTTCACCGGTCAGCACCAGTTGATCTTTGTAGTCCATGTAGTATAGATTGGCGCCGAAAGTCAGCCAGGAATTGGCAAAGGTGTATCCCAGCTCGTAGTCGAACAGACGCTCTGCTTTGGGGTGTTCGGTAAACTTGCCGTCCGTATAGTTGTTGCGTGTCGGTTCTTTGTGGGCTACGCTGAACGAACCGTATATCCGGTTGTTGCGGTTGATTTGCCATGACAGCCCGGCTTTGGGGTTGAAGAAGTCGAACTTTTCGTGAATGGCAAGTTGTTGCAGACCGTCATTGGTAACGCTGTTCCACTTGTCGTTCTGTCCGTACATTTTATAAGAGATGTGGCGGTATTGCAAATCTGCATAGGCATTGACCCCGCTGCATAACTCATAGTTGGCTTTCAGATAGAGGTTACCGTCGTTCTTTGTGGCATTGTTGCGGTAGTAGTCTTTGTCTGGGTCGAGGTTGCCGATGTAGTTTTTCACCCACAACACTTTGCCGAAGTGGTCGCCGTCATAGCGGTTCAGTCCGCCGCCGAGGGATGTATGAAGGCGGTTGCCCTTATAATTTACGGAGAAGATGCCGCCGCCGAACCAGTTGTCCATCGCTTTTTTACGGATAAGGTCGCTTTTGCTTACGGTTTCACCGTCATGTTCGTATGGCAACAGGCCATATTCCACCAGTTTGCGTCCGCCTTTGTATTCTTGATAGTAGCCATCTCCTTTGGTGTAGTGCAAACCTACGTTTACATTCCAGGCGGAAGTGAAGTTGTGGTTGAAAAGCAATTGGTAGTTCTTTTGTACGTAGTTGTCCGTTTGGTCTTCATAGAAATGGTCGGTGCCGTTGTCGTCGGTGTACATATACCCGCAAGAGTTGTAACGGCGGCCGTATTTCTCCATTTCTTCTTTACTGGCATAATTCCAGGCATGGTAGGTACGCTCTTTGCCGCCAAATGTTATTAACTTGATAGAAGTGTTGTCGCTGTAATATCCGCCCTGCAGGTAGTAAGAATTCAGTCCGACCGATGCGCGGTCGATGTACCCGTCCGAACTGATATTGGATAGGCGGGCGTCGAAAGACCAATGGCCATTGATAAGTCCCGTTCCTGCTTTTACCGTTTCTTTGTGTGTATTGAACGACCCGTACGAACCGTTCAGCTCGGCATACGGTTTCAGTGAGAAGTCTCCGGTCTGCATGTTGATACTGGCTCCGAAAGCTCCTGCACCGTTGGTGGAAGTTCCTGCGCCACGCTGGATTTGCATGTCTTTGACGGACGATGCGAAATCCGGCAGGTTTACCCAAAATACATTGTGGCTTTCGGCATCATTGATAGGAATACCGTTGGCGGTGACGTTGATGCGTGTTCCGTCCGTACCGCGTACTCTCAATGTGGTATACCCGATACCCGCTCCGGCATCACTGGTAGTGATGGCAGAGGGAGTCATACTCAACAGATACGGCAAGTCTTGTCCGAAGTTCTGTTTTTTAAGCTGTTCTTTGTTGATGTTGGTAAATGCCACCGGAGTGGTTCCTGTGGCGCGTGTAGAGATAATCTCTACTTCTTGTAAGTCTATTACCCGCAAACTGTCTTTTTCCTTTGTCTGTGCGCAGACATTCAGCGCTGCCATAAACAGGCATGCTATCATTGCATACTTTTTCATTTGCAATTTGAACTATTAAAGATTACTACAGAAAAGGGGAACTTTTCTTCTTTTCCCTACGTCGGCACTACCCGAATCAGGTCAATGGGTATGATCTCAGCCCGTAATATTAGGGCACCCCTTAATTGAAATCAGAGGCAAAAGTATTTCTTTTGGTCGAAAGGTACAAATAATGTGAACGAAAAATGGATTTATTTGTTAATTTTGTATTCATTAATCCATTAAACTATAATCATTATGTTATCATCTTTATTAATGGCGGCGTTTGTCGCCCAGGCTTCTGAAGAGGGATTCAGCAAGCTTCAGATTTTTATGCAGCAACTGATTGATTGGGGGGTAGGAGCCGGCGGTCGTATTATAGGGGCAGTTATAATCTTTGTGGTTGGGCGTTTCCTTATTTCTTTCATTAAAAAACTTGTGTCTAAACTACTGATGAAGCGGCACATTGATGCGGGTATCCAAAGTTTCGTCAAGAGTCTGGTGAATATTCTACTGACAATTCTGTTAATTATTGCCGTTATCGGCAAGTTGGGAGTTGAAACAACTTCATTTGCAGCTTTGTTGGCATCTGCCGGTGTAGCGGTGGGTATGGCGTTATCCGGAAATTTGCAGAATTTTGCCGGCGGACTTATCGTCTTGCTGTTTCGCCCGTTTAAGGTAGGTGATTGGATTGAAAGCCAGGGTGTGTTCGGTACGGTGCGCGAGATTCAGATATTCCATACTATTCTTACTACGGCTGATAATAAGGTGATTTATATTCCTAACGGTGCTTTGAGTAGCGGTACTGTGACTAATTACAGTCGTGAGGATACCCGTCGCGTAGATTGGGTTATTGGAGTGGAATATGGCGAGAATTACGATAAGGTGGAAAGTACCGTACGCCGTATACTTGCTGCCGACAGTCGTATTCTGAATGCTCCGGCGCCTTTTGTCGCCCTTCATGCTTTGGATGCCAGCAGTGTAAATATTGTTATCCGTGTTTGGGTGAAGAGCAGCGATTATTGGGGAGTTTATTTTGATATGAACAAGACCATTTATACTGTATTTAACGAGGAAGGAATCGGTTTCCCGTTCCCGCAACTGACAGTGCATCAGGCAAAGGATTGATAGGAAAGTCGAATGTTGAAAGAATATTGAGGTCAAAATACATCTGATGATTTCTTTTAGGCACGGAACTACACGGATTTCACGGAAAAAGAATAAAGAAAAATCTGTGTTTTCCGTGTAATCCCGTGCTCGGAAAGAAACAAATAATAGGCGAATTTTAGTTTGGATATAGCCTCACTGATATGCATACATTGTTTTTACATTTCGTACACTCCGAGTTCTTCTTCTACTTCTTCACAAATATTTTGCTCAAGATTAAGCAAACGGTTTATTTCCCTTCGTTTGTTCAAGTCAGTGAAATAACTCTCTACTACTGCATACAGATTAAATCCCGTTGTGGAACCTGCTGCCAGTTCCAATGACTCAACCAACTGCTCTACCGCCCGATGAATGCGTTTCTTATCAATGAAATGCAATTCATTACTATGAATCAAGTTCTTTTCCATAATGGTCGTTTCTTTAAGTTTGTACAGTTATAACACTCTGTTAGGTAAGTTAGTTCATGCGGAATGCTGTGTGTGAGAATTTGCAATGTCACTTTTATTTTTATATTTGCAGGAAAATACAAATTAAAGCGATGGGGATTCTGTTTATTAAAATATTACGCATTTTTGTGGTCTTGGCTGTATTGTTCTCGGGCACTATGGGATATGTGATTTCTGAGAAAACATTGGCAGCCTGGTGGATACCTGTTGGCGTAGCATTGGCGGCAGGTATGTTGACTCTTCCTCTCTATCGGAAGTGGATATGGCTGACGACCGTAGAGAATGGGATTGTGAATGTACTGTGTCATTTGGTATGCGTGGGTTCTTTCTGTTATGTATTATTTCTTTCAGGCAACAATTTGTTGGCGGACGCTGACGAGTATGAGGTAACTGTAACCGTACTCGATAAACGTATGGAGCAACATGAAAAACGGCGCAAGGTAGGAAAGCATCGTTATGTATCCGATGGTATGCGCTATGAATATTATCTCGAAGTAGCTTTTGATAATGGTACGGTAAAAACATTGCATGTTTCTCGTGCCGTTTATAGGAATGCACAGAAAGGGCAGCCGAAAGCCTTGTCTTTAAGTCAGGGCGGATTGGGGCTTCCGGTTATAAAGCAAGGTATATAGTGGCAGATAAAGTTTTGTTAGTGACTTTAGGAGTGTATTGAATTATTTCAATATTGGTTTCTTCCTGTGCCGTTAGTCCTGTTAGCCTTTTTCTTGTGTCCGACACCCGGGTGTCGTGCATACCGAGACCCGGGTGTCAGACGTGC
>OHTG01000022.1_pt1 | contig 142219 bp, 138 predicted proteins | sample 1578761 | NCBI WGS metagenome assembly OHTG01 (sample SAMEA3879536, study PRJEB24766) | human gut metagenome | biome: human-associated habitat; feature: feces | place: USA | collected 1985/1987
ATATTTCTTTGCGTAATTCATTAAGGATTGACGAAACTTCATATCTTGTGTTATAGTTTAGATATTAGAGTGATTGTTGAACTAGGCGGTGAAGGGATAGTAACTGGCTTTCCTATTAATCGCTAATTATGAGAGGAGATTAAAATGGTAAAAGACGCATATGATATGTTCTTCAAAAATATCTCTATGCAATTTCATGACGACTCTCTTGTGAATGCTCTTGTGGAAGATGCTGAAGAACTGGCGAAATATGGAGAAAAACGGGTGGCTCTTGAAAATTTTTTGGAGAACGTTTTAGCTAATGAGGTTACGATTTCAAAAGAAGCTGTCACTTTAGCAGAAAAAGCATTCAGTGATGCTCCAAATGATTATGATATAGAGCTAATAAACGAACTGAAAAAAACCGATGTTACGTAAGGGGATGATTTGGATGCCAATGGACAAAAAAGATCAACTTGCAGAATTAATTTCAAATGCGGAAACTTCCTTTTATAATGGGCAATTACAAGAGGCGTTCAGTCTTTCTTTATCAGCTATAAAACTCGATGAGAACTGTGCAGATGCGTATCAGTGTGCTGCAAATGTTTGTATGTCACTCAGCAGATACGAAGATGCAATTGAGTATTATCAAAAAGTTCAAATATATATAATGTTAATAACGCAAATCGAAATGAACTTATAGTTAGTAATATTGTAGACTCAATGTCGGATTCAGATATTATGAGCTTTTTGACCTACCAGAATGCTGGTGGAATGAACACCGATTTTACGAGTGTCAAAAGTGCGTTGAAATGGGATCCGATTTATTACAGCAGAACTGCTAATGCTAGTTATGGAATTGGTTTAGCAGCAGTTATACTCAATGATGAGGCTATGGGGTATAACTCTAAAATTATTTTTATTACTGACAGCAGTGTATCAGTTGACAGTAGATTTCTTAAGCTTGCAATTAATAACAAGATACCTATTTACTTTTTCTGTATTGGTGATTTTAATACAGCTGCATTGATAGGTTATGCACAGCTGACAGGTGGCAAGGTATACTCTGCTAAAACCGCTGCTGAAATAAATCAAAGCTGCAATGAAATAGGTCCTAAGACCTTTGTTGGAGAAACAGACACTGATGGTGACGGTTTTACAGATATTGAAGAAATGAGCGGTCTTATTGTAAGCTCAAATTGCAAAATTGTTAATACCGATTATATGAAAGCTGACACGGATGATGACGGCCTTGATGACAATGAAGAAGTCGATGTTGAGCTTACGAAAGTTGAAATTCCAGGCAAACAAGAAAACCCATCTATAGTTAAGTATTATCATCATATGTGGTCGGATCCGACAGAAAAATATTGTTGGGGAAGCGATAGCGATGCATCTAAGCACACATTACGATTATATGAAGACGGAGAATATAAATGCAGTAGATGCATTTTTCATAAAAAGTCACCGAGTTTACAGGACAAAGAAATCCTATCAGATGAAGACTATTTGACGGTAGAGTCGCTGCTAAAGACTATAAATTACTATGAAAGCAAACGAAATGCACCAGTTAATTCCTGGAACAGAACACATTCCGAAATGAAATTTATAGCTAAAATAGATGAAATTAGGAGAAAAGAGCCTTATCGAAACAAATATGATTTAATGGATAATTGTGGTTACTGCTATTCGGAAATTTTGAATTCACAACAGTATAAAGAATTGATGTCGCAATCACCAAGCATTTGTGAAGTGGTGTATAATACAGTTGACGATGATGATTTAAAAGGAAGAAAGTTTTGGGAACAAAAAGGATTACCTCAGATAATACTAGAAGAAATAACCACCAGCGTGTATGATGATCTTTCAACCATTACAACACTATTCAATCTAGGAGTATGTAATAATTCAAACGAAGTACAGCAGGAAGTTGCATTAGGTATAACAAAAGAACTTTTAACTTTTGCAATTGGAGAAATTACAGGAAGTGAAAAAATTAGATTTATTACTTCTGTATTATTTGAAAGCGTAAAAGAGTATAGTAGTAATAATACAAAAGTTGAACTTGGAGATGTATTTATTCATGTTACTATTACATCTTCAACTTCAAATATGTGTTATGAAAAAATGATTTTTTGGTATAAAGGAGATCAATTAATTAATATGCGCTATGCATATTAACTAATGTGGGGGTGTTGATATGTTTGCACCAAGATGTCCATGGTGTGGAGAAATAATTCCAATAAACTTCAAAAGAAGAGAACTTCGTTTTATGACGGATTTTTGTTCAAAGTGCGGACACGAGATCAAACTAAAAAAAGACAGCAGGCAATTCTGGTTAAATGCCTTATGCAATGCATCTTTGGTCGCACTGCCAGCTATTAAATATGAAAATACAGTTTCTTCACATATAGGTATCCGTACTATAAGAAGTTTCGACCACCCATATGTTAAAGTCAGCAAGCATTATGTTCCCGAAAAAAGAGCAAAATATAAAATAGTATGGGATCAGAAGAAAGTCAAACGCCCTAATTTTTGGATCATAGAAGATACTGTCATAATACTATGTTTTGTAGATAAAAATGATATTGCAATTTCGCCGATGATAGCCGCAGCTTTATACACTATCGAAAAGGTCGATAAATGCACCTCGAAAGGGATACTTTCTTTTGTAAAGTATGGACTGCTTGACAAGGACTATGCTGCGGGGACAAATTTTCTTGTATACTGTGAAAATAAAGTTGTCGGCAGAGGTGTTCTTGAAGATGATATACATTATCCGTCATTTTGATTCCCTCTGGAACTGAAATTGAAACAGGAATTGTAAATGCATTGTTTGGCGGTGATTCGGGAGCGCAACAGTATAACCTTTTGGGTCAAGAGAAAGCTGAATGGTTTCACAATAAAAGAAAAATATAAGGAGATGTTTTTTTGAAAGTATCCATTATGAATAACATTCTCACATATAACGATAAGTCGGTAACTATGAAAAGAAAAATAATAGATTATATCGTTATGTCAGAGTATCTGATTATACTTGAGGACTTCACAGGCGACGACTATAACTTAGTTTATTGCTTTGATAATGAACTTCACAAGTTGTGGAAAATCAAAAAGCCTGACAGCAAATTTATTGGTCAAAAACAGCTTCCGTATGTGGGCATCACAATAACCAAAGGGTTGACAGTCGTTGATACTTTAGGAAGATACTTGATAATAGATATGGATACAGGGGAAATCACAGATATGTTTTGCAATAGATTTTAAGCGTAAGTTGAGTTACTGTAATTTTATGAAAAAATATAATGTGCTCACTAAGATAAATACATTTTTACTGATTTTCATTCTATTGTTGCTATTTGTAAACAGGTATTACGAGCTATTCAGCGACCATATCAGCGTATTGCTTTTATGCACTTATCTGTCGTACCTTGTGATAGCATTGACGATCGTAAAGCTAATAAAATACCAAAAAGGTGCCCTGTCAAAGATCGAAATATTCGGCTTATTGATAATTGCGGTAATAATCAGTTTTGTTGGTAGAGATATGTTTTCTGACTGGAAAAATCATATCATATATTCATCTGATGATATATCAGTAATTGCCCGTGTGAACAGAACAATGTTCGGAAACAGGTGTGATATATGTATTTGCAGGAACGGAGCAGTAATGAAAAAAGTTGATGAGCCATTGGCTTTGCAAAGTGACTATGATCCGATTGAAAAACACTATTATGAAGTCCTAGAAGATGAACAAGAGCTGACTATTAGAGTTAAATGTTCCGAAGATAGTAGTAGATATGAAGAAGTGACGATAGAGATTTAATAGAAGTTTGTTACTTATATCAAATATGGAAGATTATCTTTATACTCGCACAAATTGATGACAATATCTCAAACTTAATAATGTTATCCAAAATAGCCGTACTCATAATGAGTGCGGCTGTTATGAAAGGGACAACGAATAGGTAGATTTCATAATGAAAGGTTGCTTTGAGGTTGATTATGGTTAAAAATATAAAATTGCACAAAAATGCCTTATATATAAATGACGAACTTATAACATTTGATTTTGATATTGATACACTGATAGTAATGGATGATAAGATAATTGTTCTGCTGGATATACCTTATGACAGTAGTGAACTTGATAATATATATGCTGTTAATTTAAGTGGAAAAATCATATGGAGAATTGAAAAAGTTGCCAAGAAATTTCCAAAACTAAGGCACGACCCATATGTGGGGATATCAATGTTGGATGATAAGTTGCTTGCTCGTCAGTTCTATGGGCAGCGCTATCTTATCGACCCTGCCACAGGCAAGATCATAGAGCGCTATACAGTCGGCAGGGATTGGTAGATTGAAAAAATATTAGGAGAAATGAAAATGAGAGTATATTGTCGATGTGGAAATATGCTTACAAATCAGCTTGACCCTAACGATACGGAATATTATGTTTATTCAGACAGAGAATGGTGTGAGATACAGAAAAACGAATACATACACGTTTTGGACATTCCCTATCCTCGCTATAATGTTTGGCATTGCGAAAAATGTGGCAGAATAACTTTGTTTGATGATTCTTACAATTTAGTAAAAGTATATAAGCCGGAAGAATAAAAGTTATTTGATTTCTGCTTTGTTAACAATGCTATTAATTGGACGCCTTTTAAAAGCTTTGTAATTAAAATCAGAATATAAAGACAGCCGTACTCATAAAGTGAAAGTCAAGGGCGGGGATTTTTTAGTCAAGCACACCAAATCTGGTGGGCTTCTCTCGCGGGGGATCGTCACGATGCTGTCACCTCCCTACCATAGTCCTATGCTGTCAAACAAATGCCGTTGTGAGATGTTTTCGGCAACTCTTATCATTACTTTATCATAGTCTGACATAAAGCTGTCCACAACTTCTATGATGGTGAAACCGCTGTTGTTCAGGGCTTTTGTGAACTTTTGTTTATCCTTGGTATAGGCTATATAGGCAGTTTGCAAGGACCTGTTATTTTGCACTGTGATAAGCTGTGAATATGGTATCTTGCTGTTTTGCAACTGCTTTTCTACGGCTTCACTCTCGCCCGAAAAGACTTTGAGGGGCTTCCCTTTTGCGGCTGTGATAAGATAGCCTTGGCAGGTGAACTTTTTCTGAGCAGACTTTATGTGAGATATCACAAAGCTTGCGTCTGTGCGGTACGAACGTTCAAATATCTGCACGGTTTTTTTGTACCATTCTTCGTTGTTCTTTTCAACTGATTTTGATGTTACCATAGACACTTCCTTTCGTTATTCGGTCAAGCAAGGGCGGAGTGTTTTACACTCTGCCCCTGATCGACCGAACAAATCAGAGCTTTGTTACACTTCATATAACGATCTTTGCGCCGATGTATCGTGCTTCGATTATTTTTCTCGCATCATTGGTGTTGTATGCTGACACGATCTCCTGCGTTCTGCGACCGTCAATGGAAAACTGTACATTGTATTGTGCCATAACTTTCACCTCCTTTGTCTGATATAATCATAGCACAGGCTATGTGTGCAATTTAGGACATAGGAAACGGTATTATCATATTGAGGTGAATAATATGATATACAAGGGAATATTCTGGCTTATCGAGGGTGAATTATATACAAAGAAGTTAGAGTGCGACAAATCGGGAAATGTTATTGGTGACGGCAGTGGACTTAACTCAAAGTCGGGGGATAATTTCAATCACAGGCTGACTTGGGAGGGACTGCCGAAAAACGTAACACATGGGAAAGAGTACAATTATTATCCTCGGGGCAGAGTGGAGATAAAGGGCGGCAAGGCTGTGATATATCTTAATCCTGCGCTGAACAGTGAGGAGATGTTGGCGGAGCTTACAAGGCTGTTCGGGCTTGATGAGCTTGATTTTGTGAGGGTCAAAAATGACGGAATCAGGCACTACAGAGCGTATGCTCCATAGTGCCTGCGCTTTATTTTATCTCATAGATATCGTCATAGAGAAATCTCACGTTGCCCACAGTACGATCTAAATGGAAATGTCCGCAGAGCCACATTTCATAGACAAGCTTATTTCTTATTTTGGAAAGAAACTTTTCGTTATCATAATGCCGTTTGAAGCACTTGGCGGTGTTCAGGTCGGGGATATAGCGGTCTGTTGGTCTATACTCATAGGGGCAGGTATGGGTTACAACATAGTCCACTTTCCAGCCATACTGCTCGAGATTGAATTTTGCTTTATCTTTGACCACTTTTTGAGGCTTATCGGGGATAAACTCTATGCCAAAGATATCTGACCGCCACTGTTTATTCTGCATACAAGCTCCGCCTATGGTGAGGATAGCTTTATCCTCGATAACAAATATCTCGCCGTCATTGGCATAGAGGATATTGGGATAGGCTTCTTGATAATCACCTTTGCCACAGTTCCATATTTTCTGTTTATAGCTGTTATCGTGTATCTTGCCCTCTGTTATATTAAGATGCCAACGCTCTGATTCTGTATAGGTTGTGTAATTCAGTGCGTCAAATTCTCCTCGGACGCAGAGAAAATTTGTGGGGATAGCCGCAAGCTGTTTTTTAAGGCTTGTGGCAAACATTTCATATGTGCTTGATAGTCCGGTATCTCCGAGGAGGATAACTGTATCGCTTTTACTAAGCTTCTTATCCTCATGGAGCTTTTTTATTTTTGAAAGATCTCCGTGGAGGTCGCCAACTACATATATCATCTTTTACGCTCCTCACATAGTCTAAGTCTGGTGATAAGGTTCATTGGAAGTTCTTTAAGGCCGGGGGCGTATTTTCTCATAAAGAAAGCGTCCTCTATATTATAGGCTACATCGTCCTGATCGCAATCGAACTCCTCATCGTCACAGTAAATACAGTACATATCCACATCAGGCAGGTATGTTTCTATGAACGAAAAGAGTATGCCCTCTCGGTGGGAAAGAATATATTCAAGCTTCTTTCGGGTGTTTCCGCCAATGGTGAAATGGTGATAAGATTCACCTACATGGTCGCCTGCAGGGAAGCTTGAAACATACACATCTTTATAAAAAACTGCTATATGCCAATATCTGTTCATTTCATCATCATATTTTCTGTCGGGGTTGCCTTCCTCATACCTTACAGCTCTGTTATAAAGCTCTTCTATTTCTTCAAGCATTTCTTCGGTGGTGAAATATTTTATTTTTGCAGGGTTGTTGCCTCCCTCAGGAAAACACTTGCCTATATCAAGCTTGCCGTCCTTATAGCTTTTGATATGATAGCCTTTTGGTATTTTCCAATCCTCGTGGCCTTTGAATATTATTTCGGTCACTTCTCCTGTTTTGCCTGTATTAAGTCCTATGTCCCAGCCATTTTCAAGGGTCTTTATGGTGGTAGGGAGAACGAGCTTTTTAAGGCTTTTGCAGTTGTCAAAGGCATTCCACTCTATTTTCTCAACACCCTCGCTTATCTCGATATTTTTTAAATTGATGCAGTTGTCAAATGTATAGCTTGTGATCTCTCTGATACAAGGGGGAACTGTTATGCTTTCAAGGCTTGGGCAATCGTCAAACCACGCATCCATTTTGGATATTTTGTCGCTGTTCATGGTAACTTTTTCAAGAAATTCATTACGGGCAAATGCAAAACGGTCGATACGCTCAACGTTCGGTGGGATAACTATTTCTGAGATATTAGTGTTTGAGAAGCTTTCCTCGCCGATAGCTTGAAGAGAAATTGGTAATATCACCTCGTCAACAGGCATATGCTCAAAAGCACTATCGCATATAAACGTAACGCCCTCGGGTATTCTTGCAATAAAATCTTCATATGGGTCTTTTCGGTTAAGGATATAATCTGCGTAAAGCTCTTTGGCGTTATATCCAGTAAAAACATATCTTTCGCCGCCATACTGCTCATTGGCACTTATTACGCCATACTCTACGAAGTGTTGTGCTGTTGGCTTCGTGGCAAAGGCAGAAAGGTCTATAGGCTCGTGGGAGTAGCAGCAGTCGATCTTTATATCAGGGTTTGAGAGTATAGTCAAGTCAAGGTGTTCGTCTTCATAAAAGCTCTCTGAACGTGCAAAAGCGTCTCTGCCGATATATTTTACGCTCCTCGGTATTTCGATACTGTATGTGCTGTTAATGTCAGTAAGACTTATGCAGTTATAGAAAGCACGATCACCTATATATTCTGTGAGGTCATACTCAAACTCGACATTGTGGAGGGATACACAATCCTCAAAGGCACTGTTGCCTATATATCTGACCTGTTCAGGAAAACGCACCTCTCGCAGGCTGCAGCTTTTAAAGGCGTTATCCTCGATAACTTCTAGGGACGCAGGAAATATTACATTGTCGATATCCATATTTTCAAAGGCGCTTTTTCCTATCGTTGTAAAGCCCGCCGGTATCATGAATACTTGATAGCCCGAGTTATAGGAAGTCTTTATCTGATGAGCCACCATTCTTTTTGCCATATCCTGTGTAAAAATTTTTGCCATAAAAAATTATCCTTTCTTTATCTGTTAAATCCTATATGCTTTGGCTCTTCTTCGAGGGTATCGTCCTCGGTGAGGTCAAAGTCACGGGCTTTTAGGGTCACGATATCGTCCATTGTCATGGTGCTGAAATTCTGTCTTGTGAGCCTGAGTGCCTGACCGAACAGCGCTCCCTCTATAAGATTTCTTGCAAATCTGCCGTTGCCGAAATTCGGCTTCTTGCAGACCCTTTCAAGAAAAGGCAGGAGCGTTTCGTCAACGTCGTCGGCAAGCTTATGTTCATTGTTTTTAGCCATAAGATGGACGATACTAAGAAGCTCCTCGGCTGTATAGTCCTCAAAATTGACGTGGAACGCAATTCTTGATCTCAGGCCAGGGTTGCGGTCGAGGAAGTCGTTCATTTCCTTTGGATAGCCTGCGAAAATGACTACCATATCGTCACGGTTGTTCTCCATTTCCTGCACGATTGTGTTTATGGCTTCATCGCCATAAGAGCCAGAGCGGTCATCGCAGAGGGAATAGGCTTCGTCGATAAAAAGCACTGAGCCTTTAGCTTTCTTGAACATATTCTTCACCTGAACGGCTGTCCAGCCAACATATTTTCCAACAAGGTCGGAACGTCCGCACTCGATAAGGTCGCCTTTGGAAAGCACGCCGTTTTCTTTGAGTATTCTTGCAAACAGCCTTGCAACTGTGGTCTTTGCTGTGCCGGGGTTGCCTGTGAACACCATATGCATGGCTGTTCGGCTTTCTTTCATGCCCTTATCGGCGAAAATTTTCTGCGCCTTTGAATATGTTATCGCCTTTTCGATAACGCTCTTGGCGGAATCAAGTCCGATAAGCTCCTGAAGCTCGCTGTAGGCAGAGCCTTTTATCTCCTTGGCTTCTTCCCTGTCATAAAGCTTTTTGAAGTTTGAATACTGGGGATAGATTTTTGTTTTCAGGACATTTGAATACCAAGTATCGTACATACCCATAAGCTCGCTTGCTCTATAGGGTGTATCCTTTGCGCACAGGGAAAGGAGGTCTTTATCGCAGGAGGTATTCTCTTCTCTGCAAAGCTTTCTGAGATATTTATGTGCATCTTCGTTTTCTACAGTATCGTCCGCAAGCTTCACGAATGTGATAGCACCGAGCTTTTCTTCCACAGCGTCAGGGAGAGAAGGTCCGTCATTTGAAAAGGTAAAAATAAACTGTATCTCGTTTTTGTAGGCATTGATGAGTTCAAAGAGGATATCGGGGATAGTTTCATCGGCTGTACAATTATCGCTGTTGGTACACTTTAAACCACAACAATTCATTATGATTGTAGAGCCGCTGCATACACGGAACAGTTCGCGGATATCTGAGCTTCGGGCTGATAAATTATAAAGGTCGAGGACGGTATATCTTGCACAGCCTAGTCTGTTATTTGAATACAGGGAGCTTACAAGGGTATCGGCAAGCCTATGGGCATTATCGCTTTGGACCAAATAATGTACCGGTATGCCTTTTGTCACACCGACGCTGTTCTTTCTGAATATTCTCTTAAGCTCAGGCTCAAAGGTATCTGAGCAGAGATATTTTTTTGCTACGGCGAGAGCGTCTTTTTTATCAATGGACTTTGTGATATTTTCGCTTATGTACGATCTTCTATAGTTACTGAACAGGTCGTCCAGTTCATAGTCATTAAGCAAATCTTCATCAAACTTGAAATTATCATGATAGCCGTTGGGGATCATTCTTTTGAACGTTTCCACTGTTATTTCCTCAAAATTTATATCCACGCACTCAAGCTTTATAAATGAAAAGAAGTTCTTTACATAGGCTTTCACGTCGGCTTCAATGTCTGTCATCATTACCCCTATGGTCGCCTGATCTTTTACGGCGCTTGATATAAAGGCACAGTTTCTGTTGGGCATGGTGCGTGCCATTTCATTGAACTCGTTTATAAGCTGGTTTTTCTCATCAAAGAATGTATCGTACTCTTCTTCATTATCTCTTGTTCTTCTGATAATAGACTCTTCAAGTATACATCTTGCTCTGTAACAACGCATAAAAATCCGCCTCCGTGGTCTTTCCTCATTCTTGTTTTTCGTCTGTATCTGCATTATAGCACCTGGAATGTTCAAAAATGTGGACATAGCAGAAGTTTTTAATATCCGAAATTTTACCCATGGTGGGTGGTATGATAAGAGCAACACAAAAAGAAAGGACTTGATACAATGGATAAGAGCAAGATATACACCGCAGAAATGGCGGCGATGGCTATGGCAGATCAGATACTCAGAGGGAACAGATATGCGGAGAGGTTTCACATTGAAGTCCCTGAGGGCATAGAGAGGATAGATGACTATGCTTTTGACAATCTTTTTGTTATGAACATAAGTCTGCCGTCGACCCTGAGAGAGATAGGCGATTATGCGTTCAGGAACACGCCGTTTCACAACCTTATTTGTCCTCATGAACTCAGGTCTATCGGCAAGGGTGCGTTCTGGCGCTGTGAATATATAAAGAACATCAGGTTCAATGACAAGCTTGAATTTATCGGAGAGGACGCATTTTTCCATTGCTATTCAAGCGGCGTTGTTATACCAAAGTCGGTAAAGGTCATCGAAAAGGGTGCGTTCTATGGCGGTATCGACAAGGAAGATGACGGCACTTACAAGATAATACTTGAGGCTGAGCCTGATTTTGTTTTTGACAAGAACGTTTCAGACTATTTCTCTTACAAGGACGGAAAGCTTGAATTTCACGAGAGACCAGAAGGTCTGATGTGGAAGTCGGTATATTGTTAATGATATGGAGGTAACGGATATGGAAAAGACTTTTACTTTTGATATGGCTTCAAAGGCTTATGCAGACTACATTCTCAACAGCAAGGACAGGTACGCTCCGCTTATTGTGGAGATACCTGAGGGAATAGAGGACATCGAGCCTCTGGCTTTTGACATGATGCCTTTAACGAGCGTCAAGTTCCCCTCGACCATGACGGAGATCAGCAATGGTGCTTTTGGGGAATCGACACTAAAAAAAGTGGAGATACCAGGGAACATCAAAAAAATATGTGGCAGTGCTTTCAGTGAGATATTTGGCATGGAAGAACTTATTCTTCACGAGGGTGTGGAGGAAATCGGCTCGCAGGCTTTCTTTATGTGTCATAATCTTGAAACACCTATTGTGATACCGAAGTCTGTAAAAAAGATCGGCACTGACGCTTTCTGGGGACTATACGGCTCGCCTGTGCTTAAATTTGAGGGCGACCCCAATGATGTGGAATTTGAGAGCGAAGAGAACAGAGAAGAATATCTCAGCGAAGGTGATGACTAATGAGAAAGATACTACACTTGCACGGGATTGGCTCGGCAGGGGGCGGAGCGACGGCGTCGGTTCTCAAGAAGCTTTTTTCTGACATCGAGGTCATTTCTCCTGACATACCTGTTCGCCCACTTGAAGCATTTGCTTTTATAAGCAAGCTGGTCGCCGGCAATGAGTTTGATTTTGTTGTCGGCACATCTTTGGGCGGCTTTTATGCAATGCTTATAAAGGGCATACCAAAATTTCTTATCAATCCCGCCATGAACGCTCCCACAGACATTGAAAACGCTATCGGGCTTGGGGAGCATGATTTTCTCAGACCAAGGCAGGACGGCGCTATATCATACACCATTGACCGGAGCTTCATTGATGAGCTTGAAATTCTTCTCAAAGGATACAACTCATCGTCATACGATTTTTCAAAAGAAACTTTCGGCATTTTCGGCAGAAATGACGAGTTGCTTCACAACGCTGATATGTTCAGGGAGAAATTCGGTGAGGAAAATATGCTGACGGCGGATTTCGGGCACAGACTGCCTGTTATGGTGCTAAAGCAGGTGGTGTATCCTTTTATGATACAAAAACTTAGCGGCACGCAATTGACAAAATAAAGCAAAAGTGATATATTGAAAGAAAGATATCACAGAACAGGAGGGCAAAAATGTCATATACAAAAACAGATATGCTTTCGCACAAGATCATTGAGATACTCAAAGAACACAGTGATGAAAAGCACCCCCTTACTCAGCAGCAGATCTGCGGTTATCTTGAGGAAAAGCTTGGCATAAAGCCTAACCGCAAGACGGTGGCTCAGCATTTGAAGAGCATAATAGGCGATGAAAGCTGCAATGTTTTCATCGCAGACAAAGACAACGATGATGATGATGATAAAAGCGATAAAAAATACATCACAGATATTTACTACGCCTCTGACATCACCGCTGAGGAATATGAGTTTCTGGCAGACAGCATCATATACTCACCAATGCTCCCTGCGGACTATGTGAGGGATCTGATAAAAAAGATAAACAGCTTATCTACGGGTAACACAAAGAGCAAGGAAGCCAATCTCAGAGAGACCTTTCACTATGGCAACAAGAGCATTTTCTGGGTGATAGAAAATATCAAAGAGGCTATGAACACCAACAGAAAGCTTGATGTTACCATAAGCGATTATGACAACAACGGCAAGCTCCTCACTAAGAGCGACCCACAGAGCGGTATAAAGCTTCAACGTGTTATGCTCAGCCCTTATGGCATCGTTATGGCAGACGGCTTTTACTATCTCCTTGCAAGTGATGTTCGTTACGATGATCTTCGTCATTTCAGGATAGACAAGATCCTAAGGGCGAGTATCTGCGAAGAGGACGGCTCTATGAGAGATGTAAAGACGCTTAGCAATGTTCCGAGGGATCTAAAGCCTGTGCAATACAAAAATCTTAACAGGTATATGCTTGACGGGACTGTGGAGCGTGTACATATCAACATAAAAAAGAAAGACATAAGTCTTGTGCTTGATACATTCGGGAATGAGTTCACCTGCAATAAGGTCATAGGTAATGACGATATCTATGACGTGACGTTCAGGGCAAATATCCAGACGGCTGTACGCTGGGCGATAGCTAACAGAAAAGCTGTGAAGCTGACCTCGCCAAAGAAGGCTGTGGATATTGTAAAAGAAGAGATCTCGGCATTGTCTGAGATGTATGGAAATCAAGAGAGGTGACTAAAATGAATGTAAATACAGTTAATTTCGGAGATATCATAAAAGAGATAAGTCATGGACTTATGGCGGAGAGCTACATTTCGGACAATGAGTTTACTAAGCCATGCGAATATCTAAGGCTTGTGGACATTGACGACGGCGTTATTGCGGAAAACTGCATTGAGATAGTTTATGACAGCAAGCGTTTTGAGAAATATGCCATAAAGGACGGAGATGTGATACTTTCTACCACGGACAAGAATTTCAAGGTGGTATGTGCAGGCGATATGGGGGACAGAAAGCTTCTTGTTTCACCCACGCTGATAAGGATAGGACTTGACAAGGAGAAGGCTGACCCTTACTATATTGCGGCTTATCTTTCATCGGCAGAGGGAAAGGCTATGCTTGACGGCTGTCGCAGCGGAAAGGTAGTAAGGATATTGCACACAAAGGGGTTGAAAGAGTGTGAGATACCTTTGCCGACTTTGGAGGAGCAGAGAGAGATCGGCGAAAAATACCGACATCGTCTTCATGAGATAAGACGGCTTAAAGCTGATATAGAGGGGCTTTATGAGGATATAGAGATGATGAGATAGAAACATAAGCGCATAACGTTGCAGTGTGTACGTTATGCGCTTTTTCATGTCCAATTTTATACCCACTGATATTTGTATAATGTGATAAGAATAAAAGGAAAGGTCTGATCACATTGAAAAGCAGAGAGTGGGAATACATATTTACAAAGAATGGAACGATAAAGCTTATGAAATATCATGGTGCGGAGACTGACGTTTCACTGCCTGCGTTCATCAACGGCACGGCGGTGACGGATATAAGCGTAAACACATTCGGTGACAGAAAGCTGAGGAGCCTGTATATTTCGGAAAACATTCAGTTTATAGAAAAGGGCTTTTTCAAATACAACTATATTTCAAAAGAAATAACGGCTTCAGCGAAAAGTGACAGATATTATTCTGCTGACGGAGTTCTTTACAACAGAGAACGCACTGTTCTTATAAGCTGTCCTAAAGAACGGGAGCAGGTCGAGATACTACCCATAACGCTGAAGATAACCGACTATGCTTTTTACAAATGCCGTAGGCTAGAAAATGTTGTTATGCCAAGATGCCTGTGCGAGATAGGAGAATACGCATTTTATGAGAATGTGTCATTAATATCGGTAACGCTCCCTTGGGGCTTGACTTTTATGGGAGAGGGGTGTTTATGCGGCTGTGAAAAGCTTGAAAGTGCAATTATTCCTGCAAATGTGGAAGTGATAAATGACTATACTTTTGAAAACTGCGAAAGCCTTGTAAACGTTCAATTACCTGAAAGACTAAAGATCATTGGAAGCCATGCTTTTCATCAGTGTAAATGTCTTACGGATATGATCTTGCCACCTAGTCTTAGAGAAATAAGGGACTGTGCTTTTTACGATTGTCACAAGCTGAAAGAGATAGCTGTTCCAAACGAATGTATAAAGATAAGCGCAAATGCGTTTTTCTTCTGTGCAGAGCTGACAGTGTATTATCCTGAGAAAAGCAATTATTACATCATTGAAGCTGCAAGAGTGAGCTGTTCAAAAGAAAAATGCAGAAAGCTTTATCCAAAAAGAAAATTTACAAAAAAAGAAGAAAAGGAAGCATTCATAAACGTTGACCCTAACCCTAGCTTTCAGCTTGCCTACGATGTCAGCGACCAATACATCTACATTACGGACATTTACGATAGTGACAAAGCGGTAAAAAAGCACATCAGAAAAAAGCTGTTTGGCAAAAGTGTGTTTATCAGCACAGAAGATATGGAAGAATAGGACAGCAATAGTTTATCTCCACTTGAAAATTTCATAAATACGCTATATAATAAGGATATATCTGAAAAGGGGTGGGGATATGACCTTACAGCAGCTTAAATATGTGGTGGCTACGGCGGAGAAAGGTACTGTCAGCGAGGCGGCACAGTCGCTTTTTATTTCTCAGCCTAGTCTTACCAACGCTATCCGTGAGCTTGAAAAGGAAATGAATATCACTATATTCATACGAACAAACAAGGGCATAACGGTATCAAAAGAGGGTGAAGTCTTTTTGGGCTATGCAAGGCAGGTGCTTGAACAGGCGAGCCTTCTTGAAGAAAAATACTGCGGAAAGCAACACGGCAAAAGGCAGTTTTGCATATCCACTCAACATTACTCCTTTGCGGTGAACGCTTTTGTTGACCTTATAAAAGAGTTTGGCGGAGATGAATATGATTTCAGCATTCGTGAGACGCAGACCCACGAGATAATCGAGGACGTGGCGAGAATGAAAAGCGAGCTTGGCGTACTCTATCTCAACGATTTCAACGAGCCTGTGCTTTCAAAGGAGATAAAGTCCAAAGAGCTTAAATTCACGGAGCTATTTTCTGCAAAGCCACACGTTTTTGTCGGCTCTGCAAATCCTCTTGCGCAGAAAAAGTCTGTGACCCTTGACGACCTGCTCCCCTACCCTTATTTATCCTTTGAGCAGGGGGAATACAACTCTTTCTACTACTCGGAGGAGATACTCAGCACCATAAAGCGACCAAAGAATATCCGTGTCCGTGACCGTGCGACCCTTTTTAATCTTCTTATCGGTCTTAACGGCTACACCATTTGCAGCGGTGTTATTGACGAAAAGCTCAACGGCAGTGATATCGTAGCTGTTCCCCTTGAAGCGGAGGGGTCCATGCGCATTGGCATAGTTACTCACAAAAAGGTACTTTCTAATCCACTGACGGAATTTTATATCAATGCACTGAAAAAATATATAGGCGAGGAAACAAGGTTGACAACATGAGAAATATGTGATATTATAAAAACATACAAAGCCTATAGGAATTATGTACAAAGGAGAATTTTCATGACAGAGCTTATAAAGCTTGAACAGAATATAACCGATACTATAAAAGAGTCGCAGATAAAACTTGGATTTACCCCTAATGCGGTAACGCTTTTTTATCCTCTTGACTCCCTCAACGCCATAACAGGTGGCGAGCTTACGGCTGAGGAAATGATAAAAGCCATAGACGAATACAAAAGCGAGATACTTTCATGCAGTGCTTCGCTTGCTCAGGACGGCAGGATAGCTGTTACGGTATCAGAGGAGAGCGTGAGGGCTATCCACGAAAAGGTGGAGGCAAGCCCGTTTCTTGTGGAGTTTATCGGCGCGGTAAAAGAAGGGTGTTCTCTTGAACGTGCGGCGGAGATATTCAGAAAGTATAATAAGAACACTGTTATAACTGCTGCACCTGACGATGAATTTGACCTGCTTGCATACTTCCCGGACGGAAAGCCTGACGGCTGTAGATACTGTTTGCAGGACGATCTGGGCGGCATAACATATCACAGATTCACCAAGCTTGACTATGACGCACTTTATCCCGAAAAGTCAGGAGATAACACAGAAAAATGAAAAATTTCACCTGCATAAGCGTAAATCACAAGCTTTGCGGACAAACCTTTCGCAGCCTTTTCACATTTGACAGCGCTCAGTGTGAAAAGCTGCTTTTTGACATAAAGGACCTTTCACCTGTGCTTATTTGCACATGCAACAGGACGGAGCTTTACTTTTGCGGAACACCTGAGGAGGGCATAAGGCTTCTTTGCGAACAAAGCGGAGTGGAGATCGCAAAGCTCAAACGCAAGGTCATGATATTCACAGACAAGACGGCGGTAAAAAGGCTTTACAGCGTATCATGCGGCATAGAGTCGGTGGTCATAGGTGAGGACGAGATACTTGGACAGGTTCGCCGTGCATATGATCTTTCAAGGGAGCGCATTGGGCTTTCCTCTGAGGTGAACATGATATTTCAGGGGGCTATCGCTTGTGCGAAGAAAATAAAGACGGAGACGGAGCTTTCAAAGACTTCCGTTTCCACGGCTACTCTTGCGGCTAAGGAAGCGGCACATTATAAGGATAATGTCAGGGTGATGCTTCTTGGAGCAAGCGGAGAGATAGGTTCGCTGGTCTTGAAAAATCTTCTTTCATACAAGAACGTAACTGTGCTTGCGACGGCACGTTCCCACAGAAATGCGCTGGAATATATTTCAGACGATCCAAAGCTTGAGCTTATACCATACGAAAAGAGATATGAGCGCATTGGCGAATGTGACTGCGTGATATCGGCGACTTCAAGCCCCCACTACACTGTTACGGCGGATATGCTCAGTGATAATGAAAACAAGCTTTTTATAGACCTTGCAGTGCCGAGAGATATTGACCCTGTCGTGGAAAAGCTTGCAGGGGCTAGGCTTATAGACATGGACTTTTTCACGGAGCTTGCCAAAGAAAACAATCTCAAAAAGCTTGACAGCGTGGAGAGGTCGAAGCTTATCATTGACGAGGAAACTGACGAGCTTGAAAAGCAGCTTATGTTCCATGATTTTCTTCCGCAGTTTGAGTGTCTTGACAGAAGACTTTGCGAGGTTTCGGCGAAAGAGCTGTTTTTCAGACTAAAGTCGGAGCTTGATTCACAGACTTTCGGCAAGGTTATAGAAGTAATAAAAGAATACGGAGAATGACGATGCCATACTTTCCTTTTTTTGCGAATATTGAGAATATGCCATGCCTTGTAGTGGGTGGCGGACAGGTAGCTTTGAGAAAGATCGAAAAGCTTCTTGACTTTTCGCCTATAATAAAGGTGGTGGCATCAAAAGCTTGCGGTGAGATAAGAGAACTTGCAGACCGGGGCATGATAACACTTTTTGAGCGTGCTTTTAATGACAGCGACATAAACGGCAGTACATTTGTGATAACTGCCACAGGGGACAGCGGTGTAAACAGGCACATTTCTCAGCTTTGCAGGCAAAGGCACATTCCATGCAACGCAGTTGATGACCCTGAGAGCTGTACGTTCTTCTTTCCTGCCATTGTGACGGAGGGGGACGTGTGCATTGGCATTTCAACAGGCGGAAAAAGCCCTACCCTTGCTTCTCACTTGAGAAAGACGATCCAATCGCAGACAGAGGGCAGGCTTGGGGATATATGCAATGTCATGGGAAAAGTCCGTGACTATGCACTTGAAAATATATCCACGGAGCAGGCTAGGAAAAAGGCTATGGCAGAGGTTCTGAAAAAATGCCTCGAAAGTGACGTGCTTCCAACAGAGGAACAGCTTATAGAGATGATAAAGGAGCGAAAATGAAACTGAGAGCAGGCACAAGAAAAAGTCCACTTGCAATGGCGCAAACTTATATGGTACTTGACATGATAAAGGCGGCTTTTCCTGAGTGTGATACCGAGATAGTCACCTTCACCACAAAGGGCGACAGACAGCTTGACAGACCTCTTGACAAGATAGGCGGCAAGGGTGTGTTCGTCACGGAGATAGAACAGGCTTTGCAAAGCGGAGAGATAGACTTTGCAGTACACAGTGCAAAGGACTTGCCTGTTACGCTGGGCGAGGGTCTGGAGATATCGGGAGTTTGCCCTCGTGGGAACTATCGTGATATGCTTGTGACCAAAAAAGGCGTTGTATTTAACGATTGTGATGTTTTCACTGTTGGCACAGGAAGTCAGCGTAGACGTGGGGGCTTTGCAAGGCTTTATCCTAACGCAAAATTTGCGGACATAAGGGGAAACGTTGGGACACGGCTCAAAAAGCTTTCCGACGGGCTTTATGACGGCATAATACTTTGTGCGGCAGGAACGGAGCGTTTGGAGCTTTCCCTTTCGGAATACGAGGTAAAAGAGTTTGAACCTTGGGAGCTTTTGCCTGCACCTTGTCAGGCTATAATTGCAGTGGAATGTGCAAAGGAGAGCAAGGCGACTGAGATAATTTCGCAGGTATCACACAAGGAAACTATGCTCAGGTTTGAAACCGAGCGTGAGGTGATAAGACTTCTGGGTGCGGACTGCACTGTGCCTGTGGGGGCATACAGCGAGATAAATGGGGAAAAGATATCTCTCACTGTTTCAGACGGCAAGGGGCATTTTGCTAAGGGCGAAAAAGAGATAGAAAAAAGATTTGAACTTGTTAAGGAGCTGACTGATAAGCTATGAGCGGCAGAGTTATAATAGCAGGGGCAGGCTGTGGAGATTATGACCTTATCACAATGAGAGGTTATGAGGCTCTGAAAAGCTGTGACGTGGTGATATATGACAGCCTTATAGACAGCCGTTTGCTTGACTTCTGCAAGGACGGTGCGGAGAAAATATGCGTTGGAAAGCGTGCAGGCAGACACAGCTCCACTCAGGAGGAGATAAACACGCTTCTTGTGGAAAAAGCCGCAGAGGGCGGTGTTGTTCTCAGGCTAAAAGGCGGCGACCCTTTTGTATTCGGCAGAGGGGGCGAGGAGATAACTGCACTCAAAGCCGCAGGCATACCATACAGCCTTATACCGGGGGTGACTTCCTCGGTAGCAGTGCCTGAGCTTGCAGGTATACCGGTGAGCCACAGGGGACTTTCAAGGAGCTTTCATGTTATAACAGGTCACACTGCGAACGACCTGCTCCCTGAGCATTTTGAAAGCTATGCAAAATGCGGTGGAACGCTTATTTTTCTTATGGGGCTTAGAAATCTCCCTGAGATAGCAGGCAGGCTCATTGAAAACGGCATGGGCGAAAATACTCCTGCGGCGGTGATATCAAAGGGGGCTACCCCTGAGCAGAGGGCTGTAAAGGGCTGTCTTGGCGACATTGCTGAAAAGGTGAAGAGAGAGGATCTGCCTGCGCCTGCTGTGATAATAGTTGGAGAAACCGCGGGGCTTGATCTTTCGCCTACCTACCTGCCTCCATTGTATGGAGTTTCTGTGGCTGTCACTGCCACAAAGGGGCTTTCAAGGCGGCTTATAAAGTCGCTCAATGCCCTTGGGGCGTATGCTCACCGCTGCGGCGGATTTGAGCTTAGGGAGCTGCACGATGAGGTCACGGAAAAAGCTTTTTCACGGCTTTCAGAGGGCTTTTACAGCCATGTTGCTCTTACAAGTCCAAATGGTGCGGAGATATTTTTGAAAAGGCTTAGAGAAAGCCGTATTGACATAAGAAAGCTAAGGGGAGTGAAGATAGCTGTCATAGGCAAAGGCACTGGGGCGAAGCTTGAAAAGGCTGGGCTTTATGCAGACATAATGCCTGAAAAATTCAACAGCGTGGCTCTTGGAAATATGCTCTCGGACACTCTTACTTGTGATGACAGGCTTCTTATAGTACGCTCCTCGGAGGGGTCAGCGGAGCTTGTTAAGCCATTGGCTGAAAAAGGGCTGAACTTTGATGATGTGCATATTTACGAGCCTGTTTACAGCACAGGCGAGAAGATAGATGATGACTACGCTGTGTTTGCCAGTGCAGGCGGAGTGAGGAGCTTTTTCCGTGGCGGAGGAAGCTTATCAGAGAATACAAAGTGTATCTCCATAGGCGAAGTGACGGCGGCAGAGCTTAAAAAATACGGTATAAATGGTCCTCTGCTTCCAACAGAAAGCACGGCAGAGGGAATAATACAAAAGATACTTTCAGATAAGTGAGAGGAAGATAAAAATGCGAAGATTCAGAAGATTAAGGGCAAACCCAGCAATGAGAAGAATGGTTTGCGAAACAAGATTAAATGCGGCAGACTTTATCTACCCGATTTTTGTGGCAGAGGGCAATGACATCATGAAGCCTGTTGACTCTATGCCAACAGTTTATCAGTATTCTATCGACAATCTGGAGCAGATATTGCCGCAGATAGCAGACAGCGGGATATCGGGCTTACTTATTTTCGGCATGCCAGAGAAAAAGGACGAGCTTGCAACGGAGGCTTACAATGACAAGGGCGTTACACAGCAGGCAATAAGATACATCAAAGAGCATTATCCTGACCTGCTTATTATTGCGGACGTTTGTCTTTGCGAATACACCAGCCATGGACACTGCGGAGTTGTAAAGGGCGACAAGATACTCAATGACAGCACTTTGCCGCTTCTGTGCAAAATGGCGGTGAGCCTTGCAAAGGCTGGCGCTGATATTATCGCACCCTCCGACATGATGGACGGCAGAGTTGCGGCGATAAGGGCGGCGCTTGACGAGAATGCTCTTACTGATATTCCTATAATGTCATACAGTGCAAAATTTGCTTCAGGATATTATTCTCCGTTTCGTGACGCCGCAGAATCTGCACCATGCTTTGGCGACAGAAAGTCATATCAGATGGATCCTTGCAACGGACGTGAGGCTCTCCGTGAGATAGAGGACGATATCGAGGAGGGGGCTGACATGGTAATGGTGAAGCCTGCGCTTTGTTATCTTGATATCCTCAGAGCCGCCAGGGACAGATATGATCTGCCGATTGCGGCATACAACGTAAGCGGTGAGTTCTCTATGGTAAAAGCAGCGGCACAGCTTGGCTGGATAGACGAAAAGCGTATCGTTCTTGAAAATCTCACTGCTATAAAGCGTGCAGGTGCGGACATTATCATAACATACCATGCTCTTGACGCCGCAAAATGGATAAAGGAGGACAACTGACATGAAAACTGCTAAGTCTGAACAGCTTTACAAAACTGCCTGCGGTTTTATGCCCGGTGGAGTGAACAGCCCTGTCAGAGCCTGCAAGGCGGTTGGCACTGTTCCGCTTTTTATCGACCATGCGAAAGGGTCAAGGATATGGGACGAGGACGGAAACGAGTTTATTGATTATGTATGCTCATGGGGGCCGAACATTCTCGGTCACTGCTGTGAGCCTGTGATAAATGCCGTGAAGGCCGCCTGCGACAAGGGGCTTACGTTCGGTGCTTGCCACAAGGGCGAGATAACCTTGGCTGAGCTTATAAAAAAGCACTTTCCGTCTATGGAAATGCTCAGGCTCGTAAACTCAGGCACGGAAGCTGTCATGAGCGCAATAAGAGCCGCAAGAGGTTTCACAGGCAGGGACAAGATAATAAAATTCGAGGGCTGTTATCATGGTCACTCGGACGGATTGCTTGTAAAGGCAGGCTCGGGACTTATGACGCAAGCTATCCCATCGGGTGCAGGAGTGACAGAGGGCTGCACAAAGGACACGCTTCTTGCAAAATACAATGACACTGCTTCTGTGGAAAAGCTTTTTGAGGAATACGGCAGCGAGATAGCCGCACTTATTGTTGAGCCATGCGCTGCAAACATGGGCGTTGTTCCCCCTGAGAAGGGCTTTCTTGAATTTCTCAGAGAGATAACGAAAAAGCACGGCACTGTGCTTATATTTGACGAAGTTATAACGGGCTTCAGGCTTTCAGAGGGGGGAGCTTCAAAATATTTCGGAGTTATCCCTGACATGACTACCCTTGGCAAGATAGTGGGCGGAGGAATGCCCCTTGCCTGCTATGGGGGAAAGCTTGAGATAATGCAGTGCGTTGCACCACTAGGCTCTGTTTATCAGGCAGGCACGCTGTCGGGAAACCCATGCGCAGTGGCGGCAGGAATAGAAACTATCAGGCAGATAGAAAGCATACCAAACTTCTATGAGGAGCTTGACAAAAAGTCGGCTATGATAGAGAATGCCATAAGGGAAAAGGGTCTGAATGTGAATCGCTGTGGCTCGCTTATGACGGTATTTTTCAATGACGAGAGAGTGAAAAGCTATGATGAGGCAAGGGCTTGCAACACGGAAAGCTACGGCAGATACTACCGCCATATGCTGCAAAGTGGCATTTACACTGCACCGTCGCAATTCGAGGCGATGTTCGTTTCCTATGCTCACAGTGACGAGGATATAGCAAAGACTATTGAGGCGATAGAGTCTTACAGATAAAAAAGCGGAACTGTTCAAATCAAGCTGAACAGTTCCGTTTTTTTATCTTCCATATATGTAGGGGCGAACAGTGTTCGCCCGTTTTGTTTGCCTGACAAACTCATGATATCCACGCAATTTTGGGCTCAATATTCCCAAATGCGGCTTTCAACATAAGTTTGCGAGAAAATCAGGCGGGCGAACGCTGTTCGCCCCTACGATGTAACAGTGCAAAAATTTATGGAAAACAGACAAATGCTAAACGGGACGTCGTATTTCTGCAAAGCAGAAATTGCACTGCTCCCATACATTATTTGATATCAGCAAATTCTAGGGAGAAGTTCTCCGCCCGGCTGTGGGAGAAGGGTCTGTGAGCCTATCTCTGTTTTCATTACAACTCTGCCTGCGTTATCCTCTGTGACCTCGCCTATGACAGCGGCGTTCTCTGAGTTTTTGCACTTTCTAAGGGCAGAAACGATATCCTCCGCTTTGTCCTTTGGTGCGAATATAACAAGTCTGCCCTCGCAGGCAAGATACAATGGCTCTAAGCCCAGCATACCGCACACGCCTTTCACCTCGTCTGCCACCGGTATTTTCTCAGCGTCAAGGGTAATTCCCACACCGCTTTGACCTGCTATCTCGTAAAGAACAGTGCCTACACCGCCTCTTGTTGCGTCACGGATAACGTGGATATCGTTTGTAACGTCGAACATTGCTTTTACGTTTGCCCAGAGGGGTGCACAATCGCTTGTTACGTCTGCCTCTATGCCGAACTCGTCACGAGCTAAAAGTATGGTACAGCCGTGTCTGCCGATATCACCTGACACTATAACGGCGTCGCCTGCTTTGGCAAGCTTGCCTGAGGTGTTGGCGTTGTCCATTATCCTGCCTATGCCCGTAGTGGTAATGAAAACCCCGTCTACCTGACCTTTTCCTGCCACCTTTGTGTCACCTGCACATATCTCGACACCTGCTTCCTTAGCGGTCTTTGCCATGGCGGCGGCTATCTCCTCAAGCTTATCCATTGGAAAGCCCTCCTCGATAACGAAAGCACAGGAGAGATACAAAGGCTTTGCGCCCATGCAGGAAAGGTCGTTCACAGTGCCGCAAATACTTAGCTTGCCGATATTTCCTCCTGCAAATTCGTATGGGGAAACTATAAAGCCGTCTGTGGTGAATGCTATCTTGCCCTTTTCCATGGAAAGCACGGCGGCATCATCGGCGGTCAGGTCAGGGTTAGCGAAATGCTCCTTAAAAACACGGTCGATAAGCTCGGAGGTCTGCTTTCCTCCTGCGCCGTGGGCAAGGGTAACAAATTTATCTGTCATAATTATTCCTCTTTTCGGATAGTTTATTTTACAAATTGCCATACTGATAATATGCCGAGCAAGCGCCCTCATTTGACACCATGCACGCACCTATAGGGTGCAGCGGTGTGCAGACCTTGCCAAAAACTTTACAGTCTGAGGGCTTGCACTTGCCCTGCAAAACATCTCCACAGCGGCAGGCTGGGTTTGGCTTGCCTGTTATTTTCGGCAGAGCGAATTTCTTTCGTGCGTCAAAGTCAGCATACTCGTCACGGAGTATCATGCCTGACATTGGGATAATACCAAGTCCACGCCACTCGCTGTCGCAGGGGGTCATGACCTTTTCCATAAGCTTTATGGCGGCTGGGTTGCCCTCGGGCTTTACTACTCTAGGATAGCAGTTTCTGAAAAATGGCTCGACACGCTGAGAAAGTTCTATGGTAACAGCAAGAGCCGTAAGAAGTTCAGCGGCCGTGAAGCCCGTAACAACGCCTGAAACGCCCTTTTTCACAAGCTCCTCGCACACGGCTGTGCCTGTGATAGCGTTGACATGGCCAGGGTACAAAAATGCGTCTGCACTTCCCTCCAAAGCCTTATAAGCATTTGGCATGGTCTTGTTTGCACCAAGAATAGAGAAGTTTTCAAGCCCCAGCTTTTTTGCTTTTTCCACTGCAAGGCAGGCTGATGGGGTGGTGGTCTCAAAGCCAACGGCGAGAAATACCACCTGCTCATCTCTATGGCTTTCGGCATATGAAACTGCGTCAAGGGGCGAATAGACTGTCTTTATCACAGCACCCTTTGACCTTGCTCCTGCAAGACTCATTTCTGTACCGGGTACTCTTATAAGGTCGCCGAAAGTGCATATCACCGCACCTTTTTCTAGGGCGAGCATACAAGCCTCGTCGATAAAGCCAATGGGGGTAACGCACACAGGACAGCCAGGACCTGAGATAAGCTCAACGCTCTCAGGAAGGAGCTTTCTTATGCCAAGCTTGAAAATCTCGTGGGTGTGAGTACCGCAGACCTCCATTATGCGAAGCTTTTTGCCGTCATCACGTTTGTAGGAGCTTATTATCTCCTTTGCATTTTCTATAGTGTTCATTGGATACTCTCCATTATCTCGTCAGTTTCTTCGCTATCATCAGAGGTTATCTTTGCGATAGCCACCCCTGCGTGTACCATGACATAATCCCCTACCTCGAGATCGTCGATAAGGTCAGCAGATACCTCTCTTTTTGCACCGCTTGCGTCAATAACAGCAGTGCCCTCGTTTACACTTACAACTTTTGCAGATAAACCTACACACATATCAATACCTCCAAAAAAAATTAAATCTATATAACAAAATCAGAAATGAGATACACAGGCGACCAAAGGTCGCCCCAGCTTATTGAAAAAGTTCGACAAAAGCGGGACGTCGAGGGCGCCATCCCCTACAATTGGCGTAAATACGCTGTTTATATGTAGGGGCGAACAGCGTTCGCCTGTTATTTTGGTATTTTTCAACAGTCTCAGGCGACCAAAGGTCGCCCCTACAGAATAAGAAAATCATCGCCGCAGGCGATACCTTAATTTCTCATTCCTCACTCCTCATTCCTCATTCAGATAAAACGCTTGTCCCAAAGCTATACCACCGTCATTGGCAGGCACAAGGCTGTGGATAAGCACTCTAAGCCCCATTTTTTCAAGACGGCACTTCACCATTTTAAGCAGAAGCTTGTTCTGAAAAACTCCCCCGCTCAGGGCACAGACCTTTACGCCTGTGCGCTTGCTTATGGTCCTGCACGCCTGTGCGGTCATGTCCGCAAGAAGTGAATGGAACTCATAGGCAAGGCGGTTTTTGTCCTCACCATTTTGCATACCATGGCAAAGACGCTTGATAAGAGCCTGAGTGCAGAGCATTATCCTGCCCTCTTTTTCGGCAGTGAGCTTTTCCATAGGCTCGTAAATACCGAAAGGCTCACGGCTGAATTTTTCTGCCGCAAACTGCAACGCCATGGAAGCTTCGCCCTCGAAGGTTGAAGAACGCCTTATGCCAAGCACCGCAGAAGCGGCGTCAAAAAGCCGTCCTGCGCTTGTGGAGCTTACTGCGTTTACTTTTTTCTCTGCCATTATGGACAGAAGCTTGTACTCTTTCGCTGTACAAATACCAAGCTTTTCACAGATCTCTCCGCCCCTTTCCCCATAGGCTGAGCCCGCTATCATTGAGGCAATACGCCAGCCTTCTTTAGAGGAAAGATCGCCGCCCACCTGCATGAAGGGCTTTATGCTTCCCATACGCTCAAAGCCTGTGCGGTCGCAGAGAAGTATCTCTCCTCCCCATATGGTGCCGTCTGTGCCAAAGCCTGTGCCGTCATATGATACGCCTATGACCTTTTCGCTATAGTCGTTTTCTGCCATGCAGGAAAGGATATGGGCATAGTGGTGCTGGATTTTTTTCAGAGGCAGGTCAAGCCCCTCGGCAAATGCAACTGTATTGTATTTAGGGTGCATATCGCAGACTACGTTTTGCGGTGTTGCTTCCAGAAGTTCGCACATACGCTTCACTGACTCCTCAAGAGCCTTTACAGTGCGGATATCAGCCATATCCCCCACATAGGAAGAGAGATAATAAAGGCTTCCCTTTCTGATACAGAAAGTATTTTTAAGCTCACCGCCTATGGCAAGGGTCTGACCCTTATCACCGCAGGAAGTCATAACAGGCAATGGTGCATATCCTCTTGAACGCCTTATTATGTAAGGCTTGCCCTCAAATGTATCCATAACAGTATCGTCTGAGCGTATCAAGATACGTCTGTTGTGGGATAATATCAGATCGCAGAAGCCTGCTATTTCGCTGAGTGCGTCCTCGTCGCTTCGACAAATAGGTGCGCCACGGACGTTTCCGCTGGTCATAACAAGGCTGTCGGTCATTTTCACGCCGTCATCGTAATCAAAAAGAAGCAGGTGCAAAGGGGCATAGGGGAGCATTACTCCCACTGTAGGATTATCGGGTGCAACGCTTTCGCAAAGGCTTCCGCTAGTTTTTTTATCAAGAAGCACGATAGGCTTTTGCCAGCCTGTGAGAAGCTTTTCCTGCACTTCGCCAAAATCGCACTCACGCCTTGCGGCAGAAATATCCTTCAGCATAACGGCAAGTGGTTTTGCAGGGCGGTTTTTAAGCTCTCTGAGCCTTTTCACTGCGCTCTCGTTTTTTGCGTCACAGCAAAGGTGAAAACCACCTATGCCTTTGACAGCGATTATCTTCCCTGCCATGACGGCTTCTCTTGTGGCTGTGATAGCCTCAGCGCCTTTCTTTTCACTGCCTATGATATAGACCTCCGGACCGCATTTGTTACAGCACACAGGCTGGGCGTCATAACGCCTTGTGGCAGGGTCGGTGTACTCGTCCTCGCAGTCTTTGCACATTGGAAAGTCAGCCATTGTGGTGCGAACTCTGTCATAGGGCATAGAGTCCATAATAGTGAGCCTTGGACCGCACTGAGTACAGTTTATAAAAGGGTGGTGGTACCTTCTGTTTGTTTTATCAAAAAGCTCCGCCTTGCATTTTTCGCACACAGCGATGTCAGGGGATACGAAAATATCCCCTTTTTCCTTTTCACTGTCGATTATCTCAAAGCTGTCAAATGGTGGCTCGTCGGCATGGGCGGAGATCATCTCCATTATCACCGAACGCTCAGGGGGACGGCTTTCAAGGGCTTTTTTCAAGTCCTCCACAGCCTTTTCACTGCCCTGTGCGTGTATCTCAACATAAGAGCCTTTGTTTGCCACAGAGCCGCAAAGTCCAAGGTCTGACGCTTCACGGCTGACAAAAGGTCGGAAGCCCACGCCCTGAACGATACCATAAACACGAATCATCTCAGTTTTCATCAGATAAGCTCCCTGACGGTATCCTTTATCTCGTCCTCTGCTTCACTGCTGAGAACGTCTATAAGCACGTCCTCAAACTCCTCACCGTCCTGACCCTCATCTATGGCGGCATTTCTGAGCCTGCCTAACATTCTCACAGTATGCACTGTAGGTCTGCGACGAACGGAGTCCATGAGAATGTTCTCATAACCTCTGCCGTAAAACTGCTCCATATATCTCACCACGGCACTTGTCATGCTGATATCAGCCATGGGGTGTCTTTCCAGAAATCTAAGCAAAGGCAAAACTGCGTTTATGCCCTCGCCGCTTTCGTCAAGCTCCTCCATGCAGTTTTCGGCTTCATATTCAAACTCCTCTGAACCGAGATATTCTTCAAGACGCTCTATAATTTCTTCTGTCATATCTTTTCACTCTCTCCCTGCAAAAGTCTGCCTGAAAGTCCGAAATGCGGAAAGTCTATAAACTCGCCGCTGAAATTTTTCATAACACGTCTGAGGGTCTTGTCTGCGATAACAACGTCATAGTTATCACCAACATTGTCGCAAAGGTCGCTTTCGTCTGCAAGGAAAAAATCACTCTGCTGTGAAAGCTCTTTTTTCTGCATAAAAAACGTTGCCGATGTGCAATGACACTTGCCGCTTTTTTCTGTGATAAGCTTTCTCACAGCGTCAGCCGCTGTTTGGTTATGTATCACAAGGACGTTTTTATCCGTAAAGTTATCAGCTTTTTGCACTATCTCCTCAGGCAGACAGCTTCGTGGATATTCTATCTCATAAGGCGTGCCAAACTTTTCTTTGAGATACTCCGCCGCCTTTATTGCTGCCGCTGAACAGACTATATTTTTCTCCGCCGCAGCCGCATTTTTCACATCATCAAGGGTGCTTCCCATGCCGTAGCATATAACATTCTCCCAACCCTTTGCCTTATATTCCGCCACTATCCTCTCGGGGCTTATGATACTAAGCTCCAAAGGCGTTGCACCTATAATGCCAAGCCTGCCTTTCTGAATAGGCTTACTCTCAGTGGCAAAGGTCTTGAAAAGGTCTATCCACACCGGCTCTGAGCCACTGTCATAATAGTTCGTGCCTGTACACTCGGCTGTTATGCAAGGAAGTCCTGTTTTCTTCTCTGCCATTCGTTTCAACGCTCTCATATCTGTTGCGATGACAGCAGGCACAGGTGTGCCTATTATGGCGGTGAAAGCAGGTGATATCTGCCCGCAGGCTTTGGAGAGCTTTTCGATGAGCCTGTCGTCACGTCCTAAAATTGCGTCCATATCACGCAGTCCTGCACTAAAGACTGCACTTTTTTTAGTGAACCAACGTGGTTCGTCAAAGCCACAGACGTTGCCTGCACAGCCGCCTGCGTCGCATATTACCATTAGTCCTCCAAGCTCGTAAAGCACTGCCGACGCACCTGATTGGTCAGGGGCAAAGGGTGACAAAAGCTTCAAAAGATTTTTCATTTATCCTCCGCTCCTTTCCTGTCAAGCGCATTTTCAAGGTCGCAAAACAGCTTTTTTACACCTGCATAGCCGAAAGGCTGTATCTCGTCATTGAAGTCTGCTCCTGCTATGTCAGGGTGGTAATAGGCACAGTCCTTGCCGATATAAACGTTCACCCGTTTGTCAGGCTCATAAAAGAGCATTGTTGGTGAGAGGTTTGAATATATCTTCGTTTCAGGGGAGAGCTGTGCTATCTTTTTCACAAAGCCGAAATTTCGCTCCCCCACAGTGCCGAATATCTCCGCCACCTTGAAGCCGTATCTTATAAGTGCCAATGCCATTTCTATAGGGTCGCAGTTTGAAAACTCGCCCACTGCAAAGCACAGCCCTTTATGCTTTTCTCTGAAATCATCTATAAGAGCCATGGTCTGCTCATAATACTCTTTATCGCAAAGCTCCGCTCCTATCGCCTGACCCAGCAGACGATACTGCGTAGATATCTTGTCAGCCTGAAAAACTCTCGCAAGCTCTATAAAAGGTATGTTAAGCTCCTGCTCCATTTGCTGGGCGGCGTATCTTGCTTCCGCATTGAGTACAAGAGAAAAATTTGCCTGCGACATCTGCTCATACTCCTCAAAGCTTTCACACCTTGATATCTCTCTTATCTTCTTTACGCCTGCACTTTTCAGCAGGCTGTAAAGCTCGCAATCCTCCTGCAAGGGTGAGAAATAACCGAGGATATTCACCTCGTCAGACTTTCTCTTGCGAGGTTTCAGCAGTGAATACACCGATTTTCGCACTGAAGCCATAGGGGGCAGACGCTTTTCCCTTGTAAGGGCATACATATAGCATGGCACAACAGGCACGCCTGCTCGGTCACTGGATTTTCTGCACACTCTGTCCATATCAGTGCCGAGGAGAGCGTCAACGCAGGTTATACATATCATCACCGCTGAGGGAGTGTAATCAAGGCTTTGACATACCTCCTCCACGGCTTTTGGTATCTTTGTAAGGTGCCTGCCTGTGACGATATCGGTATCGTCAAGAAGCAGGTAGAAAAATCTGTCGCCGTAGCCGCTTTCCACACTGAGCATAGTGGTGTTTCGTCCACAGCAGGCAGGAGCCACAAGAAGCATAACCGAATTTGGCACTGCAAGTCCTGCTCTTTTTACACCAAAGCCCTGCGCTCCCGGTGAATTGAACGCCAATGTTGCAGGGGAGCTGTAGATAAGGTGCTTTGCCGAAAGAAGCTCGTCAGGGATATTATCTTTTCCCTTTTGGGCAAGCTCCACCGCTGTTATGTAAAACGCTTTAGTCATCGTTGTCCTCCTGCATAAGAGTCTGGGCAAGCTTCAAAAAGCATTTTGCCGCCTGACAATCAGGCTCGCCCTCTATGACGGTCATGCCCTTATCCTCACATCTGATGATATCGTCGCTTCTTGGTATATCCGCAATGATATCAAGCCCTGCGCTTTCTGCAAAGGCTCTGACCTTTTCTTCCTCGCCCTCAACGTTTCGCCTGTTCATGACGATACCACGGACTTTTGCATAGCTTCTGTCGGCAAAGTTTTTCACCGCACTGTTTATATTATTTGCGGCATACAATGCCATTTTCTCGCCTGAGGTGACGATAAGCACCTTTGAAGCGTAGCCCTCTCTGATAGGTGCGGCGAAACCTCCGCACACAACGTCTCCGAGAACGTCATAAAGCACAACGTCAGGCTTATATCTTTCAAAAAGCTTTAAGTCTTCAAGCAGGCTGAACGTGGTGATTATACCTCTGCCTGCACAGCCAAGTCCGGGGGTAGGACCGCCTGTTTCTATACAAAGCACTCCGCCATAGCCCTCTTTTGATATCTCCTCTATGCTCTCAGGCTCATCGTCATGCTCTCTGAGATAATTCATCACAGGCATAACAGGCTCGCCCCCAAGAAGATTTATGGTGGAGTCAGCCTTTGGGTCACAGCCTATTTGTATAACTCTTTTTCCAAGACTTGCGAATGCGGCGGCAAGATTTCCCGTAACTGTGGATTTTCCTATTCCGCCCTTTCCGTAAACGGCTATTTTTATCATAAAAGTATCCGTGCGAAAGCACGTTCCTCCTTTTTATAGGTTAAGTATTTTTCTTACATCTTTATCTATCAGGTCGGGGATATCTTTAAGAAAACATCTTCCCGAAAAAGCAACGTGTGGCAGTGAAACAAAGCTTGTCCCTTTGCATATAGGTCTGAAAAGAGGGTCTGCTATGACGGCCTTATGCTGTGAAAAAAGCTTTTCAAGCTCTGCTTCTTCCTCGCAGAAAATGTCCGTCCCTGACAGCACCTCGCTGTTTCTTATGCCAACTGTCGCCACAGTTTTTGCGCCAAGTTCAGCCCCAAGGGAAGAAGCAAAAACGCTTTCCCCTGCAACTATCATATGAGCATTCTCTACAGCTTTTTCACCGCAGGAATTTATACAAACGCCCTCTGACACTGCTCTTTTCAGGTCAGCGGAAAGCTTTTTGGAAAAGCGTTTCCCCACAGGCACGCCCACAACATATGGCACTCCATAGGTATCAAAAAGATACTTTGCCGCAGATATCCCGTCTGAGGATATAACAAGGCTTACAGCCGCCTGTGGTGCAGTAGAGATCTCATCAAGGCTGCTGTCCATAGCAAAACAGCTTTGCACTGAAAAGCCGTTATCCAAAAGCCACTTTTTTATGGAGCTTACGCTTGTATTCACTGAAAAGTCAAGAGGCGTTGCACCAATAATATTCACTGAATTTGCCTGCTTTTCTTTTCCCTCACGGCAGAAAAGCTTTGCAATATTAAGGAAAGCTCCCTCTGCTCCTTGAAGATAGGAATGAGTGCCGTTGGTATCAACGAAAAATGTGGTCAGACCCGTTTCACGCTCTATCTCCTCAGCCGCCGCACTATAGTCAAAGCCTGTCATTGCAGGCATTGGCGAACCGCAAATGGCTATGAATTTGGGTGAAAGCTCACCTGCCGCTTTTGCCACATCACGAATGAACTTGCTGTCATTGCCCATAATGGCGTCCGCTTCTGTTAGTGCAGAAATATATATCATGCTTTTGCGGTCATACCAGCGTGGCTCGTCATGGGTGGCGTAGGTGGAGTTACAGCCCGAAGCGTCATGGACGACGGTCATTCCACCAAGCTCATAAAGCGCCGAGCATACTCCCGAAGTATCCGCCGCATATATGGATATCACTTTTGCATTCATAGACAGCTTTCACACCCCCAGCCCTTGTGTTGTATCACCTTACGTCTGTCCTTTTTGTTTACTGCTCCCTCAGCCATAAGTTTTGCAAGCCTTTTTATGCCCTCGAAGCCGTATCCACCGCCCCCTGCGACTATATCAACAAAATTATCAGTCTGGCAGAAAAAAGCCGCTTTCTGACCTACTGCAAGATATTTTTCTTCGCAATGTGAAAACTCCATTTTCACATTCACAGTAGGGAGAATTTCAAGGTCGTGGCAATGGGCTTTCAGCCACTCAAAATCTGCCCTTTCCTCCTCTGAAAAGCTGTCGGCGTAGCAACGCTTCACATTGAAGCCTTTCTCTGCAAGAAGTCTGCAAAAGCCAAGGGGTCTTGGCAGAGCAGTATAATCCACGGCTATAGGCATATCCCCTACTATCTCAAGGGCAGTTGCAAGAGCCTTATCGGCGGCTTCTCTGTCAGCAGAAAAGTCAGGCGTTTTCACACCAAGCTGAGTGCAAAGCCTGCTGTAATTTTCCTCTATCTCATCATAGCCATAGCACAAGGGCAGATACAAATGCTTTGTGCCAAGTCGCTTTTCAAGTTCCTCTCCTGAGGGCTTTGCCGTGGGGATATAGGTGATATTCAAAGAGCTTTCCGCCATGGAGAGATACTCCTCATAGGTCTTGCACTTTGTAATGTCAAGAAGCTCAAAGCCTGCTGAGTTTATTATTTTTACAAGCTCGGAGGCTTCGTCCGTGGCTCTGTCACAGCCTATTATAGCCGCCGTTTTAGGCTTCTTTTCGCACTTTTCAAGTGGCTCGTAAAGCTGTTTTCTCATAAGGCTGTCAGGAGAGATAGACTTTCTCATGGTGGGCGTCATGTAGCAATCTATAAAATGCACCTGCGGAAACAATGCCGAAAGCTCGTCTATTATCATTTTGAAGTCACAGCCTGCAAAAAGGTGGACACAGCTTAGAAAAATCAAAACGCACTTTGGCTTTTCATCAAGCCTGTTTATTATATCCCTCACTCCGTCTATAACGTCCTGCTCCATTGTGCCGTCATACAGATCCTGCTCAGAAACAGTCACCCATGACATTCTGTCCATGGCATTCATCTCTGCCGCAGTGAGGATAACGCCCCTTAAACAGCCCTGTGCACAGACAAATATCTGCCGCGACTCAGGGATAAGCATACCGGTATGGACGATATTCCACACGCCCCTTGTGGGGGGATTATATTCAAGACCGCTTTCAAAAGGCACAGGAAAAGCCGCCTTCGTTATATTTATGCCGCTCTCTTTTATCATTTTTCTTCTCCCATACCGCAAAGCTCGGCTATCTTATCCGCCAATGCTCTATACTGCTCTGCCGCAGTGCTGTCAGGAAAAGCTTCCATGACAGTTTTGCGCATATCCTCAGCTTCGCTCACAAGGTCGCTTCGGTCTATCTCGGCTATCACAGAGCTGTGAAAATCAGCCGCAAGCTCTGCCGCTTTTTCCTCCTCGTTTTTTACGTTGCGTTTATTTAGGATAAAACCGCCAAGTGAAGCATATCCACGGCTTTTGAAATTTTCCACCGCCATTGCGATGTTTGCGGCGGCATATACAGACATACTCTCGCCTGATGTGATGATAAACACCTTATCGGCATAGCCCTTTCGCATTGGCATTGAAAAACCTCCGCACACCACGTCTCCGAGAACGTCATAGATAACAACGTCAGGCTGATATTTTTCGTATGCACCCTTTTTTTCAAGCTCTTCAAGTGCGGCGATTATACCTCTGCCTGCACAGCCAAGCCCCGGGACCGGACCGCCTGCTTCAACGCACACAACACCGTTATAGCCTACCCTTGCCATATCTTCAAGGTCAAAGCTTTCGCCTTTTCGTACAAGGTCAAGAACGGTGGGTATCCTCTCTCCCCCATGGAGAAATATGGTGGAGTCAGCCTTTGGGTCACAGCCTATCTGCATGACTTTCAGCCCTTTTTGTGCAAGTGCAACACTGACGTTTGATGCCGCAGTGGATTTTCCTATTCCGCCTTTTCCGTAAAAAGCAAGCTTTATCATTATCTGTGATCTCCTCTTGATATCTTTATTTTATAGCCTATGGACTCCATTCGTCTTTCAAGGCAAGCCCTGCACTGTGCTGACTCGTCACCTGTGCATATCTTGTTGTCATAGAGCATATATTTTTTTCTCACTGCCACAGGGGACAAATTCGGCATTATAACGTTCGCACCTGACAGCACCCCTTGTTCTCTCCCTTTGGGGTTTATAGTACCAAGGGCTGTGGTGGCAGGCAAAAGAACGTCGGGGAGCATTATCCTGCAAATGCTCAGCAGAAAGAGAGTAAGCTCATATGAGCCTTGTGGACAGCTTCTGAAAGGCGTGTCCTTATGTGGGAGAAAAGGTCCAATGCCTATCATTTCGGGCTTGAAATCGCACATAAACTCCATATCCTCAGCAAGGCACTCAGCCGTCTGATACGGCGAGCCTATCATCATTCCACAGCCTGTCTGATAGCCTATCTCTTTAAGATCTGAAAGACACTCCATTCGGTTTTTCCAAGACATTTCGGCTGGGTGGAGCTTTTTGTAATGCTCCTCGTCGGCAGTTTCGTGCCTGAGAAGATACCGATCTGCACCTGCATTGAAAAGGGCTTCATAGTCCTCACGGCTTTTCTCACCTAGGGATAATGTTACCGCGCAATCAGGGTGGCGCTTTTTTATCTCTCTGACGATACCGCAGAGCATTTCTCTGTCATAGAAAGCGTCCTCACCGCTTTGAAGCACAAAGGTACGGAAGCCATAGCCGTAGCCCTCGTCACAGCACTGCAAGATCTCCTCAGCGGTGAGCCTGTATCTGCTCACGTTGCCGTTTGAGCGCCTTATTCCGCAGTAAAGGCAGTCGTTTTTGCAGATGTTTGAAAACTCCACTATGCCCCTTATGTAGATATCCTTGCCGAACATTTCCTGCGAAATGCCCCTTGCAAGCTCTGCGGCATAGGCTCTGTCGCTCTCGTCATATTCTTTTATAAGCTTCACCCATTCTCCATGGGAAAGCTTTTTCTCGCAGTTTAGTTTATCAATAAGTTCTCTGACCGCCATTGTGATCTTCAAGCTCCTTTACAAGATGCGGAAACACTTCTATGCTCCGTTTGAGAATACCTTTCATATAGGCAATTGCAATGCCGTAATTTGTGATCGGCACACCTGCGTCACAAGCACATTTCATTCTGTAGGTAAGCTCTTTTGAGCCGAGCATACAGCCGCCACAGTGTATACAAAGTGCAAAGTCTGAAAGCTCCTCCGGAAAGCCGTGACCTGATGACAGCACTATCTCAAGATTCTTGCCTGTATATTCTTTCAGCCAGTTCGGAAGCTTCACAGAGCCTATATCACCGCACTGTCTGTGATGTGTACATCCCTCTGAAATAAGCACCTTGTCACCGTCTTTAAGATCGTCGATAGCTTTCACGCCCTTTACAGCGGCATCAAGAAAGCCCTTATATCTAGCCATAAGGATAGAAAACGAGGTGAGAGGGATATCCTCGGGAGTATCCTTTGAAACTCTTGCGAAAGCCTGACTATCCGTTATAACAAGCGCAGGCTTCTCTATCCTGCCAAGCACTCCTGAAAGCTCAGTTTCTCTTACCACCACTGCACAGGCGTTTGCTTCAAGAACATCTCTTATGGCCTGCTGTTGTGGCAGGATAAGCCTGCCCTTTGGTGCGGCGCTGTCGATAGGGGTGACAAGCACCACCATATCGTCAGGCTTTATAAGGTCGCCCACAAGCTTCATTGTCATGGTGTCTGTTTCAGTGAGCTTTGCAACGGCGTTTTTAAGCTCCTCTATGCCTGTTTTCTCTTTTGCGCTGACGTACACTGCGCCCTCCTCTTTTGGGATATCAGTGAGCAGGTCGGCTTTGTTTTTGGCTATAATAAATGGTATGTTTTTCTCTTTGAATATTGAGATAAGCTGTTTTTCGCAGTCGCCAAGGGGCAAGGTGCAATCGGTAACAAGAACTGCGCAGTCTGTTCTGTTTAGAATCTGCTTAGTTTTCTTCACACGAAGCTCTCCAAGCTCGCCCTCGTCGTCAAAGCCGGGGGTATCTATTATCACAACAGGGCCAAGGGGCAAAAGCTCCATTGCCTTTGTAACAGGGTCGGTGGTAGTGCCTTTCGTATCGGATACCACTGCAAGATCCTGATTTGTTACTGCATTCACAACGCTTGATTTTCCTGCGTTTCGTCTGCCGAAAAAACCTATATGTATACGTTCTCCGCTTGGTGCGTCATTAAGTCCCATTGCAAAAGCTCCTCTCAAAAAAATAAGCCATACCCCTATGGATACAGCTTTGATAACAAAAAAGGCTATGCTTGCTCATAAAAAACCTAATCCACGGGCGAACGCTGTTCGCCCCTACATGAGTAGAGATAGGGCTTTCTATCTGCTTTTTACTTTTTCTGCTTGATGTGTATTCTTTCGCCTTAAAGGAGAAAACTCGTTTTCGGCGTCAGGGTCACAAATATTTATTAGATTTTTACTGTGGCGAATAAAGGGTCTTGGCGGTCACTCCCTCAAGCCTGCCTATCTTGCCTGCAAGAGAATTTATAACGTCCTGCGGAGCGTCAACTGCCACACTTATTATGTTCATGCCACGTTCTCGGTATGGCAGACCCATTCGTCCTATTATATACTCGGCATGCTCATGAAGAATTGCGTTTATCTCCTGCGCAGAGCCGTTATCGTGTGCGATTATTGCAAGTATTGCCACACGGGTATCCATAAAACACCCCCGTAATGTAAAAGTGTACTTTATCTTACTTTATGATAGCACGATTTGTTGGCGTTGTCAATTGGAAGTTATCTATTTGAATAAAATTTTTAGATAACATTTGACTAAAATATATGACATATACTATTGACAAGTAAAGTTAGCCATGGTAAACTTATTTTGTGGAGTTCTTTTAGATAAAACATAAGAATAAAATATAGCTATGGAGGAAAAGACAATGACTCTTGATAAGCTTAAAACAGGTGAGTCTGCCGTGATAAAAGCGGTAGGTGGCGAGGGTGCGCTTAGGCTGCGTTTTCTCGACATGGGACTTATACCCAAAACAAAGGTGAAAATGCTAAAGCGTGCGCCAATGGGCGACCCTCTTGATATCGTGCTGAGAGGCTATGAGCTGACGCTCAGAATAGAGGACGCAAAAAACATAGAGATAGAAAAAACAGAGGAGAATGACCATATATGAGATTTGCCCTTGCAGGAAATCAGAACTGCGGAAAGACCACGCTTTTTAACGCCCTTACAGGGTCTAATCAGCACGTTGGAAACTTTCCCGGTGTAACAGTCGAGCAGAAGGTCGGTGACATAAAGGGGCAGAAAAACTGCACTGTGGTGGATCTGCCGGGAATATACTCACTGCGTCCTTACACGCAGGAGGAGATCGTCACTCGTGACTACATAATAAATGAAAAGCCTGACGGCATTATAAACATTGTTGACGCCACCAATATAGAGCGAAATCTGTATCTCACCTTACAGCTTCTTGAACTGCGTGTGCCAATGGTGCTTGCCTTAAACATGATGGACGAGGTAAGAGCCAACGGTGGAACGATAGACGTAAAAATGATGAGCGACGCACTTGGCATACCTGTTATACCGGTAAGTGCGGCAAAGGGCGAGGGTATCTCAGACCTTATCGACAAGGCTGTAGAAACTGCCCGAAACAAGACAAAGCCTGTTGTCACAGACTTTTGCTCAGACGATTCCGCTGTGCACAGATGTATACACGCAGTTGTGCATCTTATCATGGATCACGCAAACCGTGCAGGCATACCGCCGAGATTTTGTGCTTCAAAGCTTATTGAGGGTGATAAGAATATTGAGGATCAGCTTGAGCTTAATCAAAACGAGCTGGAGCTTCTTGAACACTGCATAGTAGAAATGGAGGACGAATCAAAGCTTGACAGAAATGCGGCGCTTGCAGATATGCGATACGACTTTATCGAGAAAGTCGTTGCCATAAGCGTGGTGAAATGCCACGAGAGCCGAGAACACAAGCGGAGCGTAAAAATAGACCGCATTTTAACGGGAAAATACACTGCACTGCCTGTATTTTTCGGGATAATGTTTCTTGTATTTTTCCTCACATTCAATGTTATCGGCTCGACCCTTTCCGATTGGCTTTCCCTTGGTATAGACAAGCTTACCGACCTAACAGACAAAGGGCTTACAGCCTACGGCATAAACCCTGTTGTACACAGCCTGATAATAGACGGCGTTTTCGCAGGCGTTGGAAGCGTTCTGAGCTTTCTTCCTATAATAGTGACGCTGTTCTTTTTCCTTTCCATACTGGAGGACACGGGCTACATGGCACGAGTAGCGTTTGTAATGGACAAGCTCCTTAGAAAGATCGGTCTTTCGGGACGAAGCTTTGTGCCTATGCTCATAGGCTTCGGCTGTTCAGTGCCTGCTATAATGGCGACGAGGACGCTTGTATCAGACCGTGACAGAAAAATGACCATACTTCTTACCCCTTACATGAGCTGTTCGGCAAAGATACCTATTTACGCAGTTTTCTGTGCAGCATTTTTCAAGAAATATCAGGCGCTTGTGATGATAGGCTTATACATAACGGGCATAGTGCTTGGGATAATAGTTGCACTGATACTGAAAAATACAGCTTTCCGTGGCAAGCCTGTGCCGTTTGTAATGGAGCTTCCAAACTATCGTCTTCCTTCGGCAAAAAGCGTAGGACTTCTTCTTTGGGACAAGGCAAAGGACTTTATACAAAGAGCTTTCACTGTGATATTCTTTGCGACTATCATAATATGGTTTTTGGAGACCTTTGACGCAAAGCTCAACGTTGTAAAAGACTCCTCCGACAGCCTGCTCGCTCTTATCGGTCAGGCTATATCGCCAATATTCAAGCCTTTGGGCTTTGCAGATTGGAGAGTGACCACCTCGCTTATATCAGGCTTCACTGCAAAAGAGGCGGTAGTAAGCACAATGGCGGTACTGATGAACACAAGCACTGCAAATCTTGGCACTGCTCTTTCGGGAGCATTCTCCACCCTTTCCGCACTGAGCTTTCTCGTATTCACCCTGCTTTACACCCCATGTGTTGCGGCGGTGGCGACCATAAAGAGAGAACTTGATTCAAGGATACAGACAGTAGGCGTTGTGATAATGCAGTGCATGGTGGCATGGCTTTGCGGCTGTGCGGTATATCAGATAGGAGCGTTATTATGAATACAGCCGACTGGATAGTGGTGATACTTCTGCTTTTATGGGCAGTGGCGGCGGCAATAAGTATATCAAAGCAAAAGAAAAAAGGTAAATGCTGTGGCTGTTGCTCACACTGTCACAGCAGATGCGGAAAAAAATAAGGCATAAAAATAGCGGAGAACTGCAAAAAGAATGCGTTCTCCGCCATTTTATTAATATATAAGCAACACTAAGAAAATCAAAAATTTACAATACATCTGGCTTTTTTCGTTAATACACCTGACAAATAAGCAAAAATGTGATATAATATAGCTTGGGGCAAAGTAATCTACCCTGTTTTTTTGAAATATGGTTAGTTGAATCTAACTTTATAAAGAAAACCAACTTAGAAAGGTCGGTATTATGAAGAAACAATTTTTTAGCAATGAGAAAGACGGTTTTTATGGTACATATTATGAAAACCCCAAGGGTGCAAACTGCGCAATGATAGGTCTGTTCGGCGACGATCCTAATGACTTTATGGCAAAGTGCGGAGCAAAATGGCTTCACAAAAATGGCGTGAACGTTATGTGTATGTCACCTGACGTGAAGAACTACGGCCATGTGAACTTCCCGCTTGAAAGGATAGAGACCGCTATAAAGTGGCTCAAAAGCCATGGAAACAAGAAGATAGGCATAATGGGAATGAGTACGGCAGGAATGGATTCCCTTGTGGCAGCTTCATATTTCCCTGACATAACACTCACTTTCGGTCTTACGCCAAGCGACTTTGTATGGCAGGGCTTTGAGCAGGGCGAAAAAGACGGCTGCAAGGAATGGCCTATCCCTGACGCTTCCACACTTTCATGGCAGGGCAAGCCGCTTGCCTATATGCCGTTCGTTTATGCCCACCCTGAATACTATCACAAAATAGAAGAAGAAACCAAAGGCTCGGGAGATATAACACGAAGCACGCACCTTTTTATCGACTCTGAAAAGGCAAGAGAACATACAGAGGAAGAAATGATAAAGGTTGAGAACATCAAGGGCAAGCTTATAATGGTGGGTGCTGATGACGACAGCTTCTGGGAGGCAGGAAAATACGTCCGCCGCATGGATAAGCGCTTGAAAGAACGCCCTCACGAGTGCGATTACGAAGCCCTGACTTACGAGCATGGAACGCACTTTGTGCTTCCTGAGACAATGCTCAGAAAAGCACTTCCTGTGGGACTTAAATTCGTAATGAAATTTATTTTCAAGGCTGCAAAGGACTATCCTAAGGAGTGCGAGCAGACAAGAAAGGATATAGACAGACGACTTTCTGCGGCTTTAAAACAGTGGGTAGCTGAATAAAAAAAAGCCCATAAAATACGCTATTTTGTGTAGGAGCGACCTCTGTTCGCCCCTTGCTCGATATGTTTTACGATAAACAAAGACCGACTTCCAGCGAAAAAAGCTGAAAGTCGGTCTGTTATTTTTTGCAACAGAATAAATGCTTTCAAAAAGAAGATTTTTGTGAATTTTGTGAGTTTTCTATTGACATTAGAGTGCGGATATGGTAAAATTAACGATATGTGAATATTTTCTAATAGCAGTCACATATCAAAGCAAAAAAAGCAATTATTTTATATAGATAGTGGTGGGTCATCGGGACCCTGACGAAGGAGCAAGCTATGTTTACAAGCGATACAGCGAAATATAAAATAATAGGTATCTGCACTTCATGCGTACAATCTGACTATGTGAGAGATATAGTATCTTCCATAAGCCGAAAGGGTGTAAAAGAGGGTTACAAGGTGCTTCTTTTTAACACCTTTTGCGACCTTTATCACAACATTTCCTACAACCATGGTGAAGCAAGCATTTTTGATCTTATAAATTATGACATTCTTGACGTACTTATAATAATGCCCGAGGCAATAAAAAGAGACAGCATTTCCAACGAGATAAGCAAGCGTGCCCATGAACATGGTGTTCCTGTCATATGCGTTGACAGTACAATGGATAATTGCTGCAGTGTGACATTCAATTACTCTGACGTTTTTGAAAAGATAGTTCGCCATGTGATCGAATTTCACGGCTGCAGAAGAGTTAATTTCATTGCTGGCGTAAAGGGCAATGCTTTCTCAGAAGAGCGTATAGAAGCATACAAAAAGGTGCTTGCGGAAAACGGCATAGAATTTGAGCCTGAGCGTCTTGGCTATGGTGACTTCTGGGATATGCCAACAAAAGGAGTATTGCAGAAATTTTTGGAAAGCAGTTTGGAATTTCCGCAGGCGATAATATGTGCAAACGACGCTATGGCGATAGCAGCTTGCAGCATACTGAGAGAACGCGGCATAAAAGTGCCTGAAGACGTTATTGTAACGGGCTTTGACGGCATCGAGCTTGAACAGTATAACAGCCCTCGTCTTACAACGGCGGCTGTAGACAATGATGTGCTTGGCGAAAAGATAATAAACGCCATAGACCATATGATGAACGGAGTTCCTCTTCCTGAAAAAATAGAGGTCAGCTACACCATGAGGATATCCCAGTCTTGCGGCTGTAAGAAAATAGACCCGAGAGAAGTAGGCGACAAGATCCTTGAGCTTTACCATAGAATGAACAATTCTGATGGTCACGAACAGCATATGTTCTCTTATCTTGCAAAATCAGTGGAATGTCACACCGTAGAAGAAATGGCAAAGGTAATGGCACGTTCGGAAGATTATTATAGCTGGGTATGCACAAACACTGATTTTCTGTCAAACACAAGGCAGAGAGAACGCTTTAATAACAGCTTTACAAAGCAGATGAGAGTTTTCATGCAGACTTTTGACAACAAATACAAGACCGGTGAAGTATTTGACACAAAGGATCTTTTGCCTGATATGGAGCAAGTCCTTGGACGCCATAACTGCTTAATGTTCTCGCCGCTTCATTTTCAGGACGAGGTCATAGGATATGCGGCAAATTCATATAGTCCTATATATTTTCTTTTCCAGAACACAAGGCGTTTTATAAACAACACCAATCAGATAATGGAGAGCTTTAAAAACCGCCAGCGGCTTGAAAGGGCAAATGCAGAGCTTGCAAGGATACATATGCTTGACCCCATGACGGGGATATATAACCGCAGGGGCTTTTACAAGAACGTTAGAAAGCTTATTTCAAAGGCTGAGAAACAGGGCGTAGGCGTATGGGTATTCTCCATTGACATGGACAACCTTAAAAAGATAAATGACCTCTATGGTCACAACGAGGGTGACAAGGCGATAAAGGCAGTGGCGTCGCTGATGACAAAATGCACTGCAGAAGGTGGGATATGCTCACGCTTCGGCGGTGATGAATTTGTGGCTGTTATCGCTGAAACAGACGGTGCAGACAGCTTTTACGAAAAGGTATCCCGCAGCATTGCAGAATACAATCGCAGAAGCAAGTCGCCATATGATGTGTCGATAAGCTGTGGCTACAAAGCGGGAAAGCCGAAAACATTGAAAGAGATCGATGATCTTATGAAAGCGTCAGATCGTGAGATGTACACGCAAAAGCGTAAACATCATAGTCGACGGGACTAACAGACATAACAAGAGGGCGGATAGTTTGAAAACTTCCGCCCTTGTTTTTATGCTATTTGAGTATGCCAACTCCCTCAAGAGAGATCTTCAGCCCGATCAAAACGAGTATAATGCCACCTGCTATTTCTGCCTTGCACTTATATTTTGAGCCGAACTTGTTGCTATGGCGAGTCAACTTTTTTTGTCAAATAAACATTTGACAAAATTGCAAAACTGTGATATAATAACGATTGTAATATGTTTCCGTAGCTCAGCTGGATAGAGCGACCGCCTCCTAAGCGGTAGGTCGGGTGTTCGAATCACCTCGGGAACGCCATACTGTGGAGACAAAAAAGATGTCTCCTGCGAAAAGCCCGAATATATCGGGCTTTTTTGCTACCCAAAGGTAAACAAACACGAATGAAGGCGAAATGGGGTCTGTTTATGACCGAACAGAAAAAGAATACTATCATAACAAGCGGCATCGCTGTACTTGCCGTGATACTGGCATATTGCTTCCGAATTGTGGGCAGGGGCAGCTTCTACCCGATGCTGTTTTCCTATCTGCGCAGCTTTATCTATATCGGTCTGTTCGCCGCCTGGGGGCTCTCCGTCCGTCAGCGGATCGTGCAAAAGCAGGTGTGCAGGTTTATGACGGTCACCGCTGTACTGCTCATCATATGGATGGTAGTCCGTTCGGCAAAGTATTTTATATTCTGGCAGCCTGATGCCGTCCGTTACCTGTGGTATCTGTTCTATCTGCCCATGCTGTTTGTGCCTATGCTGGCGCTGCTGATCGCCATGTCATTGGGAAAGCCGGACGAATACAAATTCCCCAAGGGAATGTCGATTCTGTGGATCATCTCCGGCACATTGCTTCTGCTCGTGCTCACAAATGACCTGCACCAATTCGTATTTACCTTTCCGAAGGACGCCGCCGTGTGGACAGACAAAAACAACGGCTATTCGATAGGCTACTTCATTATTGTAGGCTGGCAGGTGCTGTGTGCCTTTGCCGCACTCCTAATTATGTTTTTCAAATGCCGTGTGCAAAAAGGAAGGCTCCACTTTCTGCCCATTGTTCCTATGCTGCTGACGATCGTTTACAGCGTGCTTTACTATGCGGATGCGGATTGGCTGCTCCACTTGTTCGGCGATATTGCCGCATTCCAAAGTGTGATGTATATTCTGACCTTTGAGTTTTGCATCGCCTGTGGATATATACATTCAAACAGCCGTTATGTGGACTTGTTTGCCTCCTCTGTGGGCACATCGGCAGAGATCACCGACAAGGACTTTACCGTTCGGTATGCAGCTGTAAACACTGCGCCTATCTCAAAGGAAACGATGAAAAAAGCCGAGCAAAGCCCGGTCACGATGGGCGGCTTGACCGTTCACACCATGCCCATTGATGGCGGCTATGCCGTATGGACAGAGGATGTGTCGGCTTTGCGTGACATCAAGGAGGACTCCGAGCTTCTTGCAGACGAGCTTGCCGACAGGAACGAAATACTCCGTTATGAATACAAGCGTGAAGCCAAGCGCCGCAAGGTGGAGGAGCAAAACCGCCTGTATGATCTCCTGCGTTCCGCTACACAGACGCAGATCGACCGCATTGCAGAGCTCACTAAGGAATACCGCCAAATCTCAAGCACCGATCCCGACAATGCCAAAACGCTCCTTGCCGAGATTGCCGTGCTGTGCAGCTATATCAAACGCCGCAAGCATCTGACGCTCCTTACCGACCGAGATATTAAAATAGCGGAAACGGAACTCCACCGTGCCTTCAATGAGTCCCTCCAAACGCTGAAGCTGTTGGGCGTCCGCAGCTCGCTCTATGTGGACGAGTCTCTTTCCATGCTCTCCGGCAAAACGGCGACTGCTGTATTTGATTTTTATGAATCGGTTATTGAAGCCGACATTTTGAATTTAACATGCATACAGGTAAGCCTCATAAAGGCAAACGGCTTGCGCTTGTCACTGAATGTGTGCTGCAAAGCCGACCTTTCCGCTTTGGTAAGCGGAGACAGTATCCGCTGTGAAAAAGAGGATGACGAGGAATACCAGCACCTTGTATTTGAAGCGAAAGAAGGTGACAGGAAATGAGTGCATTTTCTTCCCTTTCTGAATTTTGGCAGACCATGCTGCCGTTTATCATGCTTGTGGAGATCGTCCTTGAGATCGGGCTGTTTATGTATCAGCTTCTTCGCAGCAATAAGCCGGTGCGCAGCCTGCTGAGTCTGGCAGTCATGGCGGTGATGATCCCGCTGCTATTCTCCGTTTCTCAGGCAGATTCCGATAATATCGGGGACGCATTTCTGCTGGACGCACCGTGGCTGATATTTGCCGCTGCCATTTTCCTTGCGGCAGTTCACTTTGCCATTGCTCTGCCGCGGGAATACCGCCGTAAAAAGAACGAGCTCTCGCCGTTCTCCATTAAGGAAGCAACCGATAAGCTGCCTATGGGCATCTGCTTTGCCGACCCGAACGGCAGGATCATCCTGTGCAACAACCGTATGCGCAGGCTCTCCTTTGCCCTTTGCGGCCACGAGCTGCAAATCAAAAGCGATATGGAAAATGCTCTGAGCGTGCCGGACAGATCCGTAACCGTCAAGGATGATTGCTACATCCTGCCCGACAAGACCGTCTGGCAGTTTCGCACACAAAATATCACCGTGGACAGCGATGACCGTTGGCAGCAGATAACGGCGCACAATGTAACCGAGCTGTATAACGGCTACCAAAAGCAAGAGGAAATAAATGAAGAACTGGCAGAAGTCAATCGAAAGCTCAAGAAGATGTACGCTCGCATGGAGAACGATGTCAAAGAGAAGGAAAGCCTTGACCTAAAGGTCTATATTCACGATACCATCGGGCGAAGCCTCCTGACCATCCGTGACATCATAGACAGCGGAGAGGATACCGAGCGAAAGCTTGAGGCGCTGCAAAATGCCATCGGTATGCTGGCAAGCAACCGTGTCACCTCTGTCAGCACAATGGACGAGGTAAAAAGAACCGCACAGCAGCTTGGCGTGGCTGTAAAAATCGACGGCTACCTGCCCCGTGATACCGCAGCCGAGGAGCTGACCGTTGCTGCCGCCAAGGAGTGCGTGACCAACTGCATCAAGCACGCAGACGGGAATGAGGTATATATCCGCATTGCCCAGCGTGGCGAACGCTACGATGTTACCATAACCAACAACGGCAAAATACCCACAGAGCCGATAAAGGAGGGCAGCGGCCTGTCAACGCTTCGCCGCAGTATTGAAAGCTCCGGCGGTGAAATGCATATTTCGCACAATCCACGCTTTGCTCTTCTTATTACGATTCCCGCAAAGGAGATCAGCCTATGATAAACACCATACTTGTAGAAGATGATCTATACATCCAAAAGCACTTTGTCGATCGTCTTGCGGCAGACGGCGAGTTTCATCTTGTCGGCGTTTTCCGTGACGCCTTTGAAGCGGAAAAGCACTGCGACGCCACCGTAAAGCTCGTCCTTATGGATGTGCAGACGCATCATAAGCATTCCGGTCTTGCCGCCGCAGAGCGCATCAAAAAGGCTTTTCCGCAAATCAAAATCGTTGTGGCTACCTCGCTTGTCGATCCCGAAGTTTTGCAAAGAGCCAAAATGGGTGCTGCCGACAGCCTGTGGTATAAGGACCACGGAACAGAGGAGCTGATGAGCGTGGTAAAGCGCACCCTGGCAGGCGAAAAGGTATTCCCCGATATCGCTCCGGCCATTGAAATGGAGGGTACGATGTCCGATGTCTTCTCACCCCGGCAGTTAGACATCCTACGCCTTTATATAAAGGGCTTTACCTATCAGGAAATTGCCGATAAGCTGGGCATCTCCAAAAACGGCGTTCGCTGGAACCTGGACGATATGGTGGAAAAGAGCGGCTTTGAAAGCAGAGAAGCGCTGGTTGCAACCGCCATTGAAAACAAGCTCATGGTGATCACCTTAAAAGACGAATAAGCAAAACTGAACCCCTTGGCTGTACGGTCAAGGGGTTTTTCGCGCCCAAAAGGCAAAAATCTTTGAAAAAATCGAGATTTTTTCTTCTGTTACTGGCACAAGTGCCAGTGACAAACGCCAAAAAATCAGTATAATAGATAATGTAAGATTAGGATTGTGCTTTTAGAAGGTGGTGATGAATGATGAAAAAAATCGTTCTGGACATTCAGAGTGATATCCATGCGCACACCATGGAGCGAATGCTGATGCAAAAATTGGACGATTGCCAAGTTGTGATCTCCGAGTCGCCGGACGCAACCGCCGAGTGGTGCAAAACGCATCGACCGGATGTGCTTTTAATGGAGGTCAAGGCGTATTCGCCCTGGATGTTCAAAGAACGAATGGCAATCCGTGACAAGGTAAAACGGAACACGGAAAGCTGTCGTGTCATTCTCTTTGTGGATGATGATACAGATGAAGATTTGACCGAAAAGGTACGGCAGGCAAAGCGCGAGGGTCTGATAGACGCTTTTCTCTTCGGTTCGGTATCCGAAAACTACTTTGCTTCGGTCATCGACAGTGTTTAAATCAGGCAACACAAAAAAGCATAAAAATCTTCAAAATAATTATGAGGGAGGAATAATAGTATGACAAAAACGAACAAACGAAGGCGCGTCGCCAGCGTCCTGTTGGCGCTTGTGATGCTGTTCTCACTGATGCCGAGTCAGGAGCTTCATACCCATGCCTTTTGGGACGACTACGACACCGGCGGATATTGTCCCGAATGCGATCACTACCACTGGGGTGAGAATGTGTGCGACTGTCAGTTCTGCACCATTGACTGCAACTACGATTGCTGGGTTCAGACCCATTGTAACGACTGTGGTCTGTGCCTAGGCGACACGCCCTATTGGTGCGAGGAGTGCTTTAAATGCGCCGACTGCATGGAGGACACGCACTGTTCCACCTGCGCCAAATGCTACATCGGCGAGGATGACCAGCTGTGCGGCGAATGCCATAAGGGTCCATGCTGCTCCATAACCATCTGCGACTCCTGCGGCTTCTGCGATGACTGCGCAAACGATGACAGCGACCCGATGCACTGCTCACTGTGTAACGCCTGCTTCGGTTCGGTGGACGAGTGCGTGGACGACGATGATACCGGCGTAATCCACTGCATCGATTGCCACACGGCCTGCGAGCAGTGCGAGGAATGCCTGCTGAACCAGGAATCCTGCGAGGACTGCGGCCTGTGCTTCCACGACAGCGATCCCTGCGAGGACGGCTGCGATCAGCGCTGCAAGGACTGCTGCCGAGATGCCGTAAGCGCTATGGGCTGCGATCATGACGACTGGTGCTTCAGCGACTCTGATTTTGAGGATCATCTGAAGACGGAGCATGCCGGCGCCGGACATACCCACATAGCCTCCGCCAGCTGGGCGGCTGACGGAACGCAGCACTGGCACCCCTGCCGCTATTGTGACGATAAAAAGCTGAATGCCGCCAACCATGAATTTGACGCCAATGGCGTGTGCAAGGTCTGCGACTACATCAGCGGCAGTTCCATCGTCATCAACCGCCAGCCGAGGGGCGTCAAGTGTAAGACCTCTATCTACAGCAGCGGCGATTATGACGAAGAGCCGGAAAACGACCTGCTGTACAGCGAACATAACTGGGTCACCTTCTCTGTCTCGGCAAAGAGCCTGAAAGGCGACGAGCTGACCTATCAGTGGTATCAGAAGAATAATGCGAATCCCACGGCGGCGCCCTACAAGCTGCCGGAGACAGATTACTATGTGGACGTGAACACCCCAACGCTGAGGCTGTCGGTTTCCGCCGAGGCCTGCATGGATGACTACTCCTACTACTGCGTCATCGGCAGAAAGGGCGACCCTTCCGACACCATGAAAACGGCGGAGGCAAAGCTGACTGCCACCCATGCCTACAGCCATAAGCAGGCGGGTGTGCGTGTGCCCACGGAAGACAGCGAGAGAACGCCGGAATACAAGGTCACTTGGGTCGATAAGCATGGGAATACCCATAACGGTGTCGTGGGCGGCGACCCGAAATGCGACGGCCACAAGCTCCCGTGCCTGTTCGAAGCAGGCTATTACGAACCGCATTATATGACCACCGGCTCCAAGGAGCGCATCTTCCCGCATACCTTTGTGTTTGACAGAAGCTATGACGCAGTGGGCGGCGGCAGAGTCGATGTGCTCAGATGTTCCGTCTGCGACTATATCGTTCCTGTGAAGAGCCATGTCCATGATTACGGCTGGAACTGGGACTACACCGGCTTCGGCAGTATCTATGAGTATACCTTCAACATCGGCGGCTCGACCAAGACGGTGGAGCAGCTCATCATTGAATCTGACTATGCCCACCCCGAAAAATGCAAAATACCCGGCTGCGAGGAATTCATCATGGTTCCACATAGTTGGGGCCGCTGGAATGTGGTCGAAAACCCCGATACCACAGGCAGCAACGGCGGCATGGAGGCTGAATGTAGCATTTGCGAGTACACAAAGACAAAAATCGACAAGGATGATGACGAAGGAACCGATCATTGGACAAAGGACACCGCCCTTGTGACGGTGAAAAACGGTCGGGCAACCCGTATGATCGTCAAGCCCGGCGACAAGATCAGGCTTTATCCCGAAGAGAGAACCGATCAGAAGGCCATCGGCTGGAAGGTGGAGTATCTCCGCGAATACAACGTGTCTGACAGCACTGCACCGGTTCATAAAAATTGGAGTGCCAACGAGGCGAAGTCCCAGTTCAAGCTGGTGACCAACGGCTCCGCCCTTGAGTGGGGCTGCACGATCCCAGAGTTCAGCGCCATGGGTGCCCCCGGCGGCGGCAGTTTCTTCTTTGAGCCTGTCTATGCAGGCTGTGACCACAGCGGCGGCACCACGGTGCTCAATGCGAAGGAGCAGATCTGCGACCGTAAGGGCTACACCGGCGACACCGCCTGCGCAGACTGCGGCCATGTCATCAGTGCCGGTTCGGATATCTACCCACCTGCAAACGCCGGTCATACCGGTCCACTGCAGCCGCTGTACTACTACGGCACGGCCAACTCAGCCACCACAGACGCGAGCCATGGCGGCAAACGCTATAACGCCAAATCGGGCGACTGCCGACACCGCGCCTATGAGGGCGACTACCGCTGCACAGCTTGCGGCGGCACCGTAAAGGGCGAGATCGGCGACTTCAGGCATAGCGGTCCCCTTGAACTGCGGGATGTAAGAACGGCGACCTGTACAGAGAGGGGCTATTCCGGCAGCCAGTACTGCACATCGTGCGACAGGATCGCGCATAAGGGCGTCTCAACCCCGTCCCTCCACGAAATTGCCGATAACTACAAGCTGATCAATGAGGTTAAGCCAGGATGCACCACCTCAGGCTATAGCGGTGACCAGCAGTGCACAGCCGGCTGCGGACAGATTATCCGCTACGGTCATGTCGTTAATAAGCTCAGCCACGACTGGGACGGCGGCAAACCTGCAAAACAGGGCAAGAGCGAAGGAATTCTCTACACCTGCCAGCGTGCCGACTGCGGCGAGACAAGGTTCGTCAGAAGCTCCGCCGCGACCGAGTTCACGGTCACGGTCATCAAGGGCACGGCCTCCCTTGCCGCAGGGACACTCATCACGGACAAGATCGCGCAGAACACCGTTGTGACCGTTACGGCGGACGCACCGGAGGCAGGCAAGGTCTTTGACAAGTGGGTTGTGCTGGAGGGCAATGTCACTCTGGCAGACGCCACCAAGGCGACTACCACCTTCACCATGCCCGGCAATGATGTGAAGCTCGAGGCCACCTATAAGGATGCGCCTCCAAGCCATACCCACAGCTACGGCACCGAATGGAAGTATGACGACACCGATCACTGGCATGAGTGCGAGTGCGGCGATAAGGCCAATATTGAGGCTCACAGTGCCAGCGAGTGGATCGTTGACACGGCAGCTACCGAAACCGCCGACGGCGCTAAGCATAAGGAATGCACCGTCTGCAAGAAGGTTCTTGAAACCGCACCGATCCCCGCAACAGGCAGCACTCATACCCACAGCTACGGTACAGAGTGGAAGTATGACGGCACCAACCACTGGCATGAGTGCGAGTGCGGCGACAAGGCCGACACGGCAGCACACAGCTTCCAGTGGGTGATCGACAAGGCCGCTACCAAGGAGGCCACCGGCATCAAGCACGAGGAATGCACCGTTTGCAGCGCCAAGCGCAGCGAGAATACGGTCATCGACAAGCTCCCCGACGGCGGCAACACCGACAATACAGGCAGCAGTGATAATAACACCAATAAGCCAGGAAATGACGACTCCACCAAGTGTCCTCAGACCGGTGACAGCAGCAACCACATCGGTTGGCTGGCTGCTCTGTGCGGCGTTCTGACTCTGCTGGGCGTAAGCGGCAAAAAGAGAAAGGAATCCGAGGTTAAATAAGCCGACGCTTCCGAAATCGAAATAGCCTAAACACAATAGGCGGTGACGGATCATTCCGCCACCGCCTATTTTCCTGAAAGCGAGCTTGGCAGCAAGTCCCTTTACGAAAGGCGGCAAGCGACACCCACATTCTGACCATGTATCCCCAGCCGAACGGGGACGGAAATCTCCGGCGCTCTTTCTTTATGCCTTCTGCAAAAATCAGAGCAAAGCTCAAAAATCTTTTAGAAAATTAAAAAACTTGGTTGTAGCCCCCTCAACTTTTCGGCATGGAAAGTGAGGGGGCTTTCTCTATAGCCTCCGCCCGTTCTTTGAAAACCGAATAGTACAGCGCATCCTTTTGTAGGGCGTAATTTTTTTGTGCCTAAAAGCAAATTTACTCACTGTCAAAAGCTTGAACTCACTACAAATAAAAAAATGGTAACACCAGCAGGAAGTTATTTCCCTGCTAATGTTACCTCATTTACAAGTATCACAAGATTTAAAGGGGAAATGATAAAGACTTTGTAATGCTTATCGTAATTCTTGTAGCTTTACGCTTAATTCTTGTAAATGTTTTTTGGCTCTTTAGCTTGATAGCCACCATACATTGATGCACATCCGCAGGCAGCTATACCCATTCTCTTAGTTGCTCTGGCAATAAGGCTGGCAAGCAATTTCTTAAATGATCTCATTCTTATCACACCTCTTTTCTTTGATCTTCGCTGATATTATTAAAACTGCAATTAATAGATTTGTTAATAAGATCATAGATCCAACCATCTGATATCTATTGATGATCGCCCCGCCAAACAGATCAAGCAACAGAAAAACTATCATTCCCATCGCTTTGAACTTTGGCTTTTTTTCTTTTTCTATAGGCTTATTTTTGTTCTCCACAGGGCAGAATACAAAAGCTATTATCTCTTCAAACACCACAAAGGCAACTATCACCCATATATTTATATATCCGCATACCTTGTCATTAAGAAAAGCTGTAGCAATAAATGTTGAACACATCAGCAGATTGCATCTGAAATATGTATCTGCATGATACCCTCCGGTAATAACCCTGACAGCAATAAACACTGCCAAATATATTACGCTTTCCAGCAAATGCCCTGTCAATGCTCCCATAAGCAATACAAGCACAATGTTTAACATTGATGAGATAGTTATTTCTATGCCATACCGATAAAAATCCTGTACCTCATCTGCTTTGCCGATAGCTTCCTGCTCGGTCAAAAAATTAAGTATACCCGATACAACAAGATCCATAAACTATCGCCTCGCTTTTGTCTTACCCTAATTTGAATTTTACTAGAATAACAGCAATATGTCAAGCTTTTTGGAATGAGTTGCAGGTTTTTGTCACGAAATGCAGCAACGGTCCAGAACAATCAGTTCAGGACCGTTGTATCTGCCATCAATGTTACCTGACAGCAAAACATTCCCTCCGACTCATAGAAATCGCATCTGCCATTATATTTTCTTGCTATCTCTCTGATTATTGAGGTCCCCAGACCATGCTGTTTTTTATCAGCCTTTGTGGTCGTAAGCCTTGGATTACTATCCATAACAGAATGATCTATTGAATTTTTTATCAAAAATGTATATGTATCCGTTTCTCGGTCGATCTTCAGATACAGAAATTTATTTGCGTCGTCGGCTATTTCCTTGCATGCCGTTATAGCATTCTCCAACGTGTTGCTCAACAGGTCGCAAAGGTCAGTTCCCTTTATTCCCTCAAAATCTGAAACTGTTATACATGATATTTTTATCCCCAAGGAAGAAGCCATCGTAAGCTTTGCGTTAACGATAGCATTTACAATATTATTTTTCGTTTTAACATAGGACTCCGACTTCCCGATAAGGTCAAAGCTTTCTGAGATAAATTTTCTCGTTTCATCTATTTTTTGTACTTTCAACAGTTCATTGACCGTTTCATATTTGTCTTTTATATCATGCCTTAGTTTTCTCATGGCGTCATATTGCGACTCGGCGTTTCCGATAAACTGCTCAAGATACTGCTCTCTTAGTTTGACTATCTCCATTTCCTTGAGCTTCCGATTCTTTTTTATCAAAGAATTTATTATCCAGAATATAAGTATATTAAGAACAAAGACAAGCATATATGACAGATTTATATACAGCCTATGGCCACCGTCTGCCGAAAGGGACAGTTCATGTATTACCATAACGAGGAAAAACGAAATAATAAGCACTGCAATTATCGTCACCCAATCTGAAGCCGTATAATCATCTGTATGTTTAAAGGCCATCAGTATTAATCTAAATACAATGAATATAGAGATCTGGATCATTATAAGCGTCACAGATCTAAGCAAGCTTTGTTCGACCACAAGCTCCCTGAGAGATATTTTAAAAAATGACGATACAGCATTTAGTTCCAATGACGCTATCAACAAGATCGCAACCTGCGAGAGGGATATGGAAAGAAATTTCTTTACTGCATTGTCACTAAAAAAGCAAAACGCAAAAACAAGCAGACTTGCCCAGTACAAAGCACTTCCAAAGCCCTCAAATACAGTGAAATAATTAAAAGCAGTGACCAGACAGCCTTCACAAACGGCAAATATAACAGCCCATATCTTAGCCCTTTCATGAGATCTTGGCGTAAGAAATTTATATATAAACCATGTTTCCAGACCGCCCTGATAAAAGTTTATCAAGATCTCAAATATCGTCCACAATGTAATAGTCATCACTTTCTCCTCAGATATTCAGTCAAAGCGTCGTCAACTGCATTCTTATATCCTCGGCTCATGGGAAGCTCTGAACCGCTTTTGAAGATCACTGTTTCATTTGAACGGCTTATGTTAAAAACATATTTCAGATTGACGATATATTTTTTATGCACCCGTATAAAATCAAATTTACGATAAGCCTCTTCTATCTCGCCAATGCTATCTCTGACTGCAATAGTATCCTTATTATTTGCAAAATGATATATGATGCTGTGGCTATTGCTCTCTATATAAGTTACATCCCGAAGCTTTACAGAGATCCTTCCCTGCTCCCTATTCTCCAAAACCACTGTCTTTTCCTGCTTCAATGCGTCCGTCAACTGTCCTGCTACCATATGGAGCCTATCCTTCATAACATCAGCGTCAGGATCTTTGCAGATAAAATTCAGCGGTCTGAAATTAAAGCTGTCATAAACCAACTCCTGATGACTTGTCACAAAGATCACGAAGCAATTACCATTCTGACCTAGCTGCCGCGCGACTTCAAAACCGGTCATTTCAGGCATATCAAGGTCAAGAAATATAGCCGAAAAAGGCTTTTTACCATGGCAGTAAAAAAAGCTCTCAGCTTTGGTAAACGTTTCTATTTCAGCCTTGACCGACCTTGATTCAAGTTCATTTGCCAGCATAGATTTAAAAAACTGAAGAAAAACAGCATTATCATCACAAACTGCGATCCGCATTTTTTCACGTCCTTTTATAACATAGTCTATGTACGATTTTATATTACCATAATTATACCATAAGGTCAAGCCATAAAACCAGCAATAAGCACCTAGCGTCAAGAATTGTCATGTTGTGCCAAAATCGAGAAACTTTGTTCCAAAAACCACACCTCATATTTGTCCCTTTTGCCAATTTACAAAAATATACTTATGTGTTACAATAATAGAGTAAAGTATATTGATCGTGTGAAATGGGGTGACATTACTGGTCAAAGTCGTAAAAATCCATCTAATTAGTGAGCAATTTGACAAAGCAGGCAACCGGATAGATTATAAAGAAGTCAATAAAATACTGTGGGAATTGCAAAAGCAGACACGAGAAGCAAAGAATAAAACTGTTCAGCTTCTTTGGGAATGGAACAATTTTTCAAGCGATTATGTTAAGGCGAGTGGCATATATCCTAAAGCAAAAGACATATTTGGCTACTCAAGTGTGCATGGACAAGCAAACAAAGAATTAAGAACAAAACTCATTTTAAATTCAAGTAATCTTTCCACTACCACAATGGATGTATGTAAAATTTTTAATACATATAAAAAAGAGGTATGGGAAGGCAAACGATCAGTTCCTTCATACAAATCAGACCAACCTCTTGATCTGCACAAAGACTCTATAAAGCTGATATATGAAAACAACCAATTTTATGTTAGGCTTGCTTTATTAAAAAAAGCTGAATTTGCAAAGTATGGTTTTAAAGACGGTTTTCGTTTTAAAATGCAGGTGAAAGATAATTCTACCAAAACTATTCTTGAACGCTGTTTTGACGAAGTATACAAGATAAATGCCAGCAAACTTTTATATGACCAAAAGAAAAAGATGTGGAAGCTTAATCTGTCTTATAGTTTTGACAATAAAAACATTTCTGAACTTGACAAAGAAAAGATCCTTGGTGTTGATGTAGGCGTTAACTGTCCTTTAGTCGCTTCGGTTTTCGGCGATCGTGACCGATTCATAATCAAGGGCGGCGAAATTGAGAAATTCAGAAAAAGCGTGGAAGCTCGCAGACGTTCAATGCTCGAGCAAACAAAATACTGCGGTGACGGAAGAATTGGTCACGGCAGAAAAAAACGCACTGAGCCTGCCCTAAATATAGGCGACAAGATAGCAAGATTTCGTGATACAACAAACCACAAATACAGCAGAGCTTTGATAGAATATGCTGTAAAAAAGGGCTGCGGAACTATCCAAATGGAAAAGCTGACGGGTATTACATCTAAATCTGATCGTTTTCTAAAAGACTGGACTTATTATGACCTCCAGACAAAGATAGAAAACAAGGCGAAAGAAGTAGGGATAAATGTCGTCTATATCGCCCCTAAATATACAAGTCAGAGATGTAGCAATTGCGGATATATCCACAAGGATAACAGACCAAATCAGGCGAAATTTAGATGTCTTAAATGCGATTTTGAAAGTAATGCCGATTATAATGCAAGTCAGAATATCGGAATTAAAAACATTGCTAAGATAATAGAAAAAGATTTGAAAAAGCAAAAAAGCGAAGTCCAAGTGAACGAAAACAAGTAGAAGGTTCACACAATTTCAGGGCGACTCGGCGTCCTAAAATCGAGAAAGTGTACATAAGTTTTTAACAAAATACGGTAAATACTCTCGGTAAGGTTTTAACGTGCACATAATAATCCGTGCAACAGGGTTACACTTTTGTTCAATTTTGCAGTTGCAACTTACACATAGGTGTAAAATACGAGGTCACTTATGGATTATGAACTGGATAATGATTGGTTGCAACTTACGCATAGGTGTAAAATACGAGAACGTACTCTGAACTCTTAATTATTTGCTATGCGTTGTAACTTACGCATAGGCATAAAATACGAAGCACTCAATTTGCATTGTGATACGATATTGAATTACAATCACATATTTGTAAAACAACAAAAGGGCTGTCCACACAGCCCTTTTGTTCTTATCTAACCTATGCCAAGCCCCCTACACCTTAGGCTTTTTCATAGTAAGCGAAATACGCTTTTTCTTCAGGTCAACGTTAAGTACCCAAACCTTAACTACCTCCCCGACCTTTACGACCTCAAGAGGGTGCTTTATATATCTGTCGCACATCTGAGAAATGTGTACAAGTCCGTCCTCATGAACGCCGATATCAACGAACGCACCGAAGTCTATAACGTTTCTTACAGTGCCCATAAGCTCCATGCCCGGCTTCAAGTCTTTAAGCTCCATAATGTCACCACTTCTCATAAGTGGTGGCGGCAGCTCGTCACGAGGGTCACGACCCGGCTTTTCAAGCTCCCCTACTATGTCCTTTAACGTCGGAGCACCAATGCCGATATCTGTGGCAAGCTTCTTCATGCCCATTGCATTGACTTTCTCAGCTATCTGCTTTACATCGCCCATGTCCGCAAGGCTCAGCCCGCACCTGTCAATAAGAGCCTGTGCGGCCTTATATGACTCAGGGTGAACAGCCGTGTTATCCAGCGGATTTTTTCCGCCACGCACTCTCAAAAAGCCTGCGCACTGCTCAAAAGCCTTTGCGCCAAGTTTCGGAACTTTCATAAGCTGCTTTCTTTCGGTGAAAGCTCCGTTTTCCTCACGGTAGGAAACAATATTCTTTGCAACTGTCATATTTATGCCCGATATGTATGACAACAATGAGTATGAAGCCGTATTAAGGTCAACGCCTACTGAGTTTACGCAGTCCTCAACAACGCCCTTTAAAGCCTCGTCCATTCTCGCCTTTGGCATATCATGCTGATACTGTCCAACACCTATTGCCTTTGGATCTATCTTTACAAGCTCTGCAAGAGGGTCCTGCAAACGGCGTGCTATTGATACTGCTGAACGCAGTGAAACGTCATACTCAGGAAACTCCTCAGCCGCAAGCTTGGAAGCGGAGTAAACGGAAGCGCCTGCCTCAGACACCACCATGTAAGAAACTTTCTGCGGAATTTCTTTGATAAGCTCCGCTGTGAACTGCTCCGTTTCTCTTGAAGCAGTGCCATTGCCTATGGAGATAGTCGTAACACCATATTTCTTTATAAAGCCCGTCAGAATACGCTTAGCACGCTCTGTATCCTTCTTTGGCGGAGTAATGTAGATTATCGCAGTGTCAAGCACCTTGCCCGTAGCGTCCACTACAGCGGTCTTACAACCGTGAGCATATCCTGGGTCAAGACCAAGGGTAACAGTGTCTTTAACAGGCGGCTGCATAAGAAGCTGTCTGAGATTTGAGGAGAACACCTTTATTGCCCCCTCCTGAGCGTTTGCCGAAAGCTCCGCCCTTATCTCACGCTCTATGGACGGATAAATAAGTCTTTTATAGCCGTCCTCACAAGCAGCCGTAACAAGCTGTCCGCACTCTGACTTGTTTTTCACATATCTTGACACGCAGGCTCTCTCCCCTGCGCCCTCGGGGACATTCACTGATACTTTCAGAACGCCCTCTTTTTCGCCTCTATCCAAAGCCAAAACTCTGTGACCTGCTATCTTTCCCACAGCCTCAGCGTAGTCATAATAGTTCTCATACACTGACTCGGCATTCTCGTCAGACGCTTTTGAGCTTATCACGCCTATCTGTGAAAACAGCGTTCTTATGTATTTTCTCAGGTCAGCGTCGTCAGAGATATCCTCTGCGATGATATCCATTGCACCCTGCAAAGCTTCGTCCGCAGACTTTACGCCCTTGTCCTCGTTGATAAATTTTGACCCCTCGACCTGCGGGTCGCATTTCTTATCCTGGGTCAAGATAAGTTCAGCCAGTGGTTCAAGCCCCTTTTCTCTTGCCACCGAAGCCCTTGTTTTACGCTTCGGCTTGAAAGGTCTGTAGATATCCTCCACCTCCACAAGGGTCTTTGCATTTTCGATAGCAGACATTATCTCGTCTGTCATTTTCTCCTGCTCAGTGATAGAAGAGATTATCTCGCCTTTACGTTTTTCGAGATTTCTCAGGTAAGTGAGCCTGTCAGCGATCTCTCTAAGCACCTGATCGTCCAACGAGCCTGTCAGCTCTTTTCTGTATCGTGCAATAAATGGTATAGTTTTATCGTCATCAAGGAGTGCAACAGTGTTGTCTATCTGCTCCTGTCTGAGCTTAAATTCTTCCGCAATGGTCTTGTTAATGTCCATGTTTTTACCAATCCTTTTTATTACTTTTTTGCGTATTATCACATATAATATTATAGCACATTTTCGATAAAAACGCAACGAAAATGCGGTCGAAAACTGTAGTAAAGATATTATATAATACATATAGGATCAATCAGAAAATTAATAAAAGCAGGCAAAAATGCACTTGAAAAAAGGGCTTGGATATGTTATCATAAAAGAATAAAACAGTATTCAGGAGTGTTTATATGCTAAATCAGTTTTCAAGAACCGAACTTTTATTCGGCAAAGAAGCAATGGAAAAGCTCAGCAACAGCAGGGTTGCGATTTTCGGCATAGGCGGTGTAGGCGGATATGCAGTTGAAGCCCTTGCACGAAGCGGTGTAGGCGAGCTTGACCTTATAGATGATGACAAAGTATGTCTGACCAACATCAATCGTCAGATAATTGCCACAAGAAAAACAGTAGGAAAATACAAGGTAGACGTGGCGGAGGAGCGTGTTCACGACATCTGCCCTGACATAAAGGTAAACACATACAAGTGTTTTTATATGCCTGACACAGCGGATCAGTTTGATTTTACTCAGTATGATTACATTATCGACGCCATTGACACTGTTACAGGCAAGCTGGAGATAATAAAGCGAGCAGACGTCGCAGGAGTACCTGTTATATCCTCAATGGGTGCAGGCAACAAGCTTGACCCTACAGCATTTCGTGTGGCGGACATTTATCAGACAAAGGTCTGCCCTCTTGCGAAAGTCATGCGACGAGAGCTTAAAAAGGCAGGAATAAAGTCGCTTAAAGTTGTTTACTCAGAGGAACAGCCTATCAGACCGGTAGAAGATATGGCTATTTCATGCCGTCAGGACTGCATTTGTCCTCCTGGTACGGCAAGAAAATGCACAGTGCGCCGTGATATTCCAGGCTCAACGGCATTTGTTCCGTCAGTGGTGGGGCTTATCGTTGCAGGAGAAGTTATTAAAGATCTGGCTAAGAAATAATACAAACAAGGGACGAACCATTGATCAGCTGTGGTATAATGGTTTTGGAATTTGGTCGGGTGATCTGCTCGACAAATCGTTATTTAGTGGAGGAGTACAAAAAAATGGATAAAAGTGAAATTATTAAAAAGGTTGCACCATGTTCTTTAATGTGCCACACTTGTTCGGCATATAATGATGGGATAATTTGTGCGTCGGCTAAAACATTATTAAAATATTTAGAGGGCATAAAAGAATTTTATGAGGTACATATGCCCGACGCCGTAGAAAGCTATAACAACTTTGAGGGAGTACTTAGCATATATGCGGGTGCTTCTTGTTCAGGTTGCCGCAGCACAGAACATAATGGATGCAGCATCGAAGGGTGTTTTTTGCTTGAGTGCACAAAGAACCATGGCGTTGATTTTTGTGGAGAGTGCAATGAGTTTCCGTGCAAAAAAACGCAGGGAATTTTTGAAGAAATAGTATACAGGCAGTGGCTGGAGGGTAATCAACAAATTAGAGAATATGGTATAGAGGCATTTTGGAAAAATAATTCCGAAAATCCGCATTATAGACCATATAAAAAATGATTTAAATTCCAATTTGTCGAGCAGATCACTTATCGCAGCACTATTATTTGAATTTTTCAGAAAGGAAAAACTGTTATGCAAGAATGGCTCATGACTATAACGCTTGGAATAATCGGAGTATTTTTGATAGCTGTTACATATACCGCATTATATCAAAGCCAAAAAAGCAAAAAACACATATCTGGATTTCCATTTTTCGGTGGGTTTATTCTCGCTGTTGCATTTCTCTTCTCTCCTATTAAATGGTTAGCTTTTCTAGGCTTCATTGATTATGGTTTGTGGCTCCTGCCATATGTATTGATTATGGATTATTATAACAACAAAAAATTCAAAAAGATATATATGCAGCAGAATTTTGAACAACGCATCAGTGATGAATCAAAAGAATTACGTATCAGAATTTCTGAAAGAAATGAAGAATGGGTACAGCCGTATATTACGAATTTAGTTTATGAACTCAAAGTGCCTAAGCTGTTATATGCTGTTTGTACAGATCAAAATGGAAAGAAATTTTTACTTATTGATAAATGCAAAAGAAAAGGCAACATTGAAATAGTTCCTTTTGATAATAATACTATTCTGCTTACAGACCTCAACTCAAAAAATGTTGATTATTCAGTAGAAATTGAAATCAAAGACAATCCATAAATAGTTTCCCATTTATCGAACAGCTCCCTCATCACAGCACTCATAACGTGTGCTGTGTTTTTTTAGACAAATAGTGCTTCCATACACCTACATTAGTGTAAGCATACGAAAGCACTGTATCCATACATTACATTTACAAACTGCAATACTAAATCATATATACAAAAAAGAGCCATAGCAAAAGCTACAGCTCTCTGGCTCCCCCACTATCTCTAAACGAGAAACAAACCGTTCAATATCGAGAGGGATTGTTTCAAATCCCTCTCGGCAGTTGAAGTTCACTTCAAATCTGTCCTCGTAGACATAGATAGAGTTGACGAACGTATTTATAATTCTCTGACGATTATCAATACTTGCTAAATCCAGCTTTTCCATATTCTTCAGCCAGAACTTAACCTGATCTTTGGTCAGAATTTGTGTTTGGATTTCCTCACGGGCAATTTTCACTTCAAGGTCGATTTTCAGACTTTCAAGCTCTGCCATTCGATTTTTTGTAGCAGATGTGATGATACCCTGTTCAATGGCTGACAGCAAATTGGCAATGCTCTTTTCAACCTCTGCCAGCTCTCTTTGATAAAGCGGTACAAGTGTACTCTCTTTTTCCTGCCATGAAATTACACGGTCTGCAATTTCTTCAATGACCTCATCCACAAAAATGTTTTCAACGGTAGCTTCAATAACAGCTTCCTCGACTTCATCTTTCTTTATCGCTTTTCGCTCACAGCCATCACGCTTCTTTGCTTTTACACATTTATAATAGTGGTACTTCTGTCCTGTACGTCCTGTTCCACTTTCACCTGCATAAACCGAACCACAGTCGCCGCACATCAACTTTCCCGTCAATAAATACTTTATCTCCGAACGAGAAGCAGACGGAGCATATTTGTTCTGTTCCGTTCTCTGCTGCGCCAGCGCAAAAAGTTCTCTTGAAATGATCGCTGGGATTCCATCGGAAACAACTATATCCCTATATTGATATTCACCAATGTATTTTCTATTTTGCAAGATTGTAGACACCGTTGTTTTGGTCATAGGCTTGTTTCGTGATGAACGGATACCATTTTCATTGAAGTACTCAACGATTTTTTTGATATGACGTCCATTAACATACATCAGAAATGCTTCCTTTACAAAAGGTGCGGTCAGCTCATCAATCTGATAATGCTTATTCTCGTCAACCTTATACCCTACAGGAATATATCCTCCATTGTACTGACACTTGAGAGCATTCTCAGTCATACCCCTGATAACTTTTTCAGAGAGTTCAGCCGAATAATATTCAGCATAACCTTCAAGTACCGATTCAAGAATGATACCCTCTGCACCCTCTGAGATTACCTCCGTTGCAGAAACGACCTTTACACCGTTCCGTCGGAGCGTAGCCTTGTAATGTGCTGAGTCATATCTGTTTCTTGCAAATCTGTCCAGCTTCCAAACAATGACCACATCGAAAAGTTCCTTTGCACTCTCCTTAATCATTCTCTGAAACTCAGGACGGTTATCAGTCTTTGCGGACATTGCTCTATCTATGTATGAGCCAACCAATGTATATCCCTTGCGAGTTGCGAACTCCTTACATTCACGAAGCTGTCCCTCAATACTCTCTTCTCTCTGGTTGTCACAAGAGTATCGTGCATAAATTACTGCCTTTATCATTATATACCTCCTGTCTTACTGCTTTGTCAATTGCCTTCTATATTTAATAGTATACCACTTTTAAAACAATTTGTCAACGCTTTAAAGTGCTAAATCGCATTTTTTATGATTAGAAAACAGCCAGCAGGAATTAAGGGGTTCCCGATTTTTCACACTCCTTATTTTTAAGGTATTCGGTATAGATTTTTTTACCCCTATCAGATTGGAAGAATTCCAACATAACAGGAAAGAAGCTCTGTACCAATGCGTCTTTCTGGTCATCGGTCAGAATTATATCACGCTGCTTCTGTTCGCTCATATTTTATCTCCCCCTTTACCAAGGGTATTGACAACCTTCTTCAATGCCCTGCCCGCTTTGAACACAGGGATACGCTCTCCTTTGAGGTCAGTTACAATATCAAAAGTACCGAACCCTCCGATTTTAATTTCCTCTCCCTGCATTATCAAAATGCGTATGGTATCCATTACCGCCTCAACAGAACGGTAGGCTTTTCCTCGGCTGATACCTTTCTGCTTTGCAACTGCGTCTATAAATTCATTCTTATCCATTAAACTCTGCCCCTTTCTCTTATACTCTTCGGAAATACCCTGCGATGAAATGTGATGTATCTTCTCTTTGTCGAGCCGATACGCTTCTGCGGACGGTATCTGACTTCCTTGCTCATTATCCAATGTACCTTAATATAATTAAGGGCAAAAAGCTGTTTCAAAACAGTCTGCATATTGAACGTTGCAAGGTTATTTTCAACGAGCAGTTTATCGCACATACCGATAACAACACTCGGTATCAGATATATGTACTCATCATCATAGTACCCCAGCAGCACCTTGTTCGGCACAGTATTCATATACTGCTTCACAGGGAGCAGATAATTATTGTTATCTGCAATGAACCTTTCGACGAGGTGCATGAAGCAGCAGGTCTGTTTATCTTCAAGTATCATAAATAGGTATCCCTCCGTCAAATCGCTTTGCGTTTCACAGGACGAACCTCAGCGGCGAGCTTTTCAAGGCGTTCCTGTATTTTCTTGATGTCATTGCCGTTCTCTTTATAGTACAGTTTCTTTTCCTTATCGGAACCATGAGCCAGCAAATCAGAAAGATACTCAACATAGTCGGTTCTTTTTAGGCTCTCAACAAACAGCGGGTGAAGCTGTTCCCATTGATTTTTGGGAGCATAGATTTTTCTCCACTCGTTGAGTTTTGATAAATACTCCGATACGGCAAGATTAGCATTTCTCAGCCAAACATGAAAATCGTTCTCAGACTTTAGCCTTGGATTAACAGAAACGGCGATTTCCCCATTAAAAAGGTTAAGTCCAAAATCATAGCTGATTTTCTTTGCAGCTTCAATCTGAGGGATACCGAACAGCTTTGCGGTAAAACCTGTGCAATCTCCCGTTGCCCCACAGCCGAAGCAATAGAAATGATCGTCATACACTTTCAGGCTTGGTGTTCTGTCATCGTGAAAGGGACAGCGAGCCATACCGGAGTGGTTCATCTGCAAGCCGTAGAATTTTGCTACGTCCCGCATAGATACCCTGCTGCGTATTTCATCAAAAACATTTTCCAATGAAACAACCCCTTTCGTTTTGTAATCTGAAAGGGGCTGAATTTTTATGGCGAGGTTCAGAACAATGCGGCGAAGAATCGTTCTGAGAATTAGACCCTTTCACCTATAAGGAAAATAATTGGAGTTTTTTTAGGGGTTACAGCACAACTTTTTTCATTTTCTACTTTTCGCACAAAAAACAATATTGAGCAATAGGCATATATACAAAATTTCACGATTTTCTCCTAATACCCCTAAAATTTCAAAGAAAATTTTCCTTATATATAAGAGGGCAAAAAAATTCTGCTGTTCGCTGCCGCAGAAAATTTCAAGAGGGGTATCCCTATACAGGAAAAAACATCAAAATGATGGTGTACGTATTTTTTTGTTTTGGGTATGCGTAGCAAGCACAGAAAGAATACGTATTCTTTCACAAATCGCCGCATTTTAGAGGATTACCCCTCAAAAATGCACATTCAGGAGGGAACCCTTACCCTGAATGTGGCTCTATAATATTTTTTAGGCTCTGCCTAAGACCAAAAACAATAGTGGAGGTGTACTTTTGAGAAAAACCAAACAGATTAAACGCAAGGAAGTAATATACAGCATTGAAGAATGGGAAGAAATAAAAAGGCTTGCCGAAATCGCTTCACTCAAAACAGGCACATATATAAAGCGAATATCCCTCAACGGAAAAATCAACGTCATTGACCTGAATGAAGTCACTCCCGTAATGAACGCTTTGCGTATTATCGGCAACAATATCAATCAGATTGCTAAAAAGGCAAATGAAATCAATAGCATTTATGCAGGAGATATTGAAGATTTAAAGGAGAACTACGAAGATATATGCCATACGTTAAATCTATTCCTATCCACTCTACCGTCAACCGCAGCATAGCCTACATATTAAATCCTGAAAAGACGGAAGATATGGTTTATACTACCGCCTTGAACTGTATGGCAAATGCTAAAGACGCATATAATGATATGAAAATGGTATATGAATATTTTTCGGGCAAAAAATATAACGCCCCTCCGCCGATAGACGGCAAAGGCAGCGTTAAAGCTATTCATTATATCCAATCCTTTGACCCAAACGAAAATATCACTCCCGAACAGGCTCACCGAATTGCAAAGGCTTTTGCAAGAAAGACTTTTGGTGATGATTGCCAGATAGTAATTGCCACACATCTTGACAAAGGACATCTGCACAACCACTTTATTCTGAACAGCTACTCCGTATCGGGCAAGAAATTTTATGATAATCAGACCACCTTGAAAAAGGTACGGGAATATTCCGACAGAGTATGCCTTGCTTTTGACATTCAGCCTATAAAGGAAAACAGAGGGCAAAGCAAAAATATTGCTTACAACGAATGGAAGCATAAAAAGCGTGGTACATCGTGGAAACAGAAAATCCGTCTTGATATTGACAGGCTTGTAGGTTCCGTAAAAAATATTGATGAACTGTTGTGCGAGCTTGAACTTATGGGATACTCAATAAAACGAGGAAAATATATTTCCATAAAAGCGGAGGAACAACAGCGATTTGTCAGAACAAAAACACTCGGAGAAGATTACACTGCCGAAAGCCTTATTTCCCGTATTCGTTGGCGTGATGTAGGGGCAGATGTTACCCTGAACGGAGGACCTGCTCCGATTCGTTCGGATTATATCAAAACTATTGATGAAGTGACGCAGCTTGCCGCTATGGGCAAAAAAGCTCAAAGAAAGCGTGACAGCAATGCACCCTACTCCCCTGCTAATGATATGGATATTTACAAGCTGTCCGCCCAGCTTACGATTATAAATCGTGACAATATCCATTCTATCGGAGAGTTGGAGGGCAAGATTGAAAATCTGAAAGCGGAGTATGAAACGGCGAGGAAAGAGCTGAACCAACTAACAGCCAAACAGGACAATATGGACAGCCTTATAGAACAGGCTGAACATTACTTTGAGCTTGCAGACAAGCCAAAGCTTACCCTATCAGAAAAGCTGAAACTGAATATTTGCAGGCAGACTATAAACGGCAGCACCATTCAGAGCCGTGCTGACCTTGAACGCATAAAATCTGTCAAGCAAGAAACGGACAAAAAAATTGAAGCTCTCAAATATAGCTTTGAGAACTGCAAACAGCTTTATGAGGTGTATGCTGATATTGCTCATACTTACTATGACATTTCAAGTGGAGATTATATCTTACGCCTTGTTGCAGAGGAACAGCAGAAACGAGAGCGTAAAGCTCAGCAGAATAAAAAGAACAAATCTATATAACAGAAAAAGCGGCTGCCGATGTCAGTTACGTCAAACGGCAACCGTTTTTTATATTGAGACAGATTAAATTGCTTGAGGTAAATATTATGATAATAACAGCATTATTATTTCACCATTACAAACTATCGACTCTAACTATAATACCTCTATCTTGCAAATTCGCATTACCTTTTGAAATCTCAATAGCAATTATGACCTCAATGTTTTTTTCATTTGTATAAATAACAACATCATTATAAGAAATAGGAGTATACTTACTTCTAACAAAAATAAACGGTTCTTCGTTTATCCATATTCGTATCGGATCACTATGCCCAATTCGTAGCATGAGTTCCTCTTCTTGTTCATTTATATATCTAAATTTAAACCATACAATTGTGTTACTAAACTTATCTGAATCAACCACCTCGCTTAACGAACAAATATTTTCTTTAAATATTTTGGGCAAATACTCTATTTTCAAATTACATAAAAAATCAATACATTCAATACTAGTTTGTTCTTGAACGCCATACAGCATGTTAGTTATAAATCTTGACTTTTTCACATTGTCAATTTTAATGCCATCCAGTTGCGGCAAGAATCTTCCTCCATCATCTGTTATCATGCTAATAGGTGCTTGTTTATAGTACAGCTTAAAATCCGAAATTTGATTAAAACAATAATACGAGATTGTTGTATATATGATAATCTTATTATCAAAAGCTTTGATTGACTTTACATAATTTTCTTCTGTATCCAACATTATCTTGAATCCATTAAGACCATCAACGATATTAAGTTTCCCTTGAACATTAGAGTATGATATAACAACTTTCACGCTCCATTTATCAAATTCATCCAACTCATAAGAAATACTATCCAACTCAATAGCAAACTTACTTGAGATACAATTATAAAAATCACACCAAAAGCTGTATTCTTCATTCAAAGCCACGTTCGTTGATAAATTTAGATAATCTATATCAAGCCTTTCTCTCTTTATATCAGCTTTAATTAATTTACCTTTAAGTATACTCCACTTATTGAATATACTCTTGCATATTTCTTGAAATATACTGCATTGTTCATTTGTAATCAAACCGTCTGTTTTAATTTTCTCTAATAACATCGAGTTTGCCTTTTGTCTATCCGCAAATTTAGTCACCTGTGTGTATACCCTTAACGGATCAATATCATCGGGCACAATCCATGTTCGACTATATAACAGACAATTTAAATTCTCTTTTAGTTCTTTTGCAAATCTATAAACCTCTTGAAATGAATAACTATACGGTGTCACTGTCTTATCAAATGTATAATGCTTCACAAAAAACTTATCTTCATTCAATATTATAGAATTCAACAAGTTTTCGAATGAAACTTCACTTTCTTCATAGCCATTAACCGTGTCACCTAAAGTAAAAAAAACTTGTCTATCACTGTCATACCCAACCAATAATCTATGATGATGGTAATGATTTTTTTGCCAATTAACACTATGTGGTAACCAATTATATAAATCTACAAGTACTGATATGCAACAATCCATATTAAGCTTGGAAATTAACTCCTCTATTATTTTATCTGGATTGATATATAGATCGTTTACTTGAAAAACATCTAAATTATTATACAAAGAATCACCAGGTAAAATCATTAATTCACGCCACCAACAACTTGTTCCTGTTATTGAGTATCTATAATCATTCAAAAATCCACATGTTTCATAACTTTGCTCTACTGAGCTAATGATTGATAGTTTATCATTAACCACGCAATTTATCCAAAAATAATCAAACGGGCATATATTTAACCTTTTTTTCATGATACCTCTCCTTTATTATTCTTGAACAACCCACTCTTAAAAAGAATCAAGTACTTTTAGAGTAATTCATACCGTTGCCTGACAGAAATTCTAATAAAAGCGTTTTAACTTCTTCATTCTTCCCTGTTGATTTAAATAATATTTCTTTTATTTGATACTTATCAAAAGTAAATTCTGCCATTTTTTTATCTACATCTCTTCCCAATGCTCTGCAAGACAAACTAAAAAGAATCAAGACATCTCCCTTAATACCCAAAGCACCTACAATTCCCAAATCCGAAAAACGATCCTTTAACGAAACAGAATACAGCATTAGCTCGTTTGAAATAACTTTATTTTTTATTTCAGGCACAGTATATCTAACCCCATTAGTACATTTGTTAGTTCGTTGTGTCAACTCTGAAATACGTGCGTATTCTGTAGGTTTCGCTAAATGAATATCCAATTTTATTTCAAGTGCTTTTATATACTCGCCATAATTTTCATATTGAGATTTTAGTTTTTTTCGGTATTGATTAGTTCGATAAGTTTCATTACGTTTCTCGTTATTAGAAATGTCAATATTACTTTTCAAATTGAAGCAAGAAAACTTTGTATAAACATTGTACTGTTCATAGAGGATAGTTGTGACTTCTGGTAACATTGACTTTACAGCTTCAATTTCAATAACGGAATCATCAATAAATGCAATGTCATATAAACCGATGTTGAGTATTTCAGAAATATTCTTTATATTATTTGGTTTATTATTCCAATTCACTTGAAAGCATGAGATATGTTTCTCCTTGAGAATCATTTCACTGTGTTCACGAAACATCCTCCTTACATCCGATAAAGAATTTTTACTACATATAGCAAGAATTACTCCGTGATGATATAACGATAGAACAAAGCGCTGAAAATCCTGATATACTCGCCCAAAACCGTTGCTACCCAATTGAAGATTTTCAATGCCATCTTCCGATAGAATTCCTCCCCAAAGAACATTATCACAATCTAATACAAGACACTTCTTTGAAAATCCTTTTGAAATTTGATATTGTTTATAAAGTTCCTGAGCAACAGTATCAACTAACACCTTGGAATAAGGGGCATTCCAGCGACATTTACCTTTAGGGTTATAGGCGTTGCTAATCCCAACATTTGCAATCATTCTCTTCAAATCAATATAGTCAACTCTGTTGGAAAGTTGATTCGATAATTTTAAATTTATTTCATCAACCAAAGAATCATATATATGTCCCGTTGTGATAGATATTTTCGTATCATAATCCTCAAATAAAAACCACAGTATTTGAGCGTTTGAATTTTGCGTAATATCAGAAAACAAAAACTCACAAATTTCCAAAACCTTATTTATGTCTTTTATTTCTAATTTGATAAAATTTGTGGAAGAACCAAATGTCTGCAATAAACTTTCAAGATTTAACCAGACAATTATTTGATCAGATACTGAAAGCTGAGTCAAATATTCTTGCTCCATATGTTCTCCGTATGGAATAAGGTATATTTTGGTTTCACATTCAATAAAGTATTGCTTTATAGATAACCGCAAAAATGGTTCTAAAATAATATTTGAAATGATACTAATATTCATGAATTGATTGGTTTTTTTCTCTTCCTGCATAATTACACCCTACACTTCTGCCGTATCTCTTAACACCGCAACAACTTCAACAATTTTATGGATAGTTCCCATTTCGGTAATTAATAACTTTTCGTCTGGTATTTCAATTTCGAACAATTCTTCCAACTCCACTACAATACGAATAAACGTTATCGAATCCACACCTAATTCAACCAAATCATCATCAAGTTGAGTGTTATCAATTTCTATCATATCCTCATCTTCTTTAGAGTTAATGCATTTATTTACAACATCTAGTATCCTTATAGTCATTTCATTCATTCGACTCACCTACTTATAATAAATTCCACAAAGGTTCCGTCTTGAAGCAAAGCGAACACAATCTTACGATTTTCTATAGCTGGTGCTATTGTTGGTTGTGTAAATACTTTCCCTATTTTTAATTTCTTGAATTGACTCAAATAGTTAGGATCATCGCATATGTCATAACAAATATGGTGATATCCAGCAGGAAAATTAACTATTGTAGAATTCCTATTTGCTGGGCTAATTAATTCGATTTTTTGTTTATTATCCGGACTTGAGAGAAAGGTAACAATGTTATTTTGAATATAATCCAATGTTGTTTCGCCCAAACATGTATAACCTAACTTTTCATACTGTAGTATACTTTTCTGAATATCCTTTGTGATTATTCCTATATGATGAATTGTCATGTTTTCACCCAAAAATCTTTCTATTTCGCTCCAATTTTATCAAATCATCTTCTGTCAAATCAGCCTTGATCAAATCATACATTTTATTTGTTTTCAATCTAGTTTGAAAATCTACTTTCCATAATTTGCGTTCACGAACTGCCAAACCGTAATAATCTAACAAATCAAATCCATCTTGTGTATGAAAAGCTTCGACATACCGTGAAAGCTTCTGGTCATCAAATATCTTATTTGTAAAATACAAGATATAAAAAACATATGGAATAATTTCGTATTCCAAGCTCAATTCATATAGTTTTTCTAATGAAATCGCATCACTATTGTTTTTCCAAAGATAATAAACATCTCGAAACATACTTTCCTTAATGCAGTCATGCTCAGCAATATGATAGATTGAATTCATTTCTTTGTAATGATGTAGAATGAGTTGTATCATAGCTTTCAAAGGAGAAAGAACTCTAACCTTCACGCCATATATCTTCATTTCAATAGTATCGGATAGAAATTGGTCTATATCAATATGCCGCCCCATATGTTCTCCCCAGAAAATATCGAAATTAACATCAATAACGCTCTTGAATTTTTGATTTGTTATTTTATACCAAGCCGCTGTCTGATGTGAAGCAGAAATCATCATAACCTTTTCCTCCCTTGTTACTGACGGTGATATATACCCATTTTGCGCCAGTACTGCCTCAAGCACATGCAGGTTTTTCCTTGACACTAAAATATCAATATCACCATATGAACGTTGACCATATTGGTCAAACGCATACAAAGATAAAGTTTCTCCTTTAATGTTTGCATAAGGAATATTGTTCACGTTCAGACATTCAAATATCGGTGCCAATGCTAAATATTTCGCGCAGCACCTTTTTAAATTAAACAAATCATCATTCTGTTTCAAAGTTATCATATCATCCTCACTGTTCTTCAAAATCCATTTCATATTGATAAGCTTTAATAGCTTGCTTCTTTAATTCTTTTATGCTTAATCCATATTCTTTTTTCAGTGTATATCTTACGCTTGAATTTTCAGCATTTTGATACACCGTAAAAAATTTTTTGACACCAAATTGAGAAATGAGATAACGCACTAAAAAACCCGCAAGAATTGGAGGATATTCAGAACAGTCAAAAAAAAGTGAATCATGAAGCAAAAAGACAAGCGGATATTTACATTTAATCATTGATATTTGGTTTGAATTATGTTCATATGATTCAGCATAACCCTCTCTAAAAAATAACGGTGGCCAACTTGATGTTGCAGCGTGAATAACTGCATGAAGCATTTCATGACGTAACGTATCATATTTGATTCGAATATGATAAATACATATATCATTCGTTCCAGGCACGACAAAAACAGATTTTGGAATCCCTGTTGCTGAGGAATTCAACTTGGCATGAAAATAAATATTGATTTTGGGTATAGTCAAAGCTCCTTCTTCCAAAATTCTTTTTACATAACGATCTAATTTTACAAGCATTGAAATATGTAAGGAATAGTCTATGGCAGATAGAAAGACAAATGTGTCAAATTCATATCGATAACAAATTTTTTCAGGGATAATTGATTTTGCATACGACCATCCAATATAGCATTGATTTTCATCTTGATGCACAGTGAATTTTTTGAAGATCTCTTCGCTGCAAAACTCTCTTGCTTTTACTTCAAAATGCTTTAACAACACTCCACAAAATGAATGGAAATAGCTATAACCCTGTCCTCTGACCTTAGAAAGGAATTGATAAAACAAAAACATCAATTTTCCGTATTTTGTATGCCCTTGAAACCGATATTGATTAAATGCAAGAATAGACCGGGCAATTAATCCCTTTGGATGCAAACATCGAATAATTATATGATCATCACTTGTCGTCTCTACATACTCTACCTTTTTCCAACAACAAAAATTTTTCCGAAATTTCTTTATATTTTTCAAAAAAACCTTTCGTGTTTTTGGTTCCCATATTTCAGAAGCTTTATCATAATTCTTTGATAATACATTCTCAATCAAACATTTCCATATCTCCTGATAATCATTCATCCCTCTTATCCTCCAGATTCGTTTTATAGGATGGCTTTCAGATCTTCAAATCCGTATTTTTTAATATAACGTTCCTGAATGCCTTCACATGTTGACAGGTAACGACATTTCTTACATATATCTACCGACTTTTGTTTTGAAGATTCTTCTCTATATACACAATCAGCTAACTTTTTTATATGAGGCTGAACAGAGAGATGAGGAAACATTTCAATTTTATATGCTGTCGGTTTTGAATTTTTACAATAAAAATCAGAAAATTCTTCTCCTAAAACACAAAGAGGAATGCCTGTAATTATACACTTAATGCCGTATTCGCGTAGCTTAACCAGACAAGAACGCAAATACGGAGCAGCTTCGGTCATGGAAATTTCAATCATATGTTCGTAGTTATTTGTTCGACTGGAAAGCTGCAAGCCAAGAATTGAGATATAGTCAACTTCGGGATAGTTTTGATGAATCCACTCAATGGTTTCTATATTGTGCTTAATATTATATTTAGCCATAAGCAATCTCAATTCGATTTTAATATGAGGCATATAATATTTCTTTATATAAAAAATATTATCCAGTCCCTTTTTCAACACATTGAAAGAATTTTCCACACCTGTCATAGTATCATACACAGAATTACTGCAGCCATAAACTGGAATGGATATACGGTGAATACCACTATACATGAAATTAACAGCAAATTCTTCATCACTGAATTTTTGTCCGTTTGTTGTGATATATGTATAGTACCCGTTTATAGCAAAATTTCGTATAATATCAGCAATCTTTGGATGCAGAAGTGGTTCCCCTCCTGTAATAAATACAGCCTTATGTTTATCATTTTGATATGTATTAATAATTTCATCAATTAACTCTGTTGAAATGTTTGTGCTTGGATATTTATACCCTAAGTCAGCTATACAAAAACGACATTTTAATTCACAATAATTGTTTACCTCAATAAAAATGTTCATATATTTTAACTCCTAAAAATTTTTTAGCGTTCTTATATTGGATTTAATCATTGCATGTTCAATCATAAATGACAGGATTTCATGATAGTAATCACAGTAAAGACTTACTGCGTTGATATTTTTTTCTAAATGATAAAATGCGATTCCACAGCCACCTCCAGAGCAGGTTGCTCGATAGACACAAGACACACATGGAGCAATCAAATCTAAATCACGATTTTTTATGATGCTGTCTTTTTGAATTAAAGAAGATATGCTGTCAGTATATATATTTCCTATCTTAAACCCACTTTCAAGCGACGGCAACATCAAAGCACATGGATAGACTTCACCGTTAACGTCAACTGTCAGCGTATTAACACCAGCACCACATGGTGTATTCATACACATATAGTTTGAAAGCTTACGATAAAACAATCGTTGCCATAACATATATAGATTACGTTCGCGGAATTTTTCAAAAGGTTTATATCCACAATCAATATTATATTGATAAATTTCACTATAAACAGCTGATAGTGTTTCCACTAATTTCTCGGTAGATACAACTGATTGATCCATATTCTCTGTTTCTGCTCGCCCTATCGGCCATAGTAAATTGTAAGCAAAAGTATGAATCCCCCTTTTGACAAACTCGTGAAACATTTTAACGAGGTCATCAATATTATTCTTACAGACAACAGATATTACTCCATAGTCCATATTTCTTTCTTGAAACATCTGACAAACATCAAACATCTTGTCTGTAAAGTATTGTGTTCTGTTACTTCGCAAACTATTATGTTCATGCACATAACTGTCCAAGCTGAAAGATACATGAAAATTATGTTTTTCAAAAAAATTCATAATATCGTTAGTAATTAACGTACCATTAGTTTGAATTTGATACTTAATCCTTGGTTGCTCGCCAAGTCGCTCAAGTGCATCTCGTATGGTGTCATATTCTAATAGTGCCTCTCCCCCCTGGAAGAGCACAGTAAGCTCAGCGTTATCATTGATATAATTCAGACACTTACGGATAGAATGCTCTATTGTTTTAGCATCTATAGATTCCCCTATCGAATTGGCTGAAAAATAGCAGTATTTGCATGATAAATTACATTTGTACGTTGTATTAAAAATAAGATGATGAAACGGAAGTTCATTATATGTTTCTTTTTTTTCGTTTTTTGACAACACCTCTATAATTGGCACTAGCGCTTGGCCAAGTTTAATTCCAACATATTCACTAATGCAATTAATATTCACCGCTACATTCCGACAATGTGGCAATTTATATGTATTTAATATAGCAAACCAGCGGCCATCAAGATTGTTTGATAAAATAATAATCTTATCATTAATCGATAATCTAGTTCCCATATCCATTCTCCTTAATTTTATAAATATTGATTCGTTCATATTCGGAAGTCTGCAATATACATATACTATGTTTAACTGTTTTTTTGTCATTTTTTCTTTTTTGACTTGCAACACAATTCTCATCATATAACTTCATCAAATCACTCAAAGAGTTGATTTCTTTCATATGTTCAATGATAACGAAACAATCTGAAATACTGAGTTTCTCTTCAATTGATATAGTAAAATTACAGTTCTTTCTTATGTATTCTCTTAACAATTTAATAGGTAATATCTCATCCATTTGAAAAACCGTAAATGATTCTTTAAAATCAGAAGGTGGCAAGTGATGAGAAGCAATAACAAAGCGTATTGATAATCTCAATTCATCCTTCAATTCCATGATTTTTTTTACATGTTGGTTCAGGATCTCGTCAACATAAATAACAATTGTTGCGTTGGAATCATAGGGAGTCTTAAGAATATCCTTTATTAGTTGATGATAGAATATCCCGCTCCTATCCGGATGGCATCCACCAAGCATCCATTTGTAATTATGGGATACATCGCAATCAAACAGATATTTAAGAAAAGTCGTTTTTCCAGTATCACTATCACCTCTTATCCATATATTATATTTTTCATTAACTATCTCATCGACAAACTGATAGACATTTAGAGACATATTGTTCTCCATTCTGCCGCAATTAGTACCAACCACAAGGTAAAAACTGAATTAGCTAAAAAGCGGCAATAAATTTAAATATTATACGATTATACAGAAAATATATGTTGCAATATGAGTAAAAACCAATCACATGCTCCTAAACTATATAGTAACCAGCATTGAAGTTAACTTTTTAATAAAAATCTTTAACTTTAGATATTACACAATATGCATCCTGTTATTCTTTGCAATACAATGCGATTAAAACATCTTCAAGTAATATCTGTTATTCTATGCATTCTCTACCTTTATTCTATAACATTGTACTCATTTTATTGTTTCTAACAGACTAGGGAGAACACTCAAGTTGTTGCCACTTAATCTGTAACAATTACAATTTTCTAAAGCGTTCAAAAGACAATCAAAAGTCGCGCTTTTATTCGAACAATATTTATAACTAAAAGAATGACTAAGCAAGTTAAAAACAAGTTCCTTTTTATCGGCTTTATCAATTTGGAAATCATTTCTACTAAAATCAAGCTCCCACAGAAAATAAGAAAAGGATTTTGAAGGACATGAAACCCAATCAGTCTGTACAGGTAAAATCAATTTTCCTGGAAAAGTTGTTTTTATTGCCATACTGCGAAGTGTTGGCAATAAATCAAGGGTCTTATATCGCGTACCAATAGCAAGTGGATATGGATATACAATACCAGTAAGCGGATCTATCCAGCAAGTATCATCAGTTAATAATTTGTATCCACTAAATAGCAAAGCTGTACATAGTGTACTTTTTCCAGAGTTGCCAGTAGAAATAAAAACGTACGATTTTCCATCTTTTTCTACGGCAGCAGCATGAAAACAAAACAGGTTTGTTTTGAAAATCAAAGAACGGCGTATAATGTCACACATTTTGGGGTAAATATTCACTTTGGCACAAGCACTAAGTTTTCCATCATAAATAATACGATAGTCGTTATCTGAACTCTCCTCAACATAAATGTCAATATCGATGAATGAATCCTCTTTTTCACACACAAAATAATCAAAAGTTTTAGCAACATCGCCAATCACAGATTGATCTTCCGCATGAATACAGATATTTTTATCAAAAATAGTCATAAAAAGTTCTATCATAATCTCAACTCCTAATATACCTCAAGTTTTCTCAAATCGATCTCAATATCATCAAGGAACTGCTTCACAAAGGTCATAAACTCTGCTTTTATATGCATAGTCGAACTGGAAGAATCTCGACACATTGACAACAGCAAATCCATGCCATGCTTATCAAATAAAATAAACTTTCCAAATATAGCATAAACACTATTTCTATAATCTGCGTCTTTTTTTATAGTATTTTTTCGATGCTTATTTAATGTGGCTCGATAAGGGAGCATTTTTTGACAAGTTTCTTTGATGATTTCATATGCTAGTCTAGCTTTTTCATCTTTAATCATCGTAGGAAATGGATCTCTACCATTCACTCTGTATTTCTCAATAATAAGAGGACGATATGGATGAAAAACGCAAGACCTATTTTTATGTAAAAACTCTGTATTTTCTTCTAATTCATTAAGAGTTGAGTATTCATCAAATAGAATAAAGCCAATCTTCAAGCCAATTTTAAGTTCCCTAATAATATCAATAGCCTCTTGGTTTTTCTGAATAGAAATCTCTTTATTATATCGTTTCAACACATTGTTCGATCCTGATTCTATTCCAAGAAAAACTGATACTAATCCCACTTCCTTCAATGCCCTAAAATTTTCTTTTTCAACATCATTTGCCCTGCATTCGATTGCAAATTTGCTTTTTAAGTTTCTTCGTTTCAATTCTTTACTTAATTCTATCCCTCTATTCGGGTTGCAGCCCATAAAGTTTGAATCTGCAAATTTAATTAAAGTATTAGGATAACGTTGTGCCAAGATTTCCATTTCATCTGCAACGGAGGCAACGTTACGTTCTCTCCATTTTGGTTGATTGTTGCAACCAGTTACACAAGAATTATAAATATTCAATACACAGAAGGAACAATTTCCGTAACAACCGCGAGATGACAATATATATGCAGAAACATTTTCTTTCTTGTACATTCGATCCATGACAGTACAATCTGGATATGGAAGAGTATTAATATCTCTCACTATATTCACATGATTTAAATTGATATAGAGAGACTCCACCTTATAAACAATCTTATCTACATTCAGATTTAAACTTCCCTTCTTTATTTTTTCAGCGAATTCTAAAATCACTTCTTCTGGCTCTCCGCGTATGCACCAAATATTCTTGGCGTCACCCATTTCATCAAGTAAATACTTGGTATTTAATGTTGCATAAATACCAATAAAAACAATTGCATTCAAATACCCATTAAGTCTCAATGCTCTAACAAACTCAACGACTTCGATTTGATTTGATTCATAAAAAGATATAGCAAGCATGGATGGATTGTTTTGCAAGATTTGAATCATAATATCTTCTTGACAAAAACCTTCCAAATAGCAGTCTACTACCTTGGTTTTATAGCCGTTCTCTTTTAAAAGAGAACTCATATAATTCAAACTGATCATTTCGCCTATATATGGTATTTTTTTATTACTGAATCCTGCATGAATTAAATAAATTAGCATCTATATAGCCTCCGACTTCGGTTATTCTATCTTCGTATTTTTTTAAAATCGCAATGATAATATCTCCTGTTTCATATTCGTTTAATGTCATATAGGATAACAGCTCTTCCAATATACTAAAAATAAGTTCATTAAGAGATTGTGATAACATATTGACCTCTTTTTCAATTTTAGGTATAATTGAATACTGCTGTGAATTTCCAATTCTCATTTCATACTTTTTATTATTTTCATATGCAATAATTTTTTTGTAATATGGCAAAAATATTTTAAAAAATAACGTACGCAGTATACTTTGGATTTGCACCAAATGCAAATCCAAAGTTTTACCTGCTATAAGTGCCGTTGGAGCTACTTGAACATCACCGCTTCTCATAGCTTCAATTAAAAACTGAATGGATTGGGTTGTTGCTTGCTCATGAAAGAGCTCCAATATCACTTTAATCTTAATATCAAACTCTTTTAATTTCTGAAATCTTGTTATTTGAGTTGAGGTAAGATTATTACCTAAGAATGTAATCTTATAAAGCACATCCTTTTTTTCTACCAAAAAATTATACATTCTGTTGGTAATGAATGTTGATTGTATATATATTCCAAGCCTAACATGAGACAAGCCATTTATTTGCAAGAGATTTTGAATTTTGTCAATTTCATTAATATATAATTCTTGATCTTGAGCTATTATATTTATTTTTCTCAGGCAAAATTCACTACAAAGAGTGATGATCTCCTGCCGTATGTATTCACCATTCTTCTCAAACAACAAATGTTCTGCATAAAAATAATAATCGGAAGGAAAATATTTACTCTTTGGCATTTGCATTAAGACTTCACACTCGCCGCCTTCTAAAAGTACTTGTTTAAGACAATCCCTTCCTACTAAGAAAACATTCTTAGAATATAGTTGAGAACAGTATGGAGTAGGCAAAATTGTACATATCGAATCAAATAGACGATCCAATTTAGTATTAATTGTTTTATCATCCTCAAGAATATAATTACACATCTCACTCGCATTAAACGAGTCATCCCATATCAGAATATTGTAATTTGCAGTAATCTTGCTTCTAGCGTGAATAACGATGTTCAAATTTTTTTTTGATACTAAATATACCAATATTTTAGGCTTTATCTGAAAAACGCTTTTTTGCACATCGATTAATTTATATTGCTTTAACGAGGCATCTATTGTTGATACAGTATACCCATATGAAGACAAGAATTGAGCAATAGCAATCATCCAATAATTTTCAACATATACGTATTCACGCCCCCAATAAGATGGTAATGAAACTAATAAAACATCCACCATAAAATAACCTCTTTCAAAAAAGAAGTTGGGGCATACAACCACTTTGTTTAATGCCCCAACTGTCCACTCAACTCTTGCTCGTCCAATGCACCATCAGAGCATCCTCATCATAATCAGGCACCAAAACAGACCAGTCTTTGGTTTCCGCAATTTCACGAACCAATTTATCAATTGTTTCAGCACTTTCATTACTGGTTTTCTTGGACATATCTTTATCCTGCATAGTTCAAAACCTCCTTTCATATGTGTTGTTTTATGCTAATAAGGCGATGAAACAGCGCCTCAACAGCCATTATTTGGCATTTTGACAAACTAATCACGATATGCATTAGATTGGATTGTAAACATTTCGTAGTATTTGCCTTGTTGATTCATTAATTCTTCATGTGTTCCACGTTCAGAAATTTTCCCATTCTCAATAAAGTAAATACAATCAGCATTGCGCACCAATGATAAGCGATGCGAGATTAACACAACAGTCTTGTCTTTTGCATGTTGTCTTAGACTCTTCATAAATTTGTGTTCTGCTAATGCATCAAGTGCACTGGTAGGCTCGTCTAAAATAAGCACATCACTGTTTCGATATAGTGCACGGGCTATTGCAATTTTTTGGATCTGTCCTCCCGATAGCACCAACCCATCTTCTGAAAATTCTTTTGTGAGCGAAATTGCTTTATCAACATATTCCGAAAATTCATCAATGCCAAGAGAGTGAAATATTTCTTTCATTTTATTAATTTGATAATCCGATAAATCTGATATAAAAGCAATATTATCTGCAAGCGTAAAAGCATAACTATTATGCTCTTGAAATACAGTATCAAATTTTGATAAATAATCATCTTTACGTAACTCTTTAATATCTATTCCCCTGAATTCCACAACACCATTTGTAGGATCATACATGTGTAACAATAATTTAACCAACGTACTTTTTCCCATACCATTCGAACCAACAATTCCAATTAATTCACCTTTCTTAATTGAAAAATCAATTTGATTTAGTATTTCGCTTTCCGGATTATAAGAAAAAGATACGTGATTTATTCCCAGCTCTAGACTAGACTCTTTTGGCTCTGGCAGAGCATAAGAACCGAAAACCACCTTGTTCTCGTATTCACAAAAAGCCCTGTATCGACTTATGTAAATGCTATGCTCCTGAAAAACTTGCACCCTCTCCATAACTTTTCCGAGGTTACTGCTTACAAGAGAAATAGCTTCTTTAATTGCAACAAAATCTCCTGCTGTAAGCGCCTTTAGAATAACTATTTTATAAATAATATAAAAAACTACTATAGTATTGTTTAAATGAGTAAGACAATCACTAAAAAAATACATACCGATAAATTTCTTACTGTATTTTTTGTAGATATTAATAATATTATCAACACCATCGTGAAGTAATTTCATCAAAACCAAATGGATTTTTGTCGTCCGAATATCCATCGCATTTTCTTTAAGATAACTGATACGTTTCACATAATCAATCTTTCTGTTTTCAGGAATGATGAGTGAGGTTCTTTCGCCTCTTGCCTTGCTCATCTTTGTTCTAAGGAAAGAATCGCCTAAAATTGGAATAACAACAAAAAATAATAAAACAGGATCATTAACAATGACATACAAGCCTGAAAAACTAACCGTAAAAACAGTTTGTAACAGCTGTGCAATACTGTTGATAAACAAAATAGGGCGTGATGAAGAATCCTGAACAGAATAAACATACTCATTATAAAAATCAGAATCATCATAACACTGCAAATCAACATCAGCAGCTTTTAAAAAAGCAACATGTTGAAAACCCGATACAATCTTCTGGTCTGAGCGTTTGGTATAATATGACCAACAGGAATCATATATTGTCTTTAAGGATTTAAATCCAATTGCAATGATAATCATCCATAATATATAATTTAAATCAAATGAATTAAGCAATGCATCAATAATCATTTTTACAACAAAAACCTTCATAAACCAGTCGTCAAAAGAGTTTATCAAAGTAGTTATCACAACACCTGGAAGCCTGATACAATCAAACTTAACAATGTATTTTATATAATACATACTATCTTTAATTGAATTTTTTTTCATGCGTGTGCCTCCTACAGATATTTTTCGGCCTGCAACGAATACATCTCCGCATATTTACCACCTAAATCCATGAGTTGCTGATGTTTACCACTTTCGATAATCTTACCATTTTCTATCATATAAATTTTATCCGCGTTTTTGGTGGCTGTCAAACGATGTGAAATAATGATAACGGTTTTTTCATGTAAATGTTCAAGTAGGCGGCTAAATACTTTATATTCAGATATTGGATCTAATGCACTAGTTGGTTCGTCAAGAACTACAATTTTTTTGTTACTTGCAAAAACACGTGCAAGTGCAAGCTTTTGATATTGGCCTTTTGAGAGAATTAAACCATCTGAATAAAACTCCGATGTGAGTGGTTTAGTGAGTAATTCGTCATCTGATAAATTTAAATGTAAATCAACTAATTCCAATGCGTCCTTTATTTTAACTACATCGTTCTTTGTCGCACTATTCATTAAAATATTCTCAGCAATGGTACATGAATATTGCTGAAAATCCTGTTGAACCACAGAAAACAGTTCTCTAAAGCTGTACATATCGAAATCCGAAATCGACTCATTATCGACTTCTATTTCACCAGTGTAATCTGTATATAAACCTAAGAGCAATTTTACGATAGTGCTTTTACCAGAACCATTAGCGCCTACTAAAGCCACTTTTTCTCCAGCTGAAAATTTTAAATCTACATTACTTAATGAGAACTTCTCGTTCTCATCATAGCGAAAAGATACATTATGAAACGATATATCATGCATCCAGTCGCTAGCAATAAGCTTCTTTGTCTGATAGTTGTTTGGTTTGTGCATGAATTCAAAAAGCTTTTCTGAATACAGCTCATTCTCTTTTAATGTATTAAAAATACCTGTCAAAGCAAGAATATAATTAGCCAAACCGCAAGTCGCAACAGTTATAGGAACTATACTGATTGGTTCAACAAATATAGCTCCGCTGATAAGTTTCGATAAAATAATAATCATAGAACCCCAATACAGAATAATCTCTTGATTATAAGATCTAAAAAATGAAAGAACCCCAATTTTCAAACCATATTTATGTATGATATCCATAATATCGTTAACCGCATCATTATAAATACTTTGAAGGAATTTACTGATTGGATATAACCGTATTTCCAAAGCAAACTTTTTCATGTGATATGTGCGTTCGACATAACTCTTTTTTCTGCTTGGTAATATGACTTCATTGTCGAATTTAAATTGAATTTTCACCAATGCTTTGTTCAGCAAAAGTGATATAATAGCAACAATAACCACTAGCAAAACCATTTCCAAGTTAAAAAAACCAATAAAAATCATCGAAGTAACTAGTCCAACTATATTAGAAATAAGGTTTGAAACTAAAAATATACTACCAGTCGTAACCCGTTCAATCTGATTAACTGAAAATTCAAAACCATCTAAAAAAGCGCTATTATCTAGATTTTTCATCTCAGTTTTCATTACATTATCTATTAATTTTGATGTTATTTTTTTATGTAATTTCTGGCGAGCAATCGGGTCAATTTTTCCGTAATAAATTGACGTGCAAAATCCTCCAAGCATTATAATCACTTGTATTATAAACACAGGGAAAATAATGTTAATAAAGCTTTTATTTGAGCTTATTCCTGTCAAAACAACATCAACCAATATAACAGAACCCAATATATTGCATATTACTCCTAAAACACTATTAAAAATAGTATATATCGACCAAGCAGGAATAGTTTTTATTGTTAGTTTCAATATAGAAAAGTATTTCTGAAGTCGATTCACATCGTTACCTCCTAATAATATTAATTGGGTTTAATTCGATTTAAGAAATGTGTCAACTTATCGCCTTCATTCTGAAAAAAAGAATTCAGCTCCTGATACATAGAGCAAAGAGGATCTAAAATACCACCAATTTGCTGCGTATTCAAAAATTTGCGAGCAACACATCCAGAGGAACATTTTTTATACCAGTGACATTGTACACATTTACTGTTTTTGTCAAGCCTGTCACTGTAAAGCTGATAAAGTAATTCTTTTGACTGTCCTCTCCTTATGCTGAAAAGACTTTCCTCATTGACGTTACCTAATCTTAGGTCAGGTATAAAACTGAAATCTGAACACGGGAAAATGTCGCCATTGCATTTCACAACGAATACACAATTCCCAGCACCACACGGTGTATTCATGCACATATATTCTGGTTTCTCTGTTATATATCGACGAAAATAATAAAAACAATTTCTTTCCATAATATCGATTCCGTTTTCAATTAAAGAATTGATCTTATAAATAGCTGATATGTACGCTTGTGCAATTTCATGATTACTTAACAGTAATTCTTCGTGAAGAGTAGAACGTCCGAGGTTTATAATTGGATTCATTGAAATGAGCTTTATACCTCTAGTAGCACATTCATCAAAATATTCACTAACGAACTCAATGTTCGTTTTATTCAAAACACATATTGTTGAGATTTCGTGTCCATCTTCTAATAAATGATCTAATCCTTTTAATATCCGTTTGGTGGTTATAACAGAATCTTCAGATTTTGATTTTCTTGTTGCATTAGCTTTAGGAGAGAAACCATCTATGCTTACGCAGGTTCGTATATTCTTCTTTTTTAGATATTTTGAAATATATTGATCCACTCCGATGCAATTAGTTTGTATATAAAGTTCAATGTTACATATTTCGTTCGACTCGATAAAATCTACAATCTCCTGAATTCTATCAAACATAAGCAATGGTTCACCTCCGTGAAACAGGAGGTGAACTTTGCCGTCAGCATAGGATTTTGAAAATTTAATTACAGCGTTTAATGCTGTTTGAGTATTCATTGTCAGATGATTTTCACCACCATTAATGTAACAATAACTACAACATAACATGCAATCTTCTGTAAGATCTAATATCACATTACAACTTCTCATCATCAAAATCCTTTCAAATATGAAAAAATTAAAATTTCATAATTCCAAAAATCTCGTATCATTATACCATTCAGTACTGTTCAATGGTAATATAATCAAGAAGATGTTTTTCTCTTTTTTAACGCTCTTGGCTGCTTAGGCTGATAAATAAACATTACACAAGCCTGATTGAAATCATTTTGTGTTTGCTTAACACCTACCTTTGCTGCCATACTTGCCATTTTCTTTTTGAGATTTGATTTTGTCATGATCATAGACCACCTTTCAATTTTATTGGTGCTTCCAGTATAAATCATTATATGTATAATTTCAACAGATTTGCCCTGAATGCCAAAATACCGCCTTGAATGCCAAAAAAAGAGTTGAAACGACAATTTCAACTCTTTTTCTCTACGCCAAAGGGATTAATGCTTTAGCCTTAAATATATTTTCATCATGATCTATAACAAGTGTTCCTTTATATTTCTCTACAGAAGATTTTATTATTGACATGCCTACACCTTCGTGTTGTTCTTTGGTTGACAGCAACTTTCCATCATGTTCGTTTATAACCCCATCAAAGACGTTTTCAAAGTTTATAACTACAAAGTCATTTACTCTTCCTATTATTATATTTATAAATCGCTCTGATAGCTCAACTTTACGACAAGCTTCAATTGCATTATCCCATAAATTTGCAAATATAGCAGTAATATCTATATCACTAATAAAATCAAACATAATATCTTCTACCTCAGTATTTACTTTTATGTCTTCACTTTCAGCCACCATAATTTTTTGACTCATAATTATACTGAGAATTTGATTAGAACACTGAAATCCACTAAACAAAGAGTCTACCTCATTTTCAATGATTTCTCTGTATTCTCCTGCTTTTTTGTTGCTTTCAATAGCGTTTAAAGATTCAAGTACACTCAAGTGTTTCTTAATATCATGAATAACCCTTCTAGATTCTTCATATTTCTGATTTATTTCCGCATAATGTTCAAACTGTATTTTACTTTGAACTTGCATCAACTCAGATTCATATTTTGCATTGTAGGCTTTTATAATTTCTCCTGTAAAATAAACGAGGAATATACTTAAAAATAAAAAGCCTAAAAGAACACAAATTGCAATTATTCCATCTTTACTATTATTTATCCGAACAGCAAAATTATATTCAACAAAAGCTGCAAAAGCTGTAAACGCACCCAATAATACTATCTGATTGCGTTTTATGATCGTTAATTCACTTTTAGAAAGAACCGATATAAATATTAGCCACATCAACACCATTATTAAAATATTGGTAATACAACTTATTATTAGATATTGCGCATTGGATAAAATCGATTGAAAATTTTCACCTTTAATTACAGACCAAAACGCAACACTAAGCACATCAACGAACACCAAGAACAAAAAATATAGCGAATTATACATAAATGTTTTTTTTAATTTGCACTTAAACAGAACCACACTCGCTAAGTTAAAGTACACAAACGAATAAATAGTATTTATCAGCGGTGCACTTAAAAAATTAGAAATCTGATTTATTGTTATAAATAAAGCAGTAGTAGCTATAAAAGTAAATATATATACTGTCTTGTTTTGAAATTTTGGCTCATATATCCTTCGATAAAACAAAAATAGCAATAAATTCATCACCGTAGTGCTTACACTTTGACTTATTATTGCCATAACATTTTCATTCATATATTTTTTCCTTTCAGTGTTTCCACAAAAACATTTGATAATTTTCTTACGAACTCATCTTTTTTCTTCTGCGCCAACGGCAACATATCTCCGTTCTTCATTATAATGACAAACTCATTCTGAATTTTCTGCACATACTTAAGATTCAACACGCAATCACGCCGTGTCTGATAAAACCTTTCTTTATTCAGTATATTATAGATGTCGGTAATATTCTCTCTAACTAATACTCGCCCATCAGCCGTATGTACATAGACCTTTTTCTTCGCTTCAAACATAAAATAATATATATCATTCATTTTAAAACAAACTACTCCATCGTCAGTGGGAAGCGTAATAGTCTCCTCACTTGCATCATCCAGTGCTGCTAAATAATCTTTCATTACCTTATATAGATCCTCGGGCTTGAACGGCTTAGTAATAAAATCAAACGCATGCACCTTATACGCTCTGCGCCAGTAGTCTATATAACTTGTTATATAGACTATCGGAACATTCATATCCATCCGTCTTATCTTCTGCGCAACCTCAATCCCATTAGATTGCTGCATTTCAATATCCAAGAATATGACGCTAAAACTTTCTTCTGAAGCTAATAAATCAGTCCCATCACAGTATGCTGATATTTTAAACGCTAACTTTTTCGCCTTACAATAATCAGTCAATATCTGCTTAACTTCGCCCAACATCTTAATGTCATCATCACACACAGCAATATGCAGCATACCTCTACTCCTCCTGTTCTGTCTCTAACAAGGTCTACAAAGCAGATTATACCACAAAATTCGTTAAATGTAAACTCAAAATCCCTCTTTTCTACCCTTCACATTATACACCTTTAGGATTTAAAAATCAACCCTTTAGACAAGTTATCAAAAGGAAAATTTTAGGGTATACTATAATTAGAGTTTGACCGACCAGTCAATTTGAATCGAGGTGTCAAAATGAACATAGGTGAACGCTTATATTACTGGAGAAATTTAAAACAGACAAGCGTATACAAGTTGTCGAAAATAAGTGGTGTTTCGGAAAATCATATTCGCAATCTTGAAAACGGCAAGAAACAACCTACAATCAAAACTCTTCAAGCTATAACAGACGGTCTTAATATTACTCTCTCTGAATTCTTCAACACTGAAAATAACGATATAACATATCTATCGGATGGTGAAAAAAGAATTTTAGATTTCTACAGACGATTACCGAAAGACAAAGCAGATATACTCATAAATTTTTATGAGCAAATGAGTGCTGAATAATGCTTTTATCAATAGATAACTGCGGTATCATAACGATACCGCAGTCTTTTTTGTCAATTAATATCATCATTTCCTAAACCCAACCGCCGACATCTCGTAAGCATAATCAATCTTCTCTTTCTCCAGCTTATCAGAAAGGCACACAACCTGCGTGAACAGTTCCGAACGAATAGGGAGTATCATCTTCATTTCGCCAAGCACGGAGAGTGCCTGAGTCTTATCCTTGCAGCCGAGGGACTGCAACACATAACGTTCCTCGGCTGTAAGTACGCTGTTCATCATAATCATATTATCAATCCTCCAATCATAATTTCGGCTTCTTCTGCGGCTTCGGCTTCTCTATTTCGGGAGCTTCTTCCGCAGGAGCGTTTTTCTCTGTGAATTTTTCTTCATAAGCATTTGCCATATTATCAAGGCTTTCGCCGCCGTTTACCATATCACAGGCTTCTCGGATAATTTCGGGCGGTATATTCAGCTTCAGAGCCTTGTCTGAAACAGCTTCAAGCTCCACCGCATTATCAGGTATACCCTTCAAGGTCTGAGGTAGCGTATCAAGAAAACGGCTCTGCTGAATTTCAAGCGGTATAAAGTCTTTCAGCGGCTTAAATCCTACGCTGTCAACGTAATATGCTGTATCGTCAAGCACTACCACGTCGGAAACGCTTAACGAGTGTCCCTTAAAATCTTCGGGACGCTCCTGATTGAAAACATAGAACGCTGACTCCAGCTTTTCGCCCGTACTTTTGCCGCTTAACATTGAAACGTCAGCTTCATACATCTTGTCATAAGTCTTGAAATCGGGCTTCAAGCCTGCCTTTAAGAGCCTTTCATAAGGTTCAAACCTTACGTCACGGGTTTCGTCAACTCGTCTTATCTGATAGATTTCAAAAGTCTTGACGGGTGCTTCAATCTTCGGAGGATTGATGAGATTTGCAAGCCTGCTGTTGCATTTCTCATAATCTCCCTTTGCCATAACCTTTCCTATCGCATAGGTATCATCGCCGTTTTTCACATACTCCTGTAAGATGTGAGTATCGGGCGATTTCTTATCGGGGTTAGGGGTAATGCGATATGTCACAGCAGGAAGCTCCTTTGTCTGACTTCTGTAAATCTCCGCTGATTTCTCGTCAAGGGTCTGCGGGTGAACAAATTCACACTTAACAGTACTCTGCTTGCTTTTATAAATATCAAGCAGAGCCTTTTTAGCTTCCTCAATAGTAGCAATACCTGCCTTTGCAACTGTTACAAGTCCGTCTGCACTTATTGTCGCTACCGCAAATTTACGGTCAGCGGTCTGACGGACAGCATAATACTCAACAGGCTTCGGTTTTATCCCTGCTTCCCGTTTTCTCTGCTCCAGCTTGTCCTTCGCCGCCTTGTATGCTTCGCTGTTTTCCTTTGAATAGGTCTTTTCGGTCAAAATGTCATAGTCCTTTTTTGAAACGTCAATCTGCCCCGTTCTTCCCTCTGTATCAACATAGGAACAATTTATCTGAGTAACCTTTGCATAAAAGTCCTTTGGACTTAATTCTGAAAATTTCTGCTCACGGTCATAGGCGGCATTGTCAAGCCAGCCTATACCGTCAACAAAGTATTCATTTACTGACGAATCGTAGTATTTCGTTTCAGGAATACCACGATGATCGTCACGAAGCTCTACACGTTCAACAGGCAACAGGAACTTATCCTTGCAAACGTCGGGTAATTCAGGCTGACTGACGGAATTTTCAAGTGCCTTTATCTGTACCTGTGCTTCTGTGATGAAGCCATCCAGCACAGCAGGGTGCGTATGGAATACAGGAGGATACCTGTTTTCGGGAATATCAAAGCTCTTTGCCCATTCCTTGTTCTTTTCAGAAATCCGTCCGTCGTAATCGTGACGAGAAATATATTCCGCAAGGGTTCTGCTTACCTTTTCCGCACCGTGTTCCTCAATAACCGTTGCAGCAGCCTGTTTCAAGTTATATCGGTACAACTCATAATTGCTATCTGAAATTGCCTTGTCAATATCAGCCGCTATGTTCACAGGCTTTTTGGGTGCAGGCTTTGGAACAGGAGTTTTATCCGCAAGCGGCTCGGCGGTCTGTTCCTTGCTCTTTGAATAGCTTTCCTTGACCCTTGCAACAGCCGCTTCGTACTTTTCCTTATCAGCCTTGTTAATGGTAATTGTGGTAACAGTGCCTTTTTTAAGACCGCTGAATTTTACACCGTCCTCATCAAGCTGTTTTGCAATGTTCAGAGCGTGACGGGTTTTGAGTTTTGTAATATATTCAAGCTGACCCTTTTCTCCTAACTCATCATACGGGGTATTACCGATGACGTTGGGATTTTTGCTGACAGGCTCAGCCTTTGGCTTTTTATCATTAACCTTCTGCTCTTTCGGTTCAGCAGCCTGCTCCTTACTCTTGGAATAGCTTGCTTTGACCTTTGCAACAGCTGCTTCGTACTTTTCCTTATCAGCCTTGTTTATGGTTATTGTAGTAACATTTCCCTTTTTAAGTCCGCTGAATTTTACACCGTCCTCGTCAAGCTGTTTTGCAACGTTCAGAGCGTGACGGGTTTTAAGGTCTTTGAAATATTCAAGCTGACCCTTTTCACCAAGCTCCTTGTATGGTGTATTACCGATAACATTCGGATTTTTGCTTGCGGGTTCGGCTGTTCTGTCAACATAGCCACGCTGGGACTTTTCAAATTCAAGCTGTGCTGTGTACTGAAATTCTGAAAGATACAGTTTTGCCGTTTCGGGAGCGTTTTCAATATCTTCTCGGCTTTCAGCACGAACACCGTCAACATATACGTCCAAATCCTTATCCCACATTTCAAGGGCGATTTCCTTTGAAACAGGTATCAGCTCGCTGTTCTGCTCACGAACAACATCGGGACTCGGCTCTTTTTCGATACCGAAATATCCCTCAAAATTTTCAATTTCGGAGCGTGACTCTGCCATTCCCTCCGTATTATCGGGATAAAGAAGATATACCGCTTCACCTCTGTCATAGGATTCAAGGGCAGCTTCCTTTGTGTCAATCGGCGTCATATATGTAAAATCATAGCCGTAGCTGTCACGCTGTCTTTGAATTTCTTCCATATCCGTTACAAGCTGTACCGTATCGGATATATTTTCGTGATTACCTGCAAAATCAAGAATTTTGTCGGTATCCTCTTTTGAAAAATTCACACCTCTGTCGGCACAATCTTCAATAAGAAACTCCGCTTTCTGAATATTGTTAAGCTCTGTATCAGCCAGCTTTTCGTCCATTGTGAGATTACGCTTCTGCAATTTCAGCAGCTCCGATTCGATTTCGGAAGAAATCTTCTTCGCCGCTTCCTGTATTTCCTGCAATGCACTTTTAAGCTGTTCAAGCTGTTTTCCGTCACTCCAAGAAGCTATGTACGGGAAAGAATATTCCTAGGTATCAATGCCGAACCTTTCCGCTACCATAAAGGCAACGGATTCAGCCTGAACCTCTTTTTCGTTTCGGGGAGATTTGTTTGTTACAATATCCTTTGCAGGGTCGTGCAAAAGATTGTGTGCAGCTTCGTGAAAGGCAGTTTTCAAGGTCTGTGCGTCGCTCATACCGCTTTTGATTACAATTTCATTGTTAGTGGCGCTGTAATATCCCTTTGCACCGCCCTTGATGTCCTTAAACTCAATATCAATACCCGTAACCTTTTTGAGAGCCGCAAAGACAGCTTCTTTTCTTGCACTGTCTATATCTCCCGTCAGTTCAGTAACAGGGTCGGGAAGCTCCTTGCCGATTGTCTGCGAAACATCGAAAACATAGACTTTCTTAAACGCAAGTCCTGTCATCGGCTTTTCAACCGTTTCCATTTTCTCTGTTCCGTCAGGGTTATATAACTGATTGCCGAACTCGTCAACGGCGGGACGTTCCGTTTCAAGCACCTGGTTTGTCTTGTATGCCACAGGTGCAAGAATTTCAATACCCATCTGACCTCGTTCAACCTGTCTGCCAAGCTGTTTCCACTTGCCGTATGCCGCTACAAGAGTAGCGTCGGGACGCTGTAAATTTATAAGAAGCGTATTTCGTGCGGAATAGTCGGTGAACTTTGAAGCGAATTTGAGATATTCCTTGTACTTGTCGGACTGAAATACCGCTTTAACGCCCTCGTCGATACGCTTTATCATTTCGTCCATCTCCGCCTGTTTCTGTGCGTTATAGGCGGCTCTTTCTTCGGGAGTGTATCCTTTTCTTGTGTATACCATAGAACATACCTCCTATCTTGATTTTCTTTTAGGCATTACCGCCTGTTCCTTTTTCTGTTCGGGAGCAGCTTCCATTACCTTGTCAACCGCCGCTTGCTTCATTTCTCTTTCACGGTCAAGAGAAACCTTTATTCTGTCGGCAGTTTCTTCAAGTGCAATGCCTATATCCTCCAGACCGTGAAGTTCACCGTTATTGCACCATTGCTCATAAACCTCATGAAGCGTATTTTTGCTTGACAGCAAGGCTTCATACTGCTGTTCGGTAAGCCTCGGTGTGTACTCCTGACAATAATTCGTGATTTCGTCCTTTGTCACAATTTCGTATGCAGACTCCACAATTACATCGGCAGATTCTTTCTTTATGTCAGTAATAAAGCTGTCGTACTCAGCCTTTACCTTATCATATAAAGCTACGCTGTAATTTTCGGTAATGTAATCGAAACGAAGCTCTGACAGCTTTTCGCCCGTAAGCTCCCCTATATTCTGTCCCATAATATATCTGACCTCATCACGGAACTGCTCCCAATCGGGCAGCTTCATCATTTCGCTTACCTTAACTGCCAGCTCTTTATCAGCAACAAATATTGCTGCACCATTACCGAGTGCTTCATTGAGGTTTGTAACATCATAACAGTAATTGAAACCCTCGCAGGCTCGCAAGGGAACGCCCATACTATGAAGCTCTCCAGCCACATTATCAGTAACAGACAAACTTGAAAAATCAGTAGGATAAAACGCTTCCGATTTGATATAGTCTATTGCCGTATTATATGAACACTTTTCAAAATTTACAGTCGCAAAAGCCTTTGCTGCCGTTTCGTGATAAACACTATTGCCGACGCTTTCAAGAAATGCGTCAACATACGGCTCGTTTCTCGTTGTATGTTCGGTATAATCTATTACACGGAACATATCGTCCATACTGAGCTTATCTTCCATATAAGCATTTGTCAGCTTGTTTATCGTTTCAGGCTTGTAACTGCTTTTTATAATCATCTCAGCATACGCAGGCTTAAAATCAGCCATTACTGACAGGGATACATCACTGTACCCCTGTGTAATAGCCTTGCGAAGCAGCTCTGGACGTATCATCTCCGAAAGCTGATCTATGCTCTCATCTCTGTTTCTCAAAAACATTTAAAACCTCCTCTTGATTTTTGACTCTGCATGATGTATAATAAGATAAAATAGACACTCGAAAGGAGTAGAAATCATATGTCACTTTATAACGATATTCTAAATGAAATTCAGGGATTTGAAGAATCCCACACACCTATATCAAATATTGCACATCAAAAGGATTTTACGATCATGGAATGCGAAAAGAGCGATGATCCTACTGACGAATATGAATGTTTTCATGCAGAGAAAACCGATGGTTCTCAAAAAATCGTGATTACAATAAGAACTCGTGATAAATATCGTTCCTTTGGGAATGATGATGAACCTTACCGTAACACGGTGATACTATATGATAACGGAAAGAAAATCGCCTCCGAGTCATACACTTATTTTGAATAATCCTATCCAAGCAGGACATTGATCGTCCTGCTTGTTTTATTATCGTTTCATTTTGTTATACACAGGCTTCGGAGCGTTATTCTGAGGAACAGGCGGAGTCTGCGGTTTAGGATTTATCTTGTCCGCCGTATATGCGGAAACAGGCATAGCAACCACCACACTTGCGGCTTGCACAGGCTCATTCTCTGTCGGAATATCCGATACGGGAATTGGCTCATCATCATTTTTGTCTGTACTGAGCTGTGCATTTACATATTCAAGCCGCTTTAGCTTTTCTGCAAGCTCATCCGCACGTCCGAAAGGCTTTGCGACATTCGCCTTTGCTTCTTCAAGGTCGCTTTTCGCCTTATCAAGATTAGCGGAAAGCTGCTGAATTTTCTGATTTATCTGAATGCCTGCAAGGTTTTCGATACGACGGACATTACCCACATTGTTTCCGAGTGAAACCTCGGAAGTGTATTTCAAATTACCCTGCAATACCGCAACACAAGGAGTACCGCTGTTGAAGAAATTACCGTTAGCAGGATTTTTCTCAATGGAAACATCAAAGCCGAAATACTTACCCAGCTTTACGCTCTCTCCTGTAGTTGAGCATTTTATGATTGCTTTTTCAATCTGCTCGCCTACATCGGCTCTTTCATCAAAAATCTTACCACCGATTTCCATTTTAAATTCGGCATTGTCAGGGTGCTGTTCCTGAAACGCCTTTAAATCTCCGCTTGCCTTCTGGAGCAAATCCGCATAATTGTCAATGGTCTGCGGCAGCTTACGTTCCGCAAGCTCCTGCATTGAAAACACCATTTTCTTATGCTCTGTTTCAAGATTTTTCAGATTTGCGACATCATTGTCAAGCTGAATTTTCTCCTTAATCATAGGGTTTCCCGAAGCGATTGCCTGCATTTGTGAATATGTAAGCACCATTTCGTCAACGTCCTCGGAAACACGCACAGGGTCTTTTGATGTCATAATCTGATTGATGAACTTTGCCTTGTTAGTGATAATGCCCATCATATATGCGTCAAAGGTTTCCTCTGTCAGATAGTGATAAATACCTACCTCGTCAAAGTTGTTGCCCTGTCGTATTCCTCGTCCGTCCTGCTGTGTAAGGTCGGCAGGCTTCCACGGAATATCCAAATGGTGAATAGCACAAATTTTGTCCTGAATGTTCGCACCTGTTCCCAGCTTTGAGGTCGAAGCGATGATAAAACGCTTTTCACCCTTTCGGAGCTGTTCAAACATTTCGGCTCTTGCCTTATCTGTCTGTGCGTCACCCGCAAAGCAGATTTCCTCTCTAGGAATGCCACGCTTCACAAGGTCAGCCTTGATTGCTTCATATACCGAGAAATGCTCCGAATCCTCGTTGATTGCAATGTCACAGAATACAATCTGCACGCCTTTCTGTTCCATAGTGTCACGGTAATTCTGTTCAAGGTTATCAAGCAGCTTCATAACCTTACTGTCGGGAGTAGGCTCTGCTTCTTTGAAAATACAGCGTGAATCAAGTCCCAAAAGCCTTGCTTCGTGCGTTATTTTCAGCATATTGTCAACCGACGGGTCAATGTTTCCGTTGTGAATAGCTTCGGAACGTGCCGCAAGCTCTTTCATATATGCCTTTTGTCTGTCATCGGGTTTTGCTGTAACAACAATCGGCTCTCCTGTTTTCAGCTTCGGCACAGGGAGTTTAATCATATCGGGGGTCTGAATATCCGCAAATTCCTTATACATCTGCATAAGTTCAGGGATATTAACAAACTTGCTGAAACGGTTCTTCATCTGAAAGCCGTTGCCCGCAGGCTTGATTTCAAGCTGTGATACTACCTCACCGAATGTACTCGCCCAATCGTCAAAGGTCTGCAAGCCTGCCTTTTTAAGCAGGTCGGGGCGGAGGTATCTCTGCATAACGTAAAACTCTACCATGGAATTGCTCACAGGAGTTCCGGTACTAAAAAGGATATTATTGCAGCCGTACTTGTCATTGAGATACTGCGTTTTCATAAGCATATCCTCTGATTTTTGCGCCGCTGTTGTCTGTACACCTGCCACGTTCGACATTTTTGTTGTAACAAAGCAGTTCTTGTAGTTATGAGCCTCATCACAGACAAGGTAATCAAATCCCAGCTTTTCAAAGCAAAGGGAGTTATCCTTTTTGGAGGACAACAGCTTTTCCAAACGTTCTTCAATCTGCCTTTTCTGACGTTCAAGAGCCTTTACGGAAACTCTGTCGGTGTCATCGACTTCCTCAAGAGCGTCCATAATTTCGTTCAGCTCACGTTCCATAAACTGCTTGCGGTACTGGTCTGACATCGGTATTCTTTCAAACTGCGTGAAAGACATAATTACTGCGTCATAATCACCTGTTACGCAGCGGGCGATAAATTTCTGTCGGTTGTCCTTTGTGAAATCTTCGGGACGGGCAACAAGCAGCTTTGCATTTGGATACAATCTCATCCATTCGCTTGCCATCTGCAAGGTAAGGTGCTTCGGAACTACAACACAGCCTTTGTTGATAAGTCCCAGCCTTTTCTTTTCCATTGTTGTTGCAATCATCTCGAACGACTTGCCTGCACCTACACAGTGAGCAAGAAGCGTATTGCCGCCCAACTTTCCACGCAGTACAGCGTTCTCCTGATGTGGTCGCAGCTTTATAGCAGGGTTCATACCGGGAAAGGTCTGGTGTGAACCGTCATACTCCCTGCCACGAATTGCATTGAAAAGCTCGTTGTATCTCTCAACATATTTCTCACGGCGGTCAATATCTTCCCATACCCAGCTTTTAAAGGCTTCCTTCATCTGTCTTGCCTTTTCTTTTGCAAGCTGGGTTTCCTTTGCATTGACCTCGTAATATACCTTTCCGTCAACCTCTTTTCTGTCACGGATAACCACATCACGCTGATTGAGCAGATTTTCAAAGATATGATAACTGCTCATACGGCTTGTGCCGTAGGTCTGATTTGCGGCAATGGAGTGGTCTTGATACTTACCCTCAATCTTGTATTCGCCCATTTTTGTACGGGTTACGGGGTGTCCGAACATACTTGTATCAGCCTTTGCATATTCTTTCAGAAATCTGTTGTAATCCTCAACATCAATCCAGTTCGCACCGATACGGACGGAAATTTCGCTTGCTTCAAGGTTCTTCGGGATAACCTTTTCAAGAGCAGCAACGTTCTTTTCAAAACCGCTGTCGATATGCTTTGCATATTCTCTTGCAATTTTCAGCTTTTCTCTGACATTGCCCGAAAGATATTCGGAAGCCTCCTCATATCCCGACAGCGGTTCATCATCCTTTATTGCGGCGGGATTTCTGAAAATGTCATTGCCTAAATCAGCAATCAGCTTTTCAGGCTCACAGCCTACAAGCTGTGACATATATGCAATATCCACTCTGCCCGTGCGGTCAAGGGATACCTGCAATGCCTCCTGCGAAGTATCAACCTTTGTTACAGTGACTTCGGGCTGAATAGTACGCTTTGAGAAAATCTCCGCTTTCTCTACCGTCTTTTTCTCTGTGTCCACGATTTCAAGTGCCGCAAGGGTATTGAAATCATCGTCCTGTCTGAAACAGCGTTCATTCACGCTGTCCGTTATATTTCCATAAGCCTTTCTGAATTTGTCATACACGGCATTAAGCTCAGTCTGGAGTGCTTTCAGTTCCTCATCGGAACAACCTGCCGCCTGTGCGTCGATTACTGCCATAGCAGCCTGACGTATTTTGTGCATACCCATCATTCTGTCAAGGGTCTTGCCCGTTTCGGCTACCCGCGTCATAATTTCGTTTTCACGGAAATACAGTTTTCCGTCAACAACGGTATGTGTGAAATTTCGTACCGACGGGTCGGCAGGAATAATGTCAGCTTCATCACGCTGTTTTTCTTCGGCTCTGACAGTTTCAATGCTGCCTTCGATTTTAGCAATAGCCGCTTTGAGCTGTTCCGAAAGAGGAATACTCTCATCGGCAACACAGGTTGTCACTCTGCTGTCATCGCCGTACTTGCCCTTCATTCGATCGTCCCAAGCCATAGTGCCAAGCACCATATCGGGGTTATCCACGAAATACTTATTACAAGGAATACCGTCAGCCGTTTCGCTCATATGAACCCAATCGGGAACCTCGACAGTCATTGTTTCACGCTTTTTAAGAAACAGAATATCCGTAGTAACTTCTGTTCCTGCGTTCTGCTTAAAAGCAGTATTCGGAAGTCTGACAGCTCCCAACAGGTCACAGCGTTCAGCAAGGTATCGTCTTGCCTTTTCGTTCAGCTTGTCCATAGTGAACTTGCTTGTTACAAGTGCAACTACACCACCCGGCTTCACCTTATCAACAGACTTTGCGGCAAAGTAATCGTGTATCTTGAAATTATGCTTATCATAGGCTTTATCGCTGACACGGTAATCTCCGAAAGGGATATTACCTACAACAACATCAAAGCTGTTGTTATTGAAGGAAGTCTGCTCAAAGCCTTTAATCTGGATACGCTCCTTTGGATAGAGCTGCTGTGCGATTCTGCCCGATATGCTGTCCAGCTCCACACCGTAAAGGCGGGAATTATCACGCATATTTTCAGGCATTTTTGAGAAGAAATTGCCTACACCCATACTCGGTTCAAGGACATTGCCGCCCTCAAAGCCGAACTGCGAAAGTGCCTGATATACACCGTCGGTAACGATAGAGCAAACAAATGGATATAAAGTCCAAATCAGCTTTATCAACTTACAGAAAATTGCTGATATAGCAATAAATGAAAGGACTTATATCTATGATCGATGCACTTTACAACTACCGCCAGGGCGATATTCACTCCACTGAGTTTTCGGACGATTTCAACAAGCTCTGCATACCGTTTGAAGATTCGCTGAGTGAGGAGCAGATTGACGTGTTTCACAAGATACTTGACTGTGTGAGTGAAACCGCCGCCGCTGAAATGCGAGCTGCCTACAAGGTCGGCTTCAAGGACGGTGCAACTATGATGCAGGAGATTCAGGACTGATACAATCACTGCATAAGGAAAGGGCTATGTCCTCCGTGACCGTGTGCGGAAGGCATAGCCCTGATTTTTCTTTTCAGATGCCTATTCAGTTTTCGTCTACAAGGTTCACTATCTTCGTGCCCTGTTTCTCAGCGTATTGTATCGTGCGGTATGCTCCGCCGCTTTTGTGCTGGATACAGCATACCACATACCACAAAGTCTGTTCGGTCAAAAGAAAAGAAATAAGGCGGTTCTTTGGAGTCGCCTTATTATTACGCTATATCAAGAAAATTTCCAATAGGCAGCTTTTTTTAAAATAGGGGTTGACAAAAAGCAGCGTGAGTGGTATAATAAATAAGTTGAGGTGAAATGTATGGCTGGAGTCGGAGATGTTATAAAAACAAACAGGGAATTATGTGGGTATTCCCGAAAAAAACTTGCTGAGTTGAGCAATATCAGCGACAGTGAGTTAATGAAAATTGAAAATGGCGATAGAAAGAATCCAAGTTGGAAAAATCTCTGCGAAATAGCCAAAGCCCTCGATATTAGCCCTATTGAATTTATGATTGAAACAGGTTATATTACGCAAAACGACTTAAATCCAGCCTATATGCTCAAAAGAGTGGATAAGTTGGAAAAGGACGATTTGCGTGATCTTCAGCTTTTTATAGATTTCCTCATTTCAAGGAAAAAAACACGATTGGAAGGATCAGGTGAGAACAATGGTTTATAGGTTAGGAGAACTGTTCTGCGGTCCAGGCGGTATTGCTTGGGGTGCGACTAATGCAGACATTGGTGATCCTGAGTATCGCATTGTTCATCAATGGGCAAATGACTATGATGCTGATACCTGCAAAACATATCGTCATAATATTTGTCCTAATGCACCTGAAACAGTTTACCACGAAGATATACGCAAGTTCGATATGTCCCAGCTTGCCCCTATTGATGCTCTCGCTTTCGGTTTTCCCTGCAATGATTATAGTGTAGTTGGTGAGCAGAAGGGTATGAATGGTGTCTATGGGCCGCTTTATTCGTATGGAGTAAAGGCACTCAAACAATTCAAGCCTATTTGGTTTTTGGCTGAAAATGTTGGCGGTCTGAAAAACGCTAATGACGGAAAGGCGTTTACTAAGATAATAGCAGAGCTTAAAGGGGCAGGCTACACAGTTGTTCCGCATTTATACAAATTTGAGGAATATGGTATCCCGCAAGCCCGTCATCGTATAATCATCGTAGGAATACGAAACGATATAGATGTTGTCTATCGTGTTCCGTCCTCTGCTCCGTATGCTAATGTGGATAATTCTTGCAGGACAGCTATCGAAGTTCCCCCTATCCCCGAAGATGCTTTCAATAACGAAAGAACTAAGCAGTCTCCGCAAGTGGTTGAACGCCTTACGCATATACTACCAGGACAAAATGCTTTTACTGCTAATTTGCCTGAACATTTAAGATTAAATATAACAGGTGCAAAAATCAGCCAGATATACAAAAGACTTGATCCCGATAAGCCGTCATATACTGTAACAGGCAGCGGAGGCGGTGGTACACATATCTACCATTGGGATGAACCAAGAGCGTTGACAAACAGAGAACGTGCAAGGCTTCAGACATTTCCTGATGAATATGAATTTATAGGAAGTAAAGAGGGCGTTAGAAAACAGATTGGTATGGCTGTTCCATGCAGAGGTGCAAAAATCATTTTTGAAGCAATACTACGGAGCTTTGCAGGTGTACCTTACGATTATATTGAACCTAATATTGAAGAATAAACTAATGGCTGTGTTCTAAAAAGCAAGAACACAGCCATTTTCTTATATTATTTCAAGATAAACCTCGGTTGGACTTGTAAAAGTAACCTTCACTTTACTGCCAGCAGATGCTCCGGCATAAGCGAACCAAGCGCCTAATCTTTTGAGATCGCCTTTAATGTCAAAATTCTTTGCATACGGATCACCAGCTTCAGTGTTTCCCTGAGCTAATAATAATTCTTCATTGATAAACCCATCGCTGGACGTTGCTATAAACTCATTATATCCAAGTCCAGTAAACGAGTTTTTTGAATTGTATATTTTATATGCAACAGCATAATTTCTGGGGATTGCAATATATCCTTCTCCTTGAATAGGTGCTCTGTTAGTAGGATTTCTGTATGTTCCCCATGCTACTTGTGAAGGTGTGAGAGAAACAATAAATGAATCACCAGTCTTAGGCATAATATATTCCTCCTAAATCATTAGTTTATTATTTTTTCGTATAATGCTCTTAGATTATCGTCAGCTGATTTCTTTTTCAGCTGGCATTCCCAAATCGTAAGCACTCGCCAGCCTTGTGCTTCAAGCTGTTCTGTATTGCTCTTGTCACGTTCAACATTGCGGTTAATTTTCTTAGTCCAGTATTCAATATTGCTTGACGGCATAACGAACCGTCCACAATCATGCTTATGCCAAAAACAACCGTTTACAAATATAATCGTCTTATATTTTCTTAGCACAATATCAGGCTTGCCAGGGAGAGTGCGAACATTTTTCCTATATCGTAAGCCTTTAGAGAACAGGTACTTTCGTACAATCTCCTCCGGCTTAGAATTGGTGCTTCTGATATGTGACATATTCATACTGCGGACTTCTTTTGAATGGTTATCCGGCATCAGCTATCACCTAAAGCCTTTTTGGGAGAAAAGTCCATATAGTAAAGCTCCTCGTCTATTTTGGCGAATACAACGTCGGTACGTCCGTAACGCTCTAAATCCTGTTTCGTAACAGGGTGTCCGTTCGGCAAATTGAGCCTGTTTCTGAAATACTCACCTAAGAGCGAATTGTTCATTGGTGTTGTCAATGCTTTATTGTTTTGTTGTTCAGCTCTAAGAATAAGCTGATGCCCGTCATCTGTCAACACTGTGAAGTGGCGGTCTGTCGGAAAGAAGTCCTGCCGTGCAATCTGTATTGGTATGCGGATATACGCTTCATTACGATTTCGTTTATCACGCTGTCCCCAATTCAAACCTGATGTTCCTGCAACTATGCCTTTATTGGTAAGCAAAGAAAGTGAAACGCTTTTAACCGTCCCACAGGATATACTGCCTATCAATTCAGCTTCATTGTCAAGAATAGGGTGGTTATTGCGAATGATAATCATATCATCAATTTCAGAATGATTGCAGTAACATGATCTGCTTTCGGCTTCTTGGTAATAATCATACGCTTCACTTGGCGAACATTCCTGCATAATCTCACGCCTTGACGAAATAAAGGCATTCTGAGTAAAGTCTGCTGATCCCACAAAGGCAAGTTCAGGGTGTTCGCCTTTAAGCCAAATATACAGATTTGAATGCTCAGGTGGATTATCTGATATATAATTACAGCTAAAAGACCTGACGCTCTTAGATGTATAAGTATTATGCAGTGAAAGAAATCCATTGTGTGCTGGAATACTAATACCATCATAAGCGGTCATTCCGACAATCACCGATATATCAATAGGTGCAGTTTTTCTTTCCTGAAGCTGTTTCATATACCATGATGACATATTTGGGGTAGCATAACTGCTCAATATCAGAAGTTTGTCCGCTCTGCAAGCGATAGGATCGAACAAGATCGGTTTTGTTATATCTCCTGTTATCATATTATTCTCCCTGTGTATCTTCTTCTAACACATCATAATACATCGTTCCATGTGGGAGCTTGATATTCGGTATCCAAAGCTTTTTGCCTTTCCAGCCTTTATTGCCCGTAACCTGATACATGGTCAAGACAGGCTTATCAGTAAACTGTCCGCCTAACTTCCAATCGTTCGGAGAAATCAAAGCGCCAGTACCCTGAGCGACATCTCTTTCACGCCTTACGATCAGAATACCTTGCCCCGCAGGAGTATCTGCGAGCATAGTATCCAGCACAGACATAAATGCAGAGAGCTTAAAATCGGGGCTTGGAATGATGTGCGACAGCACTTCCTTGATAAATCGCAGACTCACCTGATAATAAAGCTCTGTGTTGTCAAAGGCTTTCAGAAGCTCGGAAATGCTTTCAATGGTATCATTATCAGGATAGAACGGATAGTAGTTTGTTCCGCCAGATATAATCTCAACGTGTTTATTGTCAAGCACATTCTTTCGGGTAGGATTAAGACCTTCGGGATAGTAAATCTTAACATCATCTATGCCGCGCTCGATCTGAGCAATGATAGAATTGTTCGTAGAGTTTATATCAGAGAACAGTTTATAAAGATGCTCGTCAATATAAATCATCATCATGCCCGGATCACGGTCATATCCAAACATTCTGCTGTGCTGCCACATTGTATCTGCCTGCGGTTTCTTGCTTGTTCTTGTATAGTAGATAGTCTGCAATCCAGGGAATGTAACACCTCTGCCGAGTGTGTTTCCTCCGATAACGATATTGCTCCCCTGAGCATAAGCAGAGCTGTCAACCTCGTTAGTGCCGTTCATTATGTAAACATTGATTTCATCGTTCATAACAAGGCTTTCGGCTTTGCTGAATATAACATCATAAGATAACTTAGCGGATTTCTGAGGATTGAGCGATGCACTATGCTTTATAATTTCCGCCTTAAACTCAGCATTGTTGGCTTTGCACCATTCAAGCACTTTCTTTACATCTTTAGCATAGGTGTTGTGTGCTGACTGCCTTACACTTGGGTGAATAAGACCATTGCAGACCTTTCCGCCAGATGCAAGCACCTGTGCAGATACTGTAATATGACGTAAAACCGCTTCTTTAGTATCTTCCTTGACAGTTTCAAGAAATGTTATGCAATCAGGCTTCTGCGAGGACGGGAAGAAGAAATCACCGCCCAAATAGGCACTTCCAGGCTGAAAATAATAGGTGAAGTATGGGTGCCAGCCTGATGCCATTGTTTGAAGCAGGATAGCCTGCGGTGTACCTGTAACTTGAAGATACAGGCTACTTGTTGCTCCATTCTTAATAGAATTGAGATACTTGTTGATAGAAGAAAACTGATTGCCTTTGCGGTTAATAAAGGTATTTAGAGATGCGGCATCAGCCTCATCATCAATAATAAAAAGCGGATTGCCTTTCATAAATCCCGTAGTATTGAAGATGTTAGCCCATTTTCTCAATACTCTGGAGTTCTTTTTCAGAATAATGATTGCAGGCTGTATCAGGCTGTTTTCAACGAATAATCCTGTATCATCTTCTCCGCAGATACAAAAGCCCTCCAAATCGGATTTTACACGCTCCAATGTCTGCGCCTGTAAAACAACGTTATCTGTTGTAAGTATTAGAAACGCAGGAAAACCTAAATCAGCGGCTTTGCATAAGATACCAAACATCTGTCCTGTCTTGCCTGATTGAACATTTCCGAACAGAAGTCCGATCTCATGACTTGTAAACGAAAAGGTGCTGATATAGCTCTTTCCAATATCTTCTGCGGTTTTGGAGATGGATTCTGCGAGCTTCTCATTACCTCTCGCTATGATTTTGTTCAGATAGGTTTTAAGATACTGCATATATTATTCCTCGTCTTTGGAAGAAATGAACTCGACAATCCATACGTCAAGCTCATTTCCGTCCTCGTCTGCTGCTTTCTTATTTGTCTTTGTAAATGTAAGGCTGTCACACCCATAAGCTTCAAGCATTTCTTTCGTTATCATGCCTATTCTGTCCGTATCCTTTTGTGTATCGTGTACGGGTGTTACCAATCCTGCGGCAGCAATTCTGCCTTTGAGCCAATATCCTAAGATATGCTCACTTCCTACTGCGTTAAGCTGTTTGTTGTTATCACTGGTAGTATGCGCCTTGAACATAAAGCCGTCATCGGTAACGATAAAGAATGGCTCGTTTCTCTTTGGGTATCCAGGCAGGGTGTAAACACTGCTCGGAACAGTTATCTGAAATTCATACCAGTTTCTTGATTTAGGTCTTTTCGGATTTCTTGTGTCAAGAGAATAGCAGACATTGATATTGGATTGAGTATAGTGCTTTTTATCGTCCATAAATCTCTCGGAAAATGCAGGGACTTTCAAAGGAAGCGTAAATGTCAGATTGGTTTTATGTTTACTATAAAGCTCTATATCATTCTTCGGAAGCTCCTCAACGGTATCAATGCCAGTAAGAGATACATTCTGTTCTCTGATAAGCGGCATATCATCAACATCGGCAATATTGATAGAGCAGATAGGAGCTTTTATACGTTCCACAATATCTGCAAGCTCCTGTGTTTCAGAGATGTCCTCAGTGAGAGAGCACAGCTCATACTGACGGCGGTTATTAGCTTCAAGTTTGAGAACGCCTAAATTTGCAGAGCCGATAACAGCGGAAATAGGTGCATTATTCTTATAGAAGCAGTACACCTTGCCGTGATATTTCAGCGAGCGCACGATGCGTATTTCACCAATGCCCATATCCTGCCACTTCTTATTAAGCCTAACGGCAGTATGATATGTCTTTTCAGGCATACCCTCAATATAGTACATTCCAATGACAAGAACAATCTGCTTGATCTTGTTTTCACAAATTAACCTATCCAGCTCTTCAAGCGATGCAAGAGAGACATATCCGACTGCAATATCAACTCTGTCCGATTTGGCTATCTGCTGTTTGATGCTTTCATCTATGGTTTCCTGATTATCCTGTATTCCTAACGGAAGCATATTAGAATATAATACTTTCATAAAAATCCCCCAGTTTCATTTTCACAAATAGCAGTTTGAAAAAGGATTATACATTATTTATTATAACACAAATACACCATTATTTCAAGGGATTGGAGCTTCTTTTTTCGGCTATTTGTTATTATTTTAGTGATAATGGAATATTTTTTAATTGCTAATAGGTCTTAGTCTACTGGCACACTCATTTTACGTTCCGCATAAGTTGATATTATGATTATGGCGCGCACCGAAATCAGTGGATACCCTAATGGAACTGAATAACAGACAAGCCCCGAGATTTGCAGTACAAGCATTTCTCAGGGCTGTTCTTTTCAGACGGTATTCTTTTCCGCTCCGCAGGCTCGGACGGCTGTGAGGGGCATTTCTGTTCGCCAGAGGGCATAGCAAGAGCGAGCTGCCGAAACAACTCGCCCTGCTGATTATTCGTCCTCGTCACTGCATTCGTCAAGCCCGTGAAGTAGCTGAATGTAAACGCACTCTGCTCGGTCACGCTCCTCGCCCTCGGCGGTCATCATCGTTTCAAGGAAATATGCCTTTGCCTGTTCGTAGTCCGTCCAGACCTCACGCTTACCATTGTAGACAGTAGTGACCTTGCGTGATCTCGGCATAGCCAATTCGGGTATCTTTAACATAGCTGTATCCCTCCTGTGTTTTATTGTAGATACATTATATCCCATGACAAGACAGGAGTCCAGCCCTGCGGAGTAATTGTAATAATAATTGTGCAGGGCGCAGCAATATTATAAAAATCCTCGGTGCAATATGCTCATGCAGAAACAGGCTCGGTTATCCCGTTTTCCGCTTCATACTCCCTGACACGGCGGTAAAATGTATTAGCCGACAAGCCCATTCTCCGCATAAAGTCCCTGCCTGTGATGCTCTTTGACTTCCATTCCCCATAGAGCTGCCCGAACCTCGTCCAGTCGATCTCAATCGGCTTTCTGCCTGTGTACTTGCCCTGAGTCTTAGCGATTTCGATGCCCTCACGCTGTCGCTGTTTGAGCTGTTCTCTTTCAAGCTGAGAGAGTGCAGCGAACACGGTCAACATGAATTTGCCTGCAGGAGTATCGGTGTCGATATTCTCCTTATGGCTGATGAGGGTAACACCTTTTTCGGTGAGGGTGTCGATGATGTTCAGTAAGTCTTTCGTGGAGCACCCCAAACGGCTGATGCTCTCAATGTATAGGGTGTCACCCTCACGCACATAGTCAAGCATTGCCCTGAGCTGAGGGCGGTCTTTGTTAGCTCCCGAAATCTTCTCGGAGAAGATGCGGTCAACCTGATAGTCGCACATGATCTCCTGCTGTCTTGCTGTCTCCTGATGTTCCGTGGAAACACGGATATAACCTATTCTACTCATAAATTCAACCTTTCTTTATTCAAGCTGACCTTTCTTTCTCTTGGCAGCCTGTTCGTTCTGCATATATCGGGCAAGCGTTCTCTGACTGTCACGCTTCTGCTGTGCAAGCCTTGAAAGCCTGTCCGCTTCTTTCTTTAGGGCTTTACGCTCTGCGCTCATCTTGGCATAATCCTCACGGGCTTTCTTCAGCTCGTCCTGCAAGTCTTTGATTTTGGGAATGATACCGTCGGGAAACAGTTCTTTCAGCTTTTTACGGCACTCATGATACTGGTCGAGTTCGTAACGGCAGTTCTCTCCGTATTTTTTCTTCGATTTGCCCTCCAGATAAGTATAATTCTTGTAGTAGACCTTGTACTTGCGGTATTCCTCGATAGCCGGAATTTGCTTCTCTAATTCGTGGATTCGGTCGCTCAATTCAAACTGCGGTGTTGACATGACCATAAATTCAGCAAACGCCCTATGAGCTGCACTCTCCAATTCTTCAAGGGTGGAGTTGCTCGCCGTCATTTCATTCAGTGCCTTGCTCGCCACCTTCATATTCTCACGGTCTGCCCAATTCGTCAAGCCCTGAGACTGCTGAAATTTATCGGCTGTGGTGCGGATAATTCTCGCTGTTGGGCTGTGCGACATTTGATACTTGTAACTCTCGATACGCCTTCTGATCTGCTGGCTCTCGTAGAAGTAACCCAGCGTTTTGGCTCTTGTGAACTTCGCCCTCGGATTACGCTCTTTCTGCTCCGAAAGCATGAATTTCAGGTCTATTTTGTGGTCGGGATTGTAGTCAACAAGTATTCCAAAATCGGCACATTTCGCAAGGAAATCTTCAAAATCCTCGCTGACTTTGATAACTTCGTCAATGGCTCTTTTAAGCTGTTCCTTCCACGAAAGATTCTGCTTATCAAGCTCCCACTCCCAATGGCTCTTGCCCTTTGAAAAATGCGGGTTTTCGATGATAGAAAGTCCGTGTTTTCTGCATAGTTCGTCCGAAATCGTGCGGAGTTTGCTCCACGCTCGGTCGGGTATCTTTCCCTGATTATGCTCGGTTTCAAAAGTGTGTCCTGTATAGAAGTTCACATTGTTCACGATTATGTGGTTGTGGATATGTTCATGGTCGCAATGGACGGCTAAAACATACTGATACTCGTCATTGAAAAGAGCCTTGCAAAGTTCCTGCCCGATAAGCAAAGCACGTTCGGGAGTGACCTCGCTGGGTGCGAACGATTGTATTATATGCTGGCACTCGCTTCGGCTTCGCCCTGTGCCGACTGACTGCCTGATGTTCCTAAACTGTTCTGATGCTCCAGATGGAGAAGATACGCACAAGTTGCTAACAACATATTTGCCGTCTGCGGTTTTGTCTGGGTTGCAGATATAATCAATTGCACCGTATGTTCCCGTGTGGATCGTATGGATACGAGTAACCGCCAAATTTCCTCTAACCTCTCTTTCATATCGGCAATATCTTCGTCATAGAGCTTGCCGCCTTTATTGACACGGTGGGCTACCTGATTGAACGAATTGGAGATAGACGATATGTACCGTGCTATCTGCTTTATGTCCTCGGTATCTTCCTCAACATTCATCACGGTCAATGCAGAATAACGGCAAAAATCGCCCCTGCTTCTGAACGATGTTTCAGCATATCGGCGGTTGATCGCTTCAAGCTCCATATCGTTCACTCGAAATGTAATGAGGTGCTTGCGTACTTCACTTGGCTCGGTGTCCTGCGGTGGAGATTCGCCCTCGGTGGTTTCGGGCGGTTCTGTGAAGTCAACCTCTCCCGATTCTGAGACTTCCAACATTGGAACAGGCTCAGCAGCGGTGTCCTCGGCGGTATCCGTTTCGGGATTTTCGGACAGCATATCCGCCCGCATTTCGTCCGCATAAGTGTGGGCAAGTTCTTCCGCAAGTTCCTCGACCTGCTTATGCTTAAACAGCTTTGCAAGGAACCCCTTTTCGGGCTTTTTGAATATTGACATTGTGTTGTCCTCGCTTTCTCGGCGGTTCTGCCGCCGTTCTTCGATTGCTCCTGCAATCGCTTTCAGGGGTCTTAGGGGAATTTTCCCCTGACAAGCCGTATAAAGTTTACGATTTTCCATAATCGTAATACTTTATACCGTGCTTGTGCTAATTCATCGGGCGTTTCACGCCCTAGCTTGTATTTTGCCGTTCTACGGCTCATTTTCACGCTTCTGCGTGATTTGGAGCTATGCGACTTTCTCTCTGTATCGGTTACGGTTCTGCATACATTTTACTGGGCTTCGGCGCAGTTGTTATGCTGGTCGGGCGGCAGTCCTATGAAAATCCCCCTCTACTATTACTACCGAGAAATTTGCGTTTTTGGTAATGGTTTTCGCAAAAGTTTACACTTTGTTCATGGCGATTCTCCCTATCGCATAAATTCAACAGCGGATTTTTATATGATATGCGAACAGAATATGATTCGTCGCTACGGTTTCAGGTGTGTCGGCAGTTGCTTTTTCAAGCTCGATGTGGTATAATTTGTGGGTAAGAGACAGTCCTCGGCATTATCATAGTAATCGGGAAATATCTCTTGGAGGTGGTGCTTATGTTTAAGACAATAAAGATTGAAAGTAACCTTGAATTGCCATACAACCTGATTGATATTCGAGATGGAGAAAAGCGGTTCATGTTTTCATTCAAGTGTTTCGATGATAATCAATCAGAGTATTCAATACAGGCAGGCGGAGTAACCGGAAAATTTGAAGTTACATATAAGTGCAGTGGAATAGACAGCAAATTTGAATGTGATATTACAATAGGAAATCTGTATTATTTTTATATCGAACTGGAAAACGTATATGAATGTCTTCCGGGTATTGAGCCTGTTGCAGTTTTGAAGAACTATGGTGAAACATTAAACCGTACAAACATGACTTTTACATTCGATAAATTAGGGCATTGTAATGTTAGTGGCTGTTTTAAGAATGCGTCTGACGGATATAACAGCGGAATTATTTTTGAGCTTCAGATAGATATGTCCTACATATATGACATACTCACTTCCTTGGAGAGATTTTTTGATGAATTGAAACGGATTCAGGGGCATAGTAAATTTTATTAAACCGCATACGAATACACATACAAGCTGTGAAGCATTTCATTTACGCTCCGCAGCTTTTTTATTTTTTCCCCAGTGAAAATACCGAACGGAAAAATCTAATGGCGCACCCAACTTCATGCGCACTGCGAATAGACTTTTTATACGGAAGTGCGCTATAATTTTAGTATGGGGCTGAGTGATCGGCTCGACTAAAATTTCAGAATGGTGGTGATGATATGGCTACAACTTCGACTGCTGACAAGCTGACGAAACTTGAAAAGAAGATTGCAAAGCGACAGGCAACTATCGCTAAGGAGCAGAAACAGCTCGACAAGGATATGGAGGAGTATAACAAACTCTATCTTTTGGCTCTTGCCGACAAGTTCAAGTTGAAAGGTAAAGACCTGTTCTCCGCTATCGAGCGTGAGCATGAACAGCTTGAAAAGCTCCGTTACGGCGGTATGTCTGATTCGGATATTGACGGTCTGACAGATAATGCTCCTGCGGAGAAGGGCAAGGCTAATCCTTACGAGGATTCTCCCCGTACTCTGTTTGATGTAGATTATCAGAAAGAGAGCGATGAATGAGCGAATACATTTTCTTTGTCGGTGACGATTATAAGTGCAGTAATAAAGAATATGTTGCACTGCCTACGGATAAGGGACAGCAGATAACAGTCGCACTTACTGCAAGCGGAGTTCCGTTCAAAGGCAGCTTCGATAAGAAAAGTTTCGTCTTTGATTATGACAGCGAATACAAGGAGTCCGTTGATGAGATCATCGAAAACTACACCTCGGACAAGTATGCAGATATTCGCCGTGATGTAGAGGAACATCGCAGGGATAAAGACTATCTGTTCTTCATTCCTGCGGTGGCAAAGCTCCTGCGTATGACAGAGGGTACGCTCCGTAACAGACCTCATGACATTCAGCTTGCCGTCTGCAAGCGGTATGCGGATTACTGGGGCTGTGATACTTATACGATGTTGCGTGAGCTGAAAGATGTTCTTTCGCTGACAACAAAACCTGAACCTAACATAAAATGATAGCTGTGTACGGGGCGGCATTTGCCGTTCCGCACGGCTGTCATCACAAGACAACAAACACCAAAGAGGGGCAGATAAAGAAAGCGATCCCCTCGCTCTATAAGCGTAGAGAAAGAGAAGCTAAAGGAGTAACAAGCTATGAATAATAACGATACTGCCGTAGACAAAGAGAAGGCAGTAAACGGCAAAACTATGCAGGCAATGAACGAGCAGTATAAAAACTGCAAAACCGAAAGACGTGAGTACCAGATCGGCAAAGGGAGATGTGTTATCGTCCGGCACTACTGCGGTGATAAAGACCTCAGTGAAGTGCTGTATCGCAACGCTTTTGAAAGGGCGTTTTCTGAAGTTATGACGATAAACCGCACGCCTCAGACAACCTGAAAAAATTTTCCATAAGTACTTGCTTTTTTCGGCATTGCGCGCTATACTATTAACTGTAATGTTGATTAAAGCTGCTTTGGAGGAAAGGAGTAGTAATGATACCAAAGCAGACCGAATACAAGGTGGGAATGTATCTCCGCCTTTCAAACGAGGACGAGAGAGCCGGAGAATCGCTCTCTATTGAGAATCAGCGTAAGATTCTCAGCAATTACATTAGTGAACAGGGCTGGACGCTCTATGATGAGTACGTCGATGACGGAATTTCAGGCACTACGTTTGACAGACCGGGTGCGCAGAGAATGCTCGATGATGCCAAGAACGGCAGGATCAATCTGATACTTTGCAAGGATTTAAGCCGTTTCGGGCGTAATTATATTCAGGTAGGTCAATACACGGACTACATATTCCCGATGTACAATATCCGTTTTATCGCACTGACCGATAATGTTGATACAGCTAATTCGGAAAGCACGGGAATGGATATGATGCCTATAATGAATGTCTTTAATGAATGGCACGCCGCCAATACTTCCAAAAAGCTGAGAGCTGTTATCAACTCAAATGCAAAAGCCGGAAAGTATCGCACAACATACTGTGCCTACGGATATTTCAAAGGAGATGATGAGAAAAACACCCCTGTTATTGATCCGCAGACTGCACCTGTTGTACGTCGTATCTTTGAGATGAGGGCAGAGGGAAAGAAGCCTAAGCAGATCGCTGATGCACTTAATGCAGAACAGATACCGACACCTATGGACTATCTGTATCAGCGTGAAAACAAGGTAAATCCCCATGTATCGGTGCATCTCTGGAGTTCTTCGATAGTACTTCGTATACTCGGCAATCCGATTTATATCGGTACGCTTGCACTGATGAAAACAACTACTGTGAGCTACAAGAATCACAAGAGGATACGCAAGGATTCATCTGAATGGCTTATGCGTGAAAACAATCATGAGCCTATCATTCCTATGGAACTGTGGGAAAAAGTCCGTGAAATAGAGGCATCGGTGAGCCGTGGCAAGCGAGACAAGATCGGTGAGTTAGCTCCGCTTTCAGGACTTCTGTACTGCGATAGCTGTGGGAGCAAGATGCGTCAGGTCGGTTCAGCCAACCGTAAGTATATGGCTTATATGTGCGGTTATCATAATCGTTTCGGCAAGGGCTGCTGTACTACTCATTATATCCGCCGTCCGCTGATCGAACAGTATCTCCTTATGGATATTCAGGATATGATCGAGAAAGCCGCTGACGAGGAAAAGGCTAAGGAAGAATTCCTGAAACGCAAGCACGGTGTCCTTGATGCTCAGAACAGTTCCGATAAAAAGCGTATGCAGAAAGCTACAAGCCGTATTGCAGAGCTTGACAACCTGATTCAGACCGTCTATGAAGATAAGGTCATCGGTAAGATTCCCGAAGAAGTATGTATCAGCCTGCTTGAAAAGTATCAGGCTGAAAAGAAGTCATTGCAGGCTGAATGTGCTGAATGCAAGAAACGCTCCGAAATGCAGAAGCAGGACGAAAAGGACGTTGACGAATTTATTGCCCGTCTGAAAAGCTATGCAGGAGCGACTGAGCTTACACGCCAGATGTGCCTTGACCTTATCGAATATGTGACCGTAGATGATCTCAACAAGGACGATAAGAGCCGTCCGAGAGAAATCCATGTCTATTACAAGCTCATCGACAAAGAACTTGCCGACAAGCATAATGCCCTGATGTGATTATCAGGGCAAATATTTGAAACCACTTTTATATCCATTTTGTCGTTCTATAACGACCGGAGGTGTGTAAAAGCTTGTGAGCGTTGAAGCTCTTGCCGCCTTGTATTCTTCGGGTGTGAGAAGTTCACGGAGCTGTTTCTGTTCGTTTTTCCAGCCGCTTGGTGCAGCTTCGCCTAAATTACCGCCTAAACTTTCGGCGGCTCTGTCTGTTGTAAATGCCTGCGGAATACCGCCCCATCCTGCATACTTTGCCATAACCGACTGTTCTTCGGGAGTTGCATAGCGATTCTCGGCTTCTATTTTCTGCAATACCTGTATTGCTTCAACATTCGCCTTGAACTTTGATTTTGCACCGCCTGTCACAACATCATTGGCGTTAAAATGGTAGGTGTAAGGGACGCCACTTTTCGGCTCGTTCTTTGTAACTGTTATCTTTTCGGGAGCATTTACTGTCGGAGTTTCTGTCTGCTCTTCCTGCTTCGGATTTTCAGCTTTTTGCAAAGGTGCAGAAAAAGCCTCATTTTTCAGCTTTGCAAGCTCGGCAGGAACATCAATCTCCGTATTTCTGTCTGCAATTTCGATAAATCTATCGTAATCGGAAATTTCGGTAAGAGCATAGGTTGAAGTCTGCAATAGTGCGGCGGCAGCTTCGTCCAGCTCCATTGCTTCTTCCATTTCCCATTCACCGCCGTCAATAGGAGTAAGGTCAGGAGCATAAATTGTGTATTCTACACCGCCCTCGGTCTGCTGAACCTCGATATATGTTTCATCACGATTATCCATAAATACAGCACGTTCCTTTGCAGGCTCGTCTGTAATCTCTACGGGAATACCCTCTGCTTCCGCTTTTGCAATGATTTTTTGAAGTGGTGATTGCCTCGGTTCTTCGTCGGGAGAAACCCCGTATTCCTCAAGAACCTTTTTAGCCTGTTCAATCATCGCCCTGTTGTAATCATCATCGGGAGTCTTGTACTTTAAAGTCCGCTTTGCGTCCTTGATACGCTCGTCAATGTCCTTTTGTGTGACATATCGTCCCTCTGCAATAAGTCTGTCGATACGCTGTGAAACCTCGTTCCATTTCAGAAACGTTTCACAATCGGGAGTTGACATCGAACCTTTCTTGTAGCTTATACCCTTTGCGTCGTGCCATTCGTTGAAGCCTGACCGTCCCTGTCCGCCTGTGCCGTATTCGTTTTTCAGAAAAGCAATCTTCTCTTTTTCGGTACGCTCTCCCTTGAAAAATTTTTCAATACGGAACTTACCGTACTGCACACCGCTTCCGCCTGTCAAAAGCTTGTCCTTTTCGTCCTCTGTCACAAAGAATTTAGGCTCATAGCTGAAATCTGATTTTGTGATAAAATCACGCTTCGGAAGCTGTAAATCTTTCAGACGAGAAAGCAGCTCTTTCGGCTTATGGAAATGGAAACGCAGAACATTTCTATCCTGTTCGTACTGACGGATTAAATCATCAAGTCCGTCAATATATTTCTGCAAGGTTGCGGAATCGGTAAGACTTGCCTTAATTCTTTCTGTGCTGTCGGGAAAACCGCCCTTGAACATTTCATCGGGAATGAAATATTCTACCTCGCAATCCTGATGAAGATACCACAGCTTGCCTGCAATATCCTTCATATCGTTGTCAATCGCACGGTCAATAATGTCCTGTGAACAATATTCGCCGTTTTCAAGCATTTCACTGATACGCTCGGCGGCTTCGCTCCATTCAAGATGTGCGTTTTTGCCTTCGGGAAATGCAGTATTGCTTATAGCCACCGTAATTCCCGTGTTGTCCGTCCAGCTTGACACAAGTGCGGCACTGCTGAAATCGGGAAATGCATACTTGTATCCTCTGCCATCCTCGCCAAATTCCTTACGGAGAAATTCGGCATTTTCAGCTACGCTCTTGCCTTTCTGGAACTGTGCTACAATTCTTTCAAGGCTTCTCGGCTCGGCACTTCCTCCACGCAGGACGTGATTTATCATATCCGTTGTGGGAGCAGTATGGGATACTGCAATATTCACAGGCTTTGTTCTTGTTTTCTTTTCTGTCTGCTCTATGGGAACAGGCTCTCCGAAAAATGTGAGCTGTTCGCCCTGTGTGTAAAAGGGTTCAGGTTCAGCAAAAACAGGCTCGGAAATTTCAAGTGCCTTTTCGGGAACAAACTCAAAGCCTGCCTTTGTAATAGTTTCCTGCCACTTGCTTTCGGGAGAATTATATATATTCTTCTCACCGCTGTCATTTACAAGAGAAATGGAATATGTAGTCGCTGATTTTACCGTCCACAGCTCTCCGTCAAGTTTAACGGTATCACCCTCCGCCAAATCATCGGCGTAATAGCCATTGACATCGTGAGTAACAGGAGAACGGAATATCTCAAACTGCTCCAAATCGTAGTTCTGAATATCCGTCAGCTTATGAGGTTTACCGCCGATTTCGATATATGGAATATTCTCATCGGTACGCTTTACGGGAGCAACGGAGCTTTTTTCACCTTGCACAACCTCTGCAAATATCTGTCCGTCCTGTTCGGAAAAACTGCGGATATGCAGGTCATTGCTCGGCTTTACATCTTCAACTGCAAGCTTCGGCTTTTCATCAAGATATTTGCCCTTGTCGATAAGGTCGGCGGTAAAGCTCTGCACCAAATCCCAACTTAACTTTGACTCCTTTGTACGGGAAAGATAACTGCCCTCCCAAACGGTAAGACCGTCAGCTTCTGCCTTGTAGCCTGCACGAACATCATTTACATCAAGCTCTGTATATTCTTCCATACGGAAAACTGATTTAATAAACTCACAGCGTTTATCGTAATCCTCGTTTTCCTTGAAGAACTCTGCAATTTCATCACGCTTGACCTTGAAAAATCTGTCGTGCTTCATAATGCCGTTTATGATATTTTGGTCAAGAAGCGGCGGCAGCTCTGTTGTTTCCACAACCTCGTTATTTACGATAACGGGTTCTTCCTCTGACACAGGTTCGGGAACATACTCACGACTCTGCATTGCCGCTTTGATAATGTTTCTGATTTCCTCCGCATGCGTATCGGAAAATCTGTCGGAATGGAATCTGTCAAAGAACTGCACAGGGTCAAACGCCGTGTCTGCGTAGTCCATAAAGACCATACCAGCCGTTTCGTAGCTGTCAAGGCGGCGGTTGAAGTCAGCATGAAGAAATCTGTCAATGAGACTTTGGACTACTACATTCTGAGCCTGAACACGATTTCCTCCATTATCCTGTGTTCTATCGTCAGCACTCTTGTTTTCTCCCAAACCTGTATCTCGCTGAACGCTGTCGGACGGGGATTCTGCTGTCGGTACTGTTCGTCCATCTCCTGAAAGCGTTTCTCCGCTTCTCTGTCGATTTCCCTCGGAATTATGCTCCAACGACCCTCCATTATGAATATCTGAACCTCTGTGGGATACTCCGTTTTCACCCACTCCTGCCACATTCTGCCCCATCTGCCTATCGGCTTTTTCAGAAGTGCCTGTTCTCTGGGGTTCTGCGTGTACTGGATTTCGGGAAGATACTGTCCTGTCGGGCTTAATCTGTATGTCATTGCTTCGTTCTCTCCTTTGTTTAAGAATATTTACAATTTCTCGCTCCATTTCCAATAGAGCGTCCTTTGCCGACTGATTTACAATATTGCAGAAACGGATAAGGTCACGGCTGTCTTTAAACATATCTGCGGCATTAAGGTTAATACCGCCCGATATTTTCATATCGCTGTCAAACTCACAGCGGTTTGCGATTACAAATCGTACCGCTGAAACAATCGACTGCTGATATGCTGTTATATCCTTTTCTGACAGCTTCATCTGCCCTACCGCATACTGCATATCGGGCAGACGGCTTTTGATATTGTCCACAGCAACAGCCGCAATAGTTTCCTGAATGTTCTTGCAATCCTTTCCGTACTTTTCATTTATAACGGCGGTAAGGTCGGCGGATAAATCCTCCGTCAGCTTCCAAAGCTCAGGAACACGCTTGCCGTTTGTTTGTGAAACATCGAAAAGGTGCTTGCACTTGCTGTCCTCACCGAACACAGCAATACTGTGTTCGCCCTTGTTTACAAGCCTGCCCAGCTTGTTCCAAGTTTCAAGAGTTGCCACCTTTGTGGCACTGGGATTCTGCTGATATATGAGAACTGCGTCGGAAAAACTCTGCTTATACATCTTTGCGGAAAACCGCAGAAAATGTGCAAGCTCTTGTTTGTCCCGAAGCAGTTTTGTTGTTATTTCCGTCCAGTTTTCACGAACGGTTTGTAGTCTTGACAATAAATATCGCTCCTTCCGTTGGAAAATATTGAATTTTTAGAGAAGTCGTGCTATAATATAGTAAAATGTTTGCTTTGGAAAGACTACCCCAACGGTCCTTGGAAGAACCACATAAACCCACGTGAACTTTTAAAGGGGGGATGCCATATGATTATTAACGGCATTAAAGCACTTGTAAACTCCATTAAATTCACCGGAATTACCATCAACATAGGATTTATAGGTCTAAATTTCGCTGGGGGTTCTTCCAAAGCAAATATTTTTTAAACTAAAGGGGATGTAATAATTGACAACTAATAATCAAATGGGTACATGTGCATTATGCGGAAAAGAAAACATCCAGTTAATGCAAAGTCACCTTATTCCTAAAGCTGTATATAAAAGAATCAAAACATTTAAAAACTCTCGTTTTCGAGAAATGGACGATATACAAAAAATATATCAAGATGGCGAAAAAAAGCCAATGCTTTGTCATGACTGCGAAGAATTTTTTAGTAAATATGAAAGAGATTTTTGCAATACCTTTTTAGATAAGTATACAGCCGACAAATTAATTCCTTCCACAATTACGCAAAATATCAACTTTTATTTACTTACCGTATCGTGGAGAATTCTATATGATGATCTATACGTGTATGATTCTTTTAAAGAACGATCTGAAAGAACGGCATTTGAAAGATTAGAATATAAAATAAGACGATATTTAAATTCAACTCACTCCCCTCAACAACAGGAACTAATAGATCAACAACTTATTACAAATTACGCCAATGGTGAACCACAATCTTTTGGCGAAGCGATTGCATTTATTGAAAATATTCAAAAGCTTCAATTGCCTGAAGATATTTCAGAAATTAAAAATTACATCTTTTCACTTTGTGAATTAGGTTACACTGCTCCCCAAATAGAATTGCTCTCACATTGTGTTACAGGTTATTCATTTTCGACTACCACAAAACAGCATTATTGTGTTATAACCTCATATCTCGGCTGGATTTTTTTAACTGTTTATCAACCTAAACGTTATATTCAGATTAGCCTTGACACCACTCCATACGATAAAAGCATAACAGATATTGTTAAAGAAGAAACAAACTATATTATTCAAAACATTGTGCAAAAAAGCATTACTGTTCAAAAACAACTTGACGAAACAGGCTTAAGGGAAAAAATAAAGAAAAGATATTCAAGCCAGTAATATCCATTTTTCGCCACCCACAAATCCCCTACCATTTCAGAAGATGTTGCCTGTGTTGCATTTATATTCTGTTAACACATAGAACTGCATCAGGAAAACTTTGCTTATAACTCTATATGGAAAAACGTAGAGAATGTTCATGCAACAGCTTATATCAAAGAAACTTGTCCAACCAGTTGACACAGATAAGTTCAAATTTTAACATAAAAATTTCGTTTCTTTAGAAAATGATTTTAAAACACCATATCCCTATTATATTTAAAATAAAGTATAATAAATTAAGATTTACGAATGGAGCGTTATTATGAACAATGACACAATGCAGCCAAACGGTTGGTTCCATTTTCATAAAGGACACTATTTGGAAGATAATGTTTCAAAAAGCCTAAATAGGATTACAAATGATGGATATTCAAAAATCCAATGTAAAGATGAAAATGCAATGGACTATCTCTATACAGATGCTTGGATATTTCTACATGGTTCATGCCACTTGTTTGCTTTGGCTTTACATAAAGAATTTGGATATGAAGTGTATGAAATAAGAGATTATGATGATTATATGCGACATGTATTTTGCAAAGCAACATATAGAGGTCAAGATGTCTATATTGATGTTAGAGGTGTAACCACGGACTTTAGTGAATGTATGTCTGACTTTCAAAATATGTTTTATAATTCATTCTATTATGGAGTTTATCGTATTGTTGCTCGCAATCTTGAAGAAGATATGAAGTTGGGTGATGAGGGTGATATGACAGGATACTTATTTGCCCAATCAATTATAAAGAAATATCGTAACTTTTATGATACTTCATTATAACTACTCTAACTCAAAATGATTTTACTGCGGAAACCCAAAAGCTAAACTGGCAGTGGGCTTCCGCATTTTAATTTATGCACCACGCTTTTTCTTACCGTCCACAAACTCCTCCATCTTGAGGTTCACATACTTGCCCGTATCTTCAAGAGAAAATACCGCACTGTACTTATTTCCCTTTGATGATGTGCAATTCTTCAGCGTAACTTTGCCCTTTGAAAGCAGTTCCGCAATCTCGTCAGCCCTGTAGCTTCTGCCGATACGCTTGTCCTGCTTATAAATGAAGAATCCACACTTGTCACGCCCTGCGGAGCAACTAAAAGCCTTGCTATTTTCTATAACAGGACTTCCACAGCGAGGACAGGTGCCCACGCTTACCTTTCGTGTAACCTTGACACGATTGCCTCTGCTCTTTTCAAAAGCAATAATTTCCGAAACGCTGTTCTTGATTTCATCAAGCAGCATATCCGCATTGCCGTTTCCGTTTTCAATATCGGAAAGCACCTGTTCCCAATGTGCGGTCAGCTCTGCCGATTTTACATTATCGGGAACAGAAGAAGCAAACGCTCTGCCGTAATCTGTTGAAACAAGCTGTTTCTTCTTACGCTCGATATATCCTGCGGCAATAAGTTCTTCGATAATGGAAGCTCTTGTTGCTGGTGTGCCGAGTCCACGTTCCTTGACAAAGCCTTTCAGCTCCTTATCGTCAATCAGACGGTCAATGTTTTCCATAACCGCAAGAAGTGTACTTTCTGTAAAATGCTTCGGCGGCTTTGTTTCGCCCTGCTTTACCTCAATGTTATCTGCGGTAAAGGTTGCGTTTTCGGAATAGAGTACCGACAACACTTTGTCTGTATCCTCATCAAGCTCCGCAGGCTCGGACAGCTTGTACTGCTTCCAACCCCATTCAATCGGAGTTTTAACCGTCAGCTTGAAAATCTCATCCTCAACAAGAAATTCGTACTTTGTTTCGGAGTAGATATACGGCTTGTCAACGGCACAAAGGAAACGGTTGATTACCAGCTTTACAATACGCTGTTCGTTATCGTCCAGCTTCTCATCGTCAAGCCTGCCGATGAGGTTTGTTGGAATAATAGCGTGGTGATCCGAAATCTTGCTGTTGTCGATGATACGCTTATCAATTATAAGTCCCTGCTCCTGTAAACGCTGAACACGCTCACCGTCATATCCCGCAAGGCACTTTACGATACTCTCAACAAGCGGTATCATATCATCCGAAAGATAACTGCTGTCTGTACGAGGATATGTAAGGAGCTTCTTTTCATAAAGGCTCTGTGCCGACTTTAACGTATCGGCAGCGGTCATACCATACACATCGTTTGCCTCCTGCTGCAAGGAGGTCAGGCTGTGAAGCAAAGGACGGTTTTCCTTTTTCTGCTCTGTCTTTGAGGAAGATACAACAGCAATCTTACCGCTGCATTTTGCTCTCACCGCTTCTGCCTGTTCTGCGGTATCAAAAACATTTTCACATTCAGCGCCGTTTTCAAGGACTACCTTGTAAAACGGTCTTTTTGTAAATGCCGCAATCGCTTCATCACGGTTTACGACAATGTTAAGGACAGGTGTCTTAACTCTGCCAACCTTGTGGCTGTCATCATTTACAATACTGTAAAGACGTGAAAGGCTCATACCGAGTATCCAGTCAGCCTTTGCTCTTGTGAAGCCTGCCGCAAAAAGATTGTCCTTTTCCTTTCCGTCAAGCAGGTTCTTCATACCCTGCTTGATACTTTCGTCGGTAAGTGAGGAAATCCAAAAGCGTTTTGTCGGCTTCTTACAGCCAAAGTAGTTGTATATGTAACGGAAGATACATTCGCCCTCACGTCCTGCGTCGCAAGCGTTAATAATCTCCGTCACATCGTCACGGCAGATGAGCTTTTTAAGCAGCTTAATCTGACCGCTGTAACCCTTAAGCGGAAACAGCTTGAACTCCTGCGGAATGAGAGGAAGTGTTTCAAGCTCCCACTTTCCCCAACCATAATCTTCCGGCATTCCGATACCGAATAGGTGTCCGAGAGCGTTGGTTACAATGTAGCCATTGCCCTGCCAGTAGAATGTATCTCCTTCGGAAATCTTTTCCGTTGCACCTATGCAATAGGCAATGGAAGCGGAAACCGAGGGCTTTTCTGAAATGATAAGTCTGAACATATCAGCATACCTCCATAAAAACATTAAGTGTTGGAACAAAAATGCTATTTTTCAGCATTTCTGTCATCTGCGAATACAAAATCTCTGTAAACTTGTAACAAGAGAACTTCTCAATATAGTCAGTTTCAGTACGATATAGCGTAAGCATATCATTGCAATCTGTCATAACAAAATACAATAGCTTTACCTTACCACTTGTAAAATCATATACAATGTCATACCCACGAGCCGTGTATGCTCCCACAGACTTATCCGAAGAATACCCATCCGTTACAAATGAAGCAAGCTGTACAGCTTCGGTATAAAGCATATCGCTGTTTTTTATATACATTGGAAGAATCTCCTCTGTATACTCATCAGCCATAACAGCAAAACGTGGAATATTACCGACCGTAAGATTAGTATTAGGAATTTCACTCATAGCGTCAAATGTCCTGTCTACAAGCTTTTCAATTTTCTCTACACATACATCTCTGTCAAAACAAGTCTGTTCCATATAGAAACGAAACATTGCTTCTCTGATACTGTCGCATACATTTTCAAATCTAATCATCTTCATGCTTGATTTTCCTCTCAACATTTAAAATAGAAGTTTATGTTTCATCATTGAGGATGGATTTCTCCCTTTTTATACCCTCTGACTCTGAAATAATTTCTTTTTTCTGCTGTAGAATAGCACTGAAATCGCCAAGCCGCACTGCTTCACGAAGCAAATCTATATCGTAACCGTTTTTGTTAATCATCACGCATAGAGAATTCATTTTTACTTCATCCAATTTTGACATAAGTTCTGCTTCTTTGTTCTCATAGATCTTGAGCATATTTTTATGATACTCAATAAGTTCTTTTGTCTTTTTTACATTCGCACGGCAGCGTTCCAGTTCCTGTGTGAATTTCTTTTCCTTATCCGCCAATCATTTTCGCCCCTTTCTTATATGGGTAACTATGTACGCCACTGTAATACCACCAAGAATAATTCCGTCAGTAACGCTGAACCGAAAAACAAGGTTTGTATCCTGCGCCGTATCACCGGCAAGGTCATTGATACCCGTAATTAAGCCTACTGCAATTATTGCTCCGAACATAATGAGGATAATTATAAAAACAATATCTTTCTTAGGCTTGCTCTCCTGTGGCTCATTTTCCTCTGCTTCATGCTGCGTCTGTTTCATCTTTTTGAAATAGTCAAACATATTGCATCACACTCCATTTATAGCTTCAATCTGTGCAAGGTAAATTTCAAAAATTTCTCGTTCCTCATCATCAAATCCTGCTTTCTGCATTACCGTTTCGATATCATAGTTGTATACGCCGCCGTACATATAACAGTGGTTAGAATTATTACAATACACCGTTGATACTGTCAGATAGAACTCATCCCAATCAATCTGTACATAAGCGTCCGTACTTATTGTGTAGGTTATAGACCACATCCCACCCGATACATCTGCATACCCTGAACCCGAAATGGTTCCACCCTCCAACATATATATTTCAAGATAAGTATACATACTTGAAGCATGTTCATAAGTCGGTCCATGCATTGTAACTTCATAATAATTGTAATAAGAATTATAACTTATTCCAGATATTTCAAAACTATTGGCTGAAAGACTAAGCAAGCAGTTTTCATCAAGAGAGCAATCCCAATTAGGACAATAATCGTACCCATAGTAATATGTAAAGCTATAGAACATTTCTACAGCTTCCCTTATTTCTTCAACGGTAAAATAAAAATCATCCGTACCGCCCTCCAATACTTTTTGATATTTCTGCGTTGCAAGAACTGCTAGAACAGCATTGTAGTCATATAACTGCAACTTGCTATTTGCGAATTGATTTAAGCCCTGTATCTGCGTACCATCATAACGGTATTCGGGAGCTAAACTATTTACAACAGCATCAATTTCTGCCTGAATATCAGTTTCGCATTGCTGTATCTGTGAAATATATGTCCCTATGTTATTCTTAATCGTTTCATCCGAGGTATCACCATCGGGACACATCCAAGCAAACAAGCTACTGACAGCAGAACATATTACTGTAATAATCCCATTTATCAGCAAGACCACGAGTAAAACAAGCAACGCTACCAGCATAAGTATCCAGAACACTTTTGATGTCAGAACCTTTTTTACTGTAGCCGCTGTCTTTTTTGCAGCTTCTTTAACTCGTTTCACATTGTTCTTGGCTTCCTGTGCTTTTGCACGGGCATTCTTAGGGAGGTTTTTAACCGCATAGCCTGCCTTTGCGGTTGTTCGAGCGGTATTAACAACAGCCTTTCTTGCATTATCGACATAACGCAAATCGGTAAGACCTTGCTTGATAGCCTCGCTTCCCGTATCGGTAATCTTTGACTTATCAATCTTGGTTTTCAAAAGCTGCTGTCCGGTATCCTTTGCGATATTAGCTACGCTCCCTTTGACAGATGTTGCTATTCGTGAAATATCCTTTCTTGAACCCAGCTTCACACCGCCGTTTTTAACCATCGTCTTTATACTGCCAATACCGTTTGAGGTGCTTTTTACGGCTGTCCGTATCATACCTCCAGCCTTTGAAACGGCACTGCCTGCGCTTTGAACTATCTGTACCATTTCAATAGCTTCAGAGCCTTCGCTGTCAAGCTTTGCAAAGGTATATTTCTTGTTTTTCAAACCTCGCTGTTTTAATCCGAGAGCATGGGATTTCACCTTCTTCTGCCACAGCTTATTGGCTTTAGCAATCTTTTCATCAAGATTTTCAGAAGCCTTAAAGATTTCTTTCACATCATCGGAATAGGTGAGTGTAGAGGTTTTTATGAAATCTGTACTACGCCGAGTTTTTATAAAGCTGTTGTCAACCGCTGTCTGAACAGACGGGGCAGAAACCTGCCCGCCTGTCTGTATCAGACTTGGCTGTGAACTCATTTCCAGCTTCACAGAGGAATTATGAGTAACCTCACAAGCAACAGAACGATGTTCAGGTCTGCGGTAATGCTGTGCTGTCAGCTCCAACTGCATTTCACGGAGTATAGCTTTCTTGTGGTCGGCAGATACAACTGCCGATTTTAACTGCTCCGCATAATTATGAACCACTTTATTCTGTGAATGTATTACAGGTTCGGAACTCTGAATGTTTGTCTTGATTTCCGACATTTCATCGCCCCTTTACTTTTTCTGCACTTCTTCCAGTTTCGTTGTCATAAGGTCATACAGCTCATTGTGTGGGAACTTATCCTTGAAAGGAATAATAGAACCGCCGCAGCAGATAAGTCCGTGTCCGCTTTCACTGCTGGTAACATAGCCAAGCAGATTATCCGAAATATTCAGAAGCTTTGCAAGCTGAATACGGTCACTTGTAGCCTGATTGAGCATCATAACAAAGTCCGTATTCGACAGCATAGAACGGGCAGTTTCAGATTTCAGCAAATCTTCAACATTCTGTGTAATACCTGTTGGAATGCCGCCCCACTTTCTTGCTCTCTTGTAAAGCTCAAAGAGGAAGTTCGCAGAGTATTCATTGGCAAAGAGCAAGTAGATCTCGTCCATATAAATCCAAGTACGCTTGCCCTTTGCACGGTTTTCAGTAATCCTGTTCCATACATAGTCAAGAACAATCAGCATACCCAGCGTTTTAAGCTGCTTGCCGAGGTCTTTAATATCGTAGGAAACAACACGGTTGGTTGTGTTCACATTGGTCTTGTGTGCAAACACATTCAGATTACCCTTGATATACAGCTCAAAGGAAAGTGCAAGTCCCTGCGCTTCCTTTTCAGGCTGAGATTTGAGAATTTCATAGAAATCCATAAGAGTAGGATTTTTTTCGAGGTTGAAATCCTGCAAGTATTCCGCATAAGTGATATTAAGGCAGCGGTCGATGATAGTCTTTTCCTTTGCCGTAAGTCCCTGTTTACCTACAAGACACTCGCAGAATGAGAGGATAAAGTCGGACTTCATAATGAGAGGACTTTCATCATCGGAATAATCCTTTGACATATCAAGGGGATTGATAAAGTTTGTGGACGCAGGTGAAACATTGATCGTTTCGCCGTTCAGAGCTTCCACAAGGTTTGTGTATTCTCGCTCAGGGTCAATGATGATAATATCATCATCCGTTGCAAGAAATACGTTCAGCATTTCTCGCTTTGCCGAAAAGCTCTTGCCAGAGCCGGGCGAACCGAGAATGAAGCCGTTGGGATTCTTCAGCATAAGTCTGTTGAAGATAATCATATTGTTGGAAAGCGTATTCAGACCGTAATACATTCCGTTCTTATGCGTAATTTCCTTTGAAGCAAATGGGAGGAATACCGCTGTACTCTCTGTTGTAAGAGTTCTACGGATTTTAAGCGTACAGTTGCCAAGAGGAAGAACTGATTGCAGTCCCTTTTCCTGCTGAAATTTTAGTGTTGATACGGAGCAGATATGCTTTCTTACAACTGCTTCAATGGTTTCAGTATTGTTCTCAAGCTCGTCAAAATCATCCGCTGTTACCATAATAATGATGTTATCAAGGAACATCTTCTGATTTTTTGAACGAAGGTCATCAAGCAGCTCCTCAGCTTCGATAAGGCTGTGCTTCAAATCTTCATTGATAACGTCGGAAGTATATCCCGACTGAATTGCCTTTTTCTCTGCCTGCAGCTTATTTGCTCTCATAGAGGTAAGCTGGTGATTAACGATTTTCAGAGCCTTGTAGGGGTCAACGGGAGCAACGTTCACCGACACCATAACATCAAGGTTTGTATTTGCAATATCTGTAAGAATGTTATCTTTCAGACTTGCAGGCATATCCTTGATAAACATTGTACGGGCATACTTGTTGTTCCACATAAAGTAGTCCTTCTTGAACTCAAAATAATCGGGACAGCAATACGCTCTCTCAGCCTGTCTGCTGAAATCCTTGTTGCTCAGAACAGGAATTTCCTCATCTACACCTCTGAAAATATCTTTAAGGATACTCATTCTCTCATGTGAGGTAAGAGGAGTTATAATCGATCCGATTTTCTTAAAAGCGTTTATAACTTCCAAATCAATAGAAGCGAACTTAGCTCTTGCCGATTCCAAGTCTGCCGCCTGAACCGTTACGGTCAGATACTTGTTACGGATAATACCGTTCTGTCCCTGCTCCATCTTTTCAACCAGCATTTCATTGTAAACGTCAATGTAGTGATCGAAGCTGTCACCCTTATGCTTCAGCAGCACCATTTTATTGAAATCTGCCTTATTTACACGATTGTTATGTACCGTAATCTGAATATCCGCAGATGTATCAAAACTATTCAGCACAGAACAATACGCAAGGAAAATTGCTTCCTGCTCCTCCTGCTTTGCGATAGCGTAATTCACATCCTCAAAACGGTAAGTTTTGCTGAATTTATTATCATCAATTTTGATGATATATTCATCGCAAACCCTCTTGTACGGAAGTGTTTTCTGTGTCGTTTTCGGCACAATTCGCTTCTTGCTTACACGCTTTTTCTTGGGCTTTTTCTTTTTCTGCCTGTTAAGACGGAGCGAATCACGTTCCTTTGCTGAAAGCTGTGAAATATCATTAGGATCAGCAAGCTTCTTTTTGCTGTTTTTCATATAAAAGACTGCTGCCGCAACTGCCGCACCAAACACACCAGCAAGGAGCAGAAAAGCCATTATGCTATTACTCTGATTAGGAGTTTCAGCGGGAGCTTCGGGAACAACAGCAATCTCTGATGTTACCGCAGAAGTAACAGATTCAGGAGTTGTGACCTCTGTAGCCGTTTCGCTTACCCCTGTTTCCGACGGAACTGACGATACTGCTGTTTCTGTTCCCTCGGCTTCTGGTTCTTCGGAAACCTCCGGCACTGCTGTAACTGCCACTTCTGTCTCTTTCTGTACGGATAATTCTTCTGTCTGTGTGAACTCATCACGATTTACCTCCATTGATATTAATTTCTCTACTTTTTCAGCGGTAAAATACATCATCTGCTCTGCTGTTGTTCCCTGCGTTTCTGTATCCGCTGTCTGCCATACCCTTGTAGTTTCTTCGGGTTCATCGGCATATATCTCAACGGGAACTCCGTCCTCGTCAAGCAAAATTTCTTCTTCGTAAACAAAGTTATCCACGCCTGATACCTGCCTTTCTTAAAAATCTTTTGAAAGCAGATCTGCTCTCTTTTTCCTCGATTTCCGCCGCAAGTTCCTCAGCAATGTATGCGTTTCTGAAATCCATAAACGGCGGCTCATAAGAATACACTCGTTTCTGAGGTGTGAAATGATGATAGAAAAGTTCTACAGCGAACTGTTCAAACACCATATCGTTATATCTGAAAAAGCCTGCCATCATAAGCGGAGCAGCAATAAGGATTACTGCCCAAGATACCGCTTCCTGCGGCAGAAACTTATTACCGAAGATATACAGAGGAACACATATCAGGAGTGCAGCACCTGCACAAATACTCTGGCGAAGTGTTAAACCGAAAAACAGCTTTTCTCGGTAATTCTTAATCTCTTTCGGAATGCGGATTTCAATCATAACTGCCATCCCCCCAATACAGTGAATTGAGCTTTTCATCAAGCTTTACGAGTGAACGGACGAAATACACACATCCGCCAGCTCCTCCAGCGAGAAAAGCGATTATAATGGCATTTGTCATCATCGGACTTACCTCCTATATCAAAGTCATGATTTCTTCTTTTTGCGTATTACACATACTGCCGTGCAGATACCACCTGTAAGCACAGCAGCTCCAGCCGCAACGATAGCAACAATACATCTCTTATTCATTCAAAAAACTCCTTTCAACTTGTCCATTCAACAATCTTGCAGATAACATATATAAGGGATAATGTTCCTGCAATAATCATCGTAATGGAGTAAATATCCTCATAGTGAATTTTCATAAAGTCATTTTGCCTTTCGTATTTCGTAGCATTCTGCGTAAGCTATGTATCTGACGGTTATTCTTGGTTCAAAACGCATTATATCCTTTATCTGCTCAAAATTGAAAACATAATCGGCTTTGCCTTTGCGTATTTCAGAAAGTACAGAATTTATAAGCTGAACATAATATGCGTCAAGTGTTGTAACACCATCATCGAAACATTTGCAGTCACTTGTGACATGTCTTTTCAGCTTGCTGTCCTTGCTCTGCGGAACAATATCACGCAGGCTCTCAACAATATAAGCCATAAAAGCGCTCATATTGCTCGGATAAAATTCCCTACACGCTTCCTTGCGACCACAACAACTGCGGCAGCACTGCGAACAATTATGAGATACTCCTACCTTTTTCAATTCACTATGTAAATTCATTTTTTAACCTCCACTATATAAATTTAAGCACCTACAGCTTGCCTTGCCCATTGTCCGCTTTTCGCAACACCCAATGCCAAAGCCAGCGCTGTTATTGTAATCCCCATTGTATCTGTTCCTCCCAACAATGCTGCCACCTGTGAAAATGCATAAAACATAACAATTACCACTAGTCCTTGCAAGCAAACAGCCGCATAGCTCTTGATGAAAGCCTTTGCACTATCGTGCCAGCCTTCACCTGCGAAAGTCGCAAGCGGAATTGGTGAAATAACAGTATATACGATAATTTCAAAAAGTCTGCCGATAAGGATAAGATTGATTACCCAACAAGCTCCCATTAAAATAAGGAATGTCGGCATTGTTTCAATATATTTCAGCAGATAATTTAGGTTTAAAAATCCTGCATCCAAAGGCTGTGATATTAATGCGTCTGTACCAAAGGACGAAAGAAAGCCATAGTTTGAATCGCCAAGACTTGCAGCTACGGAATTAAAGCCATTAAACAGAATCCCCATAAGTCCTCTCGCGTTCTGAACGATTACCTTTGCAAGAATAAACTTAAAAAACAGCTTGAAAACCTGTTCGTAGCTTTGTATTTTTAATAACATTGCGTCGTTGCATAGCTGTATCGCAAAGAACATTGATACCAGCACAAGAGCAACACCCTCTACTGCTGTCATTGCTGTGTCAATTATCGTAATACTGCTGTCAAAAGGAGAAACTGTAAGCGTTTGTATTGCATTATCAAATGTATAGTTAATCATATCGAGCCAAGTTCTGACCCAACCTTCAACGGTTTCCCATTCAATCATTCAATCAGTCAGCTCCTTTCGCTGATATTAAAGGAACTCCCCCTGCATAAGCAGGGGATTTTCCCGAAAGGCTTATACCGTAAACATATCGTAAGCCTTTGCAACAGCAAATACGATGAATCCTGAAGCAAGGCACATAAGACCTCTTGTCTTACCGTCAGCAGAATCATCCTTGAAGCCCATTGCAAACTGAACAGCACCGATGAAGCCGATAACAAGACCGATTCTTGCTACCCAGTCAACGATAAACTCAACTACTGTGTTAAATGTTTCAACACCCTCGGAAGAGGCTCCGTCAGCCGCAAAACAGGTAATGCCCATACAGGACATCGCCATTGTTGCAGCCATAATACCTGTTGTAATTCTGCTGATTGAGCGCATTCTCTTTGCTTCACGCTGTTCGTCGGTAAGCTGATTATTAGGCGTGAAATCTTCCTTGAGATTGGTTTTCATCTTAATCTGCGTTCTCTTGATAGAAGCCTTGAAATCTGCGAACTTGTCCTTGATAAATGTAATAATTCTTCTCATATGTAAACTCCTCCATAAAATTAAATAACATCAAAACTGTCGAGATAGCTCTCGTCTGTTACCTCTGTAAAAGGCGGTTTCAAATTCGGCTCTGCCGTTACTACCATTTCGGTATTATCAAGATTTGCAGGCGCAAAGCCGTGCTTCGGGTCTTTTGGGAACTCCTTTGCACCGATGAACGTATGCACCTGATTGCCGATTATATCTTCAATGGTGACAGACTGCTCAAATTCTTGGTCGAGAGCTTCTTCACTTGAAGTTCTACGGTCTGTTATTTCCGTTTTGGTAACGACATTGCCGCTTGTGCCTTCTGAATCATCAATAGGTTCGGAATGTAAATCTTCGTTTTCCTGCTCATCGTAATAACCGTACTGCACCGTCTTTATGTCACTTATCAGGTAGGCATTATTCCTGTCCCAATCCTCCAACAGCTTGTAATTCGGGTGTTTTTCAATCACGAATTTAATGCAGAAAAACGGATATATACCACGAACGAACAGAATACACTCGTTATCCTTCATAACCTTCAGCTCGTCCACTGTCATAAGCTCACGTCCCAAGATACCGTCATTTTCAGAGGTAGAACCGTTTCTGCCTCTTGTACGATTATGGGAACGGGTATCAATAGTTTCCTTGCCCAGCGTTTTGGAAACGTGTTCAAGAGTAGTCGGCTCCTGACCGCCCAAGAATAACAGGCTGTCGCAGTTACCGAGTACATTTTCCCAGCTATCCTTATACATCTTTTTAAGCTGCGAAAGGTTCTGTATAATGACGTTTGCTGAAATTTCCATAGAACGCATTGTTGCCAGAAGTTCCTCAAATCGAGGGATAGTACCGACGTTTGCGAACTCGTCCAGCAGACAGCGGACGTGAAAAGGAAGTCTGCCGCCGTGCTTAAAATTTGCTCTGTCATACAGAACATCGAAAAGCTGTGTGTACATCATAGCCGCCAAAAAATTGAAAGTATCGTCTGAGGACGGAATAATGATATACATAACGGTCTTTTCATCACCTATCATTTCAAGGTGAATATTGTCACAGCAGGTCAAGTCCATAACTTCGGGAATGTTGAACGCCTGCAATCTTACCGCAGTAGAAATAAGGATAGATTTTGCTGTATCGCCTGCCGCCTTTTTGAAATCCTTGTAATATTTCAGGCACATATACTGGCTTGCAGGCTTTGCTGATTTTGCAAGGTCGATGAGGTTCAGACTCTTGAATTGCTCATTGTGTTCGGCTTCCTCTGTCTGATATTTTTCGGGAAATTCAAGTGCATCGAAGATAAGGTCAAGGTCGGATTGATAATCGTCGCTGCCCTCTTTAACCTCTGCTTTTTTCAGAAGCTTCATAACCTCTGAAAAATTCTGCATTGATTTATCCTCGCACTCAACAAGATAGAAACAGAGTGCCGCCAAAAGTGCCTTTGTGGAGTCGTCCCAGAACTGGTCGCCTCCACCTCCGCCCTCCTTTGAGGTGTTCTTCATCAAGACATTTACCATCTTGATTACAGCGGTTGCACTGTAATTTCCGTCAACGTCATAAATGTAGTTGAACGGGTTGTAATTGTGAGAGTGAGCCATATCAATAAGGTTGAACACCTTTATTTTATAGCCGTAGCTCTTCAACATTTTTCCCGTAGAGCGAAGAAGCTCTCCTTTAGGGTCGGTGCAGACATAGCTTGTGTTTGCCTGCATAAGATTCGGCTTTACATAGAAACGGGATTTACCCGAACCTGAACCGCCGATTACCATAACATTGAGGTTTTTCCTCGTCTGCCTTGTGTTAAGTGACATTTTCACATCATTCGTAAGAATAATGTTATTGTCCATAACAAACTCGCCCTTTTTCGGCTTAGGCTGGTCACGAGGTTTTTTCTCGCCATTCTTCGGCTTAGGCGGCTTGTCCAGAAGCAAAGCTATTTCTTTCTTATTTGCCCACCTTGAAGAACCGTGTTCCTCGCCCTTTCGGTGAAACCTCTTCTTGCCTGTTACTTTCATAAGGACGTAAAGACCGATACCGAAAGCAGTAAACAGAGGGAACATTAAAGCATTGCCGCCAGCCTTGACTTGTTCAAAAACAAGCTCGGTATCCATAAGGGTTGTTTCCAAGCTATTCGCAAGGTTATCGAAATCAACCTTGCCTTCCTCATCTGATGAAAGGTCAAAACACGCTCCCAGCGAAGCCGCAAAATAAATTACGAATACGGCAAGCACCGCATAAATGCTGATTGTAACGAAATCAGGCTTTTTTGCTACTCGGCTCATTTGCGTGACCCCCTATCCAGCTTCTTATGCTTGATAGCGTCGGCTGTCAATGCCGCCTTTGCTTTAGCTTTTTTCAACAGATTGTTTACAACTGTCTGCTTTCTCGCTTTGTCGATAATTCTTTCAGCCTTTGCCGCTGTCATTCCAAAGCTGTCCATAAGCTGTTTTTTCGCTGTTTCTCTGTCAGACAAATCAAGTCTGACTACCGTAGAACCGCCACGCACCGTAAATGCGGATTGTGTTTCACGCTCAATAAGGTACTCTTTGAACTGAACCTGCTTCGGCTCATCGACAAATCCTAGCCTTTCAGCTTTTGTCATAATCGCCTTGACCGTTTCCGTATCCTCAACCTTTAAATGCTGACGGATACTTTTTTCAATCTCGGCTCTGTCACGTGTGTTTGCGGAAAGGACAACAAAATGCCCTCGCTCATCGGTAATGGTAAGCTTCGGAGTATCTTCCTCCTGAAACTGCATTTTCGCAAATGAGAACTTATCCGTCAGAACATTCTCGTTTTCAAACTTGATGTCCTTTTCGTAATAAGCCATCTGCTCAAGCTGTCTTGAACCGCTTAAATAGTATCCAAGCTGCTGGTCGGACAGCTTTGTGGTAAGTGCGTTCGCCGCTTCAACCGCCTTGACCTGACTAAACCCAAGCCGTTCCTGCAAGACACGTTCCACTTTGGATTTCGTACAGAAATTCATTGTGACCTTTTTGCCCTGCTCGGTATCGCTGAATGTGATTTTCAGCTTTCCTTTGGAATCTTTCTGAACATCAATCTCGGTTTTGGCAAGCTCGCTGTGGAGCTTTTTGAAATTCTCCACAGCCGCTTCCATCTGCTTTTCATACGCAGCACCGAAAATACATTTGACTCCGTTCTGAGTTTCCATGAAATTCACAGGTATGTCGTGGTCTGAACAATACATTTGGAAACCCTCAACCTGTTCCTTTTCAATGGTAATCATACGCTCAGTCTGCTCAGGCTGTTTCAGTTTCTCTCGGACAATATCCTGAACTATGGCATTTACCGCTTCCTTATCCTTTACATTGAAGAAAAGAGAAAGGGTATTTTCTTTGCCGTGTTCCTGTATCGCCGCAACAGGAATGTCCATTTCTTTTGCCCGTTTGAGAAATTCTCCGTAATCGTCCTTGTCAAAGGACGGGAGCATTGCAACCTCGCCGCCCTCCTTCAGCTTCTGGTATGTCACCTCGCCGCCTGACAATACCTGCTTTTTTTCGGACTGCTTTAGCCGTGCCGCTTCTCGTTCCTTTTCGATTGCAACCTTGAGCATATCCAAAAGGATTTCAGTTGCCTTTGAAACGATTTGCGTTGACACGCTCACGCCCGCACTTGCTACATCATCTCCGTGCATATCCTCTGCCTCCTTTCCGTTCAGAGTTGAAAGGATTGTTTTTGCCTTTCACCCATAAGGAAAAAAAACAGCGTTTTTTTAGGGCTTTTTGAAAAAGTTTTCTCAAAATAGTTCAAACCAATAAATCAGTCCATGTTTTTATCGTAGTATTTTGTAAAATATCACTATACTCACTCAATTTTCTTAATGCACGCTCACAGCTTTCCTGAACCGATGCAGGTGCAACTCCTTCCGACAAACCAATAGCTGTGTAGGTCATTTTCAAACAGAATTTCATGTAAATTCTCTTCCGCTGACGATATGTAAGCTTACTTAGCACATCCAATATCTCATTAATCTGCTCAGAGTCATATTCAGAAAAATATTTTTCTTCAACTGAAACAGTAACAGCTCCCATTTTTGCAGCTTTAACCTCATCTTCAGGCAGACTTACTACGTGGTTGCGTTCATTACGCTGAAACGAATCCATTTCACGTTCCGAATCAAGCATGCATTGTAGGGTTCTGTCATCTACGGTTTCAAATTCCTGCATAGAGCAGTTAGTGTCATAAGCACTTGACAGCTTAACAATATTGGTGTTTTCACCTATTTTTACAAAATCAATTACACGTTTCTTTTCAATCATTGTGATTACCTCCGAAAATTTGATAAAGTTCTAAATTGAATTAAATTTTCGGTTAAGGATAACGTGCTATGTATGGCTGCCATTCAAGAATCAGCATAAAAATGACCTTTCCGCTTTTAAAGCAGAAAGGTCATATCTGTATAAACAAAAAAAGGATAGAAACCTGACTATAGCTTTAAAAGCTACCTGTCAAGTTTCTATCCTTTAATCCCTATTTACTCAGAGAGGATGATACCTGTACTAAGTATCTTGATTTTATTGTATTTTTTTTATATCTTGCTGACATATCGCTATGCCAACAATTAAACCGCATTTTTGGCATTTTATTGTTATGTTGCTTTTACTTTCCTCGTCTGAAATCACTTTGTATTTATGTCTGCAACTTATGTCTTCATCAATAACTAAATCGCAAATACGCCCCCTGCAAACAGGACATCGTATTTTCTTTGTTTTACAAACATTCAAACAAGTGTTTACAGCTACCAAATTTTTACCTCCTTTGTTGACTCGCTAGTCAACCCTACTGCAAAATATATAACGGGATTACCCGTTACATATCATTTTATAAAATTCTTTATGAAATCATCCCAATTAGGAGAAGCTCCTTGTTTATCTCTTGCTGAACGAATTTCCTCACGAATATTATCATTTTGCATTATATATTCAGCTATATCATAGCTGACAATTCCATTTGCTTTAGCATGAAGGTCTAAAAAATGTTCAATCTCTGATTTGCTCATTTTCAGAACAACAAACATTCTAGCAATAATCCTTTGATTAGGATTTGTCTTTCTGCCGCTTTCGATATAACTGAGGTAATATGGAGTGATTTCAATTTCTTCTGCAAGCTGCTTTAGGGAATAATTTCTTTCGGTTCGCAGTTTACGAACATACTCACCGAAATTTTTATTTACCATAGGATTTCCTACCTTCGTCTTTTATTAAGCAACTCTGTCGACATTAATATGCCTGTTACTATAAGCGCTAGCAATGCAGAACACGCTACGCTGACAAAGCCAATAAGATACGCCGCAACTGAGATACAAATTTCAACAATGAGCATTACTCGTGCCTTTTTACGAAAAACAGCAATCTCATCATCTTCAAGTGGCTTATTTTCAGTATCAATAGGCGCAAATTTCCATATAACAATTGAGGATATAACCGCTAATACGATGAGAGGTATCAGAATAACATTATATACAGCTACAATTTTAAGAATCATAAGTACACATACAAATGTAAGCATGGACATTATAAAGCATTGCATTCTTGTATTTGCATGAAAACCGCCTGCCATAGTTCTGATACCTGATAACAAAGCAGTGAAAATAAGGCTCTCCCAAAAGCTTCCCATCAGTATGCCGATGGCTATAGTTGCAAGAAAAAAGAATGCTTTTAGATAAAACAGTTCCAGACCATAACGTACAATTTCAGCCTGTTCCTCATCCATATTTTCCTCATTACGATAAAGAAAATTCATTGTAGCGTCAAGAAGTTTATCCATCAAATGCTCCTTTCTCTTAGTTTTTGTAAATATACATCAATAATTTCAACAAGTCCATTCATGTTATTTTTCTCTGCAATACATTTAGCCATGTTAAAATCCTGATATGCACCTATGAAATTACCATTGTTGTACTTTGTAACAGCATTATCATAATACATCTCTGCTTGCTCTCTAAATTCATTATACGGCATAAAATCACTCCCGCCCTTTTTGATATAAATACGCTCTTAAGATACGAACATATCTGATTATTGTAAATCTTCTAAAACGAATAAACATCAGAACCGACAAAAACATTGAAGTCGGAACTAACCATATATATCTTATGCTGTCACTTAAGAATACCGCTATGATTATTAGCACACTCAAAACAGAAAAGAATACTGAAAGACTTCGGCTCATCGCAGCAATTGATTGGTCTTTATCAATCAAAGAAACATCACAATGCTCAAAGCAATAACTTTTACAGTAATTGTATATGTACGAAATATCTGCATTATTGTTTTCGTAACCTCGCTCCTCTTTTAGTTTCTTTTTAAGAAGCTTCATCTCAGCCTCTGACATAAGATATGGGTCATTTTCCTTAGAACGCATAGCAATATGCAGAAGTTTATTTTTTCTGAAGAAAATTGATTTACTTATAAATGAGCCTACTTCTTGAAATACTAATCCAAGAAAGTAACTTATCACAATAAAAAGGAATGTACCATTTACATCAAGAGCTTGAAATTGAAGGTTTACAATATCAAATACACTATTAATAAACCATAATGTTACAGATATAATTGTTCCTGTGTAAAGTACGCCCATTAAATCATATATGCCCAGTCTACTCAGGATATTATCAAGCATTGCATTCACTTCTTTCTCCGACAACTGATAATATAAATCGATCAAGTCTGTCAAAATCATTCAGCAATGGATTAACACAATCTACATATACATTCTCATATCCGTCTGCTATTACTCCTGTTTGTGAGCCATAAGTCTTATTGTCCAGAAAAAGAATGTAGATTTTTTTATTTCTTGCAATAGCATGTCCAATGAGTATCATAAAGTCATGTATGTTCTCACAAGGAATAATAATAATTGTACAAGTGGCTTCGTCAATTCTTTTACAGCTTTCAGGCACTGAGTTAATTTTCACCTTAGCCAAACTATATATATCAACTTTAGTATTATATCTATTCGTAATTCTATTGATTACCTCATGTAGCTTAAAAATATTACTTCCTAATGGCTTATCTTCATCACAAGTAAGTTTAGCAATGGGAGCTACAATATACACATCACAGGAATTCATGTAAACCTCCGAAAATAGTAGTGTAATTGTATTATATATGTATGTGACTGGCAAGTCAACGCTTTTGCCCTGAATGCCAAAATACCGCCTTGAATGCCAAAAAAGTCATAATAACAACAATTCCCCTTATAGAAACAATTTGTTCTATAAGGGGATTAAACTACGTTAGATCAATATTTTTACGCTTAAGGTAATCTACAAATAAATTTTGTTTAGATACATCCGAAATAACTTTCTCCATTCTATAACTTTGAGTCGCATATCTTTCAAAAAGATTTCTAAGTTCTTGTATCTCATCTGGATTAAACAAAACCTTTGCTGTCAACGCACCATTTTTGTCAACAGTCTCTCCATGCAATATATGTAACTCACCATTAGTAAGTTTAATTGCAAAGAAACCTTTAATGTCCGTTAAATCAGTATTATCATTTTCACGGAGGAAATAGTGCTCTGAAGTTTTTTTCCTTACAGAATTGCTATAATACATTCCATCAGACTTATAAATCCCCAAAAAGAATTATTGGCATTTTGCTGTGGAGCTGTAAATACACTATCTGAAATAATATTATATACTGTATCAGGGACTATACAAAGTCTACGAGTTTTTATACCTTTGTCGCAAATGCTTTTAAGTTTTTCTGTCCATAATCTCTCATATCCTTCATCTGCAATCCATTCATCTTCAGCGAAACTTGTCATAGCCCAAATTTCTCCAGTAAACTTCTTCTTATGTTCATCTCTATCACGAATAATCATGTCAGCCAAGTACAATAATTCCTCATAATATTCACTAGGACGAAGTTCCCCAGAATTATTATTGCTTAAAGCAGCGTTTATAGTTTTAGTTACCTCTTCCATTCTCCTATAAACAAACCTTTTTATACGGTCATTTTGTGATAAAAAAACTTTTTCAAGTATTGGACTTATATGATTCAGCTGTTCAGACAAGTGCATTACCGCTGTTTTGGTTTCATCATTGCATCTATCATTACTATTTTGTCCCACAGTAACTGAAATTTGGAGCAAAACAATTGGGATAGAAATACCACCACCAATGATAGCAAGTTTTATATCAGAATCCAATGCTCTGCCTTGAGGCACAGCACAAGTGATTACGATTGATATAATGGGAATTGCAATTTCTAAACATAATACAAGGATATCTATAAAAGTCCACTTATTCTTCATTTGCATTCACATCCTTATATATGCTTACTGGTGTTCAACGTCCAAATGTATCTTCAAATTCATATTTTGAAAGAGGATCAGAACAAAGATAACCACCATCAGCAACAATAGTAGTTCCATTTACAAAGCTAGACTCTTTTGATAGCAAGAAGCATGTAACATTTGCTATTTCCTCATCAGTTCCTAAACGACCTAATGGTGTCATACTTCTAGATTTATTAAAAATCTCATCCGTATCCATTTCGCCACCAATCCAGCCAGCAGGAAGTGCATTAATACGTATTCCGCGTTTACCCAAATTATTAGCTAAGGTCTTAACCAAATTATGAATCGCCGCCTTAGTTGCCGCATATGCCGAAGCTCCATATGAACCTCTAAAACCTTCTGTACTTGTCAAAATTACAATCGAACTACCTGCATTCATTTTGTTCTTCAATTCATGAATAAGATAATTAGGCGCTGTAAGATTAATTGCAATACTCTTATCCCATATCTCATGATTAAAATCATCTGGATTTTCCATATCAAAATAGAATTGAGCAAATACAAAAGCATCAATAGGATCAACAATATCATCAACAAACGATTTCAAATCATTTCTAGAGGAAAGATCAAGTGATTTGAGTGTTAATTTTTCTGAAGAAAACTCTTTAGATAATTTCGTCGCATTTTCCTCAAACTCAGTATCATACGTTCCGATAACCTTGAAACCATTTTTTATTAATTTTCTTGTTATCGCTTCTGCATACCCCGGTTTTGCTGCTCCGATTACTACTGCATTCATTCTAAATACCTCCTAAAATTATAAATTTATGGGTGCATAAAAGCATATGGCTCATCTGAATAACCTATGCTTTCTGCAAGTCTCTTAATAGCTCTACATGTATTTGGTTTCTGACCAAACAAATTTCCTGTTTCGTTTTGCACTTCACCTAAACAATATCCTCCGCAGTGATTACGCACAGAGCATTTTTTGCAATGCTCCATATTATTCACACTTCGAGTTTGCAATAATTCAATTTTATTATTATCTATATCAAACGATTTTGTATCTGAATTCCATTTTCCATAGACAAAACATTCCATGTGCTCTGCCTTTTCACCTATCGTCACTAAATCACAAGCGGATATATACCCATCAGTAGTAAAGTGTGGAACTGGTGTGCATGCACGACAGTGTTGACTACATACGCCATCAAAATTACATGTTAAAAAACTGCCGTAAAACATGTCATTCTCTTTTGCATAATGATAAGCGTCTATATAGGTATCGACATACTTATCCATATCAAAATGATAATCCTTGATTTTTTCAACATCCATACACACAGGAACTTTATCTACAGCTGGAAATAAAGGATCAGACCATATATGATGTATTCCAAGACTTTTAAAATATTCTATCATTGGTATTTGTCTATCAACATTTAAATCAGTTATTGTTACCCTAGCACCAACCATAATATTTTTATCATTTGAATGGGATATTAACCATTTCACATTGTCCTCAATAATAAGTGAAGAAGGCTTACCATTAGCACATGGACGATTAGCATTCTGAACTTCAGGCTCACCGTCAAACGATACCCACACAATGTTAATGTTATTTAGAATCCAATTACGAACTGTATTATTAAAACATCCATTTGTTTGTAATTCAGTTGAAAGCGTATTTCCTGCTTTTTCATAAGCGTAATCAACTATAGACTTCATTAGTTCAAATTCTTGTGTTGGCTCGCCAGGTCCATAAAATCTTATATGTCTACTAGAGTTATTAGCAAAAAAATAGTCTACTCCAGCTTTTGCAATCTCTAAAGGAAGCGATTGTTGCTTATAGCTCATTCTTTCTTTACTATTATAACAATATACACATCGAAGATTGCACTTTGTAGTCAAAAAGAAAGAAGCCATTTGCTTATTTATATGTGGCATTAAAATCTCCCTCCTAGCAGAATGTTTGTACGTTTATATTACAATAAACGTCAGGATATTTCAAGACTAATGCCCTGAATGCCGAAATAGTGCCTTGAATGCCGAAAATAAAAAAAGCCCATAGCTTTTTTAAGCTATGGGCAATAATATCAATCACGATTAAGTATGATTCCAAATACGGGTTTTCCGGGATAAAAAATAAACAAAGGCGAACTTTTTAAGTGGTTCGCCTTTGTCCAGTGTGGCTCCCCCTGTTGGACTCGAACCAACGACCCTTCGGTTAACAGCCGAATGCTCTACCGACTGAGCTAAGGAGGAATATGACTAAACAGAGAAGAATATTATCTTCTCTGTTTAGTAAGGTGTCGGCAGCACCCTATCTTACCGGGACGTTACCATCCAAGTATTTTCGGCGAAGAAGAGCTTAACTACTGTGTTCGGCATGGGAACAGGTGTGACCTCAACTCAAACGCCACCGACTAAGTGAAGAGGAACGAATCCTCAAAATTGAATAATGAAAAAGCTGTTGGTTAAAAGGAGTAGTCATAACCAATAAGGTTAAGCCCTCGACCGATTAGTACTCGCTAGCTAAACACGTCACCGTGCTTACACTTTGAGCCTATCAACCTTGTAGTCTTCAAGGGGTCTTACTCTGTAAACAGAAGGGATATCTTATCTTAAGGGCGGCTTCACGCTTAGATGCCTTCAGCGTTTATCCGTTCCGCACATAGCTGCCCAGCTGTGCCACTGGCGTGACAACTGGTGCACCAGAGGTGCGTCCATCCCGGTCCTCTCGTACTAGGGACAGCTCCTTGCAAATATCCTACGCCCACGACAGATAGGGACCGAACTGTCTCACGACGTTCTGAACCCAGCTCGCGTACCGCTTTAATTGGCGAACAGCCAAACCCTTGGGACCGAATACAGCCCCAGGATGCGATGAGCCGACATCGAGGTGCCAAACCTCCCCGTCGATGTGGACTCTTGGGGGAGATCAGCCTGTTATCCCCAGGGTAGCTTTTATCCGTTGAGCGACGGCCTTTCCATTCAGCACCGCCGGATCACTAAGCCCGACTTTCGTCCCTGCTCGACTTGTAGGTCTCGCAGTCAAACACCCTTTTGCCTTTGCACTCTGCGCTTGGTTTCCATCCAAGCTGAGGGTATCTTTGGGCGCCTCCGTTACTCTTTGGGAGGCGACCGCCCCAGTCAAACTGCCCGACTGACACTGTCCCGTCAACGGCTTTACGTCGTCCGGTTAGAAATCCAATACAACAGGGGTAGTATCCCAACAGCGGCTCCTTGAATACTGGCGTATCCATCTCTTTGCCTCCTACCTATCCTGTACATGCTGCATCAAATCCCAATATCAACCTGCAGTGAAGCTCCATGGGGTCTTTCCGTCTAGTCGCGGGTAACCTGCATCTTCACAGGTACTAAGACTTCACCGAGTCTACAGCTGAGACAGCGCCCAAATCGTTACGCCTTTCGTGCGGGTCAGAACTTACCTGACAAGGAATTTCGCTACCTTAGGACCGT